>Ga0187783_10000017_pt1 | contig 176145 bp, 365 predicted proteins | sample 1015_SJ02_MP02_2_FD_132471 | JGI IMG/M metagenome (GOLD analysis project Ga0187783, IMG submission 132471) | Tropical peat soil microbial communities from peatlands in Department of Meta, Colombia - 1015_SJ02_MP02_20_MG | ecosystem: Environmental > Terrestrial > Soil > Wetlands > Peat... | reverse complement strand
GGGCCCACAGGGACTTCAGGGTCCGCAAGGTCCTCAAGGTGTCCAAGGGACGCAGGGCCTACAGGGCCCTCAGGGCTTCCAAGGAGCGCAGGGCTTCCAGGGCCCTCAGGGATTCCAAGGGCCCCAGGGATTCCAGGGGCCCCAGGGATTCCAAGGCTTCCAAGGTCCTCAAGGATTCCAGGGTCCGCAAGGACTTCAAGGCCCGCAAGGTTTCCAAGGACCTCAGGGCAGACAAGGCCCACAGGGACCTCAAGGATTCCAGGGCCCACAAGGACCTCAAGGATTGCAGGGACCACAGGGACCACAAGGTCCTCAAGGTTTGCAGGGAGCTCAGGGATCGGCTGGACCTCAAGGTCTCCAGGGCCTGCAGGGCTTCCAAGGATTTCAGGGATTCCAGGGATTCCAGGGATTCCAAGGTTTCCAAGGGCCTCAAGGACCTCAAGGCTTCCAAGGGCCTCAAGGCTTCCAAGGGCCTCAAGGCTTCCAAGGGCCTCAAGGTCGTCAGGGACCTCAGGGCTTCCAGGGACCTCAAGGATTCCAAGGACCGCAGGGTCCTCAAGGTAGACAGGGCTTCCAGGGACCACAGGGTCCTCAAGGACTTCAGGGCCCACAGGGATTCCAAGGTCCACAAGGACGTCAAGGATTCCAAGGACCGCAGGGACCCGCCGGTCCGTCTTCTCGTCCCTGGGGAAATACGGCGATGGTCGATATCGTCAACGGAAACGATTCGACAGGAACCGTTGGAAATGCCGCTCTTCCATTCCTGACTATTGCTGCAGCGATTGCCGCGGTCGCCAGCGGAGACACGATCTATATCAGAGCGCCTGGAGCCTACACGCTGGCCGCCGGAATTACGATCCCAGCCAATGTCGATATCGTCGGTATTGACGCTGGCGGAGTTATTATTCAGATGACAGGAGTCGCGGCGGCGACGACGCTGGTGACCATGTCGCTCGCCTCTACTCTTTCGAACGTCACTCTCAATCTTACTTCTACTGCGAACGTCGCACTGACCGGAGTGCTGTTCCCGGATGGCACCACAGCATCCGCTCAGCTCTTCAACGTTAACATCACCGTGACCAACGTTGGTGCGACCGGGCCGACGGCGACAATTGTTGGGGTTCTGGTTCAGTCCACCGGTGATCCTCCCGAGTTCTTTGCCAACGTGATCGACTGCATCATTATCGTGACGCCGGATCCTTCCACGACCGGAACCGCGCGCGGCATCCTGATGAACACATCCACGGGAGTGTTCAGGGCCCTGAACAGTACCGCCAATGCTAACAGCACGGGTACGACCGGCTCGAACGTTGGCGTCGAGATTAACATTACGGATGGCACCCTGACGTTCATGGGCGGAGCCGCTTCCGGAAGCACGTTCGACGTGTCCCAGACCGCCGGGTTCATGTTCTTGGGACCGCTCCACGTCGGTGACAGCACGATCAGTGGACAGCCGATTGGCCAACAGTTCATCCAGACTCAATCGGTCAACTCGACCGCGACGATCACGACGACTTCAACGACCGACGTGGTGGCGACCGGGATGACGATCGTGGCGTCTGGTATAGCGGCCGGATCGACTGGGACTTATGTGATTATGTTCTCCGGAACGGTGCATAACAGCGCCGCAGGAAACGTGATCTTCATGTCGATCTATAACAACGGAGTCCAGATAGCCTCGTCCCAGGCGGAGGTCACTGAGCCTGTGGCGCTGGCCAATATTCCTTTCTGTTGCACGGCAGTCGCTGGAGTGCTTGACGGGAATGATATTACCGGGGAATGGCATGTGAGTGCGGGTACCGGGACGATGTTTAACTTCACATTGACGGCAATAAGGGTTCTGTGATGGCTACAAGCGGATCTCAGGGAAGCCAAGGCTCTCAAGGCCCTCAAGGGCTGAACTATGCCAAGCTCTGCAATGCCGGCTTACTCACCAATCAGTTGATCGCCGCGGGGATTTTGCAGAGTCCGACAGTAGGCTTTCAGATGTACGGGGTCTCTGCAAATCCTGCTCCCAATCCAAACACCATCGTGTGGGTGATCTCCAACGTTCCTGGCCCGACGGTAACGCTGATCAATAATATCGTCGCCGCTCATGTCTATGGTCAATCGATCCCGCCGACATTGCTCGAAACATTCATTGTTTACCAGGCGAAGCTGACTTGGCTCTCGGCAAGCACGATCGGAATAGGAACAGCAAACGTCCTGTCGAGAGTCACAGACTCGACGGGCATATATGACATGACCTGGGTCGGTCAGCTTGTCGCCAATAGTGCCATCAATGGGGTTGGAGGACTTGATCAGGGAACGGTGGCGCCGAGTTCTTGGTATGCGGTCTTCGTTATCGGCGACACTTCAGGGGTCAATGCTCCGGCCGCCATGCTGTCCCTTAGCCAGACGATTCCCGTTCTTCCAGCCGGTTACAACATTTTTAGAAGGTTGGGCTGGGCGAATACGACCAATGGAAGCAATTTCTATGTGTTCTACCAGACTGGGAACGGTACCGTCAGGGAGTTTTTCTACGGTGGCTCGAGCGCATCTCTTAATGTCCTATCCAATGGAAATGCCACGTCTTTTGCGAGCGTAAGTCTTGCTTCGCTCGTTCCTCCGACCTCAAGACTCGTGACGTTAACGGCGAGTTTTAGCAATACGGGAGGTGCCGCCTCCGATGTCGCTCTTTTCAGGGAGACCGGGCTATCTCAGGCAAACCCTGTCTGCAGTATCGCTCCAGGAATCGTTGTCCCAAGTGTTTTTATCGTGCAGATACGTCTGGGAACGAACGCCAACCAGAGCATCGATTACCAGGTCAGCAATGCGGCGGATGCGCTCAGTCTTGCTGTGGTCGGCTACCTAGACGAGCTATAAATCTACTCTCGAAGTTTCTCGCCGTCCGGCGTTCCGATTTCCTCAAGGGTATTCTGAAGATTTTTCGAGTGCTTGCGTTTGACGACGGCATAGGATGGAATCGGGTAGAAGTTGTGGCCGGCCTTGGCGATGGTGCTGAAGTAGGAGGCGTCAGGGGCGACGGAGGAGTGGAAATCTTCGGGCCACCGGAAGTAGGGGTCGAATCGGCGATGCATGACTTGGTTATGATCCAGCCGGTTTCCAGGCGCGGAGATCGGATAATCATGCCAGATTCCGAACCCATGGATGGGGAATTCCATCTCCTGGTTCTCTGAGTAACTTAGGGCTCCAAATCCGACTCTCTTGTCAAGGTTGGAATTCGTGTCAAAGAAAGAAGCTGCATGCTCGAACCATTGCGGGTAATAGTAATCATCGTCGCACAGGAAGCAGATTAAATCTCCCTGTGCGATATGGAGGCCGAGGTTGCAGTTGACGCCTAGCCGACCCCGGGCGCGCCGCTCTTCCGCAGTAATGTCGGCATGATGGACCTGAAGGGAAGGGAACTTGAATTCTGAAAGAACATCCATGATCTTGAAGGCGGTGCTGTCGTCGAAGATGAGGAGCTCGTAGTTTTTGTAGGTCTGGTCGAAGACGCTTTTCAAGGCCTGCCTCACCATCCGCGGGCGATTGTAGCTGGTCAGGATGCAGGAGATCTTGAGCGGTACGACCATAACAATCCTCAGATCCAGCCGGGAGATACGCCACCCGGTTTCTTCATGAGGCCAAGCCCGCAGCAATGTTCGTGATTGACGAACTTGTAATCCTGATGGGCGGACAGGAATTCGAGGATCGGCTCGAAGACGCCGGTGGGGTAGGTGACGGTATCATGGAAGACCATGACGCCGCCGGGTCGGAGGAGGGGCTCGAAGGCGGCGATCTCCTTCTTGGTCTGCTCGCGCTCGTGGGACGTATCGACAAAGACGATGTCGACCTGGCCTCCATCCCATTTTTTTACGTAATCCAGGTCATTCTCCATGGTGAAGGCCCAGTTCTTGGTGAGTCCATAGCCCTGCATCATGGCCCTGGCTTGGACGCAGGGAACGATATCGACGCTGAACAGCTTGCCTCCGGTGACCTGGAGCGCCTCCAGGAAGGCGACGGTGCTTTCGCCGGTATTGACGCCGAGTTCGATCACCTTCTGGGCTCCCATGCCGACGACAAGTCCGTAGAGCATGGTGAGATGCTGATGGATGTCCGTGGGCTTGATCGCATGCTCATAGGTGTGTTTCATGGTTCCCCCTTTCTCAGCTCCTAGAATTTCAAGTTCAGACTGAATCTCGTCGATTCGATAATCGAGGACTTCCTTTGGAGGTTTTGGGGTTTCGAGGTACCATTTTGCCAGGTCCCCCCGATCTACCGAGTTGTATTTTTCGACTTCAAAATCTTTCATTCCGAAGTGCGCTGAATATGCCGGGCCGGCGACATGGAATACCTTGAATTTGGTGCAGAGAAATCCATGAAAGCCGGAGTGTGGAAGGCGCCCCCACATCCAGTGGCCCAGATGAGTATATTTTTGGTAAGGGGCTTCCAGGAGGATGGGGAGGACGGAGCGGTGGTAGATGGAGAACCACCCGTCGATGGGGCCATTGTAGAGTCCGTCGGCTTCGCTGATGGGGGTGTAGTCCTTCATAGGCGGCCGGGCGCCGGTCGTCCAGGTATCCTGGCAGACGTCGGCGACGAGCTGCCGGACGGAGGGGTGCCGGGAGAAGATGTCCTTGGCGATCTCGGCGATTCGGCGCGAGACCCATAGAACGTCGTCATCGAGTTGGACGATGAGTTCCTGGGTGGAGGCCTGGAACAGGGGCTTGAAGGCGTCCATGCCGATATTGTGGGGGGTGTCTCCGATGACGCGGATCTGAGCGCCAGCGGCCTGCCTCGATTCGACGAACTGTCGGAGCGAGACGTCCGGGGTGTTATACCAGATCAAGATTTCGTGTTGGGTGGTCGTTTTCCGGATGAGATCGTCGATCAGGATTTTGTCGTAGGTGGGCCGGAGGCAGGTGAGGCAGTACGAAATCATCGTTCACTCTCTGGCGTTTTCCGCGCGGCCCTCGATGATTTCGGAGGGGGCGGCATGGATGGATTTTGGATGCCGTCTCTTCACGACCGCAGGAGTGTCGATCTGGTAGAAGGGGTGGCCGGCTTGAGCGATGGTCCTGAAGTAGGTGCCGTCCGGGATGCCGAGGACATCGATGGTCTCGGGCCATTTGAAGGGAGGGGTGAAGCGGCGATGGGCGACCTGGCTGTGATCGAGGACGGCGTAGGGGTCGATGATGGGATGTCCCGGCCAGATGGAGGGACCGCTCGAAGGAAAGACCATTTCTGGAGAGGATGAGAAGTAGAGCCGGCCGTAGGAGACCTGGATTCCAGGGTTGGCCATATGGTTGACGACGGCCTGGAACCAGGAGGGATAGAAATAGTCGTCGTCGCAGAGACAGGTGATGATGTCTCCCCGGGCGATCTCCAAGGCCCGGTTGATGTTGATGCCGCAACGGTTTTCAGTGCCGCGGCGAGCGGCGCTCACGTCGGTGTGAAAGAACTTCACGCTCTTGAAGCCGAATTCCTGGACTACAGGTTTGGCATCGAAGATGGAGCTGTCGTCCATCAAGATGAGTTCGTAATCCTGGTGTGTCTGGTCCTTGATGCTTTTCAGGGCTTGCCGGAGCATGCGGGGGCGGTTAAAGCTGGTTAGGATGCAGGAGACTTTGGGCATGATCAGGCTCTTCTTTTTTCCTGATAGATCCTGAGGCCTTCCTGGAACAGGGCGTACTTGTCGGGTTTGGACCTGAAGGTGGATAAGGTTTCTTCGTGGCTGACGATGCAGCCGTCGTGGATGCCGAGCTGGAGTCCGGCTTTCAGGATACGGTCGCAATAATCCATGTCGTCGCCGCCGTAGGCCGTGAAGCGCTCGTCAAGCGGTCCGACGATCTTGTAGACCATCCAGGGGATGTAAATGGAAATGAAGGCGACGACTCTTTCTTCGGTGCGGAAGCCCTGGTGATGGGGCCCTTGATGGGGATTCCCGACGTAACCTTCGATCGCGCTCGAACAGATCCCGACCTCCGGATGATGGTCCATGAAATGGGAGAGATAGGTGAAACCTCTTCCGGTTTTCAGGCGGGCATCATCGTTCAGGATCAGAACGTCCGTGCCGGCGGCGCGGATCCCCAGGTTGACGTTCCTGGAGAACACAAAAGGCTTGATGCCGCTGATCCAGGTGATGCCTTCGAAGAGCGGTTCGCATTCTTCGCGCGCGCCGTCGTCCACCACAATGATGCGATTCCGGGGAAGCTCGGGTTCGTTTGCGAGGATGGACTGAAGGCAGCCCTTTAGGTTGGAAGCGCGAGCGGATGGAATGACGATATGGAAGTCTTGCATCTTGGAATAGTAATAACTATCAGAACTTTCTTGTCAAGGCATAGTAGCCGACGTATACTTGCCGTGATTGGACATCTAAAATTCGTTGAACGGAGAGAGAGCCGATGGGGATGGAGGAGCTCCGGCAGGTATTCCGGTTTCCGAAGGATGCGCCCAGCGTGCCGGCTTCGGATCACGGGTGGTTCGGACCGGAGCATGTGGAGTTGCTGACGGGCTGTCTGACGCCGAAGATCAAGGTGGCTCTGGAACTGGGTTCCTGGCTGGGTAAATCGACGCGCTTTATCGCGGACCATGCTCCCAACGCCACGGTTCTGGCGGTCGATCATTGGAGGGGTTCCCAGGAACATCTGGTTCCGGGCTTGAGCCAGATGCTTCCGACGCTCTATGAGACGTTCCTCAAGAGCTGCTGGGAATATCGGGATCGGATCGTTCCTATCCGGATGGGAACCGTCGAGGCGATGAAAATCGTCCATCAGCATGGGATCGTTCCGGATGTCATCTATATCGACGCCTCTCATGAGTATCCGGATGCGATGCACGATATCCACCATGCATTGATGCTGTTCCCCTCGGCGCTGCTTGCCGGGGATGATTTCATGTGGCCCGGGGTGGCGAGGGGAATCCGGGAATTAAGGACTCAATTTCCTTTCGAAGTCTGGGTGAAGGGGAATGTCTGGTGGAAGAAGGGGCCTGAGTTTTCCAACATCGTCGGCGGCGGCCCTATTTAGAGGAGTCTGACGTGAGGCTTTGCGTCGTCATTCCGGCTCACGCGCCCTGGCATGTCGTCGAGCTGACGCTCGGGTCGTTTCTCCGGACGCATCAGACGTACGAGATCGACGTCCATGTGGGAGTGCATGCCAATTTTTGCCACTACACGAGCGACTACCAGATGTTCAAGGATCTCCGCGGGATCGCGCAGATCCACATGGTGGAGGAGATCGACTGGGGAGCCCACAACGAATCGATGTTCCGGTATTCCACGATGCACGCGAAGAACCTGGAGAATCTTCTGCGTCACGCCGCCTACTATGATTTCGACCGGCTGGTCATCCTGGACCATGATTTGTTCGTCAAGCGGCCGTTCGTCTCGGAGTGTCTCCTCAGGTTTCCGGAGGCGGATCTCGTGGGATCGGCCTTTGACGATCTGACGGAGCTGCGGGAATTCAAGACTGAGAACGGCCAGTTTCTTTACGCTCTGCCGAAGATCTCGGTGTGGCATGTGATCCTGACGAGAAAGTTGTTCGACAAGATCATGGCGGATCCGCGGGTGATCTATCCTAGGATGTTGAGCGACGAGGAGCGGATGCGCTATTTCCCGTTCTACGAGACTCCCAAGGATCTGCCGGTTTTCGTGGATACCTTTGCGGATGTCTTTCACAAGACCCGGTTCATCTGGGATCTGAAGCATGAGCTCGTGCCGACCCCGGAGTTTGATGCCTGGGTGCAGCACTATTCGGGAAGCTCCTTCAATTATGGATTCCGGATCCTAGGGTCCGAACGATACAACGGCCGGATGGTGGCCAGTCAGGATCTCTTCAAAAAGGAGTTTCCTTATGGTCTGGAGCCCTACCGGGCGCGGAAGAGATCGATGTTTCTGGGGGAGCTGATCAACATGAAGGTGACCACCCCGGTAACGCCGGAATAAAGAGAGGGAGTCATGGCGATCGCGGGTTTGAAGGTCCTGTCGATCGGACAGACCTGGCCGTTCCCCAAGGAGTACGAGGTCAACAATCTCGACCAGGCTTCGGAGATCGTTTCGACGATCGCGCGCTTCCAGCCGGATGTGATCGTCACCTCGAAATTCATCCCCGGCGTCCTTCAAAACCAGAGTTTCGATGCGGTCAGGAAGCGGTGGATTCACGTTCCCCAGGACGCCTCTCTCGAGGCGGTCATGCTGGCGATCGAGAACTGCTACATCTTCAATATCTGGAGCGATCATCCCGGGAGAGTCGGAAGTCCGCTCGTGTCGGTTTATACGCCGACGCACAACACCGGGGATCATTTGAGGGAGGCCTATCAGTCGCTCAGGGACCAGACCTATACCACCTGGGAATGGGTGGTCGTAGACGATTGCTCGAAGGACGGAACCTGGGAGCGGCTGGTGGAGATGGCGAAGGACGATGTCCGGGTCAAGCCGTTTCGGGCCGGGAAGAATTTCCACAAGATCGGGGCGATCAAGGATACGGCGACTCGGATGTGCAAGGGGGAATATCTGGTCGAACTCGATCATGACGACATGCTGTGCGAGACGGCGCTCGAGGAGATCCGCTCGGCATTTGAGGCGGATCCCGAGGTCGGATTTGTCTTTTCCAACTCGTCGAATTTCTTCGAGAACGGGCAGTTTCAGAAGTTCGAGGATGATTTCTGGAAGAACCGGTACCGCGAGACGGAGTATCGGGGGAAGAAGTGGACGGAATCGATCAATCCGGATTTCTATGAGCGGTGGGGGAATCATTTCACCGAGCAGGTGGCGTGGTACCTAACAGTTGGCCCAAATCACGTTCGGTCCTTCCGGACCAAGACGTTCTTCGAGCTGGGGGGGTATAACCCGAATCTTCTGATCGCCGACGATTGGGATCTCATGGCGAGGTTTTATCTTCACTCGAAGGTGAGGCATATCAACAAGCTCCTTTATCTCTACCGGATCAAGGATAACTGGGAAAATACGACCTTCACGAAGAATCAGGCGATCCAGGATCATCTGACTCTCGGCCGCGGACACTATGCGGCCGAGTTCGAGGCAAAGAACAAGGAGTTGCTCGAAGGGAAAAAGGAGGAGCCGAAGAGGGAGGGGGAAGAGGAGGTTCTGCTCACGATCGCCGTCTGCACGATGCCGTCCCGGATGAAGACGACGCTGATCGACGTGATGGACGAGCTGTTCAGGCAGGCGGAAGGGAAGCCGGTCGAAGTGTTTTGCTTTCTGGACAACCGGAAGAGCAATCTTTCCGAGAAGCGGAATGTGGTGATCGGGTCGGCCAAGGGGAAGTTCATTTCGTTCGTGGATGACGACGACCGGGTAGAGCCGGACTATGTGGAATCGATCCTGGAAGAGATTCGAAAGGCGCCGGATGCCGACTGCGTGGTCTTCGATGTCTTGGTTTACGGCTATACCGCGGAGCCGAGGATCTGCAAATACGACGTTTCGTTCTCCCATGGGGACGATGGGAGGGCTTATTACCGGAAGCCGAACCATGTGATGGCCTACCGGACCGCGATCTCCAGGAAACACAAGTACCGGAAGGATCTGTCGGCGATTTCTGAAGACACAGAATGGGCGGATCGGGCTTCTTTGGACATCAAGAAGCAGGTGAGGATCGGGAAGGTCCTTTACCACTATCTCTACAATGCGAAGGAGACGACCCAGGTGAATCCGGCTCCTCAAGCGGGAGCCATCAAGGTGGAGGAAAAGATCGTCGCTCCGGCGCCTCCGCCAGTACCTCCTTCGGCGGAGCTTCTGCCGGCGGCGCCGGTAGCTCCAGTCATGCCGTCACCGGAGATGACGACCTTGATGTCCAATGTCAGCTTTGTGGTTCTAGAAGCGTTACCGGACGTCCGCACGGCCCGCTGTCTCCGATCGATCAAATACTGCGCTCCCGGAGCGGAGATCGTTCTCGTTTCCAACGGATCGAAACCTCTCATGGATACGATCAAACTGGCGGACAAGGTCGTCCACCTGGATACGAATCTAGGCTTTGCTGCCGGGTGCAATGTCGGGGCGGAGGCGGCGACCAAGAAGACCGTCTGCTTCATGAACAACGACGCCTTCTTCGTCGATTCCGAGACGCCTCAACGGCTGCTCGAGGGTTTGAACGACGAATTCGGCATTGTCGGACCGTATTCGAATCGCGCAAAGCCTCCTCAAGGGGATATCGAACGGCTGGCCACCCCCTCCAGGGACCAGTTTCCGAATATGGTGGTAGGGCTGTGCATGATGGTGGATCGGGAATTCTACCGGAAGCTTGGAGGCTTCGATCCGCGGCTGCTCACCTTCGAAGACGACGATTTCTGCCTGAGGGCGCTTCAGGCGGGCAAGCGGAGCAAGGTGGTAGGGAAGACCTGGGTCGATCATGAGCGGCATGTGACCTTCAAGGGGCTCGGCCTCGATGTTGATCGCGTGATGGCCGAAAACGGGGAGATTTTCAAGAGGAAGAATCCCAGGATCCGCGTCATCGTGATCGCGAAGAACGAGGAGAGGTCGATCGCCGGGTTTTTCATGCAGTTCGCAAATGTCACCCAGGATTGGTGCGTTCTCGACACCGGCTCGACGGACCGGACGGTGGAGGTCTCCCGCGCACTGGGTGCAAAAGTCGAGACCGCGCCATTCATGGATTTCGCTTCCGCTCGGAACGAGGCGCTCAACCGATTCCGGGACGGTGCGGACTGGATCGTGATGTTCGATCCGGACGAGCGGCTGGACCGGCATACGGTCGAACACCTGAAGGAGCTGGTGTTCCGGACGAAGTACGACATCTTCCTCTCTCCGCTCGAAGCAGTCTATCCGGACGGCACGAAGAGGATGTTTGTGGCGAAGCCATTTCTCTTCAGGAATCTTCCAGGAATCAAATGGGTCTTCAAGGTTCACGAGAAGCTGATCGGATCCAAGAATCAGGCTCTTGTGAAGAATGCCATGAATACCCATTGGCTCAACCTTCATGACGATGGACGGCGGCAGCGGGCCTCCACGATGTACGACGAGCTCATGAGGTCCGAGCCTTATTTCACCGAGCCGTCCTACAAGGAATGGATGATCAAGGAGTGGCCGATCCTGGATTACGACCGGATGGACGATAGTCGATTGGCCAAGATCTATGCTGGCCCCCTTATCTCGGTCGTCATTCCGACGTTCAAGCGGCTAGAGATGCTCTTCAACAAGGCGGTCAGCTCGGTGTTGGGGCAGGATTATCCGAACTTCGAAATTCTGATCGTCGGGGATGCCTGTCCGATGCTGGCGCCGCTCCTGAAGCTCGACGATTCGGTTAAGAAGAAATTCGATCCCAGGATCCGGCTCTTCAATCTGGCGAGCAATCACGGGGCCGGAGGGGCGGAGCCGCGGAATCATGCGATCATGGCCGCGGCTGGGCAGATCATCGCCTATCTCGATGACGACAATGCCTGGAAGCCGGATCATCTCTCGAGCGTGTACCAGGCCATGCAGGGGGCCGGGGCAAGCTTCGCCTTCTCGTCCATGGAGGTGGATGGGGTGGATATGGGATTCACGGAGCCGAAATTCCAGGGGATCGACACTTCCTGTGTCATCCACCGGAAGAGCCTGATCGACAAATATGGTTTCTGGAAAGATCGGGTGACCGGCGGCTACGCGCATGATTGGGAGTTCATCGGCCGGTGGGTGAACAGCAAGGAAAAGTGGGCCTGCACCAAGAAGCCCACGGTGGAATATAATGCCGATACTTCCGGCCAGAAGGATTTTCTGAAGAAGCTGGCGGAGAAGAACGCTCAGGCCAAGCTGGAAGCCAAGCGGTAGTGTCCTAATTTGAAGCAAGGGTGGAGGAAATTATGGGGAATAAAATAGTCAAGATTCAAAGAAAATCGCAACAGTGGAATGATAGTTTGGCGGATGCTCATGTGGTAAGAATGGGTCGCAAGAAATCAAGGTTACAGTCAGAGGTCTTGCGTGCTGAAATGAAATCTCGTCGGTTGGACTACCAGAGGACGAATACATTTCGGAAAAAAGATAAAACTAAATGACATGGTGAGTTAACCCATAAGTTCCAAATTAGGACAGTACCAGCCAAGCCGATTGCTTGACCAAAACGCTATAAGAAGTATACTCGGGCAACTTCGGAGGAGAGGGGACATGCCGACCCTGGGCCTGGCGATGATCGTGAAGGACGAGGAGAAGGCTCTTCCAGTCTGCCTGAAAAGCATCCAGGGACTCTGCGATGAGATCGTGATCGTGGATACCGGATCAAAGGACGAGACGAAAAAAGTCGCCGAATCCTTTGGGGCCAGGGTTCTCGACTTCGCCTGGGTCGACGATTTCTCGGCGGCCAGGAATTTTTCCTTTTCTAATGTGAAGTCGGATTTCACCTTCTGGCTTGATGCCGATGACGAGATCCTTCTTGTGGATCTCGCGAAGCTGACCCAGCTCAAGAAGGAGCTGGGCAGCGCCGACGCCTATCTCATGACCTACGATTACGCTCAGGATGAGTATGGCCGGACGATCATGAAATTCCCCCGGCACCGGATCGTGAAGACCGGAAAGGGCATCCACTGGAAACATCCGATTCATGAATGCCTTCAGTTTCCTCCCAACACGAGGATGAAGGACACGGACATCGTCGTGACCCACCGGAGGAAGGCTGGGCACCTCGATCGTAATTTGGGCATCCTGAGGAAGGCCGTGAAGGATACGCCCAACGATCAGAGGATGAGGTTTTATCTGGCGAAGGAGTGTTATAGCGGCGGCCTACTCGAGGAGGCAGCCCAGAATTTCGAGGAGCACATTAAGCATTGGGACGCCCATGACAACATCGTTCATTCGCATGTCATGCTCGGGCAGTGCTACTGGCGCTTGAAGCAGGACGAAAAGGCGATCGACGCCTGCGTGAGCGGGATGGCCATCGATCCGCGCTGGGCGGAATTCTTCATCATCCCTGGCGAGGTCTACTATCAGCGGGCCTCCGCGGCCAAGGCGAAAGGGGATTTCGTGGCGGCCGGAGATGCCTGGAGGCGGGCAATCTGGTGGTTCGAGCGGGCGAAGGCCTGCGAAGTGCCGGAGAGCTGGGGATTCGTCACGACCGACAATTATACCTGGGTCCCGAGCGATCGCCTCTGCAAGGCGTATTCGGAGCTGGGAAATCTGCCAGCGGCGAACCGGGAGAACGAAGTCGTCATCAAATACCGGCCTGGTGACGTCAGGATCCAGGCGAATCGGGCGTGGCTCTGGGACATGCTGTACGACCGGCTGAACGAGCGGCCGTATCGCCTGAACCTGGGGGGCGGCCAGAAGCCGGTGCCGTCCTACCGGAACTGTGATCTTTTCCCCGGCGGCCGGGTGGAATTCGTCATGAACCAGAGCCGGCTGCCTTATCCGAGCGGCGTGGTCCATGCGATTTATAGCGAACATGCCCTCGAGCATGCGGCGAGCCACGATGCGGCGCGCGAGACGATCGGGGAATGGGCCCGCGCGCTCCGCCACGGGGGGCATCTGACGCTCAAGGTGCCGGATCTCGAGGCCTGCTGCCGGGAGTTTGTCCAGGCAGAAGATCGGCCGAGGAAGGAGGGGGAACGGTGGACGCCCAAAGAGTGGTACCGGTACACGATCTACGGGATCCAGAAAGGGCAGGGATCCGAGCCGGATGAGGGGCAGTATCACCGGACGGGATTCAGCCAGGAGGAGCTGAGAAGGCTCCTGGAAGCGAACGGCTTCGTGGTGGATTACCTGGGGAAGTATGACGGGTGGGGGACTCCGTCGCTCGAGGCGCGGGCGATCCAGAGGAAGCAGGTGGCGAAGGTCAGGTGGCTCGTGCGTGGGAAGTCGGAAGATGAGCCGTCGACCAGGATCCGGCGCCTCAACGTCGCGAAGTGGCTGGCGTCCAGGGGAGTCGATTCGGGGATGCTCGAATCCTACGCCCAAGGGTCGGTGGATGTGGGGGGGATGCTGGCGGAGCTGCGGGCTGCCGATGTCGTGGTGTTCACGCAGTTTTCGGAAGCGGACCGGGAGCTGATGGAGAAGTTGAACCGGGCGGGGATCGCGACCGTCTACGACATGAACGAGGACCTGGAAGGGTTTCCGGGACTCGAGGAGCTGCTCGACACCGCAAAGGTCGGGGTCTTCTGTTCGAATGCGCTCAAGGAGAAGTACGGGGAGAACAGAATCGGCTACACGATTCCGGATGCGTTTGAGCTGCCGGAAAAGCCGGTTGAACATGCCTACGCTCCCCACGGAGCGGGCGGAAAAATTCGCGTCCTCTGGTCGGGGATGGGAGGGAATGCCAAGAACGCCGACTTCCTCCGGCCTATCTGCGCGGAGCTGGGCATGGAGTTCGTCGTGATGTCGGAATGGAAGACGGCGGATATCCTCTGGGATCGGGCGACCTGGCTTGATCATCTGAATGGAGCCGACATCGTCGTTTCTCCCCAGCGGATCGACATTCAGAACTGCAAGTCGAACACGAAGGCTTCGCAGCCGATGGCGCTCGGGATCCCGGTCGTCGTCTCGCCGCTCCCGGCCTACCAGGAGTTCGTGAAGCACGGGGAGAACGGGTTTGTCTGCAAGGATCCCGAGGAATGGAAGAAGGCGCTCACCGAGCTCCGGGATAGCCAGGAGCTCAGGGAGAAGATCGGGAAGGCGGCCCAGGCTTCGGTGGGGAGTTATTCCCTCGATGTTGTGGGACTCCGGTGGTATGTCCTGATCGAGCAGCTATCCCATGAGAACTGCAATCCGCCGAAAGTGGACATCGTCATTCCGACATTCAACAATCTGAAGTATCTCCAAGCCTGCGTGGAATCGATCCGGAAGAACACGGACTGGCCCCACAACATCATCGTGGTGAACTCCGGGACCGATGGGACGGCCGACTGGCTGGGCCAGCAGCCGGATATCATCGCCGTCAATTCCAAGGAAAGGCTTCATTTTTCCAAGGCGAACAACGTCGGCATCAAGGTCGGGAAAGAGGCTTATGTCTGTCTCTTGAACGACGATACGATCGTTTCCGAAAGCTGGCTGGGCGCGCTCATGCACGAGGCGATGAAGCCGGGCATAGGAGCCGTCGGGCCGTTCTCGAATTGCGACAAGACCTGGCTCCATAACGAGACGATCGTAGCCGGGGGATTGGACCTTCATCCGGCGATGGCTCTCGAGGAAGTCGCAGGATCCATTCCTCACATTTATAAATGGCGGCATCGGAAGGAAGTCCATCCCCGGGGCTGGGTGGCGTTCTATTGCACCCTGATCCCCCGCGGAGCAATGAGCAAGGTCGGCCCCTTGGACGAGGGATTCAAGAGCGGGGACGAAGACCTCGATTATTGCCGCCGCCTCTCGGATGCAGGGTATGTTTCGCGCCAGACCTACGACAGTTTTGTTTTTCACTTTGGCGGCCGGACCCGGAAGCTGGCGGAGGGGCTCGATCCGGCCTTGCACCAGGCAGAAGACCGGGAGAACCACGAGTATTACCGGAAGAAGTGGGGGGATTTTTCGCCGCCACCGACTCCGGAGAAGAAGCGGAAGACGACGGCTCCCGCGGAGGCGCGGGATCTGGCCCTGGATGCTGGGGGGAATAAGCTGTTCGTGCTGTACACGGGAATGGCGTGGGAGCGCTGGTCGCCGCTCTCGGTGGACGAAGGAGGAATCGGCGGGAGCGAGACGTGCGCGGTCCATGTGGCCCGGGAGTTTGTGAAGAAGGGGTGGAAGGCGATCGTCTTCGGGGATTGCGCGGGTCTTGAGCGTGATTACGACGGCGTGAGCTATGCAGACTATCGGAAGTTCGAGGGTTTCGCCGCCAAGACCAAGATCGACTTCTTCGTGTCCTCAAGGCGTACGGATATCTTCAGCCTTCCGATCCGGGCGGCGAAGAAGGCGGTGTGGGTCCATGACGTGTGGCTGGATTCCAACGGGAAGGCCAATCTGAGGCTGGATCAGTACGACAGGATTTTCTGCCTTTCGCCCTGGCACAAGAAGTTCTTCCTGAATCACCATCAGGGGGTTCCGGAGGGGAAGATCCACGTCACTCGGGACGGAGTCGATCTGGGGCGCTTCGAGGGGAAGGTCAGGAAGATTCCCGGACGCATGATCTATTCGAGCTCGCCGGATCGCGGGCTGGAGCTGCTGCTTGATCTGCTTCCCCAGATTCAGAAGGAAGTGCCGGAAGCGGAGGTCCATATCTATTATGGATTCGAAAACTGGGAGAAGGCGGCACGCTCGAGGAACGATCAGGGACAGATCGCGCTGATCGAAAAACTGAAGAAGAAGTTCCAGCAGCCCGGAGTGATCTATCGCGGGCGCGTCGGCCAGAAGACCTTGGCGAAAGAGTTCATGAAGGCGCAGCTCTGGGCATACCCGACTTGGTTTACGGAAACTTTTTGCATCACCGGGGTCGAGGCGATGACGTCGGGAACGCCGATCGTGACGACCGACGTTGGGGCGCTCGTCACGACCGTCGGCGATGCGGGGATTCTCCTTCCGGTGCCCAAGAACCAGTGGGACTGCGGCCTGACCGGGGATCTGGCATTCCAGAAGCGGTTCGTTGAGGAATGCGTGAAGATGTTGACGGATGAGGCCCACTGGCAGGATTATTCGAAGAAGGGCCTCGAGAAGGCGAAGCAGTTCGGCTGGGAGGGGATCGTGGAGGATTGGCTGGGGGCGGTGGGGATCCCGGTCGAGAAGAAGTAATGTCGATTTTCCGTTGTTCCAAGTGCGGCTGCGCCGAGAACACGGCGGTCAGCCATTTCCATACGCGGGAGAAAAATTCCCCTCCCTTGTGTTCGGAGTGCGATCCGTCGATCGGCAAGTGGCACGGCAGGTTTCCGAAGATCTCGGCGGAGGAGTATGTAGAGAAGAACGGGTTTTTGATCAGCAAGGAAGAGGCGGCCTTCGATAAGGCCCAGGATTTGGCGCTCAAGTTTTTGCCGAATGTGAAGCATATCGGCTTGGAAGGGGTGGCGAAATATTTCTTCAGTTGCGGCTGGAGTCGAGGCAGGGATTATGTCAGCAAAGGTGAGTAAGATTCGCGCTCGCAAGCATCCGGCGCTCATCGTTCTTCAGTCTCTTCTGGACGGGATTCCCGTGGAGATCGAGGGAGAGAGCTATTGGCTGGACGAGAAGAAGCGGCTCGTGGTCGAGAGGGAGGCGATCGACCTGAAGACCCAGAAGAGCCGCGAGGTCTTCCTGCTCGTGGATATGAGCATCGGCGCGTTTCTCAATATGTGCGAAAGATTGTCGGATGAGGATATCATTACGATCGCTGGCAACAATTTGCTCAATCAGGCCAGGCGGGGGGAATTGAGGGGGTAGGTGCATGGGAAGGGGAGAGGGCACGCAGGATCTTGCGAGAGGGGATGAGCTCAGGTTTTCCATGAGGCGGTGTCCCTGGTGCAGTGAGGTCCTGGGGGGCTGCAAGAGCGTCAAGCAATTCATCCTGGAGTACGCTGCGCACGCGCAGGAATGCAAGAGGCGCCGGAGACCGGTTTCGAGAGCTTGAAATCGTCGGCGCCTCCCAGTAGACTCGACCCGTGACGAGATCTTAGAAATTTGTTCCAGACACTGCGGCGTGCGGCCTAGGGCGAAAGCCCTGCGCCTAGATCTCGTCACAAGACCTAGTCACGTCAAAGCCCACGCCGCAGCGTCCGGGACAATTCGGGAGAGGTTGATGCCGTCGCTCGAACTTTGGAAGCAGCTCATCAACGAGGAGATCATCAAGGAAGGGGTGTTTGTCAACAACACCGAGGATTTCTGGCAGTGGCTCCAGGTGGTTCATTATCACGATCCGAGACTCGAGTTTTCGGAGAAGCTGGCGCTCGAGATCCTGGATCAGGTGAAGCCGCTCGTGCGGGAGTATCAGGGGTACAAGGCACGGACGATCAAGAGATGATGGATCTTCCGGATTATCAGGGGACGCTCAGGCCGACAGGCTGGTCGACGATCCGGTCGCTGTCGGACAATGATCGGCGCGCGCTCATGGCGGCGGCTCTTCGGGGCTGCAAGCAATGCCAGAAATCCGGCGTCATCGAGAATGTCGATGGGACGTTCGAGATCTGCCATTGCGTGAACCGGCCGGAGGCTTCGTCGTGAACAACCGGCCGCGGCCGTGGCCCGAAAGGCGGGAGACGCCGCCGAAGTTCCGGTCCGGGGTGGGCGGCCCGTATTGTCCTTGTTGCCGGAAGGTTCCCAAAAATAAGCAGGAGAGCCGCCAGAGGATCCGGGCGAGGGGGAGGGTGGAATTGAGGAGGGAAACGGCAGGATTGGGCTTCCACATGGGGGATGGGGAAGCTTAAAAAATCTTTTAATTCGCTGACATTTTTATATTGACTTCGTCGTATAATCAGGTAGGATATGTCAGCGGATTGAAGGAGAGGCGTATGGCGAACGAAAAGGCGATCGAGATCCCGGCGGGAAACCTGGAGATCGCCCAGGGGCGCGTGGACAAGCTGAACAAGCGCGCGGCCAAGCTCGGCGTGGCCCTTCTTTGCCTGGAAGCGACCGAGCCCTACCAGAAGACCCTCATGGTGCCCCAGAATCGGATGGATCCGGAGTCCAAGCGGGTCCCGATCCAGGTGCCCTACGTCAAGGTGACGTTGATCGGCGAGTCTCCGAAGCTGACGGGCTGGACGGTCCAGGCCCAGCTTGAGCGGATCGAGGACGCCGGGGTCGTCGTCAACGTACTTCCCGGTCAGACGATCGACGAGGCATGGCGTACCCGGGAATCCTGGTGCGACCACTGCGGGACCAAGCGCCGCCGTCTGACGACCTATGTCCTGCGGGATGAGGCCGGGAAGGCGATCCAGATCGGCGGCGACTGCCTCCGGGACTTCCAGGGACACGACATCTCGAAGGTCCTCGACTTCGCCTTCGAGTCGATGGGCTGCCTGGATGACCTCGAGGACTGGGGTTCCGGGGGTGCGCAGAACACTCTCTGGGCGGCGGACTATCTCGGGTGGGTGGCCCAGGCGGTCCGGGAGGACGGCTGGCTGTCGCGCTCGAAGGCGCGGGAAGAGGGCAAGACCGCCACGGCCGACATCGCGTTCAACGTCCTGTGCGACTTCATCCACGGACGCGGCAAGGACAAACCAGAGCCTCCCACGGCCGACGATTTTGCCAAGGCGGTCGCCTGCATCAAGTGGGTCCGGGAAGAAGTGGCTCCCAAGCTTCAGAAGACCGACTACGAGCACAATCTCGCGCTCGTCCTCTCCCGGGACGTGGTGAATCTGAAGCACCTGGGGATCGCGGCCTCGGCCGTCGCGGCCTGGGAGCGGTCGGAGAACCGCCGGGTGGAGCGGGAGAAGAAGTTCGCCGACGAGAAGAAGAGCGTCTTCCAGGGCGAGATCGGGAAGCGCCAGCTTTTCACCGGCCTGACTCTCGTCTTCAGTAAGATCTTCGAAGGCGACTTCGGCTCGAAGACCCTTCTCAAGTTCAAGGACGAGGCGGGGAACATCTTCGTCTGGTGGGCGAGCGGCGAGAAGGTCGGCTTCGAGGATGAGGATGGCAAGCAGCACGGCGGGGATTTTGTCAGGGGCGAGAGCTACGATCTCGTGGCGACGGTGAAGCGCCATGAGGAATTCCGCGGCATCAAGCAGACGACGGTGAACCGCGGGGCGATCGACGGGGAGTGGGGCTGCCCCTGCGGGTGCTACCGCCTGATGAAGGCCGACACGCATTGCCCCCGTGGCCATGAGAAAGGCTCCTGGCGCTGCCCGGACTGCCATACGCTGAACGCCCCCTCGGAGAAGGCATGCCTCGGGAAATACAAGGAGAACGGAGTGGACCGGGAGCTCTGCGGCCACTCGCTCCAGTCCTGGCGCTGCCCGAAGTGCGCGAACTACAACATGAAGAAGGCGAAGACCTGTGTGGCGCTCGATTTCGAGCAGAAGGTCTGCGGGACGGCCAAGCGGGCATGGCTGTGCCGGGACTATCAATGCGCAAATCATCTGAACCAGAAGTTCAATCAGGATCCCAAGGGGACCTGCGTGTGCGGCCGGAACATCAAAGGGGACGTGGTGACGGAGGTGCCGAATGCGTAAGTGGGAAGAATGTCCGAGGTGTCTCGCGCTTCTTCAGGAGATCGAGGAACTGAAGGCTCGGAATGCCAAGCTGGCCGATGCCCTGGCCGGGACGGTCCGGCACTCGAACACGGACCTCATCCTGGGAGCGGTGCTCTCGGGAGGCGATCCCATGGCGCTGGCTAAGAAGCTCGTGGAGAAGAAGGCGTGACGAGGCCCCTCAAGCGGTCGAACGGCCGGATCCAACCCCGGAAAGGGGATGGAAGGTTCCGGCAGTTCACCGGAAAGGACTTCGGGATCGGGGTCTGCCCGAAGTGCCAGGGGATCACCCAGCGCCCGGAGATCCCTGCCGGGCCGTTCATCGATCCTAGAGATTTCAATGCCCGGGTATGTCCCTGCGGCTGGGACAGTCGGAAGGAGTGAGACGACGATGGAAGGTTTGAATCCCGACAACATCGGTAACTCGGTCGTCGTGTACTGTCCGCAATGCGGGGCTCAATGCCTCTATGGGACGAGCAAGCCGGAGTTCGGGTGGGAACTATGTGTTGACCATCCTTGCAATCCCGAGGAGTGGGATCTTTCGCGTACTTAGTCTTCTGAAACTTTAAGCGGCACGGGAGGAAAAATGAAGCGCATCAGCGAGGCGACCCGGGTTGAAGAAGTCATGGGAGCGTTCTGTGAACTGATCGGATGCACCTCCGAAGGAAACCTTCTCAATGCATTCTCGACGTTCGACACGGAGTATGTCGAGCGCCTGGCGGGGACCATGAAAAAGCATGGCTTCACCATTACCGCGGAGCGGTTGGAAGAGGTTTCGGAGAAGCTGGGTCCGAAAAGGAATCCTGCGGATATTCTGGATCTGTGAACAACCTATTAAGGCGGGCCAGGGTGGCGGGCGAATAGGTGCCTAGGGCGATGATCCGTCCAAGATGGACGCGCCCGCCACCCGGCCTAGTCAGGGTAAAGGAGAAGCCATGATCGTGGGAGCGGAAAAGCTGGTGTCGGAACTGATCATCGCGGGGAGGCTGCTTTCCGAGGAGGCCCGGCAGCGTCGGGAGACGCACCAGAACCAGCGTGCTGCAGTTCTTGAGGCCGAGGTCAAGGAAATCCAGCGGCTGCTGAAGGGTTTGGAGGAAGAGGCATGAAATTCGAGCTGACGGAAGAGGAGATGAGGATCCTGAGGACCGGGACGCTGATCGAGCGCATTCGCGTCTATCGGAATGCGATGGGTTGCGGCCTGAAGGAGGCGAAGGACGCCTGCGAAAAGATCATGTATGGAGGCGTGAGGATTGAGGATTTCTTCACTCCCAAGAAGCCCTGTGGGCATTGTGCCGGGACTGGATTCATGAAATCTTCGGTCGGGGAGAGTGGAGGCGCCTGCTGCAAGACCGACGTGCATGCCCAGATCGAGTATCCGAAGCGTTGGTTCGGTCCGGTGGAGAGCCTGGTGGGGATCGATGTCCGCCGCTTGGAAGACCGGAAGATGCTGCACACCATGCTGGACGAGTGGCTGGATCAGGAGCGTGGTGAGGCGGAAACTCCGGATCATTTCACCGTGTTCCGGAAATTTCCGAAATCCTAGGATCCCATGATGAAGCCGTTCGAAGGCCCGAGGTATCACGAGAACACCGAGTGCGGTGGGAATCGGTGTCCCTGCGCCTACTGCGGGAAGGAGATCAAGGACAGGGCGAAGGCCATCCCGATCGGGGTGACAGACGGCGGGAACCGGTTCTACAACGTGAAGGACGACGCGGCGGAGGAGAAGAAGGATCCGGCGGGATACATGGGCGGGCACCTGCTGGGTCCAGACTGTGCCAGGAAGCTCAAGGCCGAGCACCCCGAACTCTTTGCGTGAAAGGGAGCCGGATGAGGAAATTCAAGGTTGGCGAGATTGTGGAGCGGAAGGGGATCTCGCTCCCTGGGACGGGAGTGCGGGGAATCGTGATCGGAGTGGGCTATGAGAGGCCCCGATCCATGCCCGGAAAGATTCAGGTGCGCTGGCAGAATCTTCAGGTTTCGACCTGGGATCATGGCCAGCTTCGCACCGTCCGGGGAGCCTGTGGGTGTGGCCTCTCGGTCGGGCCTTTTGCTGATTAAAGGGGTGGACAATGAATCTAACCGAACTGGTCCCGGGGATGTACGAGATTGCGGAAGACGTGAAGAACCCGAAGCCGGACCGTCGGAAAACGCGGTATTTCAATGCCTGGGTGGTCTGGCCAAAGGGGAAGCGGGTCCGAGTGGCAACGGATTTCGACTTCAAGGATCACTTCACGATCTTCCCGCCGAACGATTACGAACATCTGGGAGTGAAAGGCCGGCAGGGAGGGAAATTCAATCATCCGGGCTTCGAGATCCTGGTCGCCGCGCTCAAGCCGATGGAGTGGACGGATCTCGAGTGGGTGCGCGCACATCTCCCGGGGCCGGATCATGTTCTGGCACATCTGCTCAAGACGAAGAAATTGACCCGGGAGGATCTCAAGGCGGCTCATTTGGGAATGGATTAGGAGGAATCCATGGAAGGCATGAAGGAAGTGGAGTTCGAGGTCAAGGTGACGGGCAAGGGGTGGATGTTCATCCCGGAGGAAGAGGATCCGAAGCAGTATATCGAGGAGGCGACGGCACAGCTTGGGGGAAACAAGCTGTGGGATGCGAAGGTGGTGGTGAAGAACATCGTTCCCCGGAAGGAGAGGTAGGAAAAATCTTTCAATTAGCTGACACTTTTCTATTGACTTCGCCGTATAATCCAGTAGGATATGTCAGCGGATTGAAAGGAAGGTATCCATGACCCTCGGACAACTGAAGCGGAAGGCGAACGCCATCGGGATCTATGGGAACGGGGGCGGGTGGATTACGCTCCCCGGGGATCTCCGGCTCCAGGGCTGGTATTCCCTCGGGGTCTGGCTCGACCAGATCCGGAAGCGGCTTCCTTGGAATCTGGCCGAGATCGTGGATGGCCGCCGGGTGGGGATCCCGACCCTCTCCCGGAAGGACCGGCTGGAGGTGGCGACCGGGCTCCTGTCCCCGAATCCCGTGTCCTGGCGCGACTAGGAGGATGCCATGACGAACATGGAGGCGCTTTGGCAGCTTGGCGCTGGAATCGGAATTCCGGTGCTCGTGGATCCTTCGACGGGTCGCCGCCTTCTCGCCTGCTCGGAGTGCGACTGCCTGCTCTGGTATGACGCGGGGGAGGGTGCCGTCGTTTCCGCGATCTGTCCTGACTGCGAGCAGGCGCGGGTTCAGTGCGATTTTTCCGAGAAGACATACCCCAAGTAGACTGAGGGAAGGATCTATGAAACGGCACAAGAAACCCGCTAAGCATAGCGGCCCTTCCTGCAAAGAGTGCTGCCACCTATGCGATGGGAAGGGGCGTTGTGACCCGACCTATCCTAAAGGAAGTTGTCCCCGCTGCCATGGCGAGGGCTGTCAAGTGAGAGCTGATCAACTTCGGAAGATATAGAATTACCAGACGAGGTAACCATGATCCCAAAAAGGGCACGACTCGTGGCAATGGCAATCGCAGTTTGCTGCCCTCACTGTGAAGCTGAGCAACCCTCCCCCGACAACGGCTCAGACATGTGGACGCCCGAGCAGGTAAAAGCGGTGGCTGGGGATGAGGTTCGAGTGTGCATGTCCTGCGAGCAACAGTTTGTAATCCGGCATTCGCAGAAAGTGTCGACTTAATAGGGTTCAAGGTCTTGCAAAAGAACCGGAGGTAAGCGTGGCCGAGGAGAATAGGCTTAACCGGGGAATGTCTCAAGCCACCGCCTTGAATACCTAGATTAGGGGATCTACCGAAAAAAGGAGAATCGCACAATGATCGAAACCGCGAGTGAACTGTCAAAGCAAGAGGTCAAGATGGTCGAGAATTTTCAATGCCCAGGATGCATGAGTGGGTCCAATGTAAAATGCGGGGCATTCAAACCTTGGAAGGAATACGGCGCTAGCTGCGTTGGACACTTTCCTAGCACCATGATGATGCCGGGGGGCCACGTTGCCCTAGGGCTTCCGAAGGGGTTTAACAAACTTGGAGACGCCAAGGATGTCCACAGGGAACGGGCGTATATCCGGCTCTGGGTTCGCGGGACAAAGCCGGAGTGGGACAATCTAAATATTGCAGTATGGGCGATGGTGGAGAAGGGCTATCTCTACGTCCGTACCTACTCCCCGCGCATCAACGCGACATATGTTGATGTGATCCAGGATGGAAAGCTGGAGGACGCCAAAGGCGCGATCAATGTAGGGGAATTCGTAGATAAAATCGACTGATTTAGGAGACTGAGCTATGAGGAATTGCTCCTGCTACAAGCCTAAGAGAAAGCGCGGCAAACTGTGCAAGTGCTGCGGATATCCGATTCTTTGAATTAGGAATTCATGAAGCCGGCTTGGTGGGAGTCCTGGGAGTATGTCGCCAGTGCCCATGAAGGCGAGATCGACTGGCAAGGCACGAAGGCCATTCGTATCGAGCGGGTGCCACACCTTGGCCGCTCGATGCGCGACTGGCCCCGCTACTCTCACGAGCTGGCTAATCTTCTGTTAATTGCCGGGCGTGGTGGTGCTGGACTCCGTTGCCACGTCGATTACAAAGGGCGAATCGCTTACATCGTGCGTGACACGCAGAATTAGGATTGGAGGAAACAGTGCCAACGCTGCAATGGATCATGACCCACGGCAATACGGTTCGCTGAATTACCAATCTACGCAAAGGATTCAGACCAAAGTGGAGGAAGATGCGATGGAGACACCGAAGGATCTGTACGCGGTCGTCTGCGAGGACGGGCAGGTGTTTGTGGATGAGGATAACCAAGCCTACGTGGCCAACGACCTTCTTGGGGCTCAGGGTTATCTTGAGGTTCTTAGCAGTTCGGGCTGGCCCTGCGACTGCAAGGACCACCGGATCGTGATCTACCAGGCAAAGGAGAAGGAGCCATGCAAAATCATCTAGCTGAGGCGATCGCCACCTGGGAGAAGCTGGCGAAGGAAGACTTCAAGAAGGCCGAGGATTTCGCCTTCGAGGCTTCCGGCTGCGAGGTGGCCTATCCGACCTGGTGGATCAAGAAGGACGGGACGACCGAGCCGGTGGACTGCGCGCACCTCGAGTGCCGGATCCGGCGAGGGGAATTCCAGCGGCCGGCCTGGATGGTGCGCCTGAACAGCGAGTTCCGCGGGGAACTGGGGAATTGGCTGCGCTTCGCCAAGGAGACCGCGAAGGGTCGGAAGGCGATCGCCCGGCTTTATTGGGCGATGAAAAAGGAGCAGAAGTTCGACATCATGTCCTGCGTCTGGACCGGGGTGCTAGCCTAAGGAGGGATTCATGGAGTCGGTGATTCGCAAAAAGCGTTGGACTTGTCCCATGTGCGGAAAGCGGACGACTCTGTCTCCGCATATCCTGGAGAACCGGTCCAAGATCTGTCCCAGGTGTTTCGATCGAACGAGGAAGCGTCGAACGATGTCCTGGAGCGAGTTTCAGCGGCTCTGTGTCGTGAACAGTCCAAAAGTCCCCGTGGCTGAGATCGGAGGGAGGCGGAAGAAGTGGGTGGGGATCGGACTCTTTGACGAGGGTCCGGCGACGGGGAAGGAAGTCCTGATCACGCCTTGAGGTGAAGCATGACGATCAAGCTGCTCAAGCAGATGGTGGACTGGTGGCGGAAGGGGAGGCGGGATGTCCTGGTTTCAGCCTATCGGAAGCGAAGCCCGGTGGAGCAGCAGAATCTGATGGATGATCTCCGGCACTGGGGCTACGGAGATGTCCGGAGGGAGTTGGATGCGGAGCTCAGCATCAGGAATGCTTTGGGTGAAGAGTAGATGGGGCTTCCAGGGCTCGGGAAATATCGCGGTGCGCCGATGTCTCTCGTCAAGCTTCGGAAGGAGTGTCGGTGCAAGGAATGCATCATGCCGATCCCGAAAGGTACGGTGGCCTATCGGCCGCTCCTTTTCGCCACGATCAACGATATCATGCGGTGTGACCGGATCTGTCCGAACTGCATGAAGGATCACGGGGAATTTCTTCCCGGATCCTAGGAGAGAGGTATGCCGACGAGAAAAGAAGAGATGGAAGCCTGGGCGCTCGACGACTATAAGGAGGTGCTCGGGAGGACCATCCATGTCTCGGAATTCACCGGCTATGTCGATAACGACAGCGTGGACTTCAGCCTGGAGGAGCCGGTAGAGGCGCGAGTGACGAAGACTCCCGAGACCGACATTCTCCATTGGAATCGGCCGTGGCTCGATCCTTACTGGAATCTCGAGATCCTGAAGATCCCGCCGGCAATGATGGAGGCCCATCCGAAGCTGGGGATGATGACCTCGACCTACATGTTCGGGGATTCCTATTCGCTGGACGGGAAGTACCAACCCGCCGGGTACGAGCACAGGTTCGACCCCCGGGAATGGAGTCCGAGGGGAGAGGTCTGGAAAAGGAAGCGGGAGTAGCTTCCGGAGGGGGCAAAAAATCTTCATTTCGCTGACACTTTTCTATTGACTGCGGCGTACAATAGGAGTAGTATCTGTCAGCGCAATGAAAGGAGGGGTTTATGGCGAATGAAGTGGAACAGGCCGGGCCGAAGCGTCCAGCGCCGTCCAGCGTCCACCGGTACGCGGTGGCCAAGATCAAGACCTTCCGGGGCATGGATGGCGAGGGCCTGAATGCCGTCCTTCTCAAGGACGGGAAGCAGGTGGCGGAGATCCTGAACGAAGGCAGCGGTGGTGAGACCCTGTTCTACTGGATCGACCGGAACCAGGGGGTGGAGGAGGGGCTCTTCGAGGCGTTCATCGAGGCGGAGCGGCTGAAGATCCCGGCCGACAAGGAATCCCACGAGGGATTCAATGACCACAAACTCTTCAGCGCGGACATCTGGGTAGATGACGAGGTGAACCGGATCCTCGATGACCGCCGTTTCGCGCGGCTTTGCAAGAAAAGCACCCTCTTCCAGGTGGGCGACAAGATCGGGAGCGGGGAGTGGAGGACGGTCAAGGGCGTGACACCCGAGATCCGGGCCTGGGTCGAGAAGAAGTTTGCGGGCCAGCCGATCAAGTTTCTGAACGACCAGTACAAGTAGGAGTCCCCATGCACACCTGCCGCTTCTGCAAGAAGGACCGTCCGGGTGTCCGGATGGTGAAGTACGCCGCGCGCCACTGGGCGCACTATGAGTGCTGGATCGAGGCGAAGGGGAAGGAGATTCTGGATCCAGCGATCTACCAGGGGATGCTTCAGGCGCTGGAGGGTCTTCACGACTGGCAACTGAAGCAGATCCCGGTCTTCAAGCTGGCGGACTGGCTGGAGCGGAACGGAACGGTCTGTCCGGGGAAGACTTGGGTTGATCGGGCGATGTGGCTGGTCAAGAAGGCAATCCAGCTTCATGAGGACAACGAGGCGTATCGGGAGAGGTTTCTTTCGGAACATGGCGTCCTGAAAAAGTAAGGAGATTCGAATGCGCGAGTTGATTACGGGAGAATTTGTCAAAACCGAATTCGAAGGTGAGGGGGGAGCACTCCAGAGGATCTATGGCCGTGTGATCCGATCCGGACAGAAGGTCTTCTATGTGCGCTGGGCCTCCGGTGCCGTGATTCGGTATTTCCGGGACGAAGATCAAGTGGCGCTTTGCGAGGATCAGGAAGGCGCGGAGATTGAATACGTTTACCAGGAGGGATGTCAGCCTTCCTTTGGGCATTGTTAACCAGGACGTCCCATGAGCGAACTCGTCCCCCAGAACAGTCCAGAGCGGCTGCCCAACGAAGGCCCTCTTATCCAGGTGGGCGACTGGTACTGGGTCACCCTGAAGGAAGATCCGGAATTCTTCGCCTGCGTGGTGAAGATCGGCTCGAACTTCGTCGAGTTCGAGGATCCCTACGAAAACCACGAACGGGTTCACTTCGACGAGTTCGAGAAGCGCTGCCGGAAGGAGTCGGATCCGGAAAAGGTGATCCGGGAGCGCCAGGGGCACTTCCAGGGCATCGTTCGGGAGAAGTTGGGGGAGATCCAGAAGCTGACGGCAAGGCTCGGCCTTACCAAGGGCCAGCATCTGGGTGGAGGTCAACCGTCGGAAAGCCGGGCGCTTTCCGTCCTTTCGGAGACCGCCGATGTCGGGAAATACAAGAAATCCCTGATCCAGGCCAAGGAGAAGGATCTCCCGGCGCTCTTCGAGGAGGTGGAGAAGGCGAACAAGAATCTGGCCCTGTGGATGCAGGCCCAGGCGCTTCCGGCCAAGGCGCTGGCCGAGGAGATGGAGGACGTGGTCGAGGTCATCACCGACCGGGTCTTCAATATCTCGCTCTATGCCGGACTCACCGAAGATGTGGTCCAGTTCGCGAAAGGGAAGCCGGCGGAGGCGGCAGAAAAGCTTCGGATCCTCCAGAGGCTCCTCTACATGGACGAGGAGTGTCTCCTCAATTACCGGCATGGCGGGATGGACTTCGACGATATTAAGGAATTCGATAGTTGGCTGGCCAAGCCGGAGAACCGGGATCGGGCGCTGCCCTTCCCGCGTTCGATCGTCGCCTTCCGAGTGCGCCGCGAGATGAAAGAGCGGGATTGGGGCGGGAGCCTCACAAAGGCTTTCATCAACATCCAACTGGAAAATCTCGACAAGCTGACCTTCCTTTTCATTCGAAACGGGGAGAACCTCTACCGGATGAATTGCGACCTCGAGTTCGACGACCTGATCTTCCCGAGTCGTCATGAGAGCGATCTGTCCGAGCCGATGGTGGCCGAGATGTTCGCCTCGTCCGTCCAAAAGATCATTCCGAAGCGGACTTTCGATGACATGCTCGAGAAGCACAAAGAGGGGGAGAAGAAGTACAAGGAATGGGAGAAGGCTCATCCGAAGAAGAGCTTGATTGACAATCCTTACCGGGAGTTTTCATTCTACGGCAGTTTTCGCCCGCAGAGCTATCATCCCTTCAATCCGTCCTCGATCTACTACGACGACATCAAGAAGAAGATCGAGAAGCGGATCCAGTATTTCAACCGGATCGCGATGATCGTTCAGGGATTGTTCGACCGGTCTGTGGTCCTGCACCCGCATCCGCCGGTCCAGCTTTGGAGCCCGGAAGGGTTCGCTGCGGCGGTCGAGCTCATCTATGACGGTTCGAATCTCCTTCACTACGGAAAGGCCCCGGATTTCGAGGCTTACCGTGAACGGTGCAATCAATCTCTCGGGAAGGGATCGATCACGGTGGGCCAGGATCGATTCTGGACGGAAAGGGAAGGGGAGAAGGAAAGCCGGAGGATGGACAACGACTGGCGGACGAAGACGGATTATCGTCCGAAGACGCATCGGCCGTACGGGAATCCGGGACCCGGGTATCTCGCCCAGGTGGAGGGATGGGTGTCCGGGAAGCGCATGGCGACCTTCAAGTGGATCCGGAAGCGCCAGACACGGAGTTGGGATCATGATTATGATGATCCGGTGAATGCGAGGCTTGTGGTGCCGGAGACCCATCTCTTCAATGTGAGCGCTTATCGGAAAGGTGATTTCAAGCAGTTCTTCGAGGATCCTCGGACCCGGATGCACTATCTCCAGTGGGCGCCGATGCTGCTCGCGGCCGAGGAGTACCTGGCGGGGAATCTCAAGCTGAAGGATTTTGCGAAGGAGGAGGTATGAATACTCAAGCCTGCAAGCTGATCCAGGAACTTGCGAGTGGCCTGGAGGCGTGCGCCTCGGAACTCGTGGAAATGGGTTGCACCTGCCAGGATCGGTCGCTGGGCCATCAGCGAGGTTGTGTGGGTGAGAGATGTGCGAAACCTTATGACAGATTGGCCAGGAAGGCCAGGAACACGCTGACTCGAGAGGCGGCAAAGAGACTGTCTGGGGCAACGGCTGGATGAAGAGGATGAACAAGCGCGTCCTGGAGGGCCTGAACCGCCTGGTCTCGGCTTATGAAGCGGGAGGGGGTTGCGAGGATGTCGGTGGGGGTTGTTGCGAGGGGGATAACTGCAAAGAGTGCGATGCGCTCAAGCAGGCGGCGGAGTGGCTGACGGACCGGATCTTGAAGTTCACGAAGCAGGGGAAGCGATGATCGACGGCAAGAAGGTGATCCTGAGCATGGGCGGCGGCATGGAGTCGTCGGCCACGCTGGGGCTCACGCTGTTCGATCCGCGCTTCCAGGCCCTCAAGCCGGATCTGGTCATTTTTGCGAATTTAGGGTCGGAATGGAAAGAGACCTATGCTCATCTCAAGTTCCTGGAGGACATCTGCAAGAAGCGTGGGATCGAGTATGTCGAGCTGATCCCAGAGGTTTTTCGAGGCAAGAAGCTCTTCGGGGAGAACCGAAAATACACGAAGCTGATCGACTACTTGATGGATGTGAAGGCGGTTCCTGGAAAGGCTCCCAACGGGAAACGCCTCTGCACGGAACTCTTCAAGGTGAAGGCGATCCAGGATTACCTGAAGGAGCGTTTCCCGGGCGAAGATCTCATCGTCCTGATCGGCTTCGGTTCCGACGAAAAGAATCGGATTCAGCGCGGCGAGAACACGGTTCCGGGCTGGACGAACCGATTTCTTCTCGATGAGGCCGACATGTGCCGCTGCCGATCGATCGAGTATCATCGGAAGATCGGCTGGCCGGTTCCGCGGCGCTCGGGCTGTACGTTCTGTTTCTCTGGAGAAACTGAGGTATTAACAGATCAGGGTACACGTCCTATCCGAGAGTTGGTGGGTCGGAAAAAACTCCTTATTCCGATTCGTCATTCGATGTTTGGGAAGTGGACGGAAGTAGAGGTTCGGTCATTTGGCATTCAGAACCTTATGAAGTTGACTGTAAATAGGGGGAAAATTCGTAGAGCGATCTATGTTACACCTGAGCATCAATGGGTATTGAGGGGCCGTGGAGGAGCTCGGAATAAATTCATTGCGACGGTGAATCTTCAAAACGGGGATCACCTTCCAACTTGTTGGACGGCTCTGCTCAAAGGAGGTCCTAATCCTGTCAGGATATCCCCATTTGGTGTTGCACATGGATTTGTGTTTGGTGACGGTCATGTGCAATATGCGCGCCCAAAGATGCCTGCGATGGTAGTTATCTACGGAAAAAAGGATCGGGCGCTGCTGCCATTTTTCGGGATGTCTTACCGGAAGAAGTTTTTAATCAATGGTGCCCCGGCATTACGGATCAGCGATCTTCCTCGGTCATGGAAAAGTTGCCCGCCATTGACTGAGAGTCGAAGTTACTTACTGGGATGGCTCTCAGGGTACTTTGCTGCTGATGGGCATGTCACTAAGAATGGACAGGCGGTCATTTACAGTGCAAAAAAGACTGATATCGCATATGTCAAGGACTTATGCCTGCTTATAGGTGTCAGGGTGTCATCAGGAGGTGAAAAGTCTCGTATTGGTTTTAAGGTATATACCAAAAAGAGAAAGCTATATTTCGTTTCCATTAACATAAGGGATGTGCCGGAAGAATTCTGGATACTTCCTCATCATAGGAAGCGCATTATCGCAGCCCGGGAAAAAAAGGTGCATTACCATCAGGATTGGATCGTGGAATCCGTGAAAAATACTTCACGGATGGAGGAGGTATTTTGTGCAGTTGTTCCAGGGAAGAATATGTTCGTTTTAGCGGATGGGCTGATTACTGGGAATTGCCCTTTCGCGAAGAAAATGGACTTCCAGGTCCAGGCTGAGGTGTACCCCGAGGAGTGGGAACTGACCGTTGCGCTTGAGCGGAACAACCGCCGTTTCAATGATCCGGAGAAGCCGTTTTTCATGGTCGCGGCCAATAAGCCGGTGGACGAGTGGATCCAGACCAAGGATCAGAAGCGGGTGAGGATCTGCAAAGGTTGCGGCCAGGAGGTCGACCTCGCGCTTCACGTCTTCGGCGATACGCCGCTTTATGCGATGTACAAGGCCCTGAAGGCCAGGAAGGAAGCCGTATCCTGATGGGTCGATACGGAGTGGATCCTGGATATCCCGAACCCGACTCGGAGGGGTCTCTGGTCCAAATCGAACTCCAGGAGGCTGCTCGGCACATGGTGCTCAGGGCATGGAGGCTTGTGCCGGTTGAAGTGAGGAACATCGTCCCCAGCGAGAATATCCATTGGATCCATGAGAAGGACTTTCGGGACTGGAAAGGCGATTTGATTGCGGCGTTCGAAAAACATCCGGAGGGAATCAAGCCGATCCTGGTGGTGAAGAAAGCCGATGAGCCCGGGAAGGTCGTCATCCTGGACGGTCATCACCGCTGGCGTGCGGCCAAGCTATCGGGCAGGAAGGCGCTCTGGGTGATCGAGGGCCGGGGTAGGATGCTTCATCCCCTGAAGATCGCCCGGCAGAGGCGGGAGGACTAGATGGCCAAGCATGTTCGCGGCTGGCGGAAGATCGACGAGATCGAAGGGCCGAACAGGGAGAAGATCGAGATTCGGTGCAATCTCGCAAGCGGTGTCTTCATGGCCGAGATCCCGGATCCCAATAATCCCCGTCGGAGCAGCCTGGAGAAATTCGAAGGGAAAAATCTGGAGAAGGTAAAGGCGGATGCCATTGGGTGGCTGAAGGGAAACGAGAAGGTGGTCTGGGAAGCGATCATCATCTTAAGGGGTGCCACCAAATGGCGGGGAGTGCGGGATGCCTCGGACTCTAGTCTTGATCTTCACTACGGAAGGTTCTTCCGCGCCAAGAGGCCGGATGGGGATTATCTCTGGAAGGATTTCAAGGAAAAGGATAACGGCAAAAAGGATTCGGACGACGAGGTGGAGGGAGTGCCTGGAGAGTTGAATAAGTTCGCTCCTCATACGGGCGAGGATTCTTTGGTCTTGCCCTATACTCCGGAGCGCTGGAGCGCGCTTCGAATGATCTCGCTTCTCATCAAACAGCTCAATGAGAGGATCAATGCGCTGTTCGATCAGGGTGGATTGGATAATATGTTGACGACGATCGCCGACCGCGGCGCGCGGGCGCTGCTGCTGCCGGCGCCGAAGGAGAGGGAATGAGCGAAGCGAAGGAGTCCGAGAACCGGCCGATCGAGACGGAAGGGAAGATTGAGGTCCTGGCTAGCAAGAAGTTTCCGAGCAGGGCGCAGCTCACGAAGGCGAAGGTGGATGGTTGTATTTTTTATGTCCGTGAGAACTGGATCCAGAAGAGCAAGATCCAGGTCGAGCAGGTGCTCGAGATCCTCTGTCCAGACTCCATGTGGGACCGGTGCTGCGAGGTCGTGCGCCTGGAGGATACGCTCCAGCGCCGGATTGTGAAGAATCCGGATTTCACGCTGCTGTGGGCGGAGACGGAACTGAATCAAAGTTAGGAGGAATCCTTGCAATTCGCTGACACTACCACTTGACACGTAGGGTATAATATGGTAGAATGTCAGCGCATTGAAAGGAGGGTTCTATGCTGGCGACCAAGAACTGGTTCGAGGTGGATCGGAAGGGCCTGTCCAAACTGCTCGAGCGGAGGGGCAAGGAATGGGTGCTGTACGAGCTCATCCAGAACTGCTGGGATACCGATGCGAAAAACGTGACGGTGTGCCTTTATCCTGCGACGGACCTCAAGGGTTACGCCCGGATCACGGTGACGGACGACCATCCGGAGGGCTGGAAGGACCTGACCCACGCCTGGACCTTGTATGCCGAAAGCGAAAAGAAGGCGGATGCCCGGAAGCGGGGTCGCTTCAACCTGGGGGAGAAGCTGGTGCTCGCGCTCTGTCGGGAGGCAAAGATCGAGACGACGAAGGGATGCGTCTTCTTTGACGAGGATGGGCGGCACTTGTCCCGGACGAAGCGCAGCGAAGGATCGCAATTCACGGCGCTTATCAAGATGACCGCCGCGGAGCAGGCTGAGGTGGAAGCGGCGGTTCTCAGGCTGATCTGTCCCCTGGGAGTGCGTACCACGATCAATTGTACGGAACTTCCGGTTCGACTGCCTGAGCGGCAGATCGAGGCGACGCTTCCAACCGAGGTTGCGGACGGGGAAGGAATCCTTCGGCGGTCGGCTCGGAAGACGACGGTCGAGGTCTTCAACGTTCGACCTGGGGAGACTGCCTCGATATTCGAACTCGGGATCCCGGTTTGCGAGTCTGGAGACAAGTATCACTACAATGTGCTTCAGAAGGTGCCTTTGAACTCAGACCGGGACAACGTGACAGCGGCCTATCTTCGCGAGCTCCGGACGCTCGTCGTGAACTCATTGCATGAGACTCTCACTCCCGAGGATGCCTCGGCCGAGTGGTGCCGGAACGCGCTCGAAAACGAGAACGTGGAGAAAGCAGCCGTGGAGTCAGTGATGACTTTGCGTTTTGGAAAACGCCGTGTCGTGGCCGATCCGAGCGACCAGGAGGGGACGAAGCTGGCAATGTCCCAGGGCTACACGGTGATCCCGCCACGGGCGCTTTCGAAAGAGGAGTGGGCGAATGTCCGGAAGCACGACGCGGCGCTCCCGGCCGGTCAGGTAACGCCATCGCCCAAGCCTTTCGGGCCCGAAGGAGAGCTTCTCCAGTATCTCGCGGAGGAGAAGTGGACCAACGGCATGAAGAAGGTCGTGGCCTACGCGAAGGACATCTGCCGGGAACTCCTCGGGTGCGAAGTGGCCGTCCGGATTGCGAGCAAGGTGACCTGGCCTTTTGCCGCGACCTATGCTCCCGGGCAGTTGACCTTCAACCTGGGAAGGCTGGGACATGCCTGGTTCGACCAAGGACCCGGTGAAAGGGTGGATGAGCTTCTGATCCATGAAGCCGGCCATCACTACTCGAACGACCATTTGAGTGAGGAGTACCACGACGCCCTCTGCCGGCTGGGGGCGAAGCTCGGGAGGCTTGCTCTTGAGAAGCCTTCGTTCTTCATTAAGCACGGGAGGGTATGATGGCGGCGAAGACGGAGAGACGGATCGTTGTACCCAAGGAGCAGGAGCCGAATCTGACGCTTCTGGAGGCCAAGGAACTCTTGGCTGCGGCCTGGATCGAATCCGGCCATTACAAGCATGTTCCGAGCGACTATTGGACGCAGGATATCCATACGCTGGAGTATGCAAAGAATCGCCTGTGGCTCCGGATCTTTGCTCGGGAACATCCTCCGAAGGCGTACGAGGATGGAGCGGAGTTGCTGACGAAGCCCGAGTGGCAGGTCATCCTTCGGGCGGCAGAGATGGAGCTTCATCGGCTTTCGGTCCTCCGCAAAGAATGCCAGACGGAGGGCCATCGCACGCTCATGAATGCGGTAAAAAAGATCTTGGACCCGACATTCTGAGGAGACGGCTGGAGGGCATAGAAAATTCGTGGCGGGATTCCTGGGCTTCCGTTACTTTCAATGAGGGTCTGGATGCCATTCGGCGAATACAAGTCGATCCGGTGCGACAACCCGGATTGCAAGAAGTGGTTCCGGCCGGTGACTTCGTGGCAGCGGCATTGCAGCAAGAGATGCTCGAACCATGCGGTCTATCTCAGGACGGTTCTGCTGAAGCGCCTCGAGACGGCGCTCAAGAACGGCTCGATCGCGAAACTCGAGGAAAACCCGGATAAGATTCCGGTCCTCGAGCGGAGACTTGGAAAAGGGCTCGAGAAGCTGGAGCGGATCAAGAAGCTGGCCAAGCCGGAATGGGCGGATCGGGTGGCCCGGCTTGAGGCCCGGATGGGATCCCGGTGGAACCAGGTCAAGATCGCGATGGGTGCCCGGGATGCCGAGGGCAAGGAGCGGGTGCGCGCGGACCTCGAGCGGCGGAAGGCGGAGATCAAGGCGGCCGAGGAAAAGCTGGCCGCGCTCAAGGACGAGTATGAGGTAAAAAAGCAGGAAGGATAGGAGAGAGGGGTGGATGAAAAGGCATTGACCCTGTGGTTCACCGGGCTTCCCGGGAGCGGGAAGACGACGCTGGCTTCTCTTATCGCGAAGCGGCTCCGGGAGAGCGGGAAAAGGACCGAGATCCTGGACGGGGACGGGTTTCGCAAGCTGGTGGGCAGCTTCGGGTTCTCGAGGGAGGACCGGAAGCGGAATGTACTTTCGGTGGCGTTCACGGCGTTCATGCTGAACAGGAACGGGATCTTCACGACGGCGGCATTCGTTTCTCCTTATCGGTCCCATCGGCAGGAAGTGAGGGAACTGATCGGAACACCCTTCGTGGAAATTTTCGTGGACTGTCCGCTTTCGGTATGCCAGGATCGCGATCCCAAGGGTCTTTACAAAAAGGCGGCTGCGGGGACATTGACCGGGCTGACCGGCGTGGACGATCCCTATGAACCTCCCATAAATCCGGAGGTCGTGGTCAAAACGGCTGAGCAGACGGTTCAGGAAAGTCTTGAACATATCTCTTTGTTTTTGAAAGATCGGGTATGAACGAAGCGGTATTTGTCCTGGGGATGCACCGGAGCGGAACGTCGATGATCGCCGGGATGCTCAGGATCCTGGGGGTCGATTTCGGGTCGGACTCGGATCTCATGGCTCCCAGTCAATTCAATCCAAAGGGGTATTTCGAGCATGTGGCGCTGAATGGGATCAATGTCGACGTCATGGCGAAGTTCGGCGGCGACTGGTATGCGCCTCCGAATTACCCTCCCGGCTGGCAGGAATCGGCGGAATTGGAAGGTCTCCGGAAGGCCGCAGCAGAAAGACTCTCCCAGAATTTTGGGCGATCACCGATCTGGGGATTCAAGGATCCTCGCTCGTGTGTGACGCTTCCGTTTTGGCGGAAAGTAATCCGAGGGCCGATCTATGCGGTGATCGTGGTCAGAAACCCGATCGACGCGGCGAGGTCCGTCCAGAACAAGCAGCGGATCCTGGAGTCCGAGGCTTCCGAGCTCTGGTTCAAGTACATGGTGGGGGCCTTCCTGGGAAGCCACGGACTCCCCAGGCACGTCGTCTGTTACGAGGACGCTTTGGACGATGTGAGGGGGGAATTCCATCGGCTGGCCTCTTTTTTGAAGAAACCCGTCACCCCGCAGATGTTGGATAAGACCGGACAATTCAGCGATCGACGGCTGCGCCATTATGAAAGCACCAAGGACGATGTCGCCGGCGGCCGCCAGACCACGGAGAAGGTGAAGCGGGCGTATCTCACGATGCGGACGTTTGTGGACCTGGCCAAGGCCGGCCAACTGGAGCCGGAGGATCAATTCAATATCGAGAGCGCCTTGGCAGGGATTAGGTAGAAAGGAGAAAAAATGGGCATGGGAAGCTCGTTCTTCTGCTTGGGCGGTACGGTGAACACGCTCCAGAAGACGTGGCAGGCCTGGTGGGATGAGCCGGAGGGCAAGCGCAAGCGGCAGCTCGAGAAGAATTTCGAACATCTTCTGTCCGAGGCTCACGCCTTCCTGGGCTACGTCACCGAGGAATGGCGGTCGGGATTTCCCAAGCCGGAGAAGAAGCCGAAGTACGATGAGAAGCTTCAGCATGCGCTCGTGGACAACTATGTCCCGGAATATGAGCGGAAGAAGCGGAGAAGAACCTCCTAGGAGACCGTAAAAACTTGGCTTGCTTAACCGCTCCGTCCCGGTATAATAAAAGGGTCGGAATCAGGGGGAACCGGATGTCCGCCATCGACGACGATCTGGCGTGGTTCGAGCAGAATCGAGCCTTCATCAACCAGAATTATAATGGCCAGTGGGTCCTCATCCAGAACAAGACCATCGTGGGGGCCTATGCTACGGATCAGGCGGCGTTGACGGCTGGATTTTCCAAATACGCTCCGGGAACCTTCATCATCAAGCAGGCCCTGGCCGAGGAGCCGGTGCATCGGGTGCTGAGATGATTTCCCTTCGGCCCATTCCCGTCAGGAGCATGAATCCGCTCGGTCGCGTGCCGATGCTCGGCCGCGCGCGCCTGGCTCAAGGCGGGTATCAACCGGCGCCTCCGGCATCTCCTGCGGACAATCTTGCCCAGAACGGGGCGATCCTCCAGGTGACCGTGGCTGCGCCGACCGGCGGCGGCCAGTCGCAGACGTTCCAGGCGATGATCGATTCCGGAGCCTCGATCTCCTGTATCACGATGCAGGGAGCCCAGGCTGTAGGGCTTCCCCAGGTAAGCAGCACCCAGCTTGGCGGCGTGGGTGGGTCGCTTAATGCTCCGGTTTACGGCGCTTCGCTCACGCTTCCGCAGTTCAACGTCTCGGTAAGTCCCGTCCAGATCGCAGGCGTGTCCAATCCTCTTCCGAATGTGGACATGCTGATCGGTCGGGACATTTTGGCTAAAAATCTTTTCTTTGCATTTCATGGCGGCCTTGGAACCTTCAATTTGAGTTCCGACAGTCCTTCTGGCGGAACGGCTCCGGCTCCGGGATCTCCCGCTCCGGCAGCAGGGGGCGCGCCTGCTCCCGCGCCCGCTCAAGGACAGCCTGGGCCCGCGCCAGGAACGCCTCCCGGGCCTGCGCCCATGGGACAGACTCCGGGAACAGCTCCGACAGGATCGGCCGCGCCTCCACCTCCGCCGCCTCAGGGGAATCTTCCACAGCCGCCGGCGTCGGGTGGGACGGTGCTCGGAATGTCGCCCGGCGTGGCTGCCGGAGTGGGTGCCGGGGTCCTCGCCGTCGGCGCGGGAGCGCTCAAGATCTTCAAGGTCATCTAATCCTGGAGGAGCGTCGTGAGCTTCCAGGAAGACGAGGCCTGGTTCGAAAATAACCGCGCCTACATCGCTCAGCAATACCAGGGCCAGTACGTCATCGTGCTGGGGAAGTCCATCCGGGGCTCCTATCCGACCCTCGGCGCCGCTTTCAACGCCGCGGTTCAGCAATTCGGACCTCATGCGGGGTTCGTGATCAAACAGGCGATCGCCGGGCAACCCGTGGAGAAATTCGGCTCATGGTCCGGTTAAGTCGGGTCCCAGTCCGGACACTCGGATTTGGAGGCTCCTGGCTGGGCCAGGTGAGACTTGGTCAGCCGATTCCCGCTCCGCAGCCGCAGACGGTGTATCCCAAGTCGGAACCAGGAGAGAGCCTGGAAGTCGCGAAGCTTGCGCTCGACGGCGCGCGCTTGACGGCAGAGATCGGCCTTCCGAAGTCCGTTATTGATTACTACCAGGCGCATGGCCTAGTCGTTCCTGGTCGGCAGACCGTGAAGGCATTGATCGATTCGGGAGCCTCGATCTCGGGGATCCGCCCGGCGGTCGCTCAGGCGGCGGGCTTGATCCAGACGAGCTCGGTGGGGATCTCGGGAGTCCTCGGCATGGAGAACCGTCCGGTCTATATCGCCGCGGTCAATCTCCCCGACTACAATGTCAACTTCGACGTCCTCTCAGTCGCTGGCATCGATCTCCCGCAACAGGAAATCGGCATGCTCATCGGCCGTGACGTCCTGCGCCATGTGAAATTTACCTACGACGGCAATTCGGGGAACTTCACCCTGGAGCAGGGCTAGGTTTTTCCAGGCATTCCAAAAAGTCGTATTTCGTTTGACCTTATAAAGTGTACAAGGTAGTATTTCAGCCGTGACGAGATCGGGATGGAGGAGGATTCCATGAACGAGCATTTCAAACGAATCCTGGACGAAGCGACCGCGCGCCTGGATACGTCGCTCAAGGAGGCCCAGAACGCCGTCGTGCGGGCGAAGAAGGAGATGACGGCACTCGCCGAATTCGGAGAAACCCTGCCTCATACCTTGCTCGACAAGTTCAATATGATCATGACTGGCGAGCAGCAGTTCGATGGCGGGAACTGGTATCAGTCGACGGTTTCTCTTCGAGTTGGTGGCTACCACGAGATCCCGCTGGGAATCGAGATAAAGCAACCGCTCCGCGGGAAATACCGTGCGATCGTGCTCCTTCAGAAGCTGGATTGAAGTAACAAACGCGCTCGTTCGAAGTCTGACCAGGGAAGGAGGTGGGCGATGAAGGCTTTCGTGGTGACGTTCGGGGGCGCGATCGCGCTTCTGTGCGTGCTGGGGACCTGGAAGGTGGCGGCCAGGATGATGAACCAGCCGGATGATCTGTCCGTGGCAAAGGGAGTGCTCATCCTGGCGGGCCTCGTGGGTCTGGCCGCGGCGGCGGTTTATACCGCGGTCAAATCCGCGTTTAGGATCGACGGAAAGACGGTGGGTGACAAGAAGGGATTGGACTGACGGCGAGAAGAGGAAGGAGAAGAGAGATGCCGAAATTCTTGGCGGGCGTGGCGACGGCGATCGTGGTGGGTTGTCTTGGGGCGCTCATCTTTACGTCCGGGTGCGAGACGATCGAACCCGGATACGTGGGGATCAAGGTGAACCAGTGGGGCACGGATCGAGGGGTGGATCAGTATCCCATCCTGGTCGGCCGGGTGTCGTACAATTCGGTCTCGGAGAGGATCTACAAGTTCCCGGTATTTCTCCAGAATTATCCCTGGACGAAGGATCCGCTTGAAGGATCGCCTCATGATGAGAGCATCAACTTCGCGTCCAAGGAAGGATTGGGACTCAATGCCGACATCAGCATCCAGTATGCCTTCGAACAGGCGAAGATCCCGCACCTCTTCCTGGAATTCAAGGCGGACGCGGACCATATCCGGGATGGTTTCCTGCATCAGGTGGTCCGTGACGAGCTAAACAGGGTCGCAAGCGAGATCGACGTGATGGACATCCTGGGGCCGAAGAAGCAGGAGATGCTCGACAAGGTGAAGAGCATCGTGGTCAAGATTGCAGGGGCCAAGGGGATCCGGGTGGAATCCCTGTCCTTCCTGTCGGAGATCCGTCCTCATGACGAGAAGGTGAAGACCGCGATCTCGAACGTGGTACAGGCCCTTCAGCAATCGGTCCAGGCTGAGAATCAGGTTCGCCAGAAGAAGGCGGAGGCCGATCAGGCGATCGAGACGGCGCGTGGGTCTGCCCAGTCCGAAGTCCTGAAGGCAGAGGCGGAAGCGAAGGCGATTCTGGCCAAGGCCAAGGCTCAGGCGGAAGCAAACCTGCTTCAGGCCAAGTCGCTGACCCCGGAGCTCGTCCAGTGGCAGGCCATCCAGAAGTGGGACGGCAAGCTGCCGCAGATGACGGGGGGTGGGGCGCTCCCCTTCATTCAGGTTCAGGCACCCAAGTAGGAATCGGGAAAACGGGGTCCGGAAGTCCGGGCCCCGTTTCTTTTCCAGTATCATTAGGATTGACCTAAAGAGCTTGACAGCTTCACGGTACCCGTCGTACACTTCGTAGTGAGGATTGAGTGTTGTTTCCCTGGCGGATCGTCGTGTTGGACCTCGAGACCAATGGGGGCCGCGATTACGAGGCCCGCATTGTGGAGGTCGGGGCCGTCTGTCTCGACGAAGAGCTGAACGAGATCGGCGAATTCGAGATGCTGGTGGATGGCCGGCCGGTTTTGCCGGGGGCGAGCGCGGTGAACAACATCACCGATGAGATGCTGGTGGGGAAGCCTCTGTGGGCGGAATGTTATTCCAAGTTCGTCAAGTGGTGCGACCAGTGGAAGCCGTATATCCTGGGAACCTGGTCGGATTTCGACACGTCGGTCCTCCGTCCGGAATATGGACGGATCGGGATCCGGTATCCGCATCCGGGGCATGCCTGGGACATCAAGACCGTGGTTTGGTACGAGTGCATCAAGCTGGGCTATCCTTCCCGCACCTTTCCGGTGGACCGGGCCTGCGAAATCCTGAACATCCCGTTCGAGGGGCAGAAGCACCGGGCGCTCGCGGACGCGCGGATGGAAGCCAAGCTGCTCCGGACGGTGGTCCAGAAAAAACCTGTGGAGAGGATGTGGTGACGGAAACGGAGATCGATGGCCTGGGGCCCGGACGGCAGCTCGACGTGATGGTGGAAAGCAAGGTCATGGGGCGGAAGGTGAAGCAGGTGAAGGGCGATGCCTGCGCCTGGGACGGGGAGGGGAGGGCGATCATGCACGGCCGGGATGAGTACATCCTGGAAGATTACAATCCTGCGGTCGACGGGGAGCCGATTCCGAAGATGTTCGACCCGAAGCGGGTGTTCGACTATTCGAACTACGATCTCGGCATGACCCGCGTGATGGACCGGATGATCGCCGGGCCCGGCCTTCACGAGATCGGGCTTTCTTATGTGACATCGACCCCGGGCTGGGTGGCTTCGGTCAAATGGTTCGATCCGGAGGCAAAACGGGTCAGGATCGTGCATGGGCATGACGGGAAGTACGCGCGGCTGGCGGTCTACCGGGCGTGTCTCAAGGCGATCTTAACGTAATCGGGAGAGGAAGGCAAAGGAGGAGGAGTTATGACCTGGAAGCTTTTTCCCTGGATTGTGGTAGCGACGATTCCCACTTTGGGGAAGAATGGGGCGCTCGAATCCGTGGGGATCATAAACTGGAAGGCTCTTTTCTATTTTCTGGTGATCGCGATTCCCTCAGTGGCGATCCTGACGCGGGTGATCGCCTGGATCTTCCGGCCGCGGAAGAAGAAGACGGCGGCAGAAGAGGGGATCCAGTGGCTGGACCAGGAAGAGGATGGGGCTCCGGTGGGGAGGCCTTATCAGAGCTACGAAGAGTACCGGGAAGATCTTCGGAGCACGAAGGATTGGGATGAGATCCTTGCGCGTTGCCGGGCCGGGGTGCCCAAGAATCCCGAGAAAGTCCGGCAGGAGGAATGGAGAAAGCGGAAGGCGGCTCACGACAAGATCTGGGATGAAGGCAGGGCGGAGCTCGATAAAAGAATGGCCGAGCTAGCCTGCCAGGCATGCGGGGGAACAAAGGAGATTCTGTTGATAAAAACCAGAGAAGGTGGCGGGGAAAGGGTCCCTTGTCCGAACTGCGTGGGAAAATAAAGGAGCTGATATGCCGGAATCCGACGGGATCACGATTACGTTCCTCGACCAAACGGGTGCCAAGAGCGTGAAGGCAAGGATCTCTCCCACCGTGACGGTGGCGAAGATCGTGCCGAACATCATCACGCGGATGCAGCTTCCGGTGACCGCGCCGGATGGGACGCCGATGAGCTATTCGCTCGACCACAAGCAGGGAGGGCGCCGGCTTCAGGAAACCCAAACGCTTCCCGAGGCGGGGGTGAAGGAGGGCGATGTTCTCATCGTCTACCCTGAAATCGTGGCCGGACTCTGGACCTGAGCCATGCAGCGGCTGGGAGCCTGGACGGCCAGGGGACTGAGCAGGCTGAGGGGCATCGAGATTGGCCCTCAAAGGATCGCGGCCGTGATGGGAATTTCGGCATTCGCGATCCTGGCTGCCGGCTTGATCGAGGCGGTGGCGACGGCGGTTTTTTACGGATCCGTGGCCGTCGCCGTGGTGTACATCGTTCTTCAATGGATCCAGAAGGCAGGGGGAACGGCATGAATCTCTTGACGGAATATTTCATGTACACGGCGCCGGATCCGGAGGGGAACGAATCGGTGGTCGGGATCCAGCCTGGCAAGGATGCTCCATTCATGATTCCGCTCGTCGCGCGGACCCTGGCGGAGGTCGAGCAATACCGGCAGTTCGCGGAAAAATACGCAGAGGCTATGAAGACCAAGGTCACCTTGGTGAGATTCACCCGGAGAGAAGCGGTCGAGACGATCGGCTAGGGAGGGACAACATGGACACTCTCGAATACCGGCAGTTGATCAGCAGTCTTGACGGTCAACTTGAGAAGGTCAAGAAGGAAGCTGATCTCAAGCAACGCAAAGAACAGCTTGAGCAGCACGTCAAGCTGGTCGTGCATCAGATCGGCAGTTTCGAGACGCGGAAGGCCGAGTTTGAGAAGTACGGAGTCAAGGCCCAGGAAGTCGATATCGACGCCATTCTCAAGCGTCTTCGAAAGGAAAAAGAGGCACTCGAAGCTCAACTTATCTCTCTCCAGGAAACTCCTCCCGCCAGTCCGGTGTCGGAAAGTGAACTTCGACTTTCCGCAGAAGACCGAAAGGACAACGATGCCTTGATCGACGAGATCATGAACATCAACGCGAAGGTGATGCCCGCGGTCGAGCGATGGCTGCTATTCGAGGTTTGGGCAATCCGGTGGCGGATCATCCGGGAGCGCGCGGGGAAAAACGGGGATGCGGGTCCGATGAAGTTCTGTTATGCCAGGATCCGGGAGGCGATGGATCAGAATCCGGACCAGGGCTGGTTTATCGATGCCTTGGACAAGTCCAAAGGGGGGCTTGGCTTCAACTGGAAGGCAAGGCTCGAGGCGGCCCAGAAGAAGCTGGAAGAGGCCGTTGCGGCCCGGGTGAAGGAGCGCGAACAGGAAGAGACCGAGCTTCAGTGGATCCGGGACCTGGAAGCGACCATTGAACTTTATCGGGCGGATCCTCACGAACCTCATTACAAAAACTTGTGCCATGCCATCCGGCAGGCGGCACGCCTCGAGTATTTACGAGATGAAATTGCGGAGAAGGTGTCTGAATTTCGAATCGGATTGGAGCCCGAATTTTCCTTCCTGTGGGCAAATGGAAAACAGGAGGAGCCGGAACCTGCAAGTGAGACCCAGGTTACGAACAGGGAGATTGTTCGAAGAATCCTGGCTCGGCTTAAAAACAAAGGGTGTATTGGCGGGAGCCATGCTCCCATGGAGAAGATGTACCAGGGATTCCCCGGGCATGACTATGCGCGCGCGAAGGAGGGGCTCGATATCCTGATCCGCAATGGCGTTGTCCGAATGAAGAACACCGGGATCGGTCAACGGGTATCTCTGGAACCGGGCATGGTGGCCCGGATCGATGCCTTCTTCCAGGGAAAGGATCTCGGCGTCAAGGTGGTCGATGAATGGTGTCGAAAGGAAGAATCGTGAAAATCGAACTGTTCTGCAAGTGCGGAGCGGGAGCCGAAGGAGAGATCGGCGCTTCCGATGGATCGGCGGAAAAATTCAAAAAGTGGTGGCTAAAGATCCACGATGGCCCGCGCTGCGCGCCTTGCAATAAATCGGAAGCTGCTGAAGTTTTTCAGGAAGCTCCAGGTTCAAAACATGGGGGAAGCCCGCGTGCGGTCTGAAAAGGAATTTCTGGAGGATCTTCTGTGCTGGACGGCGATCGCCAATCAGGGAATGATCGATCCGGAGAATTGGTTGAAGGGGATCACCGAAAGGCTGGTGGACCGCCTGGCGGAGCTCTCCGGGAAACCGATCCAAAAGCAGGAATCTAAGCCGGTCGTCATGGAAGGAAAGCCGCTTTCCGAGATGCTCAAGGAGGACCGAGGATAGATGGGAAATGGAAAGCTGATCGTCTTTGAAGGCGTGGATTTCTGCGGGAAGACCACGCAGCTTGATTTTGCCGAAGCTTTTCTCAAGGAGAAGGGCCTGGAGGTGGTCCGCTTCAGGGAACCCGGAGGGACGAGGACTGGAGAGCGGATCCGGGAACTTCTTCTCGACAAGGGCCAGGTCGAGATGCGGCCGAAGACCGAGGTCCTGCTTTTCTTTGCCTCGAGAGTACAACTCATCGAGGAAAAGGTGATGCCGGCCATCCGGGCGGGAATGACGGTGCTTCTGGATCGCTACTACTATTCGAGCATGGCCTATCAGGGACCGTTTCTCAATGACATCCCCGGAGAATATTTCTTCAAGCCTGGGTGGGTCCGGTCTCTTGCGGAGAACTGGCTGCGGCTGCAGAAGCCGGATCTGGTTATCTACCTAGATGGACGGCCGGAAAAGCTGGCTCCTCGGAAAACAGGAGAAAAGGACCGGTTCGAGGAACGTGGAATCGAGTTTCAGGAGAAGGTTCGTGCAGCCTACCTGGCCATGGCCGACGAGATCGGCGCCTTCCGGATCGTGAGCGCCGAGCAGCCGATCGAGGAAGTACGGCGGGAGATCGAGTTGATTCTGGGAGGGATAGGGGGATGACGAACAAGTACGGACTCGTAGCGAAGCTAGTCTGGGATGGTGGCGACTCGCTCCGGATCCCGGAGGAGCTGGGAACGCCGGCGCCGAACCAGATGAAGGGGACGGTGGGAGAACGGCTGACGGAGCTGAGTGGACGGACCTGCTACGACAGTCTCGGCAGGGGAAGATCGAGCGAGGACTATCACCAGCATATCTTGGATGTCGGGCATCTCTCGGTGGGGGAACACTTTACCATCACCGTGGAATCTTCGATGATGGTCAATCCTTGGCTCTTGATCAATCGCCCGGGAATATGGGTGCGTCCTGGAAAAGCGACCACGCGCCTGACTTTCAATCCCCGGGTGATCTTGGATTGGGATCTCTGGTCGAAGGAATTGGAGGTCGATGACTTCCTGATGAATGAAGGCTCTTTGGGAAGCCTCCTCTCCTACCACATGGAATCCATGTGTCCGATGCTCGTGAAGGAGAAAAATCGCTCCAGCCATACGTCGGGAAATCTTAAGAAATGGACCAAGATGGTGGAGCCTGAGCACCCAGAAGAGAAATGGATCTCCTTCTTCATGGGCTCCAGCCGGGGCTGGAGCCATGAACAGGTGCGCCATCGGTTCCGAACTGGAGTGTCCCAGAGAAGTACAAGGTTCGTCGACGAGGGAGAATCCCCATGGGTGGATCACCCCTTGATCCAGGAATTCTGGGCGGCGACCGATCCGGTTCCCGATGATCCGGATAACCGTCTCCGTGCTGCGACGAAGGCGCTTACGGACGACACCAAACGGGTTGCCCGGGAAGCATATACGAAGGTGAGCGAAACACTCCAGAAATGGCTGCTCTCGCGTGGCGTCGACAAGCAGACGGCCAGGAAGCAATCGAGAGGAGCAGCCCGCGGCTATTTGGGGAATGCCCTGGCAACGGAGATGATCTTCTCGGCTTCCGTGGGACAATGGAAGCGGATGCTGCGTCTGCGCTGTTCGGATCCTGCCGACGCGGAGATCCGGGCGGTATTCGTGGATGTCCTCCGGGAACTCAAAGGCAGCCGGTACGGAAGGGATTTCGAAGGATTCGAGCTTGTTCCTTCTTCGGATCGGTTCGGCCAATGTGCCGTTGAAAGAAAAATTTAGGAGATCCAGATGAGCGAATTCGCCGAGACGATCCGGTCGCTACGAAAGGCCAAGGGGTTCACCCAGCAGTACGTGGCGGACCGGGTGGGGGTGATGAAGGGGTACATCTCGTCGCTCGAGCACTCCAAGGTCAATCCGCCGGCTCCGGACAAGGTACGGAAGCTGGCGAAGGTGCTGGGCATCGACAAGGTGAAGCTGCTCCTGATCGCTTATGTGGACAAGGCTCCCCAGGAGATCCGGGAGATCCTGAACCAGGGCCTCAAGGCCTTGGAGAAGGCCGCCCCCGCGAATGGAAAGGCCCAGGAAACCGAAGTGGCGGCCGGATGAAGACCACCAAGAACGAGCGCGCGGCGATCTTGAAGTTGATGGAATTGGCCAAGATTTGGCCGAGTTCTCTGATGCTCTTCTCCCGGGCCGGAAGACTTGTGGTCCTTAAGCGCGGCAAGAAGTCGATTCGTGAGAGCGAAGTGGCATTCGTCGCCGGCATCCCGAACGACGGCGGCGATCCGTCTGATAACGACAGCGTGAGCTGGTGACATGACGCTGCTCGAAGCGATCCGGGAATTCTTCATCGGGAAGAATGAGGTCCATCTCCAGGATCTTTATGCCGGGTTGCCCCAGGAAAAAGAACATTCACTCCGGGCGCGGATCTACGAGAACCTGGGGAGGCACTTCGAGCGGGTGGGCAAGGGGGTTTATGTCGCGGTCGAGGGTGAAGCTGCTTGTGTAGTTGTTGAGGGAGATTCATGGAAGGAAATGAAAAAGATTCCCAGCGTCTCGGTTGATTGTGTCATAACGGATCCTCCGTATCCTTGGCTTGATCATTTCGTGGAGCAGGGGACGACTCGGAGGCGCCTGGACTGGGGGTATGAGAAGCGGGAGATCGACCGGGAGTTGGGACTGGAGCTCTACCGGGTGCTCCGGGACGGCGCGCATGCCTTTATTTTCGTGCCCGCGGAGACTGAGGCGACCAGGAAGCATATCGACCGGATGATCGGGATGCTCGAGGCCTGCGGGTTCGTCTTCAACAAGAGGTTTATCTGGGACAAGCTGACGCTGGGCATGGGATACAACGGCCGGAACCGGTATGAGGGGATCCTGTTCATGTCGAGGGGCAAGAAGCGGATGCCCCAGGATCTTTCGATACCGGACGTGCTCGATCATCCGGCGCTCGATTCCAGGCTTCGCATACACCCATCGGAGAAGCCTACGTGGATTCTTGAGCAGCTCATCCTCTTTGCGACGAAGACGGGGGAGATCGTCCTGGATTGTTTTTGTGGATCTGGAAGCGTCGGGAAGGCGGCGCTCAACCTGGGGAGGAATGCGATCCTGATCGAGAAGGATCCGGAGATCCTGGATCGTGCATTGACGATATGAAACATGACCCGAAGAGTCTGGAATTTCAAATTAAGGTGTGTCTGCTTGCCTATCCGGATCTTTTCGATCTTAGGGGACAAGTCCTCAACCATCTATACTGCATTCTGGGGAACGGGTGCAGTTGGAAGGATGGGGCGATTCTGGAGCACAACGAGGATGAGAAGTTATCCAAGGTGGAAGCGATGCTGATGGAAGGTGCTCCGGAGGAAGAGATTAAAGCCTGGGTGTTCAAAAAGGATGAGGAACGTTTTGGAGCCCAAAGGAGAGCATTCGAGGAGGAGCTGAATAAGCTGAAGAGTCTGGGAGTGGATATCAGGCCTCCTCGGCTTAAGCCAAAAGATGTTTGGATTTATCCGGTATTCGAGGGCTGTGCGATCATGAAAATCCCGGATGATGTACGTCCGGATTGGCTGGATGGCGCAGAGGAGGTCGTCAAGCTCATAGAAACGGCATCCTCCATTGAGGCGAAGGAGACTGAGCGGAATCGTAGCTTTGTGCCGATCATCCGGGAACGCATCTCGGTCCTCAAGGCAAGGAGTGGAAATGAAAGCCACATATCGAGGGGTTGACGGGAAGGAAAGAGTAGTCGAGTACGATCCTCAGGCTCCCTGCATCTCGTGCGACCTTCCGGTGCTGCACGCTTCCATGGGCGGAACGCGGCTTTGTCCCTGGTGCGATTGCGGGATGTACCGGGATGGGACTTACTGGGCGATCGACGATGTGATGAACACGGAGCGGAGGAAGGCGAAGGCCAAGAGGGTCCAGGAGAGCCTGAAATGAAGCTTTGCTGGCTCTTCGGACACAAGAAGAAGTATGTCGGGATCGAGGTTATCGTCTGGAAAAACTTTCAGGGGGAATTGCCGATCCCGTGTCCGCACGGGAATTTCTTCATGAACAATTGTTCTGTATGTGGCAAGGCTACCCAGGTCTGCCGATGGGTTTGCGAATGTGGAACGATGGGACAGGATTTCATTCGCGAAGCCTTCTACAAGGTCGAATTCGGAAAGCTGGTTCCTGACGAAAAAGGCTGGGGAAATTACACGACGAATACCTGGCGGAAGAAAGACTGAATCGAAAAACGACACATACCTCCATAGTGCCGGCCGGGTCATCCCCGGCCGGTTTTTTTTATCATTTTTCTGTTGCTATTAACGTAAAATAACGTATCATATGGTAGAGATTGAGGGAAGGTTATGACGGTCGAGGCGATCTTGGCGGGAGCAAAGAACCACGTTTCCAGGAACAAGGGAGGCGGCGACAGTGCGGAACATTTCTACTTCGACCGTCCGCTGTCGGACGAGGAAGTTGCTCTCCTCAACGGATCCGGGGGATCGGACTGGACGGGATATTCGGTCCATGTCTACGTGTCCCGAGGCCGGTCCCGCACGCTGGTCTCTTTCTTCGGCGGATTCTAGGAGGAACCATGAACACGCGAGAGGACGGAACCATGGACGGCAAGGTCTACAACGAGACCACCCGCCAGTGGGAAGAATTCAACGGCGACATTTCGAGCTACGTCTGCTATCCCCGGGAATGCGGGGCTCCGGCCGAGGTGATCGAGGACGGGAACACGATGTGCCGCGAGTGCCGGCGGATTCAGAAGGCCGATGACGATTCGTACTCCCGAACGATTGAAGCGGATCACCAGTAGAGGAGGGGCCATGGATACGAGGAGGATTGAAAAGCCCTGCGAGGCTGAGACATTCGACGAGGCCTTCCGGAAGAACAAGGCCCGGTACAACATCGAGCGGCGGGAATCGGTGGCGCTTTATGCTGAGATGGTCGCCGAGAAGGATCCCCATGCCGAGGGGATGAGACCGGATTTCTGGATCGGCTGCATCGAAGCCAACAAGGAGGCCTATACGATCCTCCAGTCCGAACTCCGGGAGGCCCGGAAGCGGGCGGCTGAACAGATCAAGGCGCTGACGAACAAGACGGTTGGGAAGCAATTTCAGTCGGGCTATAACGGGGTCCGGGAGAATTGGGCGAAAGCCCTTCTCGAGGATGATCCATCCGTCGTTGTCTACTGGTAATGAGGAGGCGGCCATGAAGATGAAGACTCAGCGGATTTGGGAAGTGGGCGATGAGGTGATCGCCGTCGCGGGTCAATTCAGCGTCTGCATCACAAATGACGTGGGGGGCACTGAGAATCTACCTAAGGGCCGGTATCGAGTCCGACTGACCAAGCAGTGGAATGACTACGAGACGGGGCAGGTCCTGCACGGAGAACTGATCGAGAAGGATGACATCGCCAAGGCCAGGAAGGCCGGAACGACGCCTTGGACGCCGGAACACTACCGGAAGGAGTATCCGGCCAATCCGGGTCTGGCACTGAGAGCGGCCAAGGCGAAGAAGGAATTCAATCCGAAGAAGGTGTTCTTCTCCGGATTCAACTGTGAGCTGGTGAGCGAGGAAAGGAAGGTGTCCCGTGGCCGTTGAGCCCAGTCGCGGTTGTGGCCATAGAAAAGCAGGTGGCCTCTATCTCGTCTCCAGCGGCATGGGCGAGCCCTGTGAGCGGCTTCCGGTGCCGCTCGATTGCTGCTCGGCCTGCGGGGCCGGGATCAAGCAGACGCGCTCCATCCGGTGGATGAAGCCAGAGGTGCTGCTCAACCAGGCCAAGGCCTGCGCCTTCAATCCGAACCACTGCCCGCGCTGCGTGGTCTGCCAGCCGGTGCTTCTCGAGCGGAATGCCCAGCCCAAGGACAAGATGGCCCTTTACTGGGTCGGCGAGCAGTTCTATCCGACGCCGCAGGACTGGACGATCGAGGCGATGAAGCTGGGGGTCTCGCGCCGGATCGCGAGCATCCCGAAGGAACTGGTCCTCGGTAAAAGCTGGGTCTGCGTGGCGCACCCCAAGGCCGTGCCCGTTCCCAAGAATGTCAAGAAGGAAGGCGATCTCGTGGAGCACGAGGAGATCGAGATGAAGCCCGGGATCTTCCATGCCTTCGTGCCCCAGGCGATCGAGCTCATCGTCACTCCCTCCATGAAGGAGGAGAAGTGGGTGATGGAGATGGTGGAGAAGCATGGGGTCAGGCTCGTGGAGGTCCCGGAGGACGATCCGGATCACGCGCCGAAGATGGCAAAGAAGTCGGCCCGGAAGGAGTCGATGGAACGCGCGGCGGAGAAGGCGAAGAATGAGGAGGCGGAAGCCTAGCCGGAGAGGGGGATGGAAAGTAGAATGGGAATGATGGAGGAAAAGGAGGGGGAGTCTCCCGTTCTCAAGGCGGCCCGGCGCCTGGGGAAGGGGTTCGACGCGGTCGACTGGCCGGTCGCGAAGTTCATCCTGGGAACGCCAGAACCGACTCAGAGGCAGATCCATTGTCTTTGGAGGATCCTTCGGAAGTACCAGGCCCAGCTATCGAAGCTGGAAGTGGATTTCGAGGAGCTCGTTCCTCCGGAAGTGGTTCCCCTGGGGGCTCCGGAGCCGGTCAAACGGACGGAAGTGAAGCTTTACTTCGTCAAGGTGGGACGGTTCAGGAAGCTAGGGGTCTGGTTCGCTTATGAGGACCGGCTGCTTCAGGTGGCAGAAGGTCTTCAAAAGGGGTTCAACGCCAACACGCCCCAGAGCTTCTATGACGAAAAATCGAAGCTCTGGGTATTCCCGGCCGATGTCGAAAGCGTCCGCTCGGTCATGAGCGCCTTCGAGGGCCTGGAACCCCAGGTGGACGTGATCGCCTCGGATAAGATCAAGGAGTTCATCCAGGAGTCGGCCGAGTCGTACGAGGCGAGCCGGGCCGAGGCGGCCGACATCGAAGTGCCGACCAAGATTCCGCTTTATCCGTTCCAGAAGGCGGGGGTGAAGTGGATCCTGGACAAGGATGGCCGGGCACTGGTGGCGGATGAGATGGGGTGTGGAAAAAGTCCGGAGGCACTTGGGTTTCTAGTTATTCGGGAAGATGCCTTACCGGCTCTTATCCTATGCCCGGCGAACGTCCGGGTCAACTGGGTGAAGGAGACGGCCAAGTTCACCAATTTCAAGTGCCTCATCATCGCGGCTGATGGATTGATCAAACCGCTCAAGAAGCTGGGACTCAACGTTTCCGACAGGCCGGAGCCCGGGTATGACCTAACCATCATCAATTACAACCTCCTCACCTGCGAGACCTTGAAAAGCTGGATGAAGGACCTGGTGACAGGGGACCAGAAAGCCCAGGCGGAAGCGGTGAAGGAGATCGTGCTTTGCGGCCGGCGGGCGCTGCCAGTTCTTGAGAAGGAGATGAACAAGTACACGGATATGGAGCGGCTGAACCGGCTATCGCGGGCGAAGGGTGGCATTGAGAAGTTGGGGGAGGAAGCGCGGTCTCCCGCGGCACCCCCTCATACAAAGCCGTTCGTGAACGGCCTTCTGGTCGATGAATTCATGGCGCGGGGGAAGTTCAAGACGATGATTGCCGATGAGAGCCATTACCTGATGGATAACCGGTCGCAACGGTCGATGGCGGCCAAAAGACTGGCAGGCCGGATGAAGAGCGTGATCGGGCTTACGGGGACGCCAGTGCTGAACAAGCCCATGGAACTCTGGAGTCAGCTCAACATCATCAACAACCGGATCTTTCCCGAATTCGTAGCCTACGGAAAGGAATATTGCGGGGCGGTGAACAACGGGTTCGGATGGCGGTTCAGTGGGGCTTCGAACCTGGACAAGCTGGAAAAGATCCTGCGGTCGACCGTGATGATCCGGAGGATGAAGAGCCAGGTTCTGAAGGAATTGCCTCCCAAGACCCGGGTGACGATCCCGATCGCCATCGAAGGGAAGATGGGCCAGTACGAGCGGGAAACCAAGGAACCGATGAAGGAGCTTCTCAAACTCCGCAAGGATCGTCAGGACTGGCGGAGGCTCACGGAGTCGCTCAGTCCGGCGGAACGGAAAAAGTATCTCGCGGAACACGCTGAGCAGGCGATGGAGGCTAATCGCTTGACGAGCGCCATCCTGGGCGGGATCGAGAAGCTGAAGCAGATCGCCGTCAGGATCAAGTTCAAGGAATGCCTTGATTTCCTGCTGGATACGCACGAGCAGGAGAAGAAGCTGCTGGTGTTTACCGCGCATCATGAGACGACGGATCGCCTGATCAAGGCCTTTAGGGAGAAGGAGATCAAGGCCGACTTCATCGACGGCCGGGTGAATGGAGCAGACCGCGAAATCGTGAAGGAGAGTTTCCAGGATGGGGATCTTGAGATTTTGGTCTGTGGCATCCGAGCTGCGGGTGAAGGTTTGACGCTGACGGCTTCCCATACGGTTGCCTTCATGGAACTCGACTGGAACCCGGGGAAGATGTTCCAGGCCGAGGACCGGACACACCGGATTTCCCAGGAGATGCCTGTCACGGTCTACTATTTGATCGCTTTCGGGACCATTGAGGAGCGTATTGCGAAATTAATTGATGCAAAACGGGAAGTAGGACATGCAATCCTAGGGGAAGAACAAAGAATCATCGATGAAGATGGAATTTTGGATGCCATTTTAGAAGGGATTTCTTAAGCAGTGGTGATATGAGAAAAATGTGTGTCATTTGTAAGAAGGGGTTTCGTGCGCCTCCTTCAGTAATAAAGAAGGGGCGAAGATTTTGTTCGATTAAATGCTATAGAAGGCGGAAAACCAATTACAAGAAAAGGGTTTGCAGAGTTTGTGGTAAGCGATTCACGGTCTATAAAAATAAGACCCATAAGCGTGCCAAATATCTGTATTGCAGCTTGACATGTTTCGGAAAAGTAAGACGGCGTCGTGTTGTAGTGAGGTGCTCTAATTGTGGTAGGAAGAAAGAAATAACCAAGTATGTATTCAAAAAGCTGAATAATTTCTTTTGCAACTATGCTTGTTTCCAAGAAAAGAAGCGGAAAGAAAAGAAGAAGAGAGTGAAAAGATGTCTCGTTTGTAAAAATTTATTCAGTGCTGCAACTAAAAAAAGATTAAAAAGGCAAAGGTTTTGTTCATTGAGATGTGCAATTCGTTATCGCGGCCCATCCACGTTGGAAATCGAGACTGGGAGAGTATTGGAGTCGTTTGGTAAAAAGGCTTATAGCAATAGAAATCCATTAGAGAGGTTTGTGTATGCCGATTGGTGGATTCCGGAGAAAAAGTTAGCAATTTTTTGTGATGGGGATTACTGGCACAAGAAAAGGAAATCTCTAGATAAGATTCAAACAAAGGTTCTGAGAACTGCTGGGTTTAGGGTGTTGAGGATACCTGAAAAGATAATTCGTAACCCGGGTCAATTAGAGAAACTAATTTCAAAAGAAATCAAGAAAAGATAATGCTCTTTTGATTTGGATATTGGAGAGCTGCGTATGAGCAGGGGCGTCTGGGTGAGGTTCAAGTACGAGAATGGGCGCTGGGATGAGGAGAGGTGGCTCTCGATCGGCCGGGAATGGCTGCTCGATCTCCGAAAGCAGCTCAAGGAAGCGTGGCTCAAGCAGTATGGGAACAAGGCGCCGCTCGGGGCGACGCCGCGGGCCTGGGTGCTCGCTCAGCTTGACAAGATGGGAGTGAGGGTCCACGGGGAGGATGCGATTTACCTTCCCTCCGCCCTCTATCTCAGGATTTCGATCGCCAAGGAAGGGGATTCCAGGGGGCCGAAGGATGCGGGTTGGGAGGTCCATGAGAACATCCTGCCTACCCGCCTGGGAACGCCCGGCCCGGTGAGGAGAGCGTAATGGAGGTCTACCTGAGACAGGGGATTACGGATGGAGCGGTGGGGACGGTCTTCCATCTTCGGGCCAAGTGCGCTGAAGCGCCGGATTCTCTCGTTCACAAACTGTCTGCCGAAGAGGTGGATCATTATCGGAAGATCCTGGGGATACGAAAGATCTGTCTCAAGTGCAGGAAAGCAGTCGGGAGGAAGTAATGAAGTTTGAGGAACATGGCGGGTGGATTGTCTCGACGCCGATCTACATGGGGTCGACCGACGATGTCTGGAAGGCGCAGAAATGCGCCCATCAGGAATACCGGGAGGGAACGAGGAGAGTGGATCAGGGGATGCTGATCGTCCAGGAGCTCTGCACAGGGTGCGTGGCCAGCCGGGTGAAGTATCGGCCGGCAACGCCCGAGGAGGCTAAGGAAAATGGTTAAGAAGGAGGCGGAGGCTCCCTCGAAATTCAAATCGGTCACCCTGCAGCAAGAGGTCTATGATGGGCTCGATGAGCTGAGGAAGAAGGAGCAGGAGGAGCTGGGGATCCCGGAGCTGTCCTGGAATTCGTTCTTCGCGAGGATGCTCAAGAAATTGACTGAAGGGAAATAATCGACGGAGGGGGCGATGGAGAGATACGGATGGGTAGGGTCGACGATGAGGCGCCTGCTCGAGATCATGCAGTATCCGGACAGGCTGAACGAGTTCGGGTCGGTCCGGGTGACGGCGGTTCCGGTCCGTGAGGTGGTGGGCAAGCTGTTCCAGTGGATGGCCGAGGAGACGCTCGCGCCCAGGATCATCCCGACTTCGGAAGGAGGCCTCATCCTGGAATGGATGGAGTATTGGGTGGATCTCCAGGTGGTGGTGAGGTCGGATGGCTTGATGGTCGTCACGCTGGATGGGGATCGGGAGTTCCTGAGAAACCACGGCTATGAGCCGGAAGTCACCTCGGAATCCGGGGAAAGGGTGTTCCAGGCCGGGATCAAGCTTCTGGAGATGTTGAGGAAGGAAGGAGCGCCGGATGTACCAGCCCAGAAACCCAATGACCGGGGAGCTGCTCAAGCCTCCGCATCCGCTGGAACTTGAGAGGTACCGGGATCTCTACCGCCTGGAAGAGTGGCATGAGGACATGCCTGGTTATGATCTCACGCTCTTCTTCCATCGGCTTCTGGTGGAGCGGGACTTGCTGATCGAGGCCGTTTGTCAGGCAAAAGGCCTCCCTTCAGGCACGTATCCGTTGCCTGCCAAGGAAATCTCGAAGGAGGATACGGAGCTTTTTCAAAAATTCAGGGATTTGCTCCAAAGTTAAATCCTGATTGATTTTTCGAGAGTTCCTCGGGTACACTTCAGGCGTGACGAGACTCGATTCGGAGCTGGTCCGAAAGGCGGCCGGTTTTGCCCAGAATGCGCATCAGGGGCAGCTTCGAAAGTACAACCAGGCTCCGTACATCACCCATCCCGCGCGCGTAGCAGCCCTGACGGAGAAGCTTGAAGGGGCGACTCCGGAGATGGTGGCCGCGGCTTGGCTCCATGACGTGGTCGAGGATACTCCCGTGACACTCGAGACGATCCGGATCGAGTTTGGGGAGAAGGTGGCGGAGCTGGTCAAGTGGCTGACCAATGAGCCGAAGGTGCCAGGAGAGAATCGGGCGGCCAGGAAGCAGAAGGCTGCCATTCGCTTGAACAAGGCGCCCAAGGAAGCCCAGCGGATCAAGATGCTCGACCGGATGGACAACCTGGGGGAGATGGACTTCAAGGAGGATTCGGACTTCGTGAAGGTCTATATCGCCGAATCCTGGACCTTGCTTTACGCGGTTGGAAATGCGGACACGGAGCTTCAGGCGAAATTCGAAGCGGCGATCAAGGTGGCGGAGGTCAACCTGGCTGCCGCACTTCAGCAGAAAGGGAGGAAGTGATGGAAAAACAGTGGTACGTGGGATCTCAGAATGACGGGCTCTGCATCATTGATCGCAAGCCCAGCCCGTCCGGGACGGACGTCGTCTGGAAGGGCCACAGCGACCTCAAGCATATCGCCTGCGTGGATCTCGTCGATCACGACTTCAAGGAGGGGCAGGCGAATGCGGTGCTGCTCGCGGCCGCGCCGGAATTGCTCCGGGCCTGCAAGGTGGCGCTCGATGCTTTTGGGCCAGATCGAACGCCGAGCGAGCGCCGGGCCGCGGAGCGCCTGATTCACGAGGCCGTCAAGAAGGCGGAAGGCCGCTAGGGGGATGGCGATCGAGAAGGTGATTTCTGGTGGTCAAACGGGGGTTGATCAGGCTGCCTTGGACTTCGCCATCCGACATAGAATCCCACATGGGGGGAAGTGCCCGAAGGGGAGGTTGTCGGAGAACGGCCGGATCCCGGATCGCTATCAATTGGTCGAGGTTCCGGCACCCACCTATCCTCCTCGAACGGAAGCGAACGTCCTGGAATCGGATGCAACCGTGATCTTTTCAGTAGGGTCGATAAACGATGAGGCGGGATGTCTGTTGACGGCTTCTTTGTGTAAGAAACACGGGAAAAAGTATGCCGTTATCCGCCTGGATGACCCGGATGAATCAGGGTCTATCCGAGTCCTCAAGGAACTGCTCTCCGGGGGCGACGTGAAGACCTTGAACGTGGCCGGGGCTCGGGGAAGCCGGAATCCGGATGTGGCTAAAATGGCCAGGATTCTTGAAGGAGGGATTTGTGGAACAGGTTCGTCCGCTGGACGTGATCTTTCGCGAACTTAACCTCCTGCGTGATCTTGAGGCTCATCTGATTCGTCGGAGAGCGATGGAACCTCGGCATTCCAGAGAAGATCACGAGTGTCCGGAATGCGAAACCTTGGCTGAACTTGTGGTAGTCCGTAGGACTGAACTCGCTTTGTTAGGACTCAAAGATGATCACCGACCAGAAGGAATTGTTTCCGGAGGGAAAGCAGGAGATGAGCCTGGCGGAGGTGACTAAGTATGCCGCGAGGCTCAGGGATGAGTTCGGGAAGCTGAAGCCTCTGCCGGACTTCCGTGAATGGCTGACCACTCGGATTTTCGATGCGGGTGATCGCCTGAAGTTCGCGGCCGTTCTTGCGTTTTGCAAGAGGCTCGGTGAGTTACACATGGCCAAGAGGAAAATCGTTCGAATCACAATATCCCCAGGGCGGAATTTCGGGGAAGTAGATTGGGAAATCAGCCATGAGCGATGAATGGTGCTATTTTTGTAAGAGCCATCCCTCTCACGAAGAACCGAGAAGGGTGCAGGAAGATCTAGAGGCAAAGCTGAAGGCCGCGGACCTGAAGATCGGTGAGTACCAGAAGGCTCTTCAGGAAATGGCGATGTATTCTCTTGTGGCCTCGACCCTGGGATTCATGCGCAGGAAGTTCGAGGAAGTCGTGAAGAGGTTTCCGGAACTCACCAAAGAAGTGAAGCGTGAGGACAAGAAGGAGTGCGGGGATCCCCCGGGGCGCTGCTACTGCGGGGGATGCTACATGTGAGTTGAAGGTTGGCGCGCAAAATGAGAAAATCCCGAAAGGAGGGGCCCGTGAAGAAGAAACAGAAGGACTCGTTTTTCCCCACCCCGAGCGAGATTCGAGGCATCGCCTGGATGCCGGCGCCTCCGGAAACGAAGCTTCTCTGCGGCCTGGGGGCTCTTGTTTTGGGCGCGGTCGCGATCCGGTACTCACCGAAGATCGCCCAAAAGGTGATTCCTTTCCTGGTGAGCGCCTTCACGCCTCCCGAAGGCTATCAAGTTGTACCCTTCGTGCCCTATCATCCTGAGGCGATGGAGCCGATCGAAACCCGGATCGACGAGCGCCAGCTTGGACGCTCGGAGGTGATCCGGGAGATCGCGCGTCCCAGGGGAAATTAGGGATGAGCACGTTGTTGCCGGCTGGCGTAGAGTCCAGTCCTGACATCAAAAAGCCTGAGAATCTGGCTCTACTGGACATGGATGGGACAGTTTGTGACTGGCATAACCAGTTGGCGAAAGATCTGGATGCGCTCCTGGGTCCGGATAAGGAGCGTCTCCCGGCCGCAACCTTGACCAAGATCGAGCACCTGATCCGGAAACAACCCGGATGGTACCTGGGCCTCAAGCCGCTTCCGCTTGGCTTTGCGATCGCCGAGCTGCTTCGGGATATCGGCTTCACCATCATGGTGGCAACGAAGGCGACGCCGCAGGCGGAGAATGCCTGGAGCGAGAAGGCGAAATGGTGCAGGGAGCACCTTCCCTACGCCAAGGTGACGGTCTCCGAGGATAAAACCATCATGTACGGGAAGATCCTGGTTGACGACTACCAGAAGTTTGCCGATCCCTGGTTGAAGAGACGCCCGCGGGGTTATGTGATCCTTCCGGATCAGCCCTGGAACCAGGGTTACGAGCATCCGAGGGTGAAGCGGGTGAAGACCCTGGCGGACGTGCAAAATCTCAAACCGTTCCTGATCGAGGTCTTCAAGCGGTAGAATAGGTAGATGTCCGACTTTTACGCCGTCCTGGGAGTCGTCAGAACCGCCAACTTGGACGAGATCCGTTCGGCTTATCGCAAGCTCGCGCTCCAGTTCCATCCGGACCGGAATCCCGGGGACCGGGACAAGGAGCGCCAGTTCAAGGAGATCTCCCAGGCCTACGAGGTCCTTTCGGACGATGCCAAGCGGGCCCGGTATGACCTTAGACATTCTCAGCCTGCTCAGGTGCCGGTCTATAGCACTTTCCACCGTGGAGCTACTTTCGTGTTCACCTCTGGTTTTAGCCAGTGGGGCACGATGAATACAGCCGTTGATTTGGGCACGCCGATTCAAGTCCAGATAAACCCAACGATGGCTGGTCGGACGGTACCGGTCCAGTTCGGCGCCGGGCCGATCCCTGGAGTGTCGGTGTTTATCAAGAGGGTGTTTTGATGGATGCAGATGAACGTATGAGCGACATCTGCTCCCAGTATCGGGCGATGGATGCAGATGACCGTACGAGCCTGAATATGGCTCTATGCGACGGTTTGGAAATCAAAACCCGAGTGCAGATGATAAGTTCCGAGCTCGGGTCCTTCCATGCCTGCTCTTCGGAAATCTACGCTCCCAGGGTGGGTGCATGGGTTCCGATGAATCCAGAAAATTTCGAAAGAGTGCTGAAGGGGGAGATATGACGGCGGTTGTTCTCAAGCTCGACTTTAAGAAACAGATTCTCATCATGCTGACGATCGCGATCCTGGCTTTCGGCCTGGGCGCCGCCTTCATGGCGCTCATCCGGAAACAGGCCACTGTTCCGCTCAATCCCTGCGCGACCTGCGGGCAATCCTGCGGGTGTCCCAGGCTGTCCGGTTCGATTCGCTGCGGTTGTCCGCAATAGGAGTTTGGTCATGGAGAGAGAGATCTGCGGGGCGGTCTTCTTGGTGGAAAATGCCGAGCCGTTTGTGTGCAGCCTGAGCCCTCACGAAGGCAGGCATTGCTACGAAGGCAGGCAGGACGAGCACCCCTTCTTCATCATGTGGGAAGGCGACATGAAGGAGCGGTTCACCGCGCGCTTGACGATGGCGTATCCAACCTAGGGAATGCATGGGCCGGTGCTTCTACTGCCTGAGCGAGCGGATTTCGGTTTCTATGTGCCTGGACTGCCGGACACGCCTGGAGCGGGCGGAAGCCGAGCTCAAGGAGCTGAAAAAGCAGTTGGAACGGCGGCGCGTAAATTTTTTCAAGCGGGTGAATGAAAAGAACAGACGGCTGAAGCGGGATTGAGGGGCGGCTGGAAGTTTGAGGGAGAGGGATCATGTGGCCATGGGGAGTGCTGGGGGTGCTGTATGGCGTCGTGGGTGTCGTTTCTACGAATTTCTACTGGAATGAGGACATCGACGAGTTTTACGGCGCCCTCACGGCGAACTGGAGATATGTCTTCTTTGCGGCGATGATCCTGTTCTGGCCGATCTGGATGGGGTTTTTCTACCAGAAAGAACTCAGGCGTAAAAAAGTCCGCGAGGATGACTGATGGACTGCGGTAGCTGGTGGTTCGATCATATCCAATACGTCCATCGCTATGTCACTTGCGTCCATTTGAGGGATGAAGCCGCCTGCGAGGAAGCTGCCCAGCACATGATCCAAAGCGCGGTCTTTTGGGGAGAGTTGTGCCAACTCCAGGTCGCCGGCGATCTCATGAAGACCTATGTTCTCGCGCTCAAGCGCCTAGTAGATGCGGCCTTCGTAAAGGACGAACCCAAGGTGGACCGGGCAGTCGAGGAGTTGATCCGCTGCGTCAACGATCAGACCGAGCTTTACCAGCGGACGATGCAGAGCTTCCCGGCCGAGGAATGGAGCCGCCTCTTCATGTTCCATATCACGGCCACTGGAGGCTATATCCTGGCTCTTGCCTGGGGAGATGAGGAGGGATTCCGGAAGCAGTACGAGCTGGTCCGGGAGGATCGGAATCGACTGTCGACCTTCTGGGTAGATTTCTGCCTGTCCCAGGTAAGGTGAGGGGCTGAGCCATGGCCAAAGGAGAGCCTTCGAACGTGGAGCGTGCCGGCAGGGCGGCGAAGGTCCTTGGGTTCTACCAGGATAAGGTGATGAAGGAGGAGCCGGACGACATCGCGACGTCCTTGTCCGATACGATCGCCGACATGATGCACCTGGCCAGATTCGAGAATATCGACTGGGAAGACATCATGAGGAGAGCGAACAATCATTTCACCGCGGAAGTAAGTGAGGAAGGGGAAGATCCGCGGGCATGGTCGCCGAGGGGATGGAGAGGGTGGAAGTAATGGTGGATCCAAGGGAGTGGAGTCCGAGGGGGAATCTCGAAGAGGAGATGAGAAAGCTCATCAAGTGGCTCGACAAATCCGGGCAGTCCGAAGCGATTTCGATCGGACGGGTGCTCGAGTCGGCGATGGACGAAGACGATTTTGACTATGGCCTGGCGATCGCGATCCTCGACCAGTTCGAGTGGTGGGCTTGGGCGGCCAGGAAGAAGCTCAAGGAATCGCGTCTCGAGTAGCGCTTGCATTCGGGGCCATCCGGGCATAGAATTAGGCTACAGGCGCATCCCTCCTCCCCCTGCGCCGGATATGGCTCTTTGTGTTCGGTATTAGAGGGGGCTTGCGGCAGGTGCCGCTCCTATGGACTACTTCGCGGGCATTCCAGCCATCCAGGTGAGGTTCATGAGCGCGCTTCATGGACCGATCCCGGCTCGGGCCTTGGGACAGCCGGAGGTAGCGACGCCTCCTCCACAGGGGACGACGACGGCGCTTTGCCTGTGCAAGCTCCAGCGCCAAAAGGATGAAGAGCGCCGGCTGAAGAAGAAATCCTATCCCAGCTCGTAAGGAGAGGCTCATGAACGTATTCGGCGGCGGTTTTACGGCTCCTCCCAATTCCCAGTGCAAGCTGCGCCAAGCCCAGGGGACGCCTCAGCAGCAGTTCACGAACCCCGTCCGGCAGCTCGGGGTGCTGCCGGTGACGCCGCCCTTCGGCGTAACGCCTCCTCCAGGGCCCATGCAGCCGAATCTTGGGGTTGTTCCCGGTCCGGTGGTCCAGAATGGCCAGGGACCGAATGTTCAGGGCTTTGCGAGGCCGGTGGCGCCTCCGCAGGTCCAGCCTCAGTCTCCCGTCGGCCCTCAGTCCTACAAGGTCATGAAGAAGGGCGAGGCTCCCTGCCCCGTGTGCCGGGGCTAGCATGGCTCAGACACTGTTCAGTCTCGGCCTGCCGGCCTCATCGGCTCCCTGGGCCTATCATCATTCGCTCGGCCTCAGCATGAGCGACATCACGAATTGGTGGGGCAGCGAAGGCCCTGGGATCAAGCAGGATATTTCGAATGCCCAGGCGGCAGGCTTGAGTCCGCAGTCGCTTTTGCCGGGGAGCAGTTCCACGACTCCGAAGCCAGGGACGACTCCGGCCAAGGCTCCGACGTCCTACGGTGGAGCTCCGACCTCCTACGGAGGAGCTCCCATGAGATCGTCCGGCGGCTCGGACAGCACGACCACGCTGATCGTCAGCGTGCTCCTCGTCGGCGGTGCGGTGGGCGGACTGTACTACTACAAGCAGAAGTTCGGTAAGCTGCCCTGGGAGAAGGGTGGCGGAAAGGGTGCCGCAAAGGCGCATAAGAGCGCTGGCAAGGGAAAGAGCACCGTGACCGTCAAGGTCAAAACCGGCTAAGTTTCTCCTTTCTTCTTGGCTCCCGGTAGGGCAAAATAGGATATCCGGGAGCTCTCCCCCCAATCCCGGAGTCAGGAGATTTGATGCATTTCGAGGGGGGATCTTCTACCCAACGCGGTCTTCTAGTCTGTCCGGAGACGAGGGGAACGTGAGGACCTTCTTCGTCATCGGGTTCGAGCGGGATACCTTCTGGATGGAGGAGGAGACCCGGTATATCCCCTGCTGCATGGTTCCCTGGCGCGAGCGGCCTTATGAGGTTCCCTTCACGGCGAAGCCGCCGTATTTCGTGACTTATTGCGGCCCCAGGGAATGCGCGTGTGCGGGTCCTTTCGAGTTTCCCGTCGAAGCCTGGGATTACGCGATCATCCACGGCGGCATGCGGGTTTTTCCGGAGGATGGATGGGTCGTCGTGGTCGATAAGCGCGGCCGACAGATCTTCACCGCGTGAATTGAAGTAATCGGTCGTGGAGGTGAAAAGGTACCGGTTCGGGAAGAAGGCAAAGATTGACATGAGCTATGAGGAGAAGCTTCTGGATCTCAAGCGGGCGATAGAACGGGAAGCGCGGCTTCATCGCAGAAAGAAGAGAGAGAAAAATGGTAACGCCTGATCCAAGGGAATGGAGCCCGAGGAAGAGTCCGATGGAGCAGTTCATCGCGGACGAGAAGCTTTCGATGACCCTGGAGCCGGTGCCGATGAATCCGGCTTCTGAAGGAGCGGAAGGAGACGAGCGAAGATGGGCAGATGAGTCATTCCATTACAAGATCCATATCCGGAAGGGAAGAAAGAGTTTTTCGACCTATTACTCTATAGGATCGCTAAACACCGAAGCTCCGGATCTTGCCGAGGTGCTGCATAGTTTGGCTTCGGATATGGCTGGATTTGAGAATGCCCGGGATTTTGAGGATTGGGCATCAGAGTATGGGTATGATTCGGACAGCCGGAGGGCAGAGCGGACGTTTCGGTCGATCGAAACCCAATCCAACAAGCTGAAGACCTTCCTTGGGGAAGAGGCGTACAAAAAACTTCTTTGGGACATCGAACGCGAGTGAGGTGAAGGATGAAGATCGGATGCCTGTGCAACAAGATGGGATCGAAGATGGGGTGCGCATGCCAGATGGGCATCATCAAGCCCTGCCGGAAGCGCGATCTGGATCCCAGTCGGCCGAAGAGCGCTCAGAAGGTTTGTCTCTACACGAAGAAGAAGCCGCGGCGGCTGCTCGGAAGGCATCCCAACTGGACTTCCGCAGTCCGCCAGGAGCGGGTGATCAAGATGAAGAAGCGGGGGGCCTGATGGCAAAGAAGGCGAAGAAGGAAAAGTCGGAGCCAAGAAGAGGTTCGATTTGCGATCGTCTAAAGGAGGCTGCAGAAAAGGTCGCCCATGAGAATGGCTTCGAGATCGTGGATACCCGCTGCTCGCTCATGGCGTCGATGTTCGTCCCGAACGGCGCGCCGAAGAAGCGCCTGGCGTTCTCCTTTACCATCGTGGGGGCGGGGAAGGAGGGGAAGTAGGATGGCTGCGAAAAGGGTTCTCCAGACGATCCTGGTGGCGAAGTCGGCGGCGCCGACCTTGGAACAGGCGAGGAAGCTGGCGGAGCCCCATGCCGACCGGATCTACACGAGCCGGGAGACGAAGCGGTACTGGCGCTTCCGCCAGCGGCCGCCTTCCTGCTTCGCTCCGGGAACGCTGACCTACAAGACGACCTGCATCCGAAAGGGGAAGGTGTGCCTCGTCTATGCGAGGCTCAGGAAGAGCGCGGAAGACCTGAAATCGTGCAAGCCGTGATGGATTACACCCTGGGTCAGGTCCGGCCGAAGAAACGAATGCCGCTCGCGAAAGCAGAGGCGCTGGCGGAGAAGGTCTATGAGCGGATTGCTCCGCTCGCGGAGTTCATGATGGTCGTCGGATCGATCCGTCGCCGTCGTCCGGAGATCGGGGACATCGAATTTGTTGTGCTTCCCAAGGATCTCGATTCGTTTCTCAAGGAGCTCGACCGGCTCGGATATTTCGGAGGAAATCGGAAGCGCACGCTGATCGCTCAGAATATCAAGATCGAGATCTATATCGCGCATGCTCCGGAGGAGATCGGGGCGATGTTGATGACATATACAGGAGATTACATTCTGAATATAGCATTTAGATCTATTGCTAAGCGCCGGGGCTGGAAGCTCGATCAATATGGGATTCGCGATGCGGCGACGGGCGAATGGATCCTCCAGTCGCCTTACGAGGAAGATTTTTTTGGCGCTTTAGGGGTCGATTACCACACGCCCGAGGAACGCAGCTTTGCCCATCGTTCACGTGGGAAGAAGGCTGTGATGGGGGTGATCGATCCGCGGGACTGGAGTCCCAGGGGGGAGATTCCGGGGCATTCGGATCTGGTGAGGAAGGCCTTGGAGAAGCTCCATTGGGACGGAAAGGAATGGCGGGAGGCGGACAAGATTGAGGGAGAGCACTGGATCTGGTATGGACCGGATGGGCCGGAGGGGGATTATGCGACCGAGGTCGAAAAGGAAGGTAGGGGATGGAGAGTCCGTGAGTACGCTCGGGTTGATGATCAACCGGAGCCGGATGACATTCTGAAGACGGAGATGTATCTGGACGACGAATTCCTGGCTGAAGCGATCTATCGGGTGGAGGGGCGTTTTGTAGATGAGGAAGAGATTCGGGAAAATCCCGGGACTTGGTATCGCTTGGCTGTCAGCCTGGGGATTTTGGATCTGGGGTATTACGGCGGCGACGAAGAGTGGGTGGATTCCCTGCCATGACCCAGTGGCCGTCCTGCGCGAAGAAGGGATGCACCTGGCCGGCGACGTTCAAGGTGCAGATGGAGAACGATGCAGGGCCGTTCTCGGCTTTTCTTTGCCTCTTCTGCATCATCGAGATCAAGCAGTGTCTGGCTGAACTTTCGGCGGTTGGGGAGCATGAGCTCAGGCTTCTTGAGCAGGAGCATCTCCGGATCGAGGATGCGCCGTTCAAGATGATCGAAAGGCCGGGATCGTGAATCTCGAAGAAATTGCCAATCATTTTGATGCAAAAATCCTCTCTTTTCTTTCCGAGATCAGGGAGCGGTTGGGTGAATGGGGGATCTTCTCTAAAGAGCCATTCCGCATGTGGAATGAGGGTTTTTCGTGGTGGATGGTGGTCTATCCTGCGGATGAGGAGGAAGACACCCCGAATGAAGCTCTTGATGTAAAATTTAGACTTTCCCTTTATTACGACAAGAGAGAGGAGACCACAACCAGGGTAAAGTTTTCATTGAATCTGGACACCGCTGGAGGAACTCCGGTAGATGAGGTTTCTTACGGAGAATTTGTCGATACGATCGGAGGATTGAGGGGGCAGTTCGAGGAATTCGACAACGATTGGTATCAGGTCGCGCTCAGGATCCGGGCTTACATCGTCAAGGTCAGGGAAAATTATCCACAGGATCCACGCGAATGGAGTCCGCGCTGGAACCTGGGAGCGAAGAGGAAGGGCGAAGAGCCGGTCAGGGTGAACATCGTGGAGGAGGAGGAGTGGAAGGAGAATTGGACGGGGGATTCGACCGACTTCGATGAGCGGCTACAGAATTTGGGTGATGAACACTACCAGACGATCATGGATACCAAAGGTCAATGTAGGGAGCTGATCGAGGATATCCTGGGGAAATTTTATGATCGTACGGTTTCTGAGGATCCGCGAGAATGGAGTCCGCGGACGGGACCGGTTGAGGTAGGGCCTGAGGGGGTAAGGAAGATCTGCAATGGGCTTCATGACGGGAAGCTTGAGGGCGTCAGCGCGATCATCCGGGACACGATCCACTACATGTACGAAGAAGCGCTGATGCCCAATGACGGGGATATAAAGTATGCGATCGAGGAGACGCAAAACAAATTCGTCAATGATCCGGAACTTGATTACGAAATTTGGGATCCGTTAATCGATCTGAAGGTGGAGCGGTGGAAGGATAGTAGCGCGAGAGTCGAACGGGGCATCATGCTAGATCTCATGAATCAGATTCATTTCACTCGGGAGGAAGGCCATTATGACCGATATATCGAATTTGGTTTCATGGATACCCAGTCTGTGAAGGATGTTATTTACGCCTGGCCGATAGGGGACCGCGAATGGGTTCGGGATGCGCTTCGTTTCCAGGAATTCAAGAACCTGAAAAACCAGTTCATGGGGGATTTCTTCGAGAAGCTGAAGAAGGACATGAGGGAGTCGGATCCGGAGAACCGGAGGGATTGGAGGGGACAGTGGAAGGCGATGCTGAAAGATGAGCCCAGGATGCAGGCTGCCCGGCGGGAGATCTGGGAGTATCTCCGGACGGCGCCGGAGCTGCCGGAGGAAGACGAGGAGTGAGAAAGAGACCGGTTCTTGGGATCGCGATGCCGGAGACCTATTCGGTCTGCCGGATGGTGAACGTGGAGGAGGGGAGTCCGAAACTTCACTCGAGTCTTTCCGTGATCCAGAACGACCAGACGAAGCACAGCCTTCATGTAGGGATGCACGTCGAGGATGGGTTTATCCAGTATTTGGTCCAGAATAGTTGTGACGTGGGGAGTCCGCGCTTCATGGATATCGTGGAGTTTTACAATGGAATGATCCGGGGGAGCGGGGAGCGGATGGCCTTAGTTTGCCAGGAAAACATCGATCGAAATGAGGTGCTCAATTTGATGACCGAGGAGATTTTGGAGTATGCCCTGGGGCGTCCTTCGGAGGTTCGGCGGGGGGTGATCAAGCTCATGGATCGTTGCTTCGGGACTTAAATGGCGAAAATCAAGCCATTCCGGGTCAATCTTGTTGAAGAGGCAGGCTGGAAAAATTGGGATTTTGCCAATTCCGACGGAGTTTCGCAGTGGGCGTCCGACAATGCTTGGGATGACTGGAAGAACATGGATGAATCGACCTGTTACGGGTACGTGGAAGATCTGGTGGGGGCCGCGCTCAGGAAGTCTGAACAGAGGAAGGTGACTAAGGAGGATATCGGTAGAATCTGTGAGCAATTGAAGGAAGATCCAAATCAGCTTGAAGCGGTCAAGCAGGCCATCATGGATACCCATACGTGGGCCTGGGAAGTCGCTTATATGCCGAATGACCAGGATATCAAGAGGGCCATTGATCGAACGGCCAAGGTTTGGGAATGGGATTTCAGCATGGGGAATTTTTGGGAGTTGGTCCTAGTGGACGAGGTGTCCGACGATCCACGCGAATGGAGTCCGAGAGGGATCTGGACGACCCATAAGCTGTACAACGATTTCGTCGGACGCATTAGTTACGAGCGGAAACCCGGTTATTACGACCGGTTTCTTGTCTTCGATTTGGGAGAATCTCCGGCAGTCCAGAGATTGCTGGGACTCCTGAAAGAAAACCCGGAACAGGGAAGCGCAGAGGAACTCGAAGAGGAGCTCAACAACTGGAAAGAGGACTATCTCAAGACCTTCTTTTCCGAGCTGGAGAAATGGATGCAAAGCGTGGATCCAAGCTTTCGGTGGGATCTGGATCCTCATTGGAAAAGCATCTTGAAGGACAAGGCTCACATGGGAGACGTTCGTCGTGAGATCCTGGAATTCCTGGCGACGCCCCGGAAGGAAGAGGTTGAGTAATGCCGGAGAGAGATCCGCGGGAATGGAGTCCGAGATGGCGGTATCTGGCGATCAAATTCAATGCCGGGCATGATCCCAACGGAAATCCCAGGAGAGGCTGGCTGATCGTGGCCATGGACGACGGCGATCCGATGGATTTCGTCGATGAAGGGTACCTTGGGTGGTCGGCGCTTGAGCGTGCCTATCCAAATGTCGTGGAGGGCCCAGAGATCAAGGTGACGCCCCAGCAGTATCGGGAGAGTCTGAGGTTTTCGATCAAGCAGGCTGCCAGGCATCGGAGAGGAGAGATCTAGTGGCTACGAGGGGGAGCTCGCTGATCAGCGTGCTCGGGGCCATTGAATATATCAAGCCCCATACCAGATTCCGGCAGGGAGAGCTGATCTTCACCGTGCAGAAGCTGGTCGATCTCGTGAGAAACAATATCAGGAAATCCGAGGATGCGCGGAAAGCGCTTCAGGAGCCGGTCTACAGCTCCAGCGATGATTCGGAAGGGAAGATCGTGATCTGGAGGGAGACGCCGGAGGGCCGGAAAGCGACGTTCGTGGAACTGGGATCCAAGATCGAGACGGAGTGAGGGATGGCCAAGAAGAAGGAGCATCCAGCCGGGCACGATCCGCGGGATTGGTCGCCGCGGAAGCTGAAATATACGATCATCGGCTACTGGGCGGATGAGAATCAGCCTTGGATCGAATGGGGGGTTGGATTTTCTCCTCATGAAGGGATGGTGGATGCCTTGAGGCATGCGATGGAAGAAAACCAGTGGGATGAAGACTACATGATGGATCTCTTCGTGATCGAGGTGATCGAAGGTCATCGTAGGGGTGTCCTGGGAAACACGCATGTAGTGAGTGGGAAGAACGCTTTGGGCGGCGACTACGAGGCCGACTGAGGTGGCCAAAGCTTACGGCGTTTTTGTCGTCACCCCGCCACCAAGCGAGACCATTCCGATCGGCCATGCCAAGACGCGCGGAGAAGCTAAGGCTTTGGCGATGAAGTGGGCCTCCGGAGGGATTACCTGGCAAGGCGCGGATGGGATTACCAATTATGGAGAGAAGGTGATCATCGAGGAGATCAAGATTCCGACTCGGAAGGGGAAGGCGCTGGATTTTCTCCACTGGGATGAATTCTTTGAGACCGGTGTATTTGAGCGCTACATGGCTCCGGAGCTCGGGTATTCTGTGAATCAATTTGGAGAAGTAGAGTACGGGACACCGGAGCGGGAGGGCTGGAATAAGATCTGGGAAGAAGCTTCAAGGTGGCTCTTGTGGGCTCTGGAGAGGCGCGAGATTCATGCGTACAGCCTGCAAGGAAAGAAGATGTATATTCAGGACATCAAGGATATTATCGAGGAGTTGAAGGCAATCGTCGAGGAGCGCGATCCCCGGGAATGGGTTCCGCGCAGGCACGAATGGGAAATGGCTTTGGCTAGCGGCCTGGAGAAACTTCTGGACGAACGATGAGAACGCATCTCGGCGCTTTCTTTCCCAAGACGCCGCGGTCGATCCGGCTGGGGAAGGATCTTGAAGACATCAAGGCCTTGAAGCGGGATTCGACGATCCTGGATTTCGAGGCGAGCGGGGATCCCCCGGATCGATATCTCATCACTTTTCATGGGGACTCTCTCGTTCCTGGGAAGGAAGGGGGAGTCAAGATCGGGAAAAAGCAGCAGGTCGAAATTTATATGGGCGCGGGTTATCCGGCTCAACAGCCGGATATTCATTGGAAGACTCCGATTCTTCATCCGAATATCTCACACGGCTCGATATGCCTGGGGAATTTTGGAAGGGAATGGACGCCTTATTCCAAGCTTCCCCTTCTTCTTGAAGTCCTCTGGGATTACTCGAGACTGGCGATCTTGAATCCTTATGGCGGTTATGGAGAATCCGGAAAGACTTGGGAAGATCTTCGCCGCGAGTACCAGTTCCCGGTGGATCGTCGCCCGCTTCGGGACAAAGTTCTGGCGAATGACGAAGGATCGTCCATCGTGCGGCCGAGCGGCGACGAGTTCGACATCGTGATCATGCCCGACGACGAGGGGCAGTGCGAACCGTAACCCTTTTCTTCCGGGGCATCCCCGGCTATACTGAGAACGTTGGGTTTTTGTTTTTGAGAGGGGTTCCTTATGGCCGTTCCCAAGGGCTACGTCGAGTCGTCCGCCGGATTCCCGATTTCGAGGTGCGCGAAGCGTTCGATCCGGGTCAAGAAGATTTCCTCACGGAAGCGGCTGCTCATTTGCTGCCCTTCGGGAAAATTCAAGAACGGTCGCTGCAAAGTCGGGACGCGCGCGACCAAGATCCAGGTCAAGGTCGGCTAGGCTTGAGATTCGGGCTCCCGGAGCGTAGAATTAGTCCAGCCTAAAGTCCCCACCCTCCTCCCCCTGGGGTCTCTTGGCTTCTATCTCAGGGGAACTCATGGCCGTCAGGCGCGATACCGAGGAGCTGATCCAGGTCCTCGAGACTCATTCCGTGGCCGGCTATCCGGTCGAAGATCCCATCTTCGGGGAAGCCTTTATTGTCCGGCAGGAGGGGACGGGACCGACCCGGGTCTATGGAGATACCGGGATGCAGGAGGCTGCTCCGCAGATCGTCTATATCACCCGTCCGGCTCATGAATTTTCTTTCCAGGATTGGGTCCAGGCTCAGCATCTTTCCAGAGAGCCGATGAGTCTTGAGGAATGGAGGAAGAAGTACGAGCAGCGGATGAGAGGAGAGAAGCTTCCGGTGATCTACGAAGTTCTTCAGGATCTGGAGAGGGGCGAAAAGATCAGCGAGGCGGATGCCGAGTACGCCCGTCTCAAGTACGGAGATGCCCTGGGTCCGGATGATACGGTTCTTTGGAATTCAGTGCAGGCAAATCGAGTCTCTATCCCGCCGGACAAGCTAGAAAAAGGGATGCTGGTGGAGGTGGAGGGTCCCGGTAACCCTGAGTTCTATGGAGCCGGCCGGATTGTGGGAAGGGGGAAAAGCAAGGATGTCGTCCTGGTCGAACTGTTCACGCCGGTTTCCTATTGGAGCTCGACGGGCGCCATTGTCAGCGAGGAAATTCAGCCGGGGTTCTATTCCGCGAACACCTATTCCATCGGCTACGGGACCCGTCATGTGATGGAGGACAACAATATCCCGCTTCCTCCTGGAAAATTGTCCGGGTACAGGGACCGGGAGTACATTCTTGAAGAGCTGATGCCCGTCTCGGAAATTAAGAAGATCTGTAAACTGGTTCCGCCTCAAGGGTCGGCTCAAGAGGGGAAGCCTGACTTTTGCCTGCTTCAATCGCTGATCTATTACATCCTTCCTGTCAATGTGAAAGGCAAATTTCATGTGACCTTTCGTCCGCTCCCGGAGAACGTCATCACGTCGGAGTACGTGGTGAGTTACGATCACGAATGAGATACCGGATAGGGGCCGTGTTCAAGACCCCGCACACGATCCTGCTTTCCAAGGAACTGGAGGATCTGAAGAAACTGAAAAAGGATTCCACGATCCTCGATTTTGAGGCCTTCGGCGATCCTCCTGAGAAATACCTGATCACGTTTGACGGCGCCACGCTGGTTCCGAAAGGCGGCAAAGACAAATTTCCGAGCAGCGACTTCAATATCGAGGACATCGCGATCGGCGGTCCACAGCAGGTGGAGATCTCTCTTTCCGTGGATTACCCGCGGCATTTGCCGCAGATCCGCTGGCTGACGCCGATCGTGCATCCGAATATCTGGGGTCACGGAACTGTGTGCCTGGGGAATTTCGGAAGTCAATGGACGCCCTATTTCAAGCTGGCGGATCTCCTGGAAATCCTTTGGGATATGGCGCGTCTGGCGGTGCTGAATCCACGCAGCGCGGGGACCGGCGGTAGGAATGCAGAAGGGCTTTGGAATCGGGTGTATGATGAATTCAAATTCCCCATGGATAGGCGCCCGCTTCGGGACAAGGTGTATTCGAATGACGAGGGTTCCTCGATCATGCGTCCCGGAGGAGAGGCGAACGACATCGTGATCATGCCCGACGACGGAGATAACTGCCCAAGAACCTGATTTTTAAGGAGAGCGAGCCATGGCGAAGAAGGGATTGCCGCCCATCATGAAGGCGTGGGGCGAGTGCCGGATTGCGACGGGGATCAAGCCGGGCGTCAAGATGTCCACCAGGCAGTACAACGAGGCCAAGTCCTGCGTGGACCGGAAGATGCGCATGCAGATGGGCCGAAAGGCGATCGCGAAAGCCGTCAAGAAGTAGATGGCCGATCTCGTCATCCGAAAGGAAGACGGGTGGGATGAGCTCGAGAATGTCCTGGAGGCCCTCCGGGTGGGGCATCTGGACGTCGGGACATTCTGGTCCGCCGTCGCTCGGGGCTCCACGAAGGCTGCACTTCGGGAGCTCGAGGATGCCGGATACGAGTTCTACCATCCGGTTTCGGCGGTCCGGGCGTACTATGAGCCGGATGAAATCCACGGAGAGTTCCTTCGGATCTGGGTGAAGTACAAGTAACGGGAGCGGTATGGCCGTTATCCACCAGGAGATCCGGAACTGGGGAGAGGGGATTCTCGCCATCGGCTTCGAGAGCCAAGGGAACTGGTTGGTCGCCGACTTTTCCGCCAAAGGAAAGTCCTACGGTCCCGTAAAACTGTTCGACCTTCCCGAACCCTACCTGGATCGGGATCGCATGGAATGGGCGATCCGGCAGACCTTTGCGATGTTCGATGCTTCCCAGGGCGGGGAGAAGTATTTCACCGAGCTGTTCGGGCCGGAAGCCGCGGGATTGGCTTACGGGGAATACCGGAGGAAGGCGAAAGCGGCCCATGAGGTGATCGGCCATCCGGAAGCGGTGAAGCTGGCCGAAAACATGCTCCAGGCGTTCTATCTCGAGAATCCTCCGGGATCCGGCAAGACCCCCTTCGATAACTGGGGAATCCTGAACAAGCTGGCGACGACAACCTTCGGGAAATTCTCTTTCGACGAGTTGATCGAGATCCTGAGGGAGGCGGACGATCTGGCCAGGGAAGGTCCTTCCCTGGGTTCCAGATCGAAACGCAGGAGGAGGAGCAGCCATGGCGGATGAAGACCTGGAAGGCGCAGTCGAGGGGGTCGTCCGGAAGAAGGGAAAGGGCGGCTGGAAGAGTCTCGCGCAAAAGGCGGTCGCGGCCGGGCTTGTGGCGTTCCTTACCTGGATGGGAAGCTGCATCTCGAAGGAATACGACGCGATGCGGGAAGCTCACGCGGCGTTTGGAAAGCGGCTGGCAGCCTTGGAGGGGGACCAGGCCAAGTGGGCGACGCTTGCGGAGCTTCAGGACCAGCAGGTCCAGATGAAGATACAACTTGAAATATTAAGGCAAATTTTCAGTTATGAATATTCCCGTAAGGTGCCTTCCGAGTTCACTTCGAAGCCGGGGGAACCGGATCTGAAGCCGCCTGGGGACTTCTTTCTCCGGGATGTGGAACGGTACAAGAACATGCAGGAGCAGAAGGTGCTCCAGAAGAAATGAGCACGGAACTGGTCATGGTCCTGGTGGTGGCTGGCGTCGTGTTTTTTACGGTGGCGAGCACGAGGTACGCCCTCTGGCAGATCGGCCGGAAGACGAAGGGCTGGTTTTGATCGTTGACGCCTAGGAATCCCCTCGGTATACTTGACGGCCTGCCGTGAGGGGAGAGGAATGAGCGTCCAGGAACTCTTTGATCTTCAGGGTGACTTCAAAGCCAAGCTCGGCGAATGGATGGCGCATCCCAAGGCATGGCTTCTTCAGGCGAATCCGGTCTGGGGGAGTTGGGAAACCTGCAATATGATCGCGCTGTTTGATACCCGGGAGCAGGCCAAGGCTTATCTTGAAGCCTCGATGCTTCCCAAGGTGGATGATCCAGAAAGACATGAGACCAAGGATGGCTACGGCCGGAGCTTCCGGCCCGACTCGCTGCTCTGGGACTACAACCTGGAGATCGGAAGTCGGCCGATGATCGTTCCGGCCGATCCCTTGATCAGCTATGACCGGGTGAGGTGGAATCCCCTTCCTCCCTCAGGAGAGATCGCAGGAGATCCTCGGGAATGGAGTCCCCGCGGGATCCTTCAGGCGCTCGACCTGGAAACGAAGCTTCCCAAGTACGGCAGGGACTTCGATCAAGGATTCAGTCCCAAGTCGAACATGGATCATGTCGTTCCCCAGGCGCCGCCTCTCGAGTCCAAGGCCGAATGATCCAAATCCTGAATTACCGGTCGAATGGAGGCCCGGAGATCCTCCTTTCACGGCACGAACGGACTTTCGAGGAAGCCTTGCGCCAGCTCGTTCAATCGGAACTCGGCTTCGGAGGGTGGATAACGAAGTCCTCTGAAACGTTGGTCGAGGTCAGGACCGATATCATGAGCTGCCGTGACCGGACGGTGTTCATGGGTCCTAAGGAGGAGATGGAGGGGCTTCTCTTGGCCGTCATCCTTTGGGAAGAGGCGGAGAAAAAGGTGTCGTTCGACGAATGGTGGCACCAGGTATCCCAGGCGACGGGGGGAGTCCCGCTCCTGGTCAAGCTTGCGGCGCCGATGATCCAGGCAACTCTCATTGCTAAGGAACTGGAGAAGATCCGATGATGACTCAGGAGTTTTGCGCCAAGTCCGGGATCAAGGTCCGCGCGATCGAGGCGGAAGCCTCCGGCGGGCTGATCGAGATCGACCTGAAGGCGATCAAGCAGACGGCTGATGGGACCTACCTCATTCCCTCCAAGGATCTTCAGGCGGCCGGAAGATGGGCGCTCACCATCGATGTCGCCCAGTTGAAGAAAGAGGGGAAGGAAGTCCCTCCGGAGATGGCGAAGGACATGGACAAGAGCAGTCTGGTCATGCATGAGCTCATGCAGCATCTTCCCACGGTCATCAAGTCGATCATGGACCTGAAGAATTCCCGGGTTCATCCGATTGAAAGGGGGATCGAGAAGGCTTTGAGCGACACGGTTTCGGAATTGACCCGGGAGGTCCTGGCGGAGGATGAGGACCTCAGGGAAAGCATTAAGGGCTCGATCGAGGAATATTTTGACAAGGCATTCGGCGGGGACGAGGAAGAGGGCGAGGGGGCAGGCGACGAGAAAGAAGAGGTTTGATCGAAGTAAACGTGGTAGTATCTGAGGGGAATAGAGGAGGAAGGAATGTCGAAGAAGCTTGGCGTCGTCCAGCCAGGACCCGCTCCGGTGGATCCGCTGAAAAGCCAGGGGAGTCCCAGCCTGGGGGCGATCGTCTCGAGAGAAGTGAGCATCCAGCCTCCGGCTCCTCCTCAGGGTCTCGGGACGGTCAAGGTCGACAGCGTGGTCGTGAACGTGACGCCGGCGGGTCCCGAGCCGATCGGCCTGGTTCCCCAGGTGGTGGTGAAGGTACCGCCGCCGCCCGCGCCTCCTCCTCCGGTAGGGGTCATTCAGGACCGGACGCCGACGCTTTCGACGCCCAGCGTGGCGCAAAATGCGCAACCAGTCGGGATCGTGGCTCCGCCTGTTTTTGCCGGCCCGAATGCTGCGCCCCCGCCTCCTCCCGTCGGTCAAGTGCATGAGATTCCGCCGATGTATCCGCCTCCGCCCCAGGCTGCGCCTCCGAATGTCGGAAAGGTTGTCGATCGCGTCATCAACGTGCAGCCGCCGGTTCCGACGAACGAGCCGCAAAAGGTCGTCTCGATCGTCACGCCTCCCAAGCCGATCATCGAGCGTCCGGTCGAAGTGTCTCCCTTCCGGCCTTCGGAGGAGTGATGGCTGCCGAGGGGGAGGATGGGGGACTCGAGGAGATCGCGAGCGGCGCCAAGCTTCGGGATCTTGGCCTCGAGTGGTCGGACCGGCTGGTCAAGGAGTTCATGGATCAGTCCGGGAAGGACTACAAGGGGGAGGAGCGCGCGCTCTTCTACATGACGCTGGGGGGTGATCTCCTCGCCAAGATGTACGTGGACGTGAGGAAGGACGTCGCCGCGCGCTACGGGAAGGAAGTGGGGGAGCAGGTCGCCCAGAAGCTGCTCCGGACGGCCTTCGGACTCTCCTCGATGCTCCTTCGGCGGCATGGGGAAGAGGTGGCCGTCCAGATCCAGGTGGACTTCACCGAGGTCGCCAATTTCAGGAACCAGCCCCAGCCCGAGGAGCCCCGTGTCACGGACACCTGCAGTTGCGCGCTCGATCAGGACGGCCATTGCACGGAATGCGCCTCGACATTTAAGAAGATGTTCTCGGGAATGGCCAAGGCGATCGAGATCCTTCAATCGAATGAGGCGATGAAGCAGAACTTCTGCCGCCCCTGCGCGCCCCGGCACATGGATGCGGCTCTTGCCCAGGTGGTCAGGGAGGATGTCTCGAAGCTTCCTTCGGAAGGCGCAGGAGCGCTCATGGATGCCCTGTTCACCGCTTCCCAGGGCCTCCGGGCGATGCCCATGCCGCTCACCAAAAAGGCCTGGAGTGAGCTCCAGGCCTGATTCCCCTCCGGCAAGTCTAATTACATTTGATCTTTTTCGTTGACTACTTATAGGTATCCCGGGTATACTTGAACGCTGGTGATTAGCGGGGGGTCGGTGACAAACATTCACATCATCGGGGGCGGGACCGTGGCGCACGTCCGCCCACATCTCGCGATCGCCGCCGTCGCCTATGGGACGACGGCTCGCAAGCTTTACGAGCTTTGCAAAGGGGTTTCCGCTCTGGCAGTCCGTCTCCACCTGACGCGCATGGCGAGCGGCGGCGAGGGAGACCTCGAGACGAATGAGGATGTGAAGGAACTCCTGGACAAGCTGGTCGAGGACCCCTCCACGAAGGTCATTTTCATGCCCGTGGCCCTGTGCGACTTCGAGGGAAGCGTGCTGGGGCCAGGAGGGGAATCGACCCTGAGCGGCAAGAATCAGCCGAGGCTGAGGAGCGGAGACGGCTCCGCGACCCTGGTTCTCATGGCTGCGGAAAAGCTGATCGGAAGCATCCGGAAGAAGCGAAAGGACATCTTTCTCGTGGGCTTCAAGACCACGGCCGGGATGACGGAAAACGACCAGTATCTGGCTGGGCTTGAGCTTCTCAAGAAGACGTCCTGCAACCTGGTTCTCGTGAACGACGTCCATACGCGGTTGAACATCATCGTGGCGCCGGAACTGGCCAGGTATGCGGTGACGCAGGATCGCGACATAGCCCTCCGGGAACTGGTGACGATGATGAACTCCCGGAGCCGGCTCACCTTTACGAGGACGACCGTGGTGGACGGTGAGCTCATTCCCTGGGGTTCCGAGGCGGTGCCTCAGGCGCTCAGGACGGTGGTGGAGTGGTGCGTGGAGCACGGGGCCTACAAGCCGTTCCTGGACGTGACAGTCGGGCATTTTGCCTTCCGGGAGATGGACAAGATCCTGCTCAGCTCCCGGAGGAAGCAGAACTTCAACCGTCCGGAGTGCCGGGATCTGGTCAAAGTCTTCGTGGACGGCGAATCGATGACAGCTCATGGCGCGAAGCCTTCCGCGGGCACTCCGAGCCAGTACGCGGTGCTTTCCCATTTCCCGGAGTTCGATTGCATCGTGCATTTCCACTGTCCGCTTCGCGCGGGATCGAAGGTGGTTGTGCGATCCCAGAAGGAGATAGAATGCGGGTCGGCGGAATGCGGGGAGAATACCTGGAAGGGGATGTCCAGGTTCGGGAACCTGGCAGCCGTCATGCTCGATCAGCACGGCCCGAACATCATCTTTTCCTCCAAGGGAGATCCGGAGGAAGTCACCAAGTTCATCGCGGAGAACTTCGATCTGTCGGTGAGGTCGGATGGGATCAGGTCGGAGCAAGAGGAAGCGGCTTCGGTCAAGGTGGAATCGTGATCGTCTACCATGGAACCGGCCGATGCAGCCTGAAAGGTCTCCTGACGTCGCCTCCGAAGTGTTGGCCCAGGGACTATCTGCGCGGACGTTCGGCTTTTTCGACCACGACCGACCGATCCATCGCCGAGCTGTTCGCGCTCCGGAGGAGCCCGCCTTCGGTTCTGGGTGGAGACGAGCGGGAGATGGGCGTCGTGCTGGAGTACAGGCTGGAGGAATCCGGCAAGGGGAGGGACTGGATGCCGGCGGTCTGCTCGGGGGTTCTTCAGGATGAGCAGGAGATCGCCGTCCTCAATCCGTCTGTGCTTGAGCTTGCCGCTGTCTGGGAGGTCAAGAGGGGGCGGTGGAAACGCTCGCGGAGGGTGGGGTGACGGATCCGAAGTTCTTGTGCTCCGAATGCAAGGTTCAGAATCACCGGAATTGCTTTGGTGCGGTGATCCGAGAGGGAGGGATGGATGGGCAACTTTGTGAGTGCGTCGTCTGTGTCAGAAGGTTTGAACAGAATTTGAAGCGGATTCTTGAGAATCCGCCAGATCGGAGAGAGTCTTCGAAAGGATAAGCGTTTTTTACGGTCCGAGTTTTTTTGTGGAGGCAACATGTCTCGATTCACGGCTCTTCTGATTCTGGCGCTCATGGTTCCCGCGTGCAGCAGCGGCGGAGGTGGCGGCGGCAGTGCGGCCTCTACCGTCGTTTTCAGGGAAAACTTCTCGGAGATGAACGCCGACAACTGGAACGGTAACATGACTCTGCAGGATGGGAATCCTCCCCCGGGTGGAATCACCACGGGGAATTCGACGACGGTCCTGAACTTCGATTTCACCGGCGGACTCAGCATTTCCTGGCAATTCGCCATCGGGATCCTTCCGGCCGGCTATCAGAACTTCGGAGGCCTCAATTCGGGGACTGCGGGGGCTCCTGGCTACGGAGCGGGCATCGGGATCAGCGTCGGCACCTACAACTGGAGCTTCAGGACTTCCTATATCTGGCAGTGCTACCTGAATGGACAGGTCGTGTTTGAGACAGGTTTGGCTTCCGGGGGCCCGCTTTGGCATCTGTTGAAAGTCACCATTCTTCCCGACGGGACGGTTGAGTATTATGTGGATGGCGGGCTTGTCTATACCTCCACGGCTCCGGTGGGTTTCCCCTCGCCGAAGGATGTGGTGATGAATGGAGAGGTGGATAACATCCTCATCACGGTCCCATGAGCGTTCAATGGGAAGAGGCCTTCGTCCGCGCGACCCGGACCAAGCGCTGGCATATCGTCCAGAGGTCGGAGGCGACTCACCTGCTCGCCCATTGCGGCGTCAGGCTGACGAGCGCTCTCCCGCGGGCGAAGGCCCAGGTCTATGACCGGAAGACGACCTGGCGTCCGACGAATGTGAAGATGTGCCTTTCTTGCCTGAAGGGGCATGTAGCCAATCCGGTCAGAACAGCGAGGAAGGGATGAACAGACGCGGATTCCTGAAGCTGCTGGCCGCGATTCCCGTCATCCGGGATATCCCGATGATCCCGGTTATGGGATCGACCGGGGATACCCGTTTCACGTCAGCGCGTAAATATGACGGCGGTGCGGGTGGTTGTGCAGGCGACGGAGGAGGGGGAGGCGGAGCCGGGGGATTGTGTATCGTTATCCAGAACATGTCGGCCATTCCATTCAGCGTGACTGCCCAAGGCGGAACTGGGAAGATCCCTGTATTTGGGGATGGATATGACGGAGATCTGGTCCTGGCGGATCCTCCAAAAGGCAAAGTCTCCTATCAGATTCCGCTGGAAGAACTCGGGGAGTTCAATCGGTCGGTAAACGAGGGGGAGAGCCTGGCTCGGTGGCTGAAGGAGGGGTGATGGTGGATCTCAAGCGTCTCCGGAACTTCCTCAAGGAGATGGAGTTTTCCATCAGCGAAGGGGACAAATGTTCGATATGCCCCTCATGCCAAAGATGCCAACACGAGCATTTTGGAAGGAAGGGTCACCGGGAGACTTGTGAGCTGGCGGCGATCTTGAGGGAGGTGGAGCAGGAGATCGAGGACAGGAAGGACGCTATTAGGGAAGCCGTGGTCGAGCGGGACGAGTTGCGGGAAGTGCTGGCTCCCTTTGCGCTCCATGGGAAGGCGCTCGGGCTTCCCCAGCGGCAGGATAACCTGGCCGTGGTTTCCAAGATCGGCGTGAGTTCCCTATGCATCGGCGCGTTCCGATCGGCTCTCGAGATGTTCCCGGAGCTGCTCGAGAGTGCCAAGAGCGAGCAGTGAGAGCATTGGCCGCCATCGTCCTCTTTCTGGCCGGCTGTGCCGAACCTCATGTCGAGCCCATGCCTTGTATGGAACGGCTTGAGTACAACAAGCAGAAATACGTGGATCCCGAGGTGGGGGTCTGCTGCGGAGGCTGTAATTACCGGAAGTGCTACTGTTCGAAAAACTGCTTTTGCAAGCAGAATTGAGAGACACCATGGGCAAAGTCGCTCCAGTCATGAGGGGAGTGTCGACTTCCGAACAGGGGGTGATGCTTCAGGTCTTTGACGGGGTCAAGGGCATTGCCTTCCAGGTCACGATGTCGTGGCAGGAGATGGAAAAATTCGTCAGGGAGCACGGGAAGCAGACGGTCTTCGGGAAGTATTCCAAGGGGGTCTCGGACGGATTCCGCGAAATGATGGAGATGGATCCGGAGAAATGAAGATCGGCCGCTGGACCCGGATTTGGGGAACGATCATTCTCTTCATGGTCCCGGTCTGTTGGCTCGTGGAACACTGGAAGTACGCGGGCCCGGCGATCTGGACGGCAATCGTAATGGGGATCTTCTGCGGGGAGGCCTGGCACCGCTGGCGCGAGGGGATGATCCTGCGTGACCAAAAGCAGTAACGCCAACATGATAATTGAAGAAATAGAATATTTGGTATTGAAAATTGAGTCTTTTAGGGAGGCTGAGGATCTTATTAAAGATGTAAACTCAAAAATGTATCGGGATCTGATCAGGCTTCATTGGAAAGCTTTAGAAAAAATCAAGAAACTAGTCCGAAGGATCACGAGAGAGAGTCATGGCGCTTCGCTTTGAGTATCACGGGATCGACGATCCCCATGATCGCTCGGCGACCATCAATCTCTTTGATGGAGACGAACTGGTCGGCGGCATCTACGTCATCAAGGGGGATCAGCTTCCGGAAGAGGAATATGCGGAACCTCATACCCCGTGCTGGCAGGTGCGCGGGATCGACGTGCTGGAAGGATTTCGGAGGAAAGGGTTCGGGACCAAGCTTTATCTCGAGATGGCCAAGGCGGCGGCAAAGTATGGCCTTGCGCTCTGCTCGGACATTCCCGAGGCGCTTTCCCGGGATGCCGAGGCATTCTGGGAGAAGCAGCGGAAGATAGGGAATGCGTTCTGGGAGGTTCCAGGACCGGACAGCCGTTACGACGAGAACTATGAATACGGACGTTTTGTCCTCAAATATCCCCCACCGGCATCGTTGGGGAGATGCTGTGGTTGAGCAAGCTCCTGATTCCGACCGCTGGTGGCTAACACGCCTCGAGTGCATGCGTGAGCTGGGGTTTGCTCTTTTCTACATGGACTATACCGATGATGAGCCTTGGCCGGAGGACCAACGCGAGCGGGTGAAGAAGCTGTGCCTGGAGTGGAAGGAAAATTTTGAAAAACCGGGACAGCCCTATTGGAAGGATCTGCTCCACAGGATCCATGAGGAAATCGAAAATATGTGCTGAGGCGTGAATGACCGATCTCAGGCATCTCGAAAGCGCGGCCAGGAGGAAGCTGGGGGCGTCCCAGGAATGGCTGGGATACCGGTATGAATCCTTTACGGGAGGATACCTGGTCGTGGGGGCGATCCCGGTGGGATTCGTCAGCCGCGGGCCGCGGAAGGGGAAGCCGAAGTGGAAGGGGGAGGGGGACAAGGTGGTGCTTTCGAACGTGGAAGTACAGGTGGAAGAGGAGCATTACGTGCGGACGACGGGGAATTGCCCGGAGTGTTTCGGGACCAAGGAGCAGTTCGCGAGCTGGTCGGTGAAGGAAGGGTTGAAAACGAGCCCGTGCCAAGCGTGCGGGGCGACGGGCAGGCGTGGGTCGGGAGCTGGTGGGTAGGGTAACCAAGGGAGGTTGAGGGATGAGCTGCGAAGTATGCTCGATGGAGGGGAAGGAGCAGGTAGGCCAGGTCACGATCGCGGCGCAGAAGAAGGAACAAGGTTGGTACTTGATCATTGAATCTGCCGTGCCAATCATGGGCTGGAAGTCGATTCTCCTGGGGCGTTTAACAGACGAGCATGAGGCAAAGGCAAAGGTAGTGATTCTTGCGGAACTGCTGAGGCAGCAATCTCACCTTTCCGATCAAAAGTGAGGTCCTACAGGATCGTATTGGCGTGAAGACCATTCGCTGCATCCGGTGCGGAAAAGGTACTATGGTCAATTCGGCCGGAGAAAAGTTGCTGATGGAGGCTTGTGGATACCGCAAGATGCCTGAAGGATGGGTCTGCCCTCCTTGCTCAGGCCACTCAAAGCAGTTCAAGAAGATGACGGGCTTCGAGCCGACTTCACGTAAGTAATTATCTGGTGGTGGAGGATAAATGAATCGAGGATGGCGGATCGGTGGGTCTCAGTGGGGGCCTGCGTTTGTAGTTGAGATCGACCCTTACGAACGCATCTGGCCGTTCTGGATTGACTGGGCCTGGATGCCGACGATCCGGAAGGGGTGGCTCACCATCCGGTTCAAGCGACTGATTGTTAGGGTGTTTCCTAGGTAATCTTCTTTGCGAACGATGGTAGCACTTTTTGTATGAATGGTGAGGCCTTGGTGGAAAAGATGCCCGGCTTCTTGGAGGACCTGATCCTGGATGCCACGAAGGAGGGCTTCAAGATCGAGGTCGATCGACACGAGGCATCCGGAACGCCCGGGGTCTACACGACCATAGTGCGGATGTCGCATCCGAGCAGCACCTGGTGGAAATACGTGGAGAGGGGTTATCCGGACTTTCTTCATGAGATCTGGCATCGAGAGTCTTTTGCAGACCACAAGGTCGAGGTCATGACGCCTCCGCCTCCGGAAGAGGAGGTCGGATGAAAAGGCAGGATAGAAAATGAGATATCTAAAACTTGCGCGCTCTTACGGAAGGCTCATGTGGAGGCACTCCCACTGGAGTCGGTTTTCTGTACTTATGGTGCTTATCCCGAAACTATTCTTTATCCGTGATATTGCATTTCCAGCAGACCGACTCCGCTTTGTTATCAGCTTACTCATTTGGGATCTCCTGATGTTCATGATTTCAACTGTCGTGGGACAGTATATCGATCATCGGAGATTCAATAGAAAATTTGATGAGTTGAAGGCGCTTTCGAAAGAAGCGATCCGCCAAGGACAGTTCGCGTCCGCAGGTTGCTACGCATCCGCCATGAAGCGATTGCTTGACGAAGCCTTACAGGATCTCCCGGGTAATCTAACGTGACAACGACCATAAGGAGAGCGCGGTGGAAAGTAGCAAGCTGACTGGAATGATCGTCACGGATCTTCGAAAGGAGATTGCGGAGCAGTGCAAAGAGATCGCTTGCCTCAAGGGCGAGCGCGACCGTTACAAGGCGGTGTTGGAGAAGATATGTGCCTATCCAAAGGTCTGCCTTCCTGAGGGCTGTCGCTGCGCCAGGTGTATTGCCGAGGAAGTTCTTCAGGGGACAAACGAATCGTGCGTCCACGTTTGGACCCCGATCAACCTAAGCCCTGGCTTCGATTCTTAATGCAAGAAGTGTGGCGTTAAGACTGATTTTGGTACGTGATTCTTAGCAAAGAAGGCTATGGATCGCGAATCGGACAAAGGGTGAAGAATGCGGGACATTGGAATTTCGGTGTTTTTGGGTCTAGTAGGGCTTGGAGTGGGATTCATTTGGGGTGTGGTTTATGGGGAGAAGTTTGCATACAAGATCCTGGAACGTGAAGGTAGGCTGAAGCCGGGCGTACCTCCGGCAGTTCGCTCTTCTGACAAAGGGTGAGGGGGTCTTGAACGTGGAGCATCAGTGGGGTGAGAGGGAGGAGGAGACAGATCCAGAGTCATTCTCCAATCACTACTTCAAGATTTGCGAACTGTGCGGTCAGACGCTCTGGACATGCCCGAAGCCGTGGAGTACGAACGCTCATCCAGAGCCTTCACCCGAATGTCCTGGGAAGGTAAGTATTAGTGGGGGTATGAATGAAGGTATTCGTACTAATCCATGACGACCGATTTCTAGAAAGCGCTCATGTCTATGGGGTCTACTCGACTCGTGAAAAAGCCAAGAAGGACATGAAGACCTTAGTTAATCAGGATTACGTGCTCAATGATGCGGTTCGAGTCTGTGAGTACGAAATCGATACCTTTAAGCCGGGTGGTCACTTTGATGAGTTCTTTGAAGTGAAGTAAGATCGTATTTCTGGTCAATGATGAATAAGCCGACTGTTTCCGGAGGAGAGCTTCTTGAATATATTCAGGATCTCCACCAAGCTGGTTGGGAGGGTGTGCCATATCAGGACAGGGAAGCAATCTTAGAGTATCCCCAATGGGTCTTGGTAAAGGCGAGAATTCAGGATTTGAAAGCTGGATCGCACCATCCTCCGGTAGCCACAGAGTATTCGAAAAGAAAGACGAATCTTCCTCCGATTGTGGTCAACGATGAAGGGTTTATTTTGGATGGAGTTCATCGTTACCATGCCGCAAAGCTGAGGAAGCAAAAAATGATATTAGCATATGTGCCAAGTCACAGTTCTGGTTTAAGGTGAGTCATGATGGAACAGACACTCATAAAGCGTTCCGAGATGAGCAATTGCCGCTTCTGTGGCGAAAAGGATACGGATATCGTCCGTCAGAACGAGAATCTCCTTATGGGTAGGAGGTTCCCTGGAGGGCTATGTTACTTCGCAGAATGTATTGTATGTCGCGCACGAGGACCCGTAGCCGCTACCCAAGAAGAGGCGCTTGCGAAGTGGGTGGCACAAAAAGCAGATTGAGACCGATGCACGATTCCCGACTAAGGTGAGCTCCTCAACACCGGGTCGGCCAACGCCCTCGCGCGCCGGCCCGATCTTGAGAAGCTCGTGCAACCCATCCATCCCCCGGGTACAATTCTAGAAATCACCTAAGAATAGAAAGAGGAGGGAACTTTGACACGCGAAAGTGAGGAGTCCGAGGCAAGGAGGTTGGAGGAAAGCGAGGCTGGAGAAGCTCTGTTCAGATATGGGTACGAGGTGGATTGGTTGCAGGGCGGCAGGCTTGGATTTTCGAGGGTGTTTAGAAGTGGGGCCGGTTCCACGATTGTTCATAAAACCAAGAAAGCAGGTCCTGCGCGGCTGAGCGATCCCATCCGGTTGAATATCTTCGATGCCTCTAAACTTACTCACTCGATCGAATTCAAGAGTTTGAGGGATCTTATCGCAGTTCTTGAGGAGCATCGCACCCTATAGAATAAGGGCGAGGGAATGAACAGAGAAGATATCCGTGTCGAAAGGCAGTCAAAGGTGAAGGATCTCAGGGCCTGGGCTGACCGCCTGGATCCTGCTTCGCCCGCTCTTGCCAGGTACTTCCGCTCGGAAGCTGATCACATCGAGGCTCCAGACAGGAGGTACGATACATACGGCGCGACCATGATGTCAGGAAAGGTGAATGGTCTTATAGCCGCGGCGCACATCCTTCTTGAGGAGTGGGCCGCGCATCATTGAATCGTGATGAAGAGGCTCGCCGGCTAGACCGGGTGACCGAAGCGCAGCGACGAGCACGGGAGGGTAAGCTGCTCCGCCTCCCCGAGCCTCTTCAGTGCGATTGGATCGAAGGTCGAAAGATGGGTTACAAAGAAGATCGCGTCTCCTTCGAATTGGTCTGTGGGCAACTGAAGCCTGATGCCTCTCCGGAGGATGAAGCACGATTCGAGGAGACTTCACAAAATCATGCGATGGCGAAAAAAATCGCCTATCGAATGGGTTTCGAGTCATATTTTGAGGAGCACATTGAGGATAAGACTATTTTCCTCGATGGCTATGTGTATGCTCCTTTAGATCGTGCAGTCGAAGCTCTTAAGGCCTTGAAAGATGCAGGGGTCGAGGTTGATATTGCTGATGTGTATGCCAAGGGGGGGAGGAAGGAAACGATCCGAAAGTCACTTGAAAAGTTGGATTGGCTTAGAGAGATAAATTAATCACCTAAGAATTGAATGATGAGGAGGGGGCATGGCCGAAGAAAAAACCGTCGTTATCTTCAGGAAATATCCGGAGGGTGATATCCTCGCGATCTTCCCGGAGATTCCGTCGGATCCGTGGGGAGCGGAGTGCATGGTCTACCAGCATATTGGGCAACATGGTGGAGGGGATTGCAATCTCATGATGCGCGCTACGAAACCCGCAAGACCGTCGGAATACAAGGAACTCAAGAAGGAGCTCGAAGGGATCGGCTACGTTTTGGACGTACATGAAAAGAGCACCCCGAGGATGGCCAAGAAGCGTCGCGACGAGGCCGACGCCCGGATTTCCCGCTAAGAGAATTCGCCGAAGAATCGACCAGTGAGGTGGTTGATGCACTACAAGGTTGTCATCACGAGGGTCGAGACAGCGATCATCGACGTCCCGTCGCCTGAGGAGGCCACGCAGGTCGCTAAGCGCTTCAACAAGGAAGTGTGCGGCGAAGCTCCGAGGACAATGCCCGTGAACAGCTCTTTCCATCGGGTGAGTATCCATGAGCCCGATGAACCGTTGGACCGTATCTTATCAGTAGGATAAGGTCACCTAAGAACCGAAAGGCGAGAATGGGACGGAAACGGTTAGCTATCTCGGTGATCAAAAAAACCGAACGCTGTCCGCGAGGGCGAACGCGAATGACGATTCGGACAGACGAAGGTACAGTTTGTGCCTGCGTTCAGGGATATCGAGATATCCCTGAGCACCACGAGAAAGTGATTCGGGTGGCTGATCGCGCACTACGGAAAAATCATTGAAAAACCGAACGGTGAGAAATGGCGCTGATCGTATCCCATCCGAATTACTGCCCAAATAAGAATATCCGGCACGAGACGGATGACTTGAAGACCATGCATAGTACCAAGGAAGCGCCGATCAAGGTGGAAGAAGAGCGCGGGGACCGGTTTGTCCGTTGGGAATACGAATACATTGAAAAAATCTTGGGTCTTTATCACCGTTGCCACCAGGATTACCTGGAGGAGAACGGCCACAAAATGGATCGCTTGGTGGCGCGGGATTATACGGGAAACCATCATGTCTTCTATTTCGATATTACGGCGCAAATAGATGCCGATGATGCGATCCTGAAAAAGGCCTATGAGGACATGCAGGCCGGAAAGTCGATCGATCCGAAGCTGAAAGCCCTTTTTGAGAAGAGTCAGGAGATCCAGAAGAAGAACCAGAAGAGGGTCATCCTGAGCGCAGATGAAGCTCGGATGTTTTCTCGGGACAAAGGGAGATAATGCACCATTGAGCCGAAACATGATTCCGGATGGGTCGGCCGGCTTGCCGAGCAGAAACGGGGAGACCTTAACCCCGGCCGATCTCTCCGGGATCATGATTGAAGGATTGGTGAAAGGGATGCCATGAAGAACGCGCTAGATTGGGTCCTGCCGGCTGTCGGGGGCGCCGTGCTGGGGGGTGTGTTCGTCGCTTTGATCAAACCGGAAGCCCCAAGCGCCGTTATCTGGACCGGGCCCATGGACACCAGAATGGATGCGGTGATCGCCGCGCTCGGTAATGCCGGTTTCACGATTTCTAGCGGCAGGCTGAAACAGGAAGTGACCGATCCCTATGCCACCTGGCAGGCGAAAACGAGCACCCTTCTCGTTAAGCCATCGGAGGCTGGGGATGCCAAGCAGGTCGTCCAGAAGGCCGTGGCACAGCTTCCGTCAGGCCCGGTCCCGATGGGAGCGGCACCAAGATAGATCACTGACTGGTGATAGATGAAGATACCAGCGAAGGTCGAGACTTGGGGGATGGAATCCTGCTCGATGACCTCCCGATTGGTTACGAAGATGGAATGCAGCGTGGCTTTTGCCGCTTTCCAGTTGGATCAAACCAGGATGAGGAATGCGAAGTTGAAGTCTGTGGCGAAGTCGGACATCCTGATATGCCTCAGCACGGCATCAAGAATAGGCGGGAAGAACCTGGTGGAAGGTTCTTTGGATCCACGGGCAAGAGTCATCTTGAAGAAAGCTTTTTCTGGAGCTACCAGGGTTTTCAACGAAGTTAAAAAAGGGCCGGAGAAGATCTCCATCGACGAGGCAAAGGGTCTCTACAGGAAAGTGTATGGGGTCCAAAATACCATTCGCAATGCATGGACTGAGATCCGCCAGCACTGTCAGGGGAAAGGCAAGAAGTAGCTCATCATTGAACTGATAGGTGAGGGGAACAGGATGACCATGATTCCATGTCAGCTATGCGGGGTCTGGATCCCGGAGTCGGAGAGTCGGTATCTCGGCGACTTCGGGAGCATGACGGTCCGTTTCTGGCCGGAGGAGCAGAGATGCTGCCGTGACAAAGAGGCGTGCGTTCGCCGGCAGAAGGACATGGTCGGAACTCCGGCGGCCGCGTACGATTGTCCAGAAGAGTGAACGACGATGGAGTTCGTAGACGCCTCCGGGAAGCCCCGGCCGGATGAAGACCTCGAGGCGGCACTTCAGGCCGTGAAGGTCTGGATCGTCCGGGAGCCGCTTGCCAAAGGTCCGGACGGAATTCCAAGGATGATACACTTGGTCGTAATCAACGACGCCCTTAAGGAGCTCCTGGCGATCCGGAAGGCAAATTCACCAAAGTGAGGAAATATGAGCGTAGGGCGCTGGAGAATTGAGGGGAGCAACGACCGGTTCCAATGGATCGCTATCGCTTCCTTCCATTCCGCGGAGATCGCCCAGGCCGTATTTGACTGCGAATTGGACTGGGGAAGCTGGCACTGGATTCGCCTGGTGGATCCGTCTGGTACAACTCAGGAACGGGCTCTTTGTAGGACACAGAATGCTTGATAGGTGAGCCGCGTATTAGTTCAGAAAGATGAGAAACTTGTGAATCCTGAGACGTGGATGCCCGAGGCTCCTAAGAATAAGAAGGAATGCCCATCCTGTCTCCAGTTGGAGCGTGCAAATGGTAGATGCTCGCAGAACTGCGAGTGTCGAAAGCAATATTGGGTGTTCCCGGCCCCATGCATCAATTGCAATCTCGGGATGATCCACATGGTTTATACCGAGGTTCGTAATATAAAGATTACCTGTGATTCGTGTGATACCCCAACGCTGGAGAATCCATATATCTCGACGTGTCCTTCGACAATTTGGAAGTGTCCGGACTGTCCAAAATAAATGCACCGAAGTGCGGATAGGTGAGCCCTGGAGGGAATGATCGTGAGTAATGACAAGAAAACCATCGAGGAACTAAAGAATATTCTCAAGGAGATAGAATTCATTGAGTACGAGGATCCTGATGATGGCCTCCAGATCTTTTGCCCTGTATGCGGAGGTCGTCCTAAACCTGAAACGCTTTCTCCTGGAACCAGGGCCATGTATCCATCTATGGAGAGCGGCAGAGGGCACGATGAAAGCTGCAAGCTTGCTCGCGCTATCCATGGTCCCTAGGTAATCTTCTTCGGAAGATAACTCATAATAGTGGGGTTCGGTGCGAGAGGTCGCGAACAGGGGTAAGCCGGTCCGACGCTGGGCGTTAAACGGCGGGTGACCGCCGGGTGAAAGAGGCCGGTAGAAGATCAGCAGCTCCGTGAGACCCGGAGTGCCCCGTCCGCCTGGGCAAGCGGACCGCGACCTCGCGCACCGAAGCGGAGAATGATGAGAGCGATGAATCTGGCGGCTCAGAAGAAGATTGTCTGGACCCAGCAATGGACGGCAAAATGTCCATACGACCGGACGGAACTAAAGTTCCGAACCCGTGATCGCCAGCCTGAGTTTTTCTATGAGTGCCCGAGCTGTTCCAGGCAATGGGACATACAGATCCGGGACGGCAAGATTGTGCGTGGCTGAGAATTCACCAAATAGAAGAAGGATGAGCAACGTGACATCACGGTCGGAAAGGTGCCTCAGGTGCAAGCGGGAATTCCCGGTTGAGGAGATCACCTTTTGGCTCCCCAGGGAGGATGAGGCCTGGGACGCTTGGGGGAACCCTTGATGGCCCTTTTGCCGGGACTGTATGTCCCAATCGGATCCGCAGAAGCATTGGGAGAAGCGCAAGGCCGAGCTTCTTCGAGATCCTGAACGAGTGCGGATGCTTGAAATGGCTCGGGCGCACGTAATCCAAGATCGGTGAGGCGAGGGGCCGTCGTTCATCCATCCCTCTGCGGAGGGTGGCTGCCGATGGATAAGGCGGGGCGGCCCCTCGCCGCGCGGATCGTGAGAAAGATGAGGTTAGTATGGGGTTGGTCCAGGTCGGTTGGGTACTCCCCGATAGGGAGGAACCTATCGAGAAATTGGTCAACATGACAGATTCCCAGGAACGCGAAGTAGAGTCGATCTTGAAAGAGGCGTATGCCGAAGGTCAAGTGACCGAATACTGGCTCGCTGACGCCGTTGTACTTCCGTTCGATAACTTCATGAGGCGCGTGCTGCGTGTTCCTCCGAAATCATCGAAGCGTTGAATCGTGAGAAGGGTGATCTGAAGATTAGGCTATGGCCAAGAAGATCCAGAAGATATGGCGCTTTACGAATGAGGTAGGCCATTGCTTCGTCTTTGCCGAGATTGGAGCCAAGGGCCGCTCCTATGTCAATACGCTCGGCCAATGCGATGATCCGGAGGTTCAAACATTCGAGCGGCTTTGGCGTGAAGGTTTCGTGAAAACGGATGAGGACATCGAGATTTATCTGAGACAGCCCCTTGAGGATCTGGAGCCACCCGAGGGTGGGGAGATCTCTCCCAGGCCAATCGACATCGAGATAGAACTTGACCTTGCTCGTAACATGTTCGGAAAACTTGATCCGAAGAACCGTACTCGACTGCGGGCTGTGCTTTACCACCCTACCGAGGAAACCTGGAATAACGCCTATTCGATCATCCTGAATCCACATGTGGGCTTTGGGCTTACGTTGTGGCAGGCCGTCATTGCCGTCGATCATTCCTTCCCAAAAGTAGGGCCGAGCACGGATTCCAGGGGAAGAGTGGTTGAACGCTGGCGTCGGATCCCGAGCCAGGCCCTTTTGCTTGCGGCTTTGCAGTATGCTACACATTAGCATTGATCGGTGAGTATGCGGGTCTACCATGGGACAAGCAGCATCGTGGACCTAAAGATTTTCTCCGGGAATCCGGTTGATGTGGAGAGGGTTTTCCGGGATTCGAACGCCTCCCTCGGAGGGACGTACGTGACCAAAGACAGGGCCCTGGCGGAGATATACGCCGATCATACGACTAGAGCCCTTGGGGGACATCCTGTGGTCTACGAACTCGAGGTTTCGAGCTCGGACCTTTTCCCGGATGAGGATTGGGTTGTGGAGGGCGCCAGGGCGCCGCGTCTGGGGTCCCGGCTCCAGAAGTTCATGGATGACCTCTTCATCGGATATCCCGGAGAGGGATTCTCGCTTTCCGATCATTACAAGGAACGGTACGAGGAACTCAATCGACGGCATGGGATTACCTGGAAGGATTCATGGAAGTGGTCTGGTACGGCGAGATTGGAGAAGGTGATCCGGCCGGAGATGGTCGTTGAGGTCAAGACGCGAAATAATTGAAGGATGAGGATGTACACGTTTTTGATGAGTCTCTTGGCCTTGGGATTCCTGGTGCTGATCTGGTTGGCCGTGGATACCTTTTATACCTGGAAGCGCACAAAAAAATAGCAGAACGGTGAGAGGGGTCTGAAATGCCATTGGACTTGGTGACTCCGAAAGGTGAGGCTGACTTCTCCATCAACTATCCAGGCATGGAAATGGCGCTCTCGATCATGGGACAGCAGGGAATTGATCTTAAGAAGAAAAGGGAGCGCGGAGTAGGGGAGATGGAGGCAGGCCCTCTGGACGAAAGGGCGAAAGCTTCCCTTTATGAAACCATGGGGGAGAACAGCGGCTATCAGGTTCTCCCCGATGAGGCTCTCACGATCGCGGAGGCGCTGGAAGGATTCAAGGGTCGCAAGGCCCGGATAGGCCATACCTGGGTGATGAAGTCCCTTAGAAAGTCTTTGAGAGCGGATCCGGAGAGCAAGGTTGTCCATTTGTCTGAGGATGACCTGGAATTCATGAGGGAATTTGCGGGGTTTTGCAGGGAAGCCTCGAAGCACGGCGGATTCTACGTCTTTTAGCTGATTGATGAGGGGGACCCCATGATCGGATATAGACCGTTCCTTGGAAGAGTTCGAATTATCGGTCAGGGGACCGTCTGGACCCAGGCATCCTTGAATGCCGTGGCCCTACAAATCCATGGCATGATTACGGCGCTTCCAGATGGTCCGGACAAGGATGGATTCTTCAAGCGGTTGATATTATGCGAATCCTTGATCGCCACCGCGAATACGCCCTACTTGCTATCCAATGCTCAGTTGTGTTTGGCAGCTCTTCAGAGCGATGTGTCCAGCGCTTCCTCAGGCACATCGACATCATCAGGATCCTCTGGTGGGATACCCACATGGGTTTATGTCTTAGGGGTAGTGGGTCTGGGTGTCGGCGCGTACTTGGTAATTGAAAATAACTCATAAAATATCTAAATGATGAGATCCCTACAAGATCGTATGGTGGGAAGATAAAAATGCCGAAAACGGTGACTCGGTTCTGCTCTGAATGTCGGAAGGCGCTTCGGATCTCACGGAAACATCTGAAGCAGCTAATCAGAGAGTTCCACGGGCACAGGCCGACCGGCTCGTGCTGCAACGAGTGCTACGAGTTAAACCATCGCGTTGTTGAGTATCGACCGTAGAGAATCTTTTCTGCGAACGATGGTAACACTTTTTGTGTGAAGTGTGATTAAAGCTTATCATGCCATGTCTTATGAGGCCTATCTTAAAGCGCGCGAGATAGGCGCTCTACTGCCGGCTATCATGATGCTCGGCCCTGAAGGTTTGATTAAGGTATGTGATTTTCAGATTTCAAGGTCACCACAGATCGGGAAAATACCATTATTGAAGAGAGAGCTTGTCCTGGATTATGCAGCGTCACTTCCTCCGACACCGATGATGATTGATCCAAGTACGATCAGTATGGTTTGTGAGGATTTTCTGGCTGGGGCAGGAGAAAGCGTCTTCCTTAATGTGCCGACATGGCAACTTGGAATGGTATCAAAATATGGAGGGAAGCTAAACGGTTTTGCTTTCGATGCAGTAGATCTCATCCGAAGAGGAGCTAAGATCAAGAAGGAATGGTACGACTACGAATGGATCTTCTGGGACATAATGAATGAGATCAGAGGAAATAGGTCATGGGATAGGATGATCACAAAGGATAAGAAGGCTCGCGAAGCCCTGAAGGAGAAAATTCTATCTGGCCTTCAGAGCGCTAGAGAGGCTAAGGAAATTTCCGGCCTGGAAGCTGAACAATTTGTAAGGAACCTTGGCCACGGCCAAACGGTCGAGATGACGTGGGATGGCCCGCTTTCTTTGGAGTTGGCGATTGAGGACTGGGGAATGGAAATTGCGTGAATTTCCTATGAAATCTCACAAAATATTTGATCGGTGAGAGATGGTCGAGAAAACTAAGTCCTGTGAAAAGTGCCAGGGGAATCATTCCACTTCGAACTGCACGAAACACCCGTGCCCCAGGTGTGGAGTTGAGATGGAGTGGTGGACCTTTGGGATGCATGACACGATGTATGAATGTCCTAAGTGCGGGCGTCGGGATTGATCGCCAAATATTAGAAGGGTGAGAAAATGGGAAACCTTGAAATGTTGAAGCAGAGATATCGGCAATGCTTCGAGGAGTCAGAGCGACTCGGTCGGCGGCTGAGCGAAGTACGGGCTGACAAGAAGGATGCGGAGGTTAGCCTCAATGGAGCGTGGACCGACGTTCAGTGGTTCATGAGAAGAGCCTTGGAAGGAAATGGGCACGTTTTCCCTGATCTCTATCATCCTTGCGAACGGTGCGGAATGTTGATTGATGCGCATTCGGTTGTTTTCCGCGGGTGCGACCAAGTGACGGTATGCAATGGGGCTCCGGTAGCACAAAATTGTTGAATGGTGAGTATGTTCACGTATAGCACTCGCTTCCGAACTCTACAACATGAAAAAGAGGCGGAGGCTCTCTTACAGGCGTTGGACCAGAAGGCAAAAAGATCAATAGAGGCAACTTTTGAAGATAACTTGATGCTGACGAGCAGAAAGTTAACCAAGGAAGAATTTCATTTTTTGCAAGGCGTCCTTTGGGGATTACAGACTTGCAACTACGGTTATGAATAGAATAGTTGAAAGGGGATGGTTGTGAAGGTACTGACCATCGAAAACCTGGCCTTCAAGTTACCGGATTCATTCAATGGGAATTTTAGCGATGCTCTTCGCGCCGTTGCTCGCTATCACGATAAGCGTCCAAAGCAGGTCAGGCAAAAGAAGAAGCCATCGGGTCGATTGACGAGAAAAACCTGGGATGCCTTTCTCCAGGTCATTGATAAGGGAGGAGGGCTGGCTTGCCTTTCTTCGATCCAGGAATGGACCGGCAAAAGGTGGAAGAAACTCAAATTGTAATCATGTAATAGTCGAAACATGAGCATTACGAAGCAGCCGAGGAGGAACATCACGATCTGCTGTCCGGCATGCAAACGATGGAGTTCCTTGGCATACTTTGAAAAAGCGATACGTTCGGACAATCTCTCCTTTGAGGTCGTCTCTTCAATTATGCATGGGTTGGGTAGAGGCCGAGGCTTCGAGCGGGAGGATCCAAAGGATCTCGGGGTTGAGGGGCTGAGCGACGGCACCAAAGCGGCGATCTTGAAAAAGCTGAAGGCGATGGTGTCTGTGCTGGAATCCTCATAGAAGAGACGAATGGTGAGGGGGTTATGCCGCTTATTGAAGAAGTCGGGAATCGTGTTCGGATGCTTAGGAAAAGTGCGGGGTTGACTTTGGAAGAGGCAGCAAGTCGAGTGGGGATGGATAGCATTTTTTGGGGTAGGGTGGAACGTGGTCAGAGTAATGCCTCGTTGGCAACGATCGAAAGAATGGTCGAGGCTCTTGGAATAAATCCGGTTGATATTTTTGCGTACGTAGGGATTCCACCTTGGGAGGGAGAAGAAAAGCATCTAGTCGAACTCTACCGTAGCATGTCCCCAGAAGCTCGGGAACAGATCATGAACTTGGCTAAATTCTTCAGGGGATTATAACCGGCACGAAAGGAAACGAATGGTGATGTCAAAAACCTTGTCTCGAAGAGTAGTCCGATATTCTTCGTGTCCTGAATGCTCGTGCTGGTCGCTTGGAGTCCAGGCCAATGGACGTATCGTTCGGCATTCGATCGGTTTTGGATCAGTGGAGAAAGTAGGGCCTGGGACACGGCATCCCCTCTGGAGAACTACGATTTGCAAAGGAAGCGGAAAAAAGGATTAGGGTGAGGGATGAGCGCCTTTAAGGGTCAGCTAGGAAGAGGGCCTAGACATGATCGGTGCAGCTACGGTTGCTGCTGGGGTTATGGTCAGTGGCCGGCGCCCTGCCTTCGGTGCAGGATCGGCCTTGTTCATTTTACGTACATTGGCGGTCCATCCTTGAGTTTCTCATCATATTCGTACCGATGCGATTCTTGTGACGAAGCGGAATTTGACCATTTGGCCTGTATGGAAGTGTGGGGCAGTTGCTTCCATGGTGTGAAGGGTAACACTGGGCCTTCATAGATGAAACCATCGGTGAGGATCATGAAAGGCGTCAGGTACACGTTTCCGTCCGGAGTGATTGCCGAGTTCACTCATGATCAGGATTGCCTCCAACCTCAGGAGGAATGGGTAAAGGCTCACCAAAGGTCGGCCAAGAAAGCAGTTGTCGAGGCCTTTGATTCAGATCATCCGGTGAGTCGGACCTTTTGGCCAGACCAGGGGGCTTGGGTAGATAAAAAGAGGTGAGGAATGGAGCTGGTAGCGCTAGGCATCGGATTCATCCTGGGAATGACCTTCGGAATGACCATTATCGTCTGTCAGCAAGACATTCCCTACTACATCGCCCGCATCAAGAATATCTTCTGGCGCTGCGGAGCTATGGGATGCCAGAATAGGATGGAGACGGAATGGGTAGGGGGGACCCAGACGTGGTGGGAGTGCTATTCGCACAGCCAGGAGCGCAGGGAGAAAGGCCCGTATTTTGAGAGGTTTTGATGGGTGCATGGTGCAGGCTCTTGGATGGCCGGCTGGCTTGGGCAGACCGCGGAAGGGGAGGAGCCGGGGAAGATGGGAAGGTGAAGCTATTCACCGACTTCATCCTTCCCGATGGGAGCCACCTATATTCCGTGGACGAGAGCGAGGGGCCAAAGAGGATGGCGGTCGAATGGCCCAGGGCTGGGGAATGGTGGGCTCTCCGGCACTGTCGGGAGCACGATTCATCACCGACGAGTGTTCGGTATTCAAGAAAAGCCGATCAATTTCCCAAGGACGAAATCTCTGCTCGTATGAAGTGCGGTTGCCTAAGTCCGGATTTTGAGCCATGGGCTCTTAAGGGACCGACCGGACCTCAGGGGTAGGTACGCGCGAAAGAAAGATTTGGTGAGAGGGTGGCATCTAAATTGACACCGCATGGTTTTCGTAAGGTCCTGGGAAGAGTTCGGGACGAGATTCTTAGTCACCTTGGTCCGGGCTCGACTACCTGGGATATCAATAATGGCTATTGTGAAGAATTCGCCGATGCCGTAGTTTCATTGGTTCCGGAGGCAGATGCCATATATGTGGCCCAATTAGATCCGGAGCATGATCCGAATGAGCCAATGGAGTGCCCTCATGTCATCGTTCTGTGGAGAGGAAAGCTGTACGATGCAGAATGTTTTCAGGGTATTCGAGACTGGCGGAAGCTGCCAATGGTGAGGAATCAGGGAAAGTCCCGTGCAACTGTGCTTCAGGAACGGAAAGGTGATCGCCGCTGGAGCAGGTGCTAGATGGACGCCGATCAAGTGATGATCCTGTGCTTCCGGACTACGAATCCCACCGTCTTGGTCGTAGATGGGGCGAGCAAGACCAAATGTGAGGATTGTGGCCATGATATTTGGATCGCTCCGACCTCCAGGCGCATGAGGCAAGAACTGAAAGCCCGCGTGATCTGCGAAGTGTGCGGGAAGAAGAGGGTAGAGTCTGAGAAAGTTGATATGGTTCCCATGACTCGGGAACAACACCAGGAAATTGCGGATACGCTGGAAAATAGGAAACATCGCAATTGAAGACATGGGTGAGGAGAATGAATGATCGATGAATTCAAGATCCGAAGAACCGCAAAAGCCTCAACGATAGAGGAGCTGAAAAAATCCCTTCAAAATTCCCTTTATGATTCCAAGGCTGATTCGGAACCTCAGCGGTATACCTGGAATACTTATCCTGCCGGATGGGAGAAGCATAAATCTTGGAAGTTTCGTGAGAGTGACCGCCGTAGATACAGGCGCATAATTAGAAATGAACTGAAGCGGAGATAAACGGCTATAACCATTGGTGGGGAGAATGACCAAGGAGCAGAAGGTCAACCTGATTCGGGTGTTGCCGGGTCCTCATCGAAAGGTATTTTCAGATTCGATGTCAGCTATGGGACTTAAGCCATTGACCACGATGGAAGCGTTGCCGAAGAACGCAGAGTATTGGTGGACGGAAGAGGGCTGGGAAACCTACGGTAACAGGGCACTTGAGATGGCAAAGTTTTCTGGATTCAAACCAAAGATAAAGCGGATCAAGGTTCACCCGGACGTCATTTGGGAAACGGATGGTATCCAGGCGATCCTGGTGCCCGCATAGTTCCAAGCAGAGGTGAGGAGATGTGGGAGAAACATCGGTACGCCATCCTTGAGATCCCCGAGAAAGATGCCGAGGAGATCCGGTCGGCGATCGAGACCGTGCTGCTCGGCGGAGCTTCCATCACCAAAGATCAGAAGGCTCTCCTGGCCAAGCTGAGAATTCGGCTCGAGGAAATGGAAGTGATCACGCACGGGGGCCCTGCAAAGTGGTAGCGCATCGAAGCAAACATTCGTGAGGTGAATCAATGCCCAATGCGGGAAAGCTTCGAACAGAATTGGTACGGAAAAAGAGGTTCATCGTAGAGCGGGTTATTGACTTTATTTCGAATGACCCGTTGCTCTTGGAGATGGCCGGGAACGATCCTCGATTCAAGGATATGCATCAATCGCTACTAAAGTGGTTCCCACCGGAGCTGCGTCTGTGGGCCGAGGACGTGGTGATCGGCGAATAACTCGCCGAAGGAAAAAGTGAGTTATGGCACTAATTGCGAGTGTCATTTTCCTGGTGCTCGTGTCCGGGCTCATTGTTCTTCTCGTCGCGGTGGAGTGCTTCTGCGATGAGGAAGTGGCTAGGATGTTGCAGAGAAAGCGCTGAAGGATACATTGGTGAGAGAGGAAAGATGATGAAAGATGTGGCGAGTTTCCGGGTGCCTGCATGGCTCAAGGATGAAATCGAGAAGCGTGCCAAGGAGGAAGAGATCTCGGTTTCTAGTTGTGTGCTGAATCTGATTCAAGCAGGTCTGAAAAAAAGCGAGTTGACTGAGGAGGAGAAGGTCGAACTCGAGATCATGCGGACTTCGCGTTGGCGTTGAATCTCGATGCGATGCCTTTGAGCACAACTGTGACTTATGCCTGACCCTCGAGATTGGAGTCCTCGCGGAGAATCCTATATAACTCTCATGGAGATAGAGGAGGAGGTTGAGGGAATTATCAAGCTCATGGAGTCTGAGCTTGAGTCTCTAAGGGAAGTTGAAAATCCTAGTCTCGAGGAGGTTTTCGATCTCGGCAGTCATGAAGGATCACTAGACGCTGCCGAGTGGGTGAAGAGGGCGATTCATGGGAAAATGGACTATCAGGCCTTTGTTAACAAGGCTCATAAAATGTTCAACCAATTGATTGAAGAGCAGCGTAAGTTGACTAATTTTAGAGGATCCGACGAGGGGTGGAGAGATTACGCTGCGAACACCGCCTGGACCCCTAGGGAGTATCGTAAGATTGCGGACATCAGCGGCCAGATCTATGTGATTTTGGATTTAAACCGGCAATTTGATCTGGAGATTGATCCTGAGTTGATAAAAAAATCAGAATTTTATATGTACTGAGGATGGAATCTAATGTACGTAAGGTGCGATTCCTGCGGCTGGCTCGACTGCACGAGGTGCGACGAGATGTACAGAATCCCTGGAATGCCTCCTACCAGGGTCGAGCGTGGCTTTTGCCGGCGGTGCGGGAACCGCGTCTCCCAGGAAACGTGCTTTTGGGAGATAGATGGGGTAGAGCATCGAGCCGGATGCCCGAATGAGAAAGATTTCAATGGGATCCCCCAGGCTGACCCCACAGGGGTTGCATGGAGATCCGCACGGATCAGTTGATTGGTGAGGGAGGTTAGGGAGAATTCGGGTTTGATGCAGGAAAACTTGGCCAGACTCTTAGGTGTAGGTTTCAGTACGATAAGTTGGGGCGACCGATGATCAAGGCTTACCATATCGTTCCTGAAGCATCGATCGTGGACCAGATGGTTCAGGAGGGATTCATTTATCCTGCAGTATATATCATGAATCCTTCGACTGTGCGGGAGCGTTGCGCTGCTGAGGCGGATGCTCTTTATAAGAGGGGGAGCTTCAGAAGTAAAACCCCGAAGGGAATTGGGCTTGAGATTATGAGATCGGAATTCAAGGAAGCTACGGAACGGTTTATTTCTGAGCAGAGGCGTCTTGGGGTGGGGGGGGATGTGGATATCCAGATGGGGTGTTCGGATATCTGGATAGGGGATTATAACAGAGTTTTCCTATCGGCTCTTGATTGGTACTGGCGTTATGAACAGCAAGTCAAGGAAGACGGAGCGAGTGGATTTGTCTTTGATGCCCTATATCTTGTGAAGCAGGGAGCGAGAGTCAGGGAATATGATCTGATGCTCACCTGGGACCAGATGATTTCGTCTTTTGTGAAGCAACCATGGACTTCGAAAGAAGAAGCAATGAGCAATCTTGAGCGTGCTATTAAATCTATATTCGGGAAGCTCGAGCATAAAGGGCGAGAGGCAGAGGCTTTCCTTGAAAAGGCAGAAAAGGATGAGCCGGAACGGAAAAGAAAGCTGAAGAAGGAAGAGGAGGAGTTGAGGGCGGAGTTGGAGAGGGAAGGGACCCCACGAGAGATGCAGCCACGCTATCTTGCTTATGCCGAGGGCGGACGCTTGGAAATGGTCTTTGATGGACCTCTTCCTATTGAATGGGCCTGGGAGGTCTGGAAAGGCGGGCGAAGGGTCCATTGATGAGGGTTAAGGGTGATTGAATTGGGTTCTCCGGCCAGTCCGGCCTTCTTCGGTCAGACGCCATATGAAAAGACCCTGGAGGCCTACAGGGCTATCAGAGATACTATGTTCAGGGGTCTTAGAAGTAAGTGATGTGCCAATCCTACATGAGGCGATTGTGGATATCATAGTTTTTGGATTTAACGAAAAATATGCTGAGGTGAGTGAGGATTTCGAGTTCGCAGCCGAGATGGCATCTCAAAGATGGATCAAAAAACCTGATGGTCGGATGACACTTGCAATTACAGAGGGTGTTGTTGAAGGATATTTCCTGAAGAATGCGGAAAATCTTTTGGATATCTATAGCGATCGGGCCGTAGAAATTCTGAAGAAAATTGGCGCTTGGGAAGAACCTGAGGAGGGAGAAGAGCCTGAGGTTGTAGCTGGTGCTCCTTGGCCAGAAGAACTGGTAGAGCCCGCCAAGGAGAATGGCTATTCTGGGTTGGCCCGACCGATGATAAACCAGGCTCGTTATGATCCGCCGCTTCGAGTGCGCTCTAACAACATCCTGGTCTTCGACTGGGGTGATCTCGATCGGCTCGCTCGGTGGAATGTCAGGTTTGAAGTAAACAGAATCGTGGGACAGAAGATCTGGCCCGTAAAAGGTGGTTGGAAGCCTATGGTTACGAAAGGAAAGCTTTTCCGGATAACAGAATGCCCATAGAAATTACGCTGCGAACACTGCCTGGAGATCGATCTGAGTTGATAACCAAGGCGAGATCCTATGTATATTGAGGGTGGAATCTAATTGCGTGGGGATCCGCACGGATCGGTTGATGGGTGAAGAAGGGTAGACAATGTCGGAAGAGGGGCAGAAATTCCATTTCGGAACCAAGGTCTTTGACGTTGATAAGGCTATTCAAATTCTGAAGAATAAACCGCGTGAGCCAATAACCTTGAAAATGGAGCAGGTTGAAGGCTTGAAGTGGATGGCGCGCGTTGACCCGGAATATGCGGCATCGATCGACTTGGATAAGGCTGATCCGGTCATCCTAGCTCCCATGAAAACTAAGGATGGGATTCGCTACATGATCATTGATGGATGGCATCGTCTGGAGAAGGCTCGCCAGCTTAATCTGGAAGAATTTCCAGCCCTCGCGCTAACCCAGAAAGAGACGAAGGCAATTCAGGTAAGGCGTTGATAGGTGATGGTTGCGAAAAAATACGGTCCTCAGCTCAAGAAGCACTACCCTGAGCTCAAGGAGCGCTGGCGTTCGGGAGAAGTAGCCTATTTCGAATATCATTGCTACATGGGCCACGACTCCGCGGATGCGGAACTCTGGTACCGGACGCACCAACCTGTCAAAATAGTCAAGATGACCACTCCGGGTTTCGGTCGTACGTATAACGATCGCGCAGAGGCGGGAGCACCCCGGATGTACCGGATCCAGTTCCTGGATGGATTGGTGGACGGTGCTTTTGAGGATGAGCTCTATACCGACATGAAATACTGGAGCGAGCCTTTCAATCCTCCATCGGACGAGGAAATTGCGCGGGCCCGCTGTCGGTTGCGGTAACTACTATGAGATGCCAGAAGTTCTGGATCCGGAATGACGGGAAGTTTGCCTGTAACACCTCCATGAGGAGCGGAGGGTTTGAATATGATGTACGGAAACCTCATCCAAAGTTAAATGCTGCCCAACGCCGCCAAGCCGAGGAATGGAAGGAAGCCAAGGAGGTGATTGGGAGGATCTCGGACTACTTCGAGGTATACAGCTACGAACCCGGGAGCCTTCATATCAGAGCTTCATTCACAGCTCCTTTCGGTGCAGAAGATATTCATAACAAGATCAGGGTCAATGTTCTTGAAATTGCCGAGACCTTGAATAAGGGGGGAATTGAGGCAAAGGTAGATCGTTGGGGTCAAGCGCGAGATCCACGTTTTTACCAAGGGCGGGGGCATCTGACCTGGGAAGAAATGATCGAGCAGACAGGGCATGTTTGGGCTCAGGAGGACTGGGTCTGGAAGCTTCTCATTGAGCTCAAGACCGATGAGGATATAGGACGAATCATCGAGTTCGTGGCCGGTGAAATTGACGCGCGGGGGCTATCGGAGCATGTGGTCTTCTTAGCGCCTACTGGGGAGCCCTTCCTGTGAAACCGACCATTGAGAATCTTAGGGAGGTGGCTGGGAAGCTCACCGATCCTCATGAGTTGTCCATGTTGAAGGATGACATTGCATTCTATATTTCCGGAGTCAGGGAGGCCGCACGGAAGTTGGGGCGTTCTGTCAACGACGTGAATGAACTCCTTGATAAAGCGAGAGCGGCTGAGGAATTCATTAGCCATAGGATAGATGCGTTAATATCACGTAAGGGCTGAAGGATGAGCCCTTCCGACGAAAAACGCTTGGTCATAGAGGTGGAGCAGACCCTAAAGGACAATGGGATCAAGCCCATGTTGGATTGCCGGGTCTGTGGCAGAGAACTCACCTTACGAATGGAGGTTGGTCCCGAGGAGAAACCTAAATTGTTCCGGATCGCCTATAATTGCCAATATTGTTTGGCAATGAACGTGGTCTGGCCTCTTGCACCTTTGAGCTGATGGGTGAGGCGAAGATATGAGAGGGGTTCCATACGGGAAGCTTCCGTTAGAGTTCCGCCGCGCGGTCAAGGAGTTCTACACGGGATATGAAACGGACGTTCCCGAAATGACCCGTTGGAAATGGACAAGGATACCTCTCGGTGAACTGACCGAAGAAGTGTGGAGTGATCCTGAACTGAAGGAGGGACATCGATCCTTCGAAGCCTATCACCGCTGGTTTATTCGTTCGGGCGGGTGGCCTCCGAAATGGACGCGCAGGGATCCCGATTCGGTGTATCCCGTCATTCTGACCGGACCGCCAGGAGGGCCATATGATCCGGAAAAGGGGGTCATCGAGGATGGATGGAACAGGTTCCATTGGTATGTCGATCATTGGGATCCCAGGAAATTGATTCCTGTAGTGTGGCCGGTTTGAATAGAATCACCTAAGAGATGATGGGTGAATTTAATGGACCCGGAAAGGCAGAAGCTGATTCGTGATGGCGAGGAGGTCATACAACGACTTCGCGGCATCGAGAACAGCGATGCGTTTTCCGAAGTCGCTCACAGACAACTGGAGGCGCTCATCAAAGAGGTGGAGAAACGTGTCGCAGAGGCGCGCAGTGAAGAGGAATCATCGAAGAGTTGAAAGATGAATGTCATCAGTTGTGAAGAACCGAAGAGAATATATTGTGATTTAGGAGAGGGCTTTGCAATAGTCAGGAGGTACAAGACGTGGTTTATTGAGAAGATGTTGAAGGGGAAAAGGGTTTCTAGAACCCTTAAAACAGATGACAAAGACGAGGCCATTAAACGTGGTTTAGAATTAATGAGATCTATTAATAAAGAAAAATCGAGTGACCCGCCGGAAACTGTTTCTGTTGGATTGCTGTCACCGATAGTTGGAGAAGGTAATGGTTTTAAGCCAGACCAAATAGTTATCAATGAAGATAAATTATCTCAAGAGAATAACAAGATGGTTAAGAGGAAGCCTTTGAAGACTAGGGTATGCAAAAAATGTAATAGGAAATTAACTGCTTTATCTTTTCGTGATAGTGCGATTTGGTGCGGCCGGTGTGTGAGGGCGCTATTGAATAGGAAAAACTGTGTCTGGAAGAAGGCTGCGATTGTGGCTATTAAAAGAGGGATATGTTTTGAGATAACGGAAAGTGAATACGATCAACTCATTAAAGAATGTTGCTATTCATGCGGAGATAAACTTCCTGATAAAGGAGTCCGTCTGGATCGGATTGATAATAATGATAGTTATCGGGTTAACAATGTGAAGCCTTGTTGTGGCATGTGTAACTTAGCAAGGCAAAATATTTTTACACCTGATGAAATGGTTTCGGAATTAGGACCGGCTATTAAACGTATCAAAGCAAAAAGATTAATTAATGGGTCAGGTTTTCCTGCTTGAGAGATGAATTTAGAGCGAGCCGCATGGCGAGATCACCAAAGGGTTGAATGATGAGCGAGATCGTCATCGGCTGCGGTTGCTCGAACGAGACCTGTTATCTAGGAGCGAAAATAGATATCGAGCGGCGTAAGCTAATTGTCGCGGGAATGAATCACGGTGACCCTAAGACTCCACCCGTGGTCATCAATCTGTCGGACGATGGCCTGAAGAAGCTCCGCGAGGCCCTTGGGAAGGAATTCGTAGATGAGCCGATCTCGCCAAAGGATTGAACGATGACCTCGCTTAAGATCAAACGTGGTGAACGTGTATTCGAAATCCCGGAGATCACCACAGCTCAGGCTGAATACCTCATGGATCTAGGGACTGCCGTAGGTACAAGTGATCTTCATTGCTTCTATCTTGCGACCAAATACCACAAAGGTTTTCTCGATGAAGTGGTGGGATACCGGAGATTACCTCTTACAAAGGAAGAGAGAGCCGAGGGGATGACCGTGCGGATCACCTTCTATGGTCAAGCGGATCCTCGTGAATGGTCCCCTAGAAGTAAAAGGAAATCATGAAGGTCAAGACTTGCATTCCCCAAGATGTCCAGTGCCGCGGCCGCATCAAGGCGGAGGGAGACAAAGCCAAGGTCCCCTTCTGTTGGAGGCCCCGAGTTCTTAAGGAGGATTCCTGGGGCAAGAAGACGGCGCCCGAATTCTATTCCAGGGTGACCGGAAAGCTGATCGGCTACCTGGACCCCCAGAAGAACCTGGTTACGGATCCACAGAAGGCTGAGACCTTCGATCAACTGAATACCCCGTTAATCCACATGCACGTAGAAAGCTTCATTCGAGATGCCCAATCGAAGGTTCCCCACCCGAACCTGAAGGAGGACTGGAAGAGGTATCGGAAGACCCTGGAGGAGATCGTGAGGAAGGCGAAAGGGAAGGTCAAGCCCTCGCGGAAGATTGATCGGTGAGGTGATGGCAGATTGGACGCCTGAACAGCTTGCTGACCAGAAGAGGTTCTGCGGATGTGGCCACCTAAAAAATACCCATGCCAGTGGTGAAGGCAAATGCCTTTTTGCGCAGCTACAGAAGGTGAACGGCTATCCTGGGGAAGCCGAATGCCTATGCGAGACATTCGTCGAAGACGTGGAGAAGACGAAAAGGTACATTGCTGAGGGAGAGGAAGCTAAAAAGCTGTCCGTTCGGATTTTTGGAAGTGCAGCCGTTCCTGAAACAGAGGGGTGCATTTTCTCTAGTCCGCCTCCTCTACGAAATGCCGTACGTAAGGTAAAAGGTCGCCGAAGGATTGGTGAGTGAATAGTGGAAGAATTCGCTAAGGCGGTGGAGAGGTTCCTGCGACTTCCCGTGGAGGAGCAGGAGCGGATCCTGGATGATGCGGCACGTCGGGCCAAGGAGATCAGCGACGCCTTTGATCGGGCCATAAGCTTTACCGGGGAGGAAGCGGAACGGTTCCTTCGACAGCCGATGACGATCTGATCATCGAAGGTGTGAAAAGTGAGGTAGCGATGCCGAAAGAAATATGGCGAATTGAGGTTCAGTTCGAAGAAGGGTACGACCTAAAGGAACGTTTTGTTCATCTGAATGAAGCTGAGTTAGATGATGTTAGGGCACAACTTGAAAGCCTTTATCAGAGCGGACGTATCTTTTATTTCGAGATGGAGCCAGTGGAGAAGTTAGCGATTGGGATTCGTAAATTCCGATCCGACATGGGTCTTGTGTAAATTACGGAATGTATGATTTATGAAAATTCTTACCGTCTGCCAGGGTGGGGTAGTCCGAAGCGTTGGGCTAGGCCGGCTTCTCAAGGATGCAGAGGTGGCGGGCAGGAACCATGATGTGATCGCAGCATCCTGGCAGTGGAATTCCAGGGCGACGCTTCTCATGCTTGGGCACTGGGCGGATAAGGTGATCGTGATGCAGCCCTATATGGTGGGAAATCTTCCAGAGGAGATTCGCCATAAGGTGGATGTCTGTGATGTCGGGTTGGATACTTATGGGAATGCTCAGCATCCGGAGCTGATCCGAAAGTGCCTGGAGTGGATGGTGGCCAGGGGATTATAATCGACGGGAATTCTCACGATTGATCCGAATGATGCGAAGACTAAAGCAGTGGTGGAACAGCGTGAAATACAGAGCGTGGCTCTGGTTTCACGGGGCGGAGGTGGTTTCAATCGGAGGAGACCGAAGGACGTGCAAAACGTGCGGCCTGCTCCTGTGTGTCCCTCCGCTTCCAATCGAGAACCCGAAATGGACATGCCCGGAATGTGGTAAGCACTAGCTCACGGTTCGTAGGAAAGGGGAGAGGTATGGCTCATCAAAGGAAACGTGCCGTTTTTGAAGATTGGGCTAATCTGCCTGAAGGTGTGCTGGATACTGACACTTTGCTGGTATCTTTGCATGCAGTGAATTCCTATGCGCGGGTTTCCCCTTCGGATGGGGGCCCACAGACTGAGGGTGACATTGCTAATTTTGAGGAGGCATCCAGAAGGCTTGCTGGGGAATTGGGTGTAAGGCTGACACGAATGAGGTTCGCTCCGGTAAAGTTCCCGACGGCCGAATGGGGGGACATCACATTGTACGTCATTAAAAAATAATCGCCGAACATGAGTTTGATGAGAAAATGATTGAGTCCTCCAAGATCGCCAGGTGTGCTCATGGGTGGCCCGTCAATGTGGGCTGGACCGGGGAAAAGGCCCGCACTGGGCGGTGTGAGTGCTGCTTTGCGCCGTGCTATGGTGAGGACGTACTATGCGGAGCTTGTGCCCGGCCGAAGGATTTCAAGGAAGTCACGATGGAGTGCCGGGGATGCAAAAAAACCTTCACCCTTGCGGTAGTGGACAAGAAATCCGTTTCTTTGGTGAGTCGCTGGTGCGATGATTGCTTGAGGGAGAAACAGCACAATCGCCAATCCCCTGAAGCGTGAGGAATCTTGGTAATGGCTGATCCGTTCTGCGCGATTTGTGAGCAACCCCTTACTGCCAAGGATTCGGATCACGTCTGTCGTTCCTGCTTTCGTAAGGCCCGAGAGCCAAAGAAAACGGTTATCTCGATGACCGATGAGCAAGCCGGACAAGTGGGCTTTGCATTGGCAGTCGGGAATTTTTTGTCCTGGGGAATCGAAAGATTTTGCGATTACATCAGCACCCTGCCAAAGCAGGATGACAAGACCTTCGATTGTCCGCTGGTATAATGCTTACGATTCATCTGAAAGGGGGATCTTATGGCTAAGAAAAATTCTTCAGGAATAACTCCACAGGAAGTGGCGAGTCAGTTTCACTGGGATATCGGAAAATTGACCGACTTCTGTTCAGAGGTTCTTGAGGATGCTAACGACCACAACATTTCCCTCGCTCTCTCAGCCGTCAATCGTGACAATTACGATCTAGCTTGCGAGTTTATTCAGCTCGCAAAGGATCAGGCCAAAGCTGGGGAGCTTACTCCAGAGCTTCGTGATCGTCAGCACAAGCTTTTGGACCGCCTTAGCGAGTCTTAGATAATTGTCTCACAGTTCGAAACAAGCGTGAGAGGGGTCGCATGCGCATAAAGGTCGCGATATCCAACTATGGCACGTCACAATTGGAATATCTCAAAAGAGTGGTCGATGAATTTAAGAAAAACAAGCGCCATCGTCTTGACATTACGGTCCATACCACGGTTCCCGTAGAATATCCCCATGTCCTTCATGATCATTCCTTGGGCTTCAATTTGACCTTCACGCACCGAAAAGAGATGATCCTGGCCCTTCCCGAGTATGATCTCTTCATCTACAATGAGAATGATCATCTGATTACCGAGGACAACATCGAGGCGTTTCTCGAGCACAGCCGCGGACTGGCCGACGGCGAGGTGAGCGGGTTTATTCAATACGAAATTGGTCCAAAGGCGAGAAAAACGCTGGTTGCCCTGAATCCCTTGCTCGTTAAAGGCTCTTCTCCTGTAGAGGGGAAAACCCAGACGTCATGGCGTCCCAAAAATAAGCATCAGGGATGCTGGATACTGCTTCAGAAGGATCTCGACAAGGCGATCCGAAGTGGCGGCTTTACCGAAAAGCCCCATTCCGGACCTTATGGCGTACTTGAACAGGGAGCGAGCGATCCGTACCTGCAATGCGGATTGACGAAGGTGTATCCGGCAGACTATAGGCTTTGCGAACGGCTTCTCATCCACCATCTGCCGGACAAGTATGTGAAGACTCCAGGCTGGGAGAAGGTCGGAGCGGACCTCAAGGGATTCTTCGAGGAACATCTGCGTATCCCCATTGAAGGAGGAGAACTTGGGCAAGCCCCTCTTTGATTTCTCCCGGCTTATGGAGCTCGACGGCGGCATCGGAAGCCTTCTGGAAGATTACGCCTTCCTTTATGGATTTATCTGCCTCTACAGGTCGAAGCGCATCGCCGAAGTCGGCACCAATACGGGGATTTCCTCGATCGTGATGGCGCAGGCCCTTGAGGATTGCGGCGAGGAAGGCCATATATTTACGGTTGACCTGGATCCTGAAGCCCTTTCGACCGCACGCCGGCAGATCTCTGGATTCGGACTTGAGAACCGGATCACGGCAATCCAGGGCGATGTCACCGCTCTTCCGGCGGGGAACTACGACCTTGCCTTCATTGATGGAGGCCATATTTACCAGGACGTGAAGAGGGATTTGGAGGTTCTGTACCCGCGTTCCTCCTTGGTTTTGCTGCACGACGCCGTGATCTCCCCCGATGTCAAGAGAGCCACCGAGGAATACGCTGGGCAGAAAACGCTCCTTTCGTATCCGGTGGGCCGGCATTATTCGTTTGGAAAGATGACGCCAACCAGGACCGCTCCGGGTTGGTATATCCTTGTCCCCCAGAAGTGAGGCACTGGCCGATGAAGCTTTGGGCTCTGATTCATGACGATCGATTCTCTGAGAACCATGACCTCTATGGTATCTATACCACCAAGGAAAAGGCCGAGGAGGCGCTGGCTAACGAGGTTCCCGACGACGAGAGGGCGAATCGTGTCGTTCGAGTTATTGAATATGAAGCGGATCAGTTCAGGAAGGAAGGGCATTTTCCAGAATTCGAGCGCCAGTCCAACCTTGAGATGGAGCAATGCGATTGCAAGGGATTGGATGCTGAATCACCTGAATATAGCGGCAAATGTCCAGTGCATGGATGGATGGCTAGCTCATAATTCATAAGATAGGTGAGAAATGTCTAATACTTTCTGTTCTGAATGTAATTGTTCTGGAAAGCCCATAGACTTAGGCAATGGGAAAGTTCATCAGGAGAAGAATTGGGAGTGTCCGCTTCTGGGTGGGAAAATGATCTGTGAAACCTGTTGTCAGGTGGAGCTTGAGGGCGGGATGGGTGCGCCGGATACGCTTCGGGAGATGGTTCGCAAGACTGGGAAATCGGCGGTTGAGATCCATACGATCTGCGTGAAATGCCCGCATGGAGGACCTGGACTGGAAGAGGCGCCGAACCTGCTGACAGTACGTGGGAGCGATGGGAAGTATCACAAATCTGGGCCGGAATTTGAGGCTCATGACCAGGAGTTCAAAGAGGCTTGGTACGAAAAATTGGAGCGACTCAAAAACGAATCATAGAAATGAATGCTCCCATGGGCCAGCGACGGGCTCTGCCTCTCTAAAAGGCAGCAGGCGGGTTTAACTCCCGCTGGGAGCACCACAATTTTCTTGACAGCATCGTGAGGATGGCTTATTCTACAGCGTCGAAAGAGGGAGTCGGTAAACAAGGAGGATGACTGTGACGTAGGAAGCCGCCCGCCTCGGAACGCACGTCTACGCGCTTGTCCGCTCGGATCTCACCGCCGCTCAGCAGTTCGTTCAAGCCTGCCACGCTGCTCACGAAGCCGGAATCTTCTTCGGGAATCCTGATCATATCTCTTCGCTCGTTCTCTGCACGGTCCCGGATGAGGCTGCCCTTCGGGATGCATCTAGGCGCCTCGAGCTTCGCGGGATCCGCTTTTCCCTGTTCCAGGAACCGGACATGGAAAATCAAGCCACGGCCCTGGCTACTGAGCCCATTCCCGGTCCGCTACGAAAGGTTTTTTCAAAATATCCCCTGTGGAAAGAATTGAAGGAGATACAGCATGAGCATGCGTGAGGCGATCCGATCGGTGAAGGAAAGGATCAAGACCCTGGCGGCGGAGCAGAAGAAGGCCAAGGCATCCCGGAAGGGGTGCAGGGCGGAGAGGATGCCGGGCCTCTGGGAGGAGGTCTTGGTGCGGAGCGTGGAGATCACGGCCTGCCTCAACTTTCACCATGCGCTCCGAGGAAGCGCGCATCGGCACAAAGTTCAGAACGAGTATTGGGACAAGCATTTCATGGAGGAGCTGACGAAGAAGTTTGCCCAGACGGCTTGATCATGGGCGGGTGGTGTATAGCCGCACGGACGAAAGTCAGGAGCTCGGGTCGCGCCGGGCCCCGCCCACCATGGGGAGGTAGCTCAGAGAAAGAGTGCCGCGGGCGCAAGCCTGTGGAGGACGGAGGTTCAATTCCTTCCCTCCCCACCATTTACATATTGCTCGGGACCTTCTAAGATCAGGGGGTGAGAGAGATCCTGGGCGTCTCCTTCCAGCCTTATGTTGGTCCTTTCGACGGCAGCCAACCGGTCCTTTACAATGCCTATAGCCTCGGGCAGGTGACCGAGCTTCTGGCTCCGATCGCTGCCAAGTTCAAAGCCATCTCCACCTACGGTCAGGGAACCTTTGTCTGGAATCAGAAGCCGATCATCCAGGACTCCAACCAATACAACATCCAGGCCGCGGCCGCGAATGGCCTCAAGGTCACGGCCGGATGTGCCATCCAGGGTCTCTCGGGGGATTCCTTCAACGTCGTTTGGTCGAAGTGCGAGGTCGATTTCGCGATCAGCCAGGCCCAGGCCTGGGGAAACGTGACTGATCTTGCAGTGGGGAGCGAATGCCTCTTCGGGCCCGGCACGACGGGGGATCTGGTTACGCTCATCAATTATGCCAAGAAGGCGGTCAAGAAGGCCGGACTCTCCATTCCGGTCGTGACCCGGCAGCGCTGGGACGTCATGGCGGGAGTGAACAATACCAAGTCCAGCTACAAAACCATGCGGAAGGCGCTGTTAAGTCTAGTCGCCGCCTGCGATGGATACTTGTTTATCGATATGTATCCATATTTCGATCCTAATATTGCGGGCGCGATCGGCGGTCCTTCGGTCACCCAAGCCCAGTTCACCTCTGCCGTTCAGAACAGCATGACGGCTACCTGGGCAGCCCTGGTGGCTGCGTGGACGGCTCAGAAGCTGACGGCCGGTCTCAGGCTCGGGGAGACGGGCTGGCCGACCTCGGGATCCCAGTCCTTGCAGCCGGCCGCATGGCTGGCGACGGTGCAATTTGCCCAGTGGTACTATGAGGCGATCAAGGCCTGGATGAGCCAGAACAGCGTAGAGGGGTATATTTTCGAGGGCTATAATGAGCCTTGGAAGGGTGTGGCAGACGGGTCCAACAGCGAAGGGCACTTTGGGATCTGGGCGGCTCAAGGGACGTCAAGCGGGCCGAGCCAGTACACGCTGACTGGGGAGACTCAGAAGTATTCTGTCTGAAAGCACGATTGACTTGTTAGGTGAGTATGCATCCCTTCACTCATCATATTTGGAAAGTGGAGATCTCCACCACAGAGGACGAGTTCTCAGAACTTGTTGCAATGACCGAAGCAAATGCAGAATTGGTCGCGGTCTATTTGAAGAATCTTGAATCAGAGGGAAAAATTACACATTGGGCAGTTACATTTCTAAATGATAGCACCCATCTAATGCCTATCGATAGGCTCTCCCACATACTTGAAAAGCATTGGGGTGCTATCTTGGACTACTATGTTCCTGGATATAATAAGTTAAAACAGTCGGAGTGGGAGAAAAAGAAAAGCTGGTGATTGGTGAGGCGAGGGGCCGCTGTCAAGCCATCCCTTTATGGAGGGTGGCCGCCGGATAAAAAGAAGAAGGCGGACCGGCTCCTCTCCTCACGAATCGCTTGAATGGTGAGGTTCCTACAGGATCGTCTGGTGGGAAGATAAAATGACGCCTGAAGACCTAGAGATCGAAGAGCGATACCTACGTGATGAGGTTCTCCGGGCTCTTGACGAGATCATCTGGGCATCTAAGAACGGCACCAAGAAGATGCTCCGTGACGCTGCGAAGCGATGGGAGGGTTTCCATCATCAGCTTGATCGGTTTGTTTCTGAGACGACGGCAGTACGCCGCCTCCATAGGTAATCTTCTCTGCGGACGATGGTAAAAACTCACGAATCATCCGATCGGTGAGCAATGGACGAGCATCTGGCGTTCCTGGAGATGAGGACCTGGTTCGATGAGCTTTCCGAAGAGGAACGCGCGCGCATCCTCGCCCTCCGGGCGAGCGTAGGGAAACCGGAAGAACGGCTTCTTCCTTATACGCATGGTATCGGGATGGGGCCTCAAACCGCGGCCGGGAAACGGCGTTTCCTTGGGGCGAAGGATCCGTTCTGTCTGGTCCGGGTGAGCGACTGCGAGATTGGCCTCCTGGGCGGAGGTTATATCCCGGAAAAGGCCCCGAACGATCTTCCTTGGCAGTTCCGGATCGCCGGATTTACCCGCGCCGCCTTCCATTTGCGGAAGGATTTCATTGCGGCGATTCGCGAGGCTGACTTGGTTGGCCTTCAGCAGAATTGGCCGGAGATCCGAACGAATACTGCGGTGCTCTTCTCGATGTATGGGTTCCCCCTTCCGCGGCCGAATGGGGTGGAGCTCCATCTTCCCTACGGGCTTTTGGCGGATGGGACGCTCTTCCAATATCTTGCCGGGAAGAGGGTGCTTCTTGTGGGAGGGACCGCTCGGGCTTTTCAAGACCGCCTGAAGAAGCCGGATTTCATCGCCGCTCATCAATTCCTCGGCCCGATGGACCAGATGAAGGTGGTGGGGGTTATCCAGACGAAGACCCGAGAGGAAGGCGGGGCATGGGCTGACTTTGATCGTGTCCTTAAGGAAGCGACCGAGATCGATTTCGATGTCATACTCCTATCTTGCGGGATCACGGCCAAGGCGCTAGCCTGGAGGATCTGGAAGGAAGGTCGGACGGCTCTCGATATCGGATTCGTGATGGATGCCCTCACGGGGAATCCGGAACGCTACCAGAGGCCGATCCTGATGGATGTTCCGTGGCCAAAGGTTTGGGGTTGGACGAACTAGAAGAGGGGGAGCATTTTAGGTGGATCGGTCGAAAGAGAAATTCTTCCTGACATTCAATCCGTCGGGGTATCTTAAGAGGGTGAGATAGGAGGGAGTTATGGAAAAGGTGACCAGGCGCGGGTTCATGCAGGGGGCAGCGGTTCTGGCGGCCGGGGCGGCGGCGGGAGGGATGATCTGGAAGGGGGTCAAGGAGCACGGCCCGGTGAATATCTGGATGTTCTTCTGGTCGAATAAGCCGACCAGCATCCAGGGGAAGCTCTTGTCCGACGAGCTCCGGGATGTGTTCCAGGTAGAGGTATTCGCCGATAAAGGATATCGGACGATCGCCGAGTTCAAGCTTTCGGAGATCCGGAAGCTTGTCCAAATGCCTGGAAAAAAGGTCCGGTTGGCGATGGCGATGAAGGGGCCGGAAGGGACCGCAGAGGGCGTCATCCTGGGGGTCGTCCAGTACAGGAACCTGACGTTTTTCATGACCGAAGAACAGTCTTCTCCGGTCTGGCTTAGGATGGAAGACGTGAACAGGGTTCTCTAAGGATCCACCCGGATCAATCTTTTTTGTTAAATTCCTCTTGATCTACGGATTTCCACCAGATACACTTTGTGGCGTGAGATCCGGGGAAGCATCTATGTCCGCAGGTTCCTCTGGCGGCTTGGCAAACGATCCGTTATCTCTCCAAATCAAGGCGATCGCCGACCAGCTCGAGAAGCTGGTGGGTCCCGAAGGGGCGGTGGTCGTGATGGTTGGGGCTCCGGAGGGGAATAACCATTCGCTCAAGCGCTGGCAATGGCGCGGACGGTGTCTCCAGGTGGAAGGGCTTTTGTCACGATGCGGGGAGGAGATCCGCAAGGATCTTTGGTAGGGGGATCCATGATTCAATCGGCCAAGATCGTTTTCTCCTTGAATGATTTCGTCGTCGATCTGATCCGGGATCTCGACGGTCCCGAGCTTTCTTGGGACTTCAAGATCAGTTGCCATAATGGGAACTGGAGCGTCCGGACGGGCCGGATGACCTTCGCGGTCGAGATCCCAATCAAACTCTACGGGAGCCGACAGGACTGGGTGAAGGAGCATGTTCTTGAAGTCGCCCGGAAGCATGACCTGGAGGTGACCACCGTGCCCGACTTCACGCTTTACGGATATTTTACGAATGTGCTGGGGGTCCGGGAGTAATCGTTGGAGAAGGCCCAGGAAAGGGAGTGCAGGGAGTGTCACAGGGCGGTGGTCGTATATCCGTCCAAGCGGAGGGGAATCTTCTGTACGGTCTGCAAGCGCTGGTTCTGTGAGCGCTGCTACAAGGGTTTTCATGTATGGAGCTGCCAGGAACGAAAAGCATGACTGTCGGAGACGCCGTCAGAAACATTGTCGAAACGCTCGGCATCACCGGGGAGTTTAAGATCTCGTTTATCGAAGGTGTCCTACGCCAGCTCGAGGCGGACATCACCAAGGATGTGGAGCAGGCGTGGCGCGAAACAGTGATCAAGGCCCGTGAAGCTCGAGACGATGCAGATTTCAAGAATCGTGAACTTCTAGTTTGTCTCAAGGACTGTGGAGCCGCTCTTGCCAGATTTGGCTACGATTCGGAGCAAGTCCGTAAGGTGGCGGAACTGGTGAAGAAGCACGGAGGAACGGAAAGGGAGCATAATCCGTGGACCCCCAATCAAGATTTTCCTGGAAAGCCCGTCAAGCAAAAGTGCCCCCACGCCACGGAAGTGGCGAAAGATGGGAAGACCTTTTGCGGAGATTGTGGGTTCCAGTTAGACGGACTTAAATGAAAAAGGAGAATATCGATGACGCCGATGCAGCTTTGGATTGATGGACTGGAGAAGCGCTACTGGTCGGTCAGAGGAAGGCTTCGGGCCCTCATGGACGATCCTCAAATCTGTGGTTACGGTTATTGTGCGATCGGGGTTCTTTGCGATCTCTTCCTGGAACATGCGCCGGAGGAGGCCGCCCGAGCGAAGGCACACTGGGATGAGCAGTCCTTCGTATGGGAGGAGGATGGATCTGGATGGGGGCCCTCGCGCGTCACCAAGAAGGTTTGGGCTGAGATTGAAGTACCAGCACCCGTGGCTGCTTGGTGGAAGAAACACCACGCGCTTGACCTCGGTGGAGTCATCGCTTTCAATGACGTCCAGCGCCGGTCTTTCCGCGAATTCGCCATGTATCTTCGAGGGGTCATGGGGATGTCTTATCTGGTGACGAAATAGAACCTGCTGAGGGTTTTATGGGAACCGATGGTGTGAGCGAGTTTGCAAAGGCGGTCGGTTCTATCGCCGACACAGCGGCGGAAGAGATCAAGCGGCTGAAGCTCGAAAACAAACTTTACAAATTGGCGCTCGAGCAAATCGTGGACCACTTCAATGAGGGATGCACTGCGCAATTTCTCGCATCCGTGGCTCATGAAGCATTGACTGTGGTCGCGACAAAAAATATGCCGGACCCAACCCTTGCCACTGCCCATCCGGTTACCGAACACGATCTTCACGGGTACAAGCATGAGCTGGGGCCTTGCGTCTGCGAGGAATGCTCCAAGAAGCGGCGTTCCGTCTCGGGTGTGTCCTATGGCGAAGTCTGCCCGAAATGCGGGCTGTTGGCGCGGATTACTTGTCGGTGTGTATGACCCGTTGCCAAAAGTCTCGGTTCGGGGAGCATTGGTGGTGGTACTTGTACTCCACCGAGAATTTCGGACGGCGCATAGGCTGGTGCTGTTTCTGGTGCGATGAGGTTTCTGTGGTTGATCCGGCCGGCAAGCAGGGGCCTGCTTCATGACGCCGGTGAACCTCATGTCGGGCTACGTGAATCTCCTTTCCCTTCAAAAGGAGGCGGACGCCGCGCACCAAAAGGCGATGGCAGCGGCAGAGCCATGGGAGGAGATTGCGAATAAAATTCTCAAAGAAAAGGGCCTTATGGGAGGTGGGACATTCAGGTTCAGTGAAACCAAGGTTCATTACCTCTGCTCCGGAACGGGAATTTATAGGGACAATGAATGGTGGGAGTCGTTCCCGGTGGAATGGCTTATGGAGCGTGCGCATCAGGATGCCGATTCCCACACCAAATAGATCATTGGTGAGGTGAGCCGATGACGGAACTTATCGGGAATCATAGTAGTGTCCAAGTCGGTCGGGGTGTGTTGCTCAATTGCATGGCCCCGGACGCCCGGACACTTATGGACCGGGCGCTTGAATGCTATCAAAAGAAAGTTGATGCAGTTGGTGCCAGACCAGGTTACTCCGACTTTGGGGAGTGGCTTCTCAAGGAAAGCGGGCTCGTTCATGGCGTCAATTTCCCAGAAGCATCCGAAAAGTTCAGGGAGCACATGACAAAGATCAGGCGGATGCTCAAGGACCATCCGGATGCGACATTTCGGAGAAGTCAGTCCCGCGCTTCTGTCTATAAGTTCGCGTATTGGTTCTTCAGATGGAGCGGAATGGTCGATTCGCAGGGCAACGCTGTCATCATGAAATAAGTTTTGTAGAAAATGGGAATGCAACCATCGGTCGGTGAGGCTCATCGTATCCCGACGGGCCAAAAAACTTCTGAGGTCTACCTCTGCAAAGAAGTGTTCATGGGAAAATTTATTGTGCTTGAGAACCCGAAGACCAAACACATTCTCTATGGCGTCCCAGTGAGCTGGGATACCGAGTCGACGTGGTGCTATGCACCTACGCTCAAGGGGGCCGAAGATGGGGCGATCCAGTGTGGTTCGCTGGAAATCGGCCATGGGCGAGTGAATATCGATGATCTTACGAAACAGATCATGGAACTGGTTCAGCGTCATACTGACTGTAGCGGGAAAGGATTGACCGGCTTCCGGTGCTGCCTGGAGCGGGACCTCAAGATTTTGCTCGAAAACTCGATCAGGGTGGGTTTCGCCATGGGCGTGGAGTTTGAGAGGGCTCGACCTGAGAGTATGAAATATACGATTCCCAAGCGTGCTCCGAGGTACAGCTTCGGAGATGTCCTCGTGACCCGGGCTGGTTTCCGAGGACAAGTGAATATGATGTTCGCCGATTATGAGGCCGTTCTCCATGCCGGTGTTGTTGCGGAGGATTGGTTGGAGATCCAGAAGAACCCGCCTTCGACCAAGGATCAAGTGTTCTACCACCTGGTAGGCGACGGGTCGGTCTTGGCAGGTGAACAGGATGTCTACTCTGCCATGTCACTAAAAAACGAATGAGAGATGAGGAGGATTTATGAGCAATGATTGGGCCTGCTGGAAGTGCAAGGAAGAAAAGGGTATCCAAACCGAGAAGGCCAATCTGCCCGGAGGGGTCCACGCTCGTCTTTGCATGAAATGCTGTACTGACATCGATGGAATTTTGATGAGGTCGGAGGTTGTCCAGAAAGGCAAAGAAACCGTCTTGAGGATGAAAGCCCTTCTGTCAGTGTCCGAAGGAAACGGTAGGGACGTGACCCCTGAGCTGCTGTCCCTACAGCGTGAGCTTCACGATTGCGACCAAAAGGTTAGGCAGATCTCGCTCGCGTGGCTCGGGATCCAGGAGGAAGCCGTCAAGGAGTAGCTCACCAAATAAATCAGAGGTGATTCGATGAAGCTGACTTCGAAAGAGCCTAAGTCTGCGGTAAAGACGATCGCGCGTGCATTGGAGGGCCTGGATCAGGTCACCTTTCATCTCGACACGCATTGTTTTCTCACACCGGGTCGGGATGTGCCGCTTATTACATCGCAGGTCACTCTTTGGTTCGCGAAAACCTTTCCCATGAAAGTACGAGGGGGAGAGGATATCCAGGAACTTGCCAACGAATGTCGTCGCAAAGCGGAGGAAGCCCTCACTAAACTGAAAGAATTCAAAAACACGAAATGAGGATCGGTGAGCAAATGGCGCAGATTCCTTTAGTCGAAGGTGGCTTCGCAACGGTAAGCGATGGCCAGGAGGAATACTTCCTTCAATTCGATTGGCATTGCTGCGGATTCTGCAAGCACATTTTTCGTGTGGAGGATGACCGAATCATTTACATGGCGGCAGAGGTGATGGGTAATACCTCGATCCCGGTCTGCGGGGCCTGTAACCCGTGCCCGGTGGTCCCTGAACGCATGAAATGAAACAATCGTGAGATTTCTATGAACGTACTTCTTCGTTTTCTGTCGGGCGCCCCGGTGTGGTTGGCGGTCTTGGTTTGCGGGTACATCAAGGGCTCTGATCCGATCTGGAAGGTCGTAGTATTGGGGGTCAGCATTGCGTTCACCTCAATGCTTGCTGCCTGGTGCGGCCAGAGGGAAGCTAGAATAGGTCTGAAATCGTGAAAGTCGAGAACACTGATCCAAAAGGATCTTCGAAATGAAGACTCGGGTCGCGTTGCCGCCGGGTGTCAAATTGGACGGAGATAACCCGGATCATCAGCAATGGATCTTGGCCGACTACGAGGAAGAGAGGCTGCGCCACCCTCGCCCGAAGATGCCTACACCAGAGCGTTCTCGGTTTTGGTGGTTCTGGCGTGCTTTCGGATTCATCGTATTCTCCCCAGCGCGGATCTTCTGGAGCTGGTATCGCAGCGCCTACTACCCGGCGCTTGCGAACGGAAAAATGGGGCCTTGGACTTATCGGCATCCGTCTTGTGAAGCTGTAAAGAAGTGGATCGGTCATGGGGGGGTCCTCTATTGGCTCCTCATCCGCGACTACTGCATCTGCCCGCATTGCGGATTTACAGGCTATGGGGAGGACTACACGATCTACGCGACCCGTGATGGAGAAGAGGATAGAACTGTCGTCCTTTTCGAGCACGTTGATGGCGGCGGCGTGGATTATTGGGGAGAGGGCCAGGATGCCTACGGTTGGATGTGGTGTTGGCGGTGCGGAAATTGTTCCTGGGAAACTACATAGCCAGTGAAGCCCGCACATAATGAATCAAGGGTGAATCATGAGCCTTTGCCCGATTTGCGGCCGTGCGATGTGTGACCATACCGCCTCTGAGCGCGGTCAGACCGATGACGAGATGATGGCTCCTCTTACACCGGAAGAGGTGGCGGCTTGGGAAACTGAACCACCCGATTCTCCCGTGAAAATCCAGGCGGGTCTGAGGAATCGGGAGCGGCAACGCCAAGGAAGAAAGTAGTCACCTTTTGATTCAAGGGTGAGGGATGCAATTCGAAGAATGGATCAAGGAGATTCAGAGACAGCGAGAGATCATCTTTGCCTTGGGTCCCAATTGGCAAAGATATCTAACCGGACTTGAAACGATCCATCGTCTGGTCAAGGATGAAGTTGAATCCGGCGAGAGAAAGCCGACCGAAACGATGAAAAAGGCTCTCGAAATTGTAGGACGTAGTTTCGAGTGGGCATGATCACTTTTTGAACCGACGGTGGGAAGACTCGAAACCGAGGTGTTCAATGGGCAATCCGCGACTGAAAGACTTGATGAGGAGTGGGGCCGGCATGATAGTTCAGTTGCAAGATCGTGTGAAGGAATTGGAGCTACATAAAAAGAGAATTCGCAAAGCGGCGGCCCGGCTGAACGTCGTGCTCCTCAAGGACAAGGCCACGATCGCGCTCACCAATGAATTCCGAAAAGCACTGTATTCGCTTAATCAGGCCGTTTGCGCCGCAGACGGGAGAAAAGAAAGTCCTGAACTTACTTCCGGCTACCTCCTTAAATGAACCATATGTGAGCCGATGAACGCCGAACAACTGATACGGATGGCCAAGCGCGTAATTCGCAAAGCCGAGGAACTGGCAGACGCGGAGAATGACCACGCATGGATGTATCCGCGGTGCAGGCTTGGGCAACGCGAAGCGCGGCGCTGGTTTGAGAAGGCGAAGGGACTCGTTGAGAGGGCTGAGGCCCTCACAGAATAAACCATCAGTGAGGAAGCTATGACAGAGAATCGCGTATCTCAGACATCCGCACCAATGCCCAGACTCCTGTTGTGGAAGAAGGATTTGTGCGTGATGCTTGGCGTAAGGACTCGAACCCTAGAACGAATGATTTCCGCCGGCGAGATCCCGCCCCCGGATCGACGGTTGCGGGGACGCCCCGCTTGGCTGTCCAGAACAATCCAGGAATGGGCGGATAATGGATGTCCGAGCGATCACGCTAAGGCTGAGAACGCGCCTGAAACACTAACTAAATAAACCAAGGAGGAGTTATGGACTGGCTGATAAGTTTCTGGTGCGTAATCGTTGGTCATAAACATGGACCTTTAACATTTCGCCAAAAACAACCGTACGGATATTTCTGTGAGCGGTGCTGGCGCTGGGAAGACGCCTAATCACAGAATTGAACCATCGGTGAGGCGAATATGCCCGGAGACATGGAATCTGTGGAGAACTTGCGGAAGGAGATCCTTACCTGCTTTAGGAGGGCGGTGCGCGTGGCCCATGTGGCACGGGAGGATCCTCGCCAGCAGGTGGTGCTCATGATCCGGCTAGAGGGAATGCGGGCAATGGCCCTGGCCGCAGGGCTTACCAATGAGGATTTGGACATCGCCAGCATTGAGGCGGCTGCGGCCTCGCTCGGCCAAAAGGTCTGACCGTAAAATGAACTATAGGTGAGGAAGAAATGATTCCATATGGACATTACACTTTCATCTGTGATTTCAAGAAAGCCTTTCTGGAAAAGCAGACAATCCATCTCGATATGGGGATTTCTCTTCTTCTCACCCATCTCGAGAAGGACAAGCTGGCTTATCTCTCACGCTTCAGAGGAACGGTCGAATTTCAGGGCTATCCATACGAGATTGGCGGCGTGATTTATCCAGGCAAAGATCCCAGCAAGGATAAGAGCGTCTGTGCCGTTCAATGGGGAGATCTTGTTAAAAAAGAAATCACCAAATAAACCATAAAGGTGAGGTCATGTGGTGGTTGGCTATGATGGCCGCGGTGTGTTTAGGGCTTTGTTCCCTCTCGCTCGGCGGCTTCCTGTTGATGTACCTAATGGGCTGTCCTACGTGTCCCGGTTTGCGCAGATACTGCCTGTGTAGGCGCACGAAATAAGCCATGAATGTGGCCAAACGAGGCAAGGAGCCGAGAATTTGCCAGCCAGACACGTTGCCATGTGGCTGTAAGGTGAAGGAGTCTCGTAAAGGGATATCGAGGAGCCATCCAAAGATAATCACTATCGACAATATGAAAGTATGTTCCCATGCGAAGAAATGGGAATTGCGATGGGTAGAGGTCACCCGATAAGCAAAAGGGGAGAAAAATGAACGGTTTCATCGCGTTCCCGACATGGATCATCACTAGGCTTCTCGGCCCATTTCTTCCAGTGACGCATCCTTGGTATGGAAGGAAATTCACTCTTCAGCACTGGGCGAGTCATCAAACATCGTTGTGCCGGGTGTTTGATTATGCGCTCTGGGTCTGGCTACCCTTGATGATCGTCAGTTTTATCTGGTTCATAAAATAAACCACGGGAGGAATGCCAGTGACGAAAAAGCAAATGGGGCTCTGGGCCTTGGCGGTTTTCGAGGCATGGTGGGACGATCCGGATCCTGTCCTCCTGGAGACGTATTTCTGGCTCGCCTCCGGCGGGAAGCTCACCTCGATGCCGGCGTTCGGCCTCCGCATCCCGAGCCTGCAAGCGGCCAACGCGGTCGCGCACGCCCTGTCCTGAAGTCTTTGGTAGATTACCGGATAAGTCATGGTGGTGAATGGTGAATGACGAAATTTTGATTGCCGGGAAGCTCATACCGAAAGCGGTCATGGAGCGGGTCGAGAAAGTCTGTGAGGAAATCACAAAGCACGTTCCCGGTCCATGGTGGAAACAGGCGTTTGTTCTTGGAGAGGCAATGGTCCGCATGGGCTTTCAGCCGTGGCCAGCCGGATGCTCCCACCTCATCCCGAACGAAGGCCATTGCGAATACTGCCTCCAGCATCGAATCATGCTCGCGGAGTTCGCACTCAAAGCTGAGCATGCCGACTATTTCAAGGAGGCCGCCCTGGCTCTCCACAATCCGGGCAGGTATGGGAAGGAGAATCTCAAGAACCTGATCAAGCTTCTCGAGGAGAAGTCGCATCTTTGCGAGGAGATGCAAAAGCTTACCGAATTCACGAAACAGACCCAGGGAGAGTTCATGCTGCGGCATGGTATCCCACAGAAACTCACGAAATAATCCAAGGGGAGCGCATGTTGACCATTAAACTCATCTCAGGCCATGCGGTGATCCCTTTCAAGGTCCGCGTTCAGGACGCGACCCGCCGGATTGGAATTCTCTCGTTTCTATGGTGCGTGTTGACTCGGCATGAGTGGGCCCGCTTGGAAACTCTCAAATGGTGCCGGACTTGCGACCATTTTGAGAAACTTCGGTCGAATATCACTATTTAGGTCATTTATGAATACTGGGAAATGGGGTGTTCCGGATGTGGATACAAGAATTTCCTCGTTCCAGATGTTGGATCTTTTTTCGGTGACCTCGAAATTGACGTACGCAGCCAAGGAATTCACCCGTGCAGTCTGGCCATCGCTCAAGCCTCTCGTCATCGAATCCAAAGCGAGGTATCAATCCGGGATATTTGGGGACGTGAAGTTGATGACCGCCTGCATGGCTGGAAGAATCATGGTCACGATGGTTCGCGGTGACGAGGACTTTACGGTGATGGGAACGGAGGAGGAACCTGATCGGGGCTGCGGAGTTCATTCCATTGAAGGAAGCGCGCGAAGTGCCTTGGCTATGGTAGATATTGTGATTGCAAACTGGGAGCCAAGGATACTGAAGCGGGACGACACTGCCGTAATTATGTGAGAGCTCTCGAGGCGCGAAGCTTGGGATCGTCGGAGGAGCGTCACCAAATAGCTCGTTGTGGAGGTGGTTATGCCGGCACCGTATGGGAATTTGGAATGGCTCCAAGCGGAGCGGGATGGCTTGCGCGAGGAGAATAAGAGGCTCAGGAATGAGCTTCGTGAATGTGCCCATGCTCTTGGCATTGCATTGACCCATGGGCATCCACCAAATGACCCCAATGCTCGAGAGAAATTCGAGGCCGGATGGAGTGTCTACCGGAAACTTTCAGAGCAGGGAGTCTTCGCGGAGCCCTCAGCTCCCGTCGCGGAAAGCGTAGTCATTGAAAGGCGCCAGAAGACAACGGAAGAGCTTGCTGAGATCGAGCGGGCGGCTGCGCAAACGATCATCTGTGACTGCGGTACTCCCGGCTGTAATAAGGTTTACGACCATCGGCGCGGGTCTGGTGGATTTTCCACGGAATAGGCCAGAGGTGAGGTCCTTATGAAGAGGAAAATGTCGCGAGAACTGGAGGGTCAGGTCCTGTTCTCTGTCCCACCTGAAGTAAAGAGGAAAAAGCGGCGGTTTTACAAGGTCTCGCTCCCCTGTGGCCGAGGGAAGAAGCGGCATATTCACCGCACGGCGGATACGGTCGTCATCGCTACCTACGTCAAGTACGGCCGAGTCTGCCGGCCGCGGATCGAGATCATGATTTAGATCACCAAATAGGCCAAAGAGGAAGGCTATGAGCAGCGCTATCTACATCACGTTCCGGAAGACCGTCAAGCTGGAGGAATGGCTCACCTTTTGCAAAGAAGAGAAGATCGAATACGCGCCGGACGTGATCGGCGGCGATACCTTCTATGTGGATGGCGACTACCACGGAGTCCAGGTGAAGTTCGGTGAAGGAAAGCTTGGAGGCACTCTTCCATTCTCCCCGCCAGCGGAGGGGAAGCGTGTCGTCGTAAGCACCTTCTGGATGGGCCCCATGATGGAGCGCGTCGCGGAGACCTCGCGCAAGGTGCTCGCACGTTTCTCCGGCCGCTACACCTGCGACCCCGAGTTGAAGAGGCTCATGCTCGAAAAAGATTCCGCACGAAAGTAGCCATTGATGAGGTGAGAGATGCTTAGCGGGGGACAAGTCGTCAGTCTGGTGATTACGTTTTTGCTGTTTGGTGGGTTTCTAGGCTTTGTCCTCGGCGCCTCGCCCTGGGGAGAGTTCCTCAGAGAGAAATCGCAAAAGCACCATAGATGAGGAATAGTATAGATGATAGACGCTCAGGTCGTTGCAACCCACCACAGGACTCACAAAAGTAATCATCGGTGAGTGGAGGCTCCATGGGGATGATGAAAGGTGAAACAGCCCAGATGGGCTTGGAGTGTCTTGAGAACGAGCTGGCATAGACGAAACTCCAGAATAGCGAACTGAGGTACGAATCGCCGCCGAGCAAGGATCCTGGCGAATGAATGAGGAATATCGCTGCCAGTTTTGCGAAGCTCTGTCGCCCGCGAAGGACTGGCAGGGGGACACATGCCCGAAGTGCGGGGAAAAGTATGACTATCTCCTCGCGCAAGAGGGCGATGATTAGGAGGTTGCCATGCCGGAAGAAACAAACTATCGTGGCGAATCGAAGCCATCTACGATCCCTCCCGGAGCTCCGATGGCCTCTGTCGTCGGCGGTGGACTGCGGTGCTCCAGTGAGCAGCATACACGGCTGGCTGGCGAGTCCTTAAAGCAGGCGAATGCATCCCGCAACGAAGGCAAAGGCAACGGCGGAAAACGCTAAGTCATCGAAAAGCGAGATGAATCATGGTGAGGACTTGTACGTACTGCGGTGGAAATGCCGAATCCGGTTCTGGCGCGGTCGAGGTTCTACCAGCCCAGTTCATCCATTACTCGAAGATCGAGTGTGCCGAAGTATTGAAGGCTAAGGTGGAGGCCTTGAATCTCCGGAACGAAGAATTAGAAGCGATGGTCATGGGGGCTCATGCGACTCTTGCATCGAAGAATGGTCAAGGGCCGTGTAAATGCCGGATATGCTTGAAGAAGCAAGACAGCGAAGAACGGAAGTGTGTCTGTGGGACGGATGAAAGCATTGCCTCAGGACATCCAGAACTTCCAAGGTTAGATATTGTGTGCCCTAAGCATGATCGGAGATCCTAGAAACTCTGAACGCGCAAAATAATTCATCAGTGAGGTGCTCAATGGCTGGAAAGATTTTGATGTGTACCGGAACTCCTTCGCGCAATGGTTGTGGTGAGGTCGATGCCTTTACTATTTTCGTCCCTGGGGTCGCAACCTGTCTCCTGTGCGGCACATGCACACCCTTTGAGGCGCTGAACCTCGATTACGAAAAGAACAAGTTGCTGGCGGATCACTTCAATCAGCAGCATGAGACGAAATCTCACGAAATTAGTTCAAAGGCGAAGTGAACCATGACAAAAAAAGAGCGGATTAAGGAAGCGGTGGATCGCGCCCATATTGCTCTGGCGATGAAATATGCTCCGCTCACTGGAATGCCATTTGAGGACCTGCTGTCGAACTACAAGAAGATGGGCGTGACCGTTGGGCGAGACGACTGGGAGTTGATCGCTACAGCAATCTTGATGGGCACGAAATAACTCAATCGTGAGATAGAGGCGATATTAGCGGTTTCATTCCGATTGACTTTTTCTTCTTGACGGCGCTAAATTCCACTCGGTATACTTAGGTGCTTAAGGCCTCCATTTCTTGGCTTTCGAGGAGAGGGAATGTGAAGTACACGCATCGGACCCACCAGGCGAGAACGGATCACGAGCTTCTGGCTATGCACATCATCTTAGCCTTCAATGGCCAGGAAGCCACTGCGGAGGCGATCGAGAGTTGGGAGTACAGGTTCCGTGGCCAGAAGGGCTTTGAAGAGGCTCTTCGAAAGGCATCCATCATTCTCGAACAGGCGGCGCCGGACTTCAAAGCCGAGCCTCATGTCTGTGGAGGGCAGCTCTGCGATGACGATGGCCAGTTCGATGTGAATCTGGTCAGGAGAAAAGTCACCGAATAATCATAGGTGAGCGATGACCCTCTCTGATTTCCTGGCGAAGCTGGTGGAAGCCTTCGATAAGCTGCCCTATGCGGAGCTGCAACTGACGTGGCACCAGCACCTGTCCCTATGGAGTGCCCACCTTTCCTGTTGGAGTGTCCGCGAGGGTCTCACGGAACACCCCTGGGGACACACACCTGAAGAAGCCGTTCGGAAGCTCCTCTCCCAGCTCAAGGGGAAGACGCTCCACAGGTCCGGCCCGAATGGGAGCTGGGGTTCGTACACGGTTACGGAAGAAGTGACAGTGGACGAGGTGGCCTTCACAGCGCCAAAGCCTCCGCCTCCCTTGAGGCAAGGCTACAATGAGGTCCTTCGGGAGAACGCCCTAGTTCTGGCCGAGAAGGCCGATAAGATTTTCCTTCAGACCTTCCTGGGCCAGCGGCCGATCAAGGGCTATCCCGAGGAGAAGATGATCGATGCTGACAAGGGGGGAAAGGGGTTCCGGGGCCTCCTCGAGTGGATCCGGAGCCAGAAAGAGGACTGCCCGATTGAGGTAGGGGTCTATGACGAGGGGAAGGAGCTCGGGTTCAGGGGTGGCCTTTTCTAATTGGCCGCACGAAATAATTTGTGAGTGGGTCATGGCGGAAGAATTAGAGGAAACCAGGGAATACAAGGACCTGTTTTTGGAGGTCCTGAAGCTCGTATATCATGTCAACGAGCAGGATTATCTTCAGGTGATTCAGACGGATGGTCTTTCTCGTGGTCATGAGCTGATCGATGAAAAGGCGAAGGCTTTCATGGCTAGTCTGATCCGATTTATGGATCGGCGGTATGGACGTGCAGAGCTCACCAAATAAACATGAGGTGAAATATGAACCGGAAAGCCATCCTCGAGATCGTGGACGCCAATTCCGGTGGCCTCAAGGGCCTCGAGCTCATGACCGAGGTCATCGAACGGATCGGTCCGGCTATCAATCCAGCTATCAATCCGGAAACCTTCTTCGATGACATCGAGCTTCTCATCAAGCGGGAGCTGCCAGAGCTTGGGGTCCTCCATTACGCCCATAAGCTTGACGACACGACGTTCCGCGAAAAGATTTTTGTCTATCGCAAGGAGCCGGTGTGTTGCCCTGAGGCAATCAGGAAATAAATCAAAAGGCGAGGCCCAACGATTGCTATGACAAAATCGCAGGTTGAAATGCTCGACCACGGACTCTACCGAATCTATTGGAAATCCGGTGGGTATTCCCTGGCCGCTGTTGGTTCCGATGAAGCTGGAAACCGATGGTTGGCACCTACCAACTGGACGAGTGGCCCAAGCTTTGATTGGACGCAAGTATCTCATGCCAGCTTGGTGGAATCGAAGGGGCATCAGCCGCACGAACCAAAATACGATCGGGATTGAACATAGAGGAGAAGGCGAATGGAAAACCAAGTGTTGATCGTGGTACTGGAGGATAATCTCCGGGCTTCTGAGATCATTGACATTCAGACGATGATGAGCCAGATCCCAGGAGTGAAGATGGTGAAAACTATCGAGCGTGTCATCTATGACGGGCTTCGAGAGGAAGCGAAAAGCTAAGGGATATACCATGAAGAAATACCTGGTCGTCTGCTTACCCTCAAACGATTGGACGATCTGCGATGAAGAAGGGCTTGCCCGCAACGTCGGGCGCCTCTGGTTGGAGAACGTCAAACGAGAGGCAAAGGATGATGGGTCCTTCCCCATCGAAGTTTATGAGCTGGGGAAGCGCGTAGACGTCAGGTTGAAGCCGTGGGCGGTCGAGTCTATCACTGAGAAAGAAGAGTCAAAACTCACGAAATAACCATTATGTGCATGAGCGTTTTGCGCGAGGAGAATCCGAAAGCCGCCAAGCGGCATACCTGCATTTGGTGCAGTGAGGAGATCAAGAAAGGTGAGAAGCACCGACTACAGGCGGGAATAGTCGAGGGAGAATTCCAAACCAATCGATACCACGAAGAATGCTGGGGCGCTGTCGTGGAGGATTGGCACAATGGCGGAGACTGTGATTTCGAGGAAGGGTCCCACAAACGAGGGACAGTAAATTCAGCCTAGGAGTGAACACAATGATGAAGCTCGAAGAAGAAATGTTGGAACTGCTGAAGAAGTTCGTCGCGGCCGCCCCTCCCCATGACGAGGCATTCTGTCCGTGCCTATATTGTTACGCATGGGTGGTTGTCGAAAAAGCTGAAGGCCGTTGAGCTATGAATCCCATAGACAAGACCTACCTCTGTGGGCACGGGTGGACTTTTGTTGTGGTTCCTCCTGCTTTGTGCCCGTTGTGCTATCCCTGCATTCACGGGAACAAATGCTCCGAGTGCAAGGAGAAGGAGGAATCATGATTAACACGAGTGTCGCTTACGTGCTGGCGTTGGAGCACGTTGCAGAACGGGCTGAGATTCTTCTTGCGGCTCCTACCGACCTTGCAAAGCTAGTGGCAGAAGGCAAGCTAAAAGACGCCCTGGGCGCGGCGTTCCGCATCAAGAGGGACGAGTGCGGAACCAGCGGTGCTGACGCCCAGAATTCACCCCCTATTCCACTGCCAAACGAGGAATGCACTTGCGATCATGGCCACGATCCTAACCCAGGCTGTCCTATTCATGGATGATTGCTTATGAACGCAATGAATTTGATCGGGCAGATCGTGAAGTTTCGAGCAAGAAACGTCAAGGCTGCTGATTGGGAAGTTGGAATTCTCGAAAGCGTGGACAATCAGCCACGCTCCGAGAGCTTCGGCTTCATCCGAATGAAGGACAAGCAACTCCACAAGATCAGTCTGCGTGATTTCGTGGTCGAGAAGAGATAGCAGGATAGAACGCAATTAGGAGCACAGAATTATGAGCCTTGACGTGTACTTGGAACTGCCGGGAGCCGGGATACCGGTACGACAGGCCATCTTCATCCGCGACAACGGCGGCAACAGGGAGATCAGTCGAGCCGAGTGGGACGCGATATATCCGGGCCGCGAACCTTCCGTTGTCACCATAAGCGGCGATTCGGAGGGCAGTGAGGTCTACTGGGCGAACATCACCCACAATCTAGGCAAGATGGCGTCCGAGGCTGGGATCTATGAGGCCCTATGGAGGCCAGAAGAGATCGCGGCGAAGAAGGCGGCGGATCTGATCGGAATATTGGCCGATGGGCTCGGGACGCTCAAGAGTAACCCCGAGAAGTTCAAGGCGTTCAACCCGGCGAACGGATGGGGCGACTATGGCGGGCTGGTCTCGTTCGTGGAGAAGTACCTGACGGCTTGCAAGGAGAACCCGGAGGCCCTGATTCGGGTTTCGCGGTAGAGCTATATGCTGACGCAAGAAGAAATTCAAAGAAGGCTTGTGCAAGGAGGATGGCCAGATACCGCCCATGGCCTATCCGCGCTAATCATGGAGTACGTTATCGAAGAGCGGGAGCGCATTCTGAAGATCGTCCACGAACACTTCATCAACTATCGAGGGGCTTCGATTCAGACCGTCTTCTCAGAGGACGCCAAAGCCCAATGCGCTGACGTGGCCCGCGCTATCGGGGAAATCGAAAAGGAGATTCGTGGTACATGACAATCGTGCTTTGCTATCTCTGCGGGGAAAAGGTCGCGGAGTACGAAGGCCCGGCGACGGACGTCACTGGTTGGTGCGGCAAGTGTGTGCGTGTTACCAGCGGTTCTGAGACACAGAATTCGAAGCCATAGGGATAAGCCGAGTCGAGAGGATTTCTATGGAGAAGACAAGAGTTCCGATTACTTCGGTCTGCACCGTTGGACAGCTCAGGAAGTTACTGGCCGACCTTCCTGACGATGAGGCTATCTACTGGCAGGTTGCAGCCGAGGACGGATCGGCCTGGAGCATGGGCGCCGATTGGGGGACCGCTCCTAACGGGACGATTTTCTGCTGTGTCCTGCGGCATCCGACTCTCAAAACGTTGAAGTTCGCCGAGGTTGGGCCAGCCAAGGTTCTTGAGGCTCTACGCAAGGTACGAGATGCCGTAACCGGATTAGATTTGCAGGATTGAACGCGATGACGGTACCGGAAGAAAAGCCAAAGCTACCGAGACCTATTCTTGCCTCGATTCTTGGAATGGCCGGGGCACTGGCTCCAGAAACACCCAGAAGGCATCCGGAGATCCCGTTGGGATACCGATGCACGATTTGTCGTCAGCAACAAGAGCATTCGAGGGATTGTTCGCCGCCACGAGGGCTCGAACTGATAGAAAATCGGGCAGGACGATAGAGCTAAAAAGGAATCAGGGGAGGGCGAACAATGGGAGATGAACTTGGCTGGTGGGTTGTCCTCCAGGTTACGCTTATGGATCCGGGTCGTGTAGTGATGATGATCAAGGGGACCACTCTTCCTTTCGTACCCATGGAAGGATTGCGTCTTATTTTTGAGGGATTTTCCTTCACCATTCAAGATCTTGAATGGAATCAGAAGGAAAGGACCTTCAGGGCCTACACCAAAAGTGAGAGTTTCCTGGTGGGAGGGATGGATTCCGCAATCGAGGCTTACAAGAAGGTTGGCTTCGGTATTGTGGAGCCCCGCGCCTAAGTAACAAAAGGTGAGATAGCAGTTCTGGATTTTGAATGACGAAGGCTGTTTATGTCCTGACCATGGGTTCTAAGGAAAATGCCCGCTCTAAGCGCACCGAATTTATACGTATGGCGATCATTGATGAGATCCGGTTGGGCAGGCTGACCGAATCAAATTTCGATGAGTGGGCGATCTCCGTGGAAGAATATGAGGACGGGACTCACCTTTCCAAAAGGAGAGGTCCAACCCAGGCAGAATTGAGCGAGATGGAACCTTGAAAATGAAAGCTTCGAAAGGGAGAAAACTCGTGGCTGCACCGGGATTCTGCGTCTGCCCCCGTCTGGATTCTGACGTTCCCCATATCAAGACCTCGGGCTGTCCCCCAATGAAGCTTGAGCGCCGACCCACCCGGAAGGATGCTTTGGAATACCTGGCCGGCGTCGCCATTGCCTACTGTGAGCTCGGTGGGCGCCCGGATCATCTCATTCGGACTCCGTTCAAACGGCAGTACCGACTCCTTGTTCAGGCCCTTGAAATCCTTGAAGAACATAAGGCGGTAGGTCATGTTCGGATCTGGATGTCCAAGAATGGACGTTTTTTCTCGAAATTCGACAGGTAGGGCATGGAAAAGCTGATCAGCGCCTTCCTGGCCGTTTTCTGCATCTTGGACGGCATTTTTGACTTTCGAGCCATCCTGTACTTTCTGGAGTGCTGCGCCGCGGTCCTACGCGCGCTGACGTGGTAGATGAAGACTCTCGAAGATCTGAAGCGCGACCTTGAGGAGATCCTGGGGAGCGGGATCAGGAACACCAACAAGGTGATCGAGATGCTCCAGGCGCGCGGGTGGGCTGACGGTCAGATCCTCCCTATCGTCTATAATCTGCTCCTTCATGGGAAGCTCGATCCCGCGGGGCCGACAACCCCTTTCCGGACGAATTGAGGAAGGCATGAGCATAGTCGAAAGGGCGGTCCAGGAAGAAAGGGAACGGTGTATTCGTCTAATCGTGAGACAAGCATCGTATTCGACGCATCCCGGCCAGGCGCTTTGCCTTGCCGCTTTGATCGCAGGGGGAGAGGAGGCTTGCCGGGCCATGGCGGCAACAGCAGGAATGGGCTGGGGAGGCGCGATCGTCGTCCTTGAGCGCTATTGTACGTCGCGTTTCTCCTATGACCAATTTGAAGAGATGGGAAAATCTTTTGGAATCACTCGATAGTGACCATGAGAGAGAGAAATGAGAAAAAAATTTGATGTTCTGAAGGCGTACCCGGCTCCGTGGCACCTTGAAGGGCCGTATGACTTCGACGGGATCTGTTGGGGTAGTGACATCGCGATCGTCGCCGCCAATGGAAAGTGCTTTCTGTCCCAGTGGTCGAAAGACGGCCGATGGCCGGATGCTGCTGAGTACCTCGTTAGGTTGACGAATGAGAAGGCGGGGTTTCCGGATGCTCCTATTCGCCTTCCGAAGGGCAAGCTCCCGAAGGAGCGCATGCTGAAGTCTACTGGCGGAACGATCTAGCCGCACGGAAGAGATCAAAAGTGAGGTGAACTATGGATGGAGTGCAAGCAGCGGTGGTTCGGAATAAGGAGCTCGAAGCGGCGTGTAGGCGTGACGTGAATGAGCTGCTCTTGAAATACCTGAACGGGAGCACCACGATCGCGGAGATGGAGATGATCGGCGATCAAGTTTTTTCGGTCATCGATAAGTGGAATCGAAAGGGTCAGGTGTTGACTCTGGAGAGATAAGCATGATTACTGACTACGACCTGGAACAGATGGAAAAGACCTTCCGCTCGGAGGCAAAGTTCAATTGCATGGGCGGGATGGGTCTGAAACTGATCGCCGAGATCCGATGCCTTCAAAAGGCGTCGCGTGGGTCCAAGGTTACCGGGATCAGGTTGGCTGCGGATGTGGCCAAGGATTACGACAAATTTTCCCTTCATGGTTTTCTGGTGAGCGACTGCATCCTTGGGAAGCTCAATGTCTTGAAGAGAAAACCACGGAGAAACCCTGCAGCGGGCAAGATCAAAAAGACTCTCGATAAGCTGGATCAAAAACTTGAGGGGGTTGAAGGGACGATGCGCTTTATGGCCAGATCCGCCAAATCGTCAACTTGACCATAAAGGGGAAATTCCTAGAGGTGTGTTAGGTGCCGTTTGAGATTCCTGGTGTTGAATTTGAGTTCTGGTGCGATGGCAAGAGCCACGCATTCGGGAGTCCATCGTTCGTGATCTTTGGGTTCCTCTGTGATTGTCCTCCGTTGTGGGAAGGGCCTCTGGAGAAATGTCCTGGGTGCGACGGTAGGGGATATAACCTTGTTGATGATGGGGATGGACACAAGGATGAATTTGATTGTGGTCGGTGTGCATCCAGGCGATATGAGGCAAAGAGGTGAAAAAATATGATCCAAACTCTTCAGCGGGAGCTTCCGAAGCTATGGACCGACGATCAGTACAGTGTGGAGTTTCGGAATCGAGTGTCCGATTACAAAGACTTCGACCATGCTTTGAAGCACATCGTGAAGGCTACCGGCAGACTGATGATGCTGGCTGAAGATGCGGATCATGTGGGGAGTATGAAAACCCTGATTACAGGAGAAGTTCAGCGGTACGTCGCTGATCTTGTGATTTGTTCGGTGCGACTGGCCATCACAAATCCGGAGGGGTCATTTGATCTGGAGAAAGCCATAAGAAATCGGATCCAGGAAAAGATGGGCGTGACGCTCAAATGAGCGGCTCATCTTATTGAACAATGGTGAGAAGATGAGGTCCACATAAAGGGAGGAGAATTTATGTTTGTCCCCGGACTGTTCATGGGAGTGTTGTCCACGGTCTTCGGATGGTTTCTATTCTGCTTGATGTATTCGCAGATCAAGAGGATTAAGGCTCGTAGATTGCGGCAAGCAAGGATTCTTGCTCTTACCGAAAAGCATTCTCATGGAATGCTTGGGAAGGTCGCTTCTGAGCTTGATCCTAAGGAGTCGGTAAGGGGAAGGGATTCGGTTAAGCTGGTCCTGGAAACCATGGGATTCGAGGTAACTGGGGTCAGTGTGAACACTTACGCGAGCCTTGGGAGAGGTAGTCTCGATATCGAAGTCAAAGGCAGCGACATGATCCTGAAAATGCTTTAGGGCTGTGGAGCATGGGCGATTGGAATTACATGCAGTACCTCAACTGGAACTCTTGGTGCGTGAATTTGAGCGAGGTCAAGAAGACGGCCGTGGTGGGAAAGATCATCGGATCAAAATCCCCTGTCGAGGTGGATAACATCTTCAAGTCCATGAAGGGAACTGTCGGCTATTTTGTCTATCTGTACCTGTCGAAGAACGGGTACTGGATGCATCCTCGGTCATTGAATTAGGAAATCGCATAAGCGACCAACGGTAAAACGTGATGAAAACCGACGCTCAAGCCCGTGGGTATTATGTGACCTATCGATCAAAAGAGGTGGTTGCCGATGGAAGGTGTTTCACCTGGCGGATCAACCTCTTGGCCTGGAATGTCCCTGATGCGATTGAGCAGGGAAAAGTGGAGGTGAGGGAGAAGCATTATCATGGTGAGATCGAAGTGATCAAGGTTGAGCCGGATGTATTTTGGGGAAGAGACTCCGCGTAATTGTGAGCATAGGTAAGAAAATGGAATCCCAGGATGCACTCAAGCGACTTCAGGCAGTCGAGAGGATTCTCGAAGACAACCCATGTGTCCATCAGACGGAGGATGGGGTGGATCCCGACTGTGTACTCTGTGAGATTAGACAGACCGTGAAGTGAGCAAATGAAACCGGAGGCAGTGGAATGATAGATGAACCCTGTAAGCACTCGTCGCTACAGAACCCATACAAGTGCGACTTGTGCAAAGCCACAGAAGAGCGTGACCTCTACAAGAAGGCGCTGGAGAAGATTCTGATGAACGGTGGGCAATTCGCTCATTTAATTGCTGAACGCGCCATGAAACCGTCACAACCTGAAAAGGAAGAAAGGTGCATCGACTGTGGCAAGCTTCTCGATCAGAATCAGGCATGGATCAAATATGGGAGATGCCATAGTTGCCACTTTGAGAGCGACAAGACGATCCCGGAGCGGGTACGGTCAAGGATCCAGACTGCAGCCATCAAAATCGACCTTCATCACCGAGCTGGTCACGATGGACTTTCCCTCTCGGAGCATTGCATGGAATGCCTGATAGGGGCGTGGATTGCATTCTGTGAGGCCCGGGAGATCATGGGAATGGGCGATACCTGGACGCGGAGCCGGTACTCCATTCATGGAAGCGATCAACGGTGAGCAGATGACGAACCGCAAAGAGCCAGGTCCGTGTCCGTTCTTGGGCAACCGGGACTACGTCCCAGCAGGCCCTCCCGGGAAGGACCTCGAGGCCTGGGATCTCGAGACCACGGCTGGGGGTATCGAGCTCAAGTCCGGGCAACGGCTCAAGATTGACGGCTCCTGGGTCGTGCTCAGGAAGATTCGCCGCTGCCAGAACGGTGAGATCTACGGGATGCACGAGTACCCGGACGGAGGGATCCTATGGAGCCAACTCGCCCCGGCCCCGGTTCCCGAGCTGACTGAATGGCAGAAGAACGAGCTCAAGGATATCGAAACAAGGATCCCCAGACAATTCTGGGTGCTTGGAGACATGTCGAGGAAGATCGGCGACAGGACAGGCCTTATTACTGCCGAGGGGAGTCGTTCAGGAACCGTCCTCTTCATGGCGTCCACTAGGCCCTTTACGGCTGGCGCCGTCATCGCGATGGACGACGGAGGCATGAGAATCGGTGATGATGTCATGGCTCTCCTGGACGGGCGAGTCAAAACTCACACAAGTGAGCAACGATGAGAGAACCGAAGAAGCCGAAAAAGGACCGGACTCGGGATTGGTGTGGCGGCGGTGGCATAAGCATCGCGCTTCCAGGAGGACGTTCCCCCCATCTTGATCCTGATGCAGCGGTTCGGAAAACCTTCCTGAGGTGCCCTGACTGCAATCAGCGTTTTGAGGCGACCATAGATCGAGACGGTGTCAAGGAGAAGGTGCGAGGCTACAAGACCTTGAGACTGCCGAAGCACAAGGCTTACGGGACAAAGAGTTGGGCCATCGCAAAGAGGGATCGCTCAAAGGTCGTACGCGATGAAATGCGCCAGAACAGCAAGTATCTGGATCGTGTCAATCGAGCCGCGGAGCAAACCAAGCGCCTGGAAGAAACGCATCGAAAGCGCCGAGAAAAGGCGCACCGAAGTGGACAAGGATGAATAGGTGAACGACCTAAGACGAGGACTTCTCCTGGTTCGGGCATGCGCCGAGCATCAGTCCGGATATTTCGTGTGGGCGACCGACTATCCATGCTGTGAGGCGTGCCTTCGCCTTCTCGAAAAGGAAGCCACCAAGTGTGAGCATAACCGGGTGGCCTTGGCCGCCATTGGGCGCCAAATAGAAGAAGATGTCAAACGACGGCTGGTGGCTGTGGGGCCCGCAAAAAGCGACTTTTCGGATACGCCCAAGTGAACATTGATGAGGAGAGCATATGGATACGATAGTGGCTTTCCCGGGAGTCAGTCCGCTTGTAAAAGAATTGCCGCCATGTCTGAGGGAGCTTGTGGAATTCGCGGGTGGCATCGGCCACGCTACCATGATCGTCGACATTCCGAAGCCGGGATCGCTCGATAGGAATAAGGATGTGGGGACTATGCTAGAACAATTTTTAACCTCTTCCGCAGAGGCGTCTGGGGCCCTTGTCCGGGGTGAAGCCGGCCGAAAGGTGGCGGGCCCAGCGCTTCAGGCGGCTATTCACGCCGTCAGGCTCGCCCAGTACGCCATGATCCTTGAGGATGAGCGCTTGAGAGTAGCGACTTCGCAGCCCCAATAGATCACAGAAGGGAACAATTGGTGAAGAATGGGATTGATCGGCCGGAGCTTCCTTGACCCAGACGAGGAGCCGTTTGCCTGGGTCTGGGCTATGACCTCCTTGAAAGACCCCCGTTGGAATGGGAACGGCCGCGTAACCGCTTGGTCTGCCTCTTGTGGATGGCCTCCTAAGGCAAAAGACTGGTATGCCGAATGTCAACGCATCCTGGGATCTCCGCCAGAAGACCTCTGGTTTACCTGTGTGAAGGCATGAAATCCGTGCCCGTGTCAGAAGCCAAAGCGAGGTTCCCTTCTCTCGTGGAAGAAGTCAGGATCTCGGGTACCTCGCTTTTGATCACAAAGCACAGGAAGCCCATGTTGGTTTTGTGCGATCTTCGGACCTTCGAGGACCTGCAGAAGATCGAGAAGCGATACGCTTCAGCACGATTGGCGAAGATCGCAGGGCGGTCGATCAATAAAACAGATCGGATGTTGGGTTCCCTCGATGTTGATTTTCGGTGATATTTAGAGAAGGGAACAAGAGTGAGTGGTGAGCTATGAATACTCCAGAGAATAGGCTGTTGAGGGGGCTTCTCCGTAATGATGATAAGGCCGTTAAATACACCCTCCAGGAGGCAGATTCCATCCTCGATGGGGTCCGGCTGTCTCCCCAGGCGGCGGAGCTTAGGCTTTATATCGCTCTCGTCATTGCAAGGGCGAATTTCAATCTAAATCGCCTTTCAGAACAAAAGTGAGATCGACATAGAAGACCTAAAGAGTGCTAGGGAGAATAGCGTGGAAATATGTCCCGGTCGTGGTGGCCCAATGAATGAGTACCCTCATTGTTTCTGCCTTGAAGCAGAGGGACAGCATATGGTTCCGATGCACAAGGATTTCAAGTGCTGCTGGTGTGGAGATATTCGGTGCCACACTGGGACGGGACAGCCGGTACCCGGTCATGGCCCGCTCGCATTTACCGTTACTTGGAATGTCGTGAAAGTGGCACAGAAGGCAGATTAAGCGCCAGAGCATATAAGAGAACGTGAGGTGAGTTATGTCGGAACCACGCACGAAACAAGTAACATTGACGGAGGGCCGTGAAGTAAACATCGACGTGGGGCATGGAGATCCGACCGACATGAAGTATTTCGGCGGCCCGCGAATGGTCGGCTACGACTTCTTCGTGGACGTGTCCGAGACCAAGGAGGGCCTGGAGGCATATATCGTCTCTGAACTGAAGAAGTATAGTCTTCCCTGCCTTGGCTTCTATCTCAGAGAGCCCACGTTCCAACGGGGGAAGTTATGGAGCAGAGAAGATATTGCGGCTCACATTAAAAAGGATCATAAGTTCTAGTTCATCGAAGAGAACAAACATGAGACCTCGCATAGAAGTAGAAGTCCTGGGACGAAGCTGCACGGCCGGTCACCGGCTGAATCCGAAGACACTCACTTTTCAGACGGTTTCGTCATGCGGATCCTGCCAGTATGCACTCGCTTGGGACGGAAAACTCGTAAAAAGGATCGAGGTCGAGAGCAAGGACAAGAAGCTGGTCCAGGCGATCCTGGGGAAAAGAGCTTTTGATGCGCATTAGCGAACAAAGGTGAGGATTATATGAAACTGGAAGTGATCGCAGTTCATGCAGGGCTTTGGATTGGCCAGAAGCCTGAAAAAGATGAGGGGGTCTATACGGAATTGGCCTTCCACGAAGAAAATGGGAATCGTGTGATTGTTAAAATGACCGACACAGCCACGCTTGAACTTCTTACCTTGCTTTTAGGACAGGTTTACGAGAGGGCTGGGTTGATTCCAGAGGAGCTAAAGAAGTTACTTGCTGAAAACAAGAAGCGACCGCTGCCACCCCCTCCTTTGAGTGATATTTCCAAAATCCCTCAAGCGAACAAGTGAGACCCACACAATGAAAATCACGATTCTCGAAACTTTTCTATTCGATGGCAAAAAACCACCATTCAGTATTCTTGGTTACTGGGGATGTGCATTTTCACTATGCCCCAAGGGGAAACGCATTGTTCCTGGCGACATGGCGCACAAGATCGAGTGTGACAAGGACGTCGACCTGATCCATCCAAACTGTTTCGTGGACATGAAAAAGGAGCTAGAAAAGCAGTCGATTCAGTTCGCCGTCGAAGATAAAACGGTGAGGGAAACATGAAAGCGATGTGTCCGAGCTGCGGTGGGACGGGGCAGGAGAGGACCACTGACGGCGGGGATAGGTGTCTTGGATGCAGGGGAACCGGCTTTGTTGAGGTGGAGATCGCGGAGGGGGAGCTGTACACGTTGAAATGCAAGCTTTGTGGCTTCGAGAATGGCGGGAGGATCGTGAGTAAGGAATTTCCGCTCAGGCCTCCGGATATTGGATGCGTAGAGTGTCATGCTGGCAAGGATGACATGGAGTATGTCAAGGTCAGCTCAGGTGATCTAGCAACCTAGAAGGATAAAGGGGAATAGAGCATGGGACACGGCGGCCGTGCGGGTGGCCATCGGGGCTATAGGTTTACCAGAGGTCCATGCACACAATGTGGGAAGGACACGGCGCTCAGTTTTACCGATGCTGGGTATATCTGGTTTCGTCGTCACCAGCCCTGCGGAGCATTTCGAGTCGACAGAGCGAGCTACGAGAAAGAAAATCGCCTGAGGTGAACAATGGGCCTTCTTTCGAATCCCGGCCGATTCAAGATGTGGAGACGATTCAAGTGGATGCTCTGCCGCGCGCTTGGATTTGCCCAATGCTGGCGATGCAGCAGGATCACCAAGTCCAAGTGGCATGGATGGAATGAGTGCTCGTCCTGCATCCTTTCGGAAAGGGTATGCAGCGAGAGATATGGGATCCACGAGATTCAGATCGGTTGGAATTGGCAGGAGTGAGGAAATGATGAAGAAAGATCGCTGCTTCGCGCTGGGATGTCCCCGAAGGCGGATGGAAGGATCTTTCTACTGCCTTAGGGATATGAGGAGAATGGTCAAGGCGATCTGCGCAGCTTGCCGGAAGCCTCTGAAAGTTCGTCCTCCGTGGAAGTCCAGGCGTCGGGCCTCTCAAAAAGTGGCCTGTTCAGCAGAGTGTGCCCGAAGAGTATGGGTCTAGCTCATAGAATCGATCTTAGGTGAACTATGGAAATGCCTGGGGAATACGGTAGCCGGCTGGTAGGGCAGGCCGCTGCCGCTCGAGCGATCCTCGCTTTTACCGGGAAGTGGGGTGGAGTGCCTGCGGACGAATACTCCAAAGGGATCTGCTATGCTGCGGAATCGATGGCTGCGTGGGCACATGAGCGGTTTGGGATCGAACCAGATCCAGGGAAATGCCCATGTTTTTGCTGCAATAAGATCGTCGCAACAAAAGGTGAGAAATGAGCCCTGAAACGATTACCTTTGTGGCGCTCAAGATCGCCAATTATTGTCGTCCAGACGGTCCGATGGAGGCGACGGAACGACTGGTGCCGTTCATCCGGCAGCAACTGGAGAAGCTCCTGGAGTTGGATCGGAAGTCGAGGAGTGGGGAAAGGTCATGAACATCCCTCAAATCGTTTTCCTTGAGAACGGCAACGTCGTTGCTTTCGATGAGAACGGTGATGTCATCCCTGATGAAGGGGGATCGGCTTGGATCAAGATCCTCCAGGATAAGCTTGACCGCGGGGTCATCGATCCTAAAACAACGGTGAGAATGGCGGGTTGGGAAAGGAAGGGCAGGAAGGAATATACGGTGAGGGAGCTGATCGAGAGCGGCAGGCTCCAGATGCGCGAAATTGGCAAAGGGTGAGCGATGAATATGAATCTTTCCGAAATGCTGTCGTGGCTGAGATCGAAGGATTGGCTGGTGGCGGTCCACAATGATTACCGGATAGGGGAGAAGTTGTTCACGTTCTGGCTCTTCACGCACCCCTCCGGTACCTACTTGAAGGCAGAGGGGCCTATCGACCAGCTTTGCCTGGAGGCGATCTGTGACCAGGTTCGCACCATTCAGGAATTCCGTGACATGGTGAAGAAATGAAGAAATTTTTCAAGGACCTCGAAAAGGCGATTGACCGGGTTGAGAAACGTGGCAATAGACCTCCTTGGGACGACCATCCCAACGATATTACGGTGCAGCTTTATGTGGCCGACGAAGTCTCCTCCAGAGTTCGGAGATGGTTCGACGAGCATCTTGAGGCCTGCGCAAGATGCCGGGAGAGAACTGACCAAGTCAAAAAGCTCACTGGTTTCTGAAGGGTGAGATCATGAATGCTGAAAAGATCCACCCGGTAGATCACGGAGTCGCCATGTATGATGTGATGCGCGGGCAAGGCTTACCGCATGAACAGGCCCTATTCCGTGCCATTGTTCTTGCTTGTTGGGAGGAACGCGGACGCTGCCGGGAACGCTGCGAAGAGCTTTCCAGCGAGATTCTTCATATGGCAAAACGCCCAGATGATAACTGGAGCGATAACATTGCTGAGGGGGCAAGGAAAGATGCCGAGGCAATCAACAAGATGTCTCCACCGAATCTCGATTGGAAAACTGGGATTCTTAGATAAACGACAATTCATAGAGACAATGAAGATGCCTGATCTAAAGGGGCCAGACTACTACCGAGGATCGCACGGAAAGAAGTATGAGGACCCGAGCGAGACGGAAGGTTTTACCGTCATTAAGATCCTTGAGTTCCTCTGGGGGCTTCCGTGGGGCGAGATCCCACTTTGCTTCATCAAAGCGGTCAACCCGACCTACCTCCGGGTCACGAATGGTGAGGTCAAGACGGACGCCATTTGCGGGCGGGTGACGGTGTGGCTCGACCGGAACGACAGAATTGAGAGCATCGACCAGGAGGTGAAAGTCTCTGGTGGCTGCGGCTACGAAATGGAAAATCGTTTGAACGACCTGCGAAAGCAGTACAAGAAGAAACCGATACCGGGAATAGGTGCGCACGAATCTGTAGAAGGGTGAATTGTGGAAAAACATAATTGTTGCTCAAAGGGGTGCCGCAATGGCTCAGATCTCACCATTGAGCACCGTTTCCCAGATTCGGAGCCGGCCCATGTCTGTGTATGTAAAGGCCACGCTGAAGAAACCCTTGGTGTCATCCGGGAGGTGCTCCCGGGAGTGATGAATGGGGAAATTGAGAGCATCAGGTTATACGCCCACCGGCGTCTTGCCGAAGAACGAGCCATGACCCCGACCGGATTGGCGATTGAGCCTGCCGCCGAGAAGTCCCGCGAGAAGGAACTTGAGCAGGCAAAACGCGGCGGCCTGACGGCGTTCCTCAAAGTGGTTGAGGATCTCAAGCACATGAAAGACGATCACACGAGCGAGGCCCTTATGGAATTCGGCGCGACGTTGGTTGGCGCGATCTTCCGGGAGGTCTACCTCTCACTGGACGAACCTCGAAAACTGCGGTGGGCCAGGATCTCTGGGATTGGCCTAGCGCGGGCACTCGCCCATGGCCGGGTCGACCATGAGGATCGCCTGGAAGTCGCGCGTGAAATCCTCCAAGCGAGCAGCGAGATGAAGACTTATAGGCCTCATGAAACAGTAGATCGGTGAGTTTATGAGCCAAAAGTTCTCAGTAACTCGTATGACGGACACGGATCTCCGGCGCATCGGGATCGTCCTCTATTGCCAGGATCTCAACTGGAGACCCGCCCCGGCATACTGGATGATCACCCAGTCCGGAAAGATATGCGATGATCTCGGGGTCTTCATCACCGAAGAAGAGGCCCACGCCAGGATCCATGAACTCAGTCGGATCGACCTGAACTAAGGAGGGCTCATGAAACCCGCGGACAGAATGGTCGTCTGCCTCGCTTACCGGACGCCAGGATCAGACCATGGGATGGCCGAGGTCGCCGAGGTGAAGGCGATCGAGGGGAACCTGGTCGTCCTCATGCCCACCCGAGCGAACATGGGAGGGCTCGAGATAAAGGAGCAGGTCTTCTCCCTGGAAACCACCCGCCGCGTCGGAGCTTCATCCATGGGAATGGACTGGGAGCTGGAAGAGGTGGATCTCGCGCGCCTCAAAAAACTCGTAAATGTATAGAAGGATGAGTTTATGGCAAAGAGGAAAAGGAAGACCGCGCGCCGGAAGCGCCAGCATCCCCATATCGGGAGCGCGATGAATATTGACCGCCGGCAGGATCCGGAGCGTAGGGCGGCAGAGATTTGGGGGCCTTTGTTCACCCCCTCAGAAAGGGTCAGATGATCAAAACATGTCCGTTCTGCGGGCAAGATATGACCGCCACCAATGCAACGTGCGTTTGCCCGAATTCCGATGTCCAATCAAACAGGTGATTTGTTAGTGGGGTGAGTAGAGGGGATTGCTAATGAGAAACTGGAGCCTTGACGAACTGCGAGGCGCGCAGGCTGATTTGGAAGCCCTGGTCACACGTCTGCGGCTCACGACCCCTCGAGTTTCCTTTAATATGCTGGCTGATGAAATGGAAAGCGTCATGATGCGCCAGCAGGGTTATCTACGGAATGACCGAGGGGTTGAGGCTGGAGACGCCAAGGACAGATTTGGTGCCTTGGTAACTCTTTTGGAGAACCTAATTCAGGAACTCCTAAAGGCTCAGGAATTGGAGACACGGTAGATTGCAATGACGATCAGTGAAGCGATCAACCTGGGCATCACGGAGCTACGGCTTCCAGAGTGGAATCCCCATGCGAAGCTATCGCTCCAGAAGAACGAGCGAACCGGTAAATTCGGACCATGGGCGACGCTCTACGACATCTCGGCCCCGAAAGAAGGGATACCGTATTGCTGGATTCAAGACGATAGCGACCGCTGGGAACAGGCGAAGGGCTGGACGCCGTTAACGCTTTAGGATTGAACGCAATGGCGAAGCAAAAAGGAATTTGGCCCGGTAACTCGAAAACGTCCGTGGCAGACGACAACCGGGTCATCAGCGGTACCTGCGGGAAGGCGTGTCGGGCTCGTCGGAAAGCCCGTGCTAAGGCTTTCAAAAAATTGTGGCGTCATGGATGAGCTATTTGGTGAAGCATGATTAAAATCGAGCGAGCGCCACGGGGCTTCTACCCGAAGCGGTGGGCAGTCATCAGCGACGATCCGCGCCGCTACTCGGCTGACGTCACCTTTGTCAAGGAGGCCAAGGAAGCACGCCGACTGGCTCGGCTCCTGCGCTCATACGAAGGCTACGCGACCCCGCAGACCCTCTCGCGAATCCGTTGCCAGGAGTGCAAGGAGGAGTATTCTCTCGCCTGTCAACTCTACATCCACGATCCGGACCATGAAACCGGCGACTACTATCAAGTCGAGTATCTCTGCACCGTCCACGCCCAGAAGGCGGGCTATTGTCCCGGGTGCGGCGCCTTCATCGCCGGGATCGGCGGCATGGGAGTCTACTGCGACACCTGCGAGCCGGAGTTCGACCTGGAGCGCTACGATGAGGAAGAGGATCAAGAGGAGTGGGATCCGGAATACGATGACCTCGGGGAGCCCGTCCCTGGGAGTCGCTCCCTCGAAAAAGGAGAGAAACCTTGACAACTGAAAAAGCGGATCCTTTCCTGACGACTCATCAGATGAGCGAACGGGAATTCAATACTCTCAAAGAAGGTGGCTTCTTTGGGCTTCTCCTAAATCATCCGAAGGTGCAACTTTATCGATCTAGCCCGACAGCCTTTGTTGTGAGAATCCCAGGGGCAGGCGCCATCGAGATCAGCAAACGTACGGAGAAGCATTTCGCTTGATTGGAGAACAGGATGTCTAAAGGAATGGCTGTTTTGGACAGGCACCTTGATGATCTGGACGTGCTGGTTTACGTGACGGATCGACCTCCTTTCAAGGATCGAAAAGGTTTTAGAAAGCATTTGGCTAGGTGCAGGAAATGCCTTCGGGAAGTCAAGAAGGTGGGGAAGGAAATTGCCTGGGGTTAGAGAAATGGAAGTCCAAGACCTTGTTTGCACGATCTGCGGAGGCTCTCTCGAGGGCCATACAGAGCGTAAATGCCTGGAGGCGATCAAAATCGAGAGGGATGAGCTCCTCCATACATTGGAGGTCCTCACCGCCTATCTCGGGAAGGGCGTCAAAAGCGTCCGGGGTATCATCAAGTGGGCCAAGAAACATGAGCGCTGGAAGGAACTCGAGAGGGAGAAGGTCTCCTCACCGAAGAAGTAAAACGTGAGATATGAAAATTCTGTCGCTTTGGCAGCCTTGGGCAACTTTCATGGCTCTAGGCTACAAGATCAATGAAACCAGGAGCTGGGCCACCTCCTACCGGGGACGCTTTGCGATCCATGCGGCCAAGACCAGGAAGGCTCTCGAGGACGCTGACGACATCCTCAAGGATGCCGGTATTATCGGGCCGGAGGATACGACCATCGGCGGCATGGAGTGGCCGCTCGGGGAGATCGTTTCCGTCACCACTTTGGTGGACTGTATTCCGACCGAGAAGGTCCGCGACGGCTTGACTAGGTGCGAACGAGCGATGGGAAACTATGAGGATGGCCGGTTTGCCTGGATCACCAAGGATCTGACCAGAATCCGCCCGGGTATTCCTTTCCGTGGAATGCAAGGGCTAAAGCCGCTCCCGAAGGATGTGGAGGATCAGATTTTGCTTCGTGTTTTGGAGACCGCCAAGCATGCGGTAAATCCGTGAGACATCTATGCTGACTTCGTGGTATTGGCAACTTCTTTGGGATGCATCAACATTCATCGGGCTGATGCTGGAGAAGGCTTGCGGATATCCGAATGAGATGGTTGGCCGAGACCACATCCGTTGGTGGGCCTATGCTCTTTGGGAGACGCGGGTTAACCGCCCGATCATGAGGAAGGCTATGCACAAACCATGAAGAAAACCAGGTTTGGATGGTCCATGGGAGCAATGTCGGATACTGGCTACCAAAAAGGCGATGCTCTTGGTAAGACATGCTTCAAGACTGGGGAAAAGGCTGCGGATCCGGTCCTTGGGGGCTTGGAAGTCCTGATGTTCAGGAAGCACCTATGGCGGGATGAGTCTCCTGTGGCGCTCTGCCGCCGGTGCGGGAAGTCTCGTAGAAAAGTGAAGGAGCAGAAATCATGACGCTGGAGGACTTCATTCTGGATCTCATCAAAAAAGAAGGGCCCCTTTCAAATGGCATTATCCTCAGTAGAATCGAGGATGTGGCCAGAGAAGCGATACATCGCCTGACCAATGAGGGGAAACTTTGGATCGATCTGGAGTGGCGAATCAATATTTGTGAAGGCGGAATGAATGATTCTCTTACGGAAAAGCGCAAGCGGGCGCTTGATGCGTTCAGGGCGGTCCTAGGCTGGGAGTACCCTATGTGTTGGACGGTCTCGAAGGGGGACTTCTCCGGCCGCGATGTGGCGATCGATGTCTTCAATGTTCCGGTGGATATGCAGATGGAACTCCTCCGTCGTCTGCGCGAGATCAGAAAAAAGATCCAGGATTTTCTCGGCTCTGATTGCCTGTTTGTGTTTCATACGCCGGAAGCGACGAAGGAGCATTATCTGGACATCGTGACCGAGCTTCTGAAGTCATGGGAGGATAGATGACAAACCTTCCTTGTAGTCATCAGTACGCCGGATTCCTGCGCGACCACAATCTCTTCTGGTGCCCCGAGTGCGGAGGGATTGCCCGGCGGGACGGTCGGTTGCCGCTTTTGCTTGAGCGTTATCAGCACCGCCTCGAACCGCCTCCTGTGGGAGCTTGGTATTCTCCGGTCCTTCCGATCGAACAGGCCCCTGCGGACGGCTGCGATCTCGCCAAAGCATAGAAAGGTGAAATGATGGAAAAAACAATTCCACGCTGGGCACTTGTCCATCCTGATTTCGGCTTGTATGCTCAGTATCCAGAGGGAGCGGAAAAGCTTTTTACCTCGAGACGCGAGGCGATCGCCCACGCATTGTCCGGGGGGCATTACGGATTTGTGCCTATCAGGGTCGAATTGCGCGTCTTCAGCTATTCGAGGGAGAAGGAACTCGCCAAAGACTAGAAAGGCGACTGTATGGAAAACGATTTTCTGAAGAAGCATGATCCGGAGTCCATCTTTTGGACCTGTGTGGTCTGGGGCGTAGGTCTCCTGATAGCCTTGGTTTATCAGATCGCCACCAAGTCTTAGAAGGGTGATTGGATATGAAGAACAAATCGAAAAAGCCTTTTTCATTCACGGCTGGTGAGAAGTCCTTCACCGTCCAGTTGGATCAACCCTGCGTCGTCACGGGATATACTTTGGGCAACCTGTACAGCTCTTTCTATAACCACATCTCCGTCAAAAAAGGGGACACGTTCAGGGCGGCGAAAGATGGCGGCGGAATCGTGCTCAATGGACGGTTCGTCTTCCGCAAGGCCCGTAAACCCAAGGACATGGCCTGGAGGATCTCTTGGGTCGCGAAACGGCTCAGGATCGCCGTATTCAAGGACCGCGATCGCCTTTACAGCCGTCGCCTGAAGAGATTTACCAAGAAGTTGGGGGACTGGTACTGGACCGCCTGTGACCTCAGGAGCTATCACCTTGGCTGCGCAGAGACAGCGGATCAGGCGATCAAGAATCTGATATTGCAGGTTCAGGCGACGAACCTGGGTGCTGAGGAAGAAAAAGTCCAGGGGCATCGGGTGATCCGGTGGCGTTGTCTCCTTCCGAAGAAGGAAGTCGATGAAATGGAAGCCAAGGCCAAGAAGACCGGCTTCATTTTGGAAGACGTCAGGTGTCCGGACCTCCCTGAGCGGTGGAAGAAGGGCCTTCAAAACACGAAGCATTAGCCATGGTCAAAGCTGCCAAAGTGGGGAACTGGATTAAGGCGGACGGGGAGATCATCCCTGTGGTGCCGGATAAGGGGTTGAGGTTCACGCTCGCCGAGCTCCAGAAGATGGTGGGCGGGTATGTGGAGCGGGTCCAGCTTCCCAAGGGGATGGTAGTTCTGGCGAATGAGGATGGGATTCCGATGGGTTTGCCGCTCAACGAGACGGCCAGCCGGATGGTGGGGATGCAGCTCTTGGGAGACGTAGTCATCCTTCCTCGGGGGATGGGCTGGTGAGCGACAACGACTTTGAGTCTTGGCTTCACGAGGTCTTACTTGAGCTACTCGACGGAAGTCATAACATCGAGTGGATGAGGAACGAAGAGTCAGACGAAGAAGCTCTTAAGCAGGAATATTCCTTATACGGTCCGGCCGCAGCACGCAAGCTTCTTGAAAGGATGGTCAAGCGTGGAGACGTTGAGGGGTTCTAGGTACTTGTCTGGTGGGAAGATAATGTACTGCATAGTAGCGATCATTCTTAAAGGGGAATTCCCCTTTCGCACCCATGAAACAGTCTTCCTCGACAAGGCTAGAAATTGGGTCGACCATCAGGAAGATGCGGAGCAATTCGAACGAATTGAGGATACAAAGGGAGTTGGGTTTCTTCCTCCATCTCAAAATCACGAGGATGTTGAGGGTATTGGTGCGTACAAGATCGGGTCGCCATGGCTAGGAGCGATCCCCGTGAAAGTATATACCCTTCCAGGGTAATCTTCTCTGCGGACGATAATGAAGACCTGTACTTATTGCGGCAGAAAGTTTCGAGAAGACGGATTCATCCGTTGTCAGGAATGCCGTGAAAGATCAAAGGTGCGGGAACACCAGCTCCACAAAAGACGGGCATCTAGGAGTTGTGCTTTTGGCAGGAGGTTCAAGAAGCACGACTGCCGCTTGTGTAGGAAGCACCGCGGTCTGGTGAAGGCGCTGATCGAGAGGTGGGATCGACGCCGGATCTGGATGAAGGTGAAATGTTTCAGGGGTCATTGGTACCTGAATTGGGGATCGAACAGCTATTGCGGCACCTGCTACAGGAAGTACACGGTGCCCGAATTGATCAAAAGTGGGATAATTCCGAAGCCTAAAAGGCGCGCCTGAAAACTCACCCTTCACCAGAATAGTGAGGAAGAACGGTCCTGCCAGGGTATAATTCGGCCATCGGAAAGAGGAGGAAACCGTGGTCGACCGTCCCACCATCGCGATCATCAACGAGAGCACCTGCGTCGTAGATGCGACGATCAAGCCTATTGTGGACGCCATCCAGATCCAGATCGACCGGGATTTCGTTCCGGCCTGGGGCCCCAAGAGCAGTGCCGGGTTCCATGTCAGTGGCAACGTCGGGGCCAATGTCACCTTCGTGGGCAAGGGGCAGCCAGTGCCCGCCAACGCATGGCCGATTGGGGTTTGCGACAACTGCGCGCAGGCTGATGCGCTTGGATACCACGAAGAGGACAACGGGATCCCCACCGGATGGATCGGCGCCGAGGACGACATTACGTACGGCAGCAGCCTATCGGTGACCATCGACCATGAAACGCTGGAGACGATCGCTGATCCGCATATCGATCAGATCTACACGATCGTGAACCCGGACGGCACCCAGACGCAATATTGCGTTGAGGATTCCGACGCCGTGGAGGACGATTCGCTCGGATATGCGATCAATGGCGTTCTCATGAGCGACTTCCAGTTCCCCTCATGGTGGTCGAACCCCGCGAGCCCTCTGCCTGGGCCCTACGATTTCCAGAAGAAAGTCACCGCGCCGCTTCAGCTTCTGGCCGGGGGCTATATCGGGAAGCAGACGATCGACGCGAACGGCAAGCCGCAGGGCTGGACCCAGGTCACAGCCCAGCTTCTGGTCCCGACCTATCATCCGGGCTTCTACAAGCCTGCGCATGTGATCCTGCCTGGATCCCGCCGGCACCGCCGGATCATGAAGGCCCGGAAGCTGCTCCAGAAGAACGCGTAAAACCGTTGATTTTGGGAAGTAACCCTGGGAGAATCCGGAGAGGGAGGAACTCATGAAGAAGCTGACGCGGCGCTCATTCATCCGCGGAACCTCGGTTCTCGCGGCCGGCGCCCTGGCCGGGATGCCGAACATCAGCTTCGCCAGGAACAGCCTCCGTGAGAGCGGGATCGTCTCCTTTCAGGTCGATCTATTCCATCAGCCCTTGATGATCGAGGGAACGCTGTTTGTGGATGAGGCGAAGGACATCTTCGGCATCCGTTCGTTCGGCTTGCGAGGCCGTGAGGTTCAGGCAGAAACGCAGCTTCCTTTGGAGACCGTCAGGGCAAGCATGAAGACGACGTATCCTTGGGTCCTGTTTGCGACGACTACCTTTAAGGCCTTACCCAAGCAAACGCTCTTCGTGAAGGCGGCTTTGGAGGGCGATCGTTTCTCGCTCCGGGAAGTCGGGAAGGAAAGCTTTCCTTTCTGGATCCCGGCGAAGGACATCCGGAGCGTCCTCTAAAAACGGTTCTATTAGCGCTCATCATCGGGTACACTATCCGAAGGTGAGGGCTCCCTCCCCCGGACCTCTCCTGGGAGGGTGTCCATGTTCCCAAATCGCCCCTGGCTTGGCCAGGTTCCGCTGGTTCTAGGTCCCTATCGGCCGCCTGGCATGGGCAGATTCCGATTGGGAGCCTCCATCGCCACCTTGACCGATGCCACGTTCAGTCAAGCCGCTTCGGCTCCCAAGGCGGTCGTGGACCTCTGGAGCCCGACCTGTCCGGTTTGCGTGGCTTATAAGCCGGTATTCGAGGCCGTCGCCGCTCAGGGATCGAGCGATATCTTTTGGGCCACGGCGGACGTAAATGACACCATGCAGACGGCCGGAAAGTACGGGCTGTCGAGCATCCCGACCACGCTATTTCTCGTGAACGGGAAGGAAGTTCACCGGATCGAAGGCGGGACGGATCAGCAGGATCTGGTCATGGAAGTTTCCCAGGCGTTTGGCGGGGGAGCAGGCGCACCGGCAAAAGGCGGAGCGCCGGCCAAGGGTGGAGCACCGACCCCCGGGCCCGCGCCCATGATGGTGATGCCGTCCGAGGGATCGATCTGGGTGGGTTTGGGCGGGGTCGCCGCGGCCGGTCTCATGGGATATTTCATCCTGAAGCAATAAGGTTAGTCGATGGATCTGGAGCGGCTAAATAAGGTTGCTGAGGGACTTGTGGATTTCATTGTTAGCTCGGATGGTGTGGAGATCTATCGGATCTCATCCCAGGTTTCTCTTCAGTTCCCGAGAGCACTGGAAAGGATATTCAGTAAGGCTTTTTCTCCAGCTCAGGCAATACGGGAGATCAATATTGACATCTGGCTCTCTCTTATCAAGAAATTCATGGGGAAATATACGTGGATCGAAGGGTTGAATGGAGTGGATGAAAAGTACATTGAGTTGCGAACGGATTATCCGGTCCTGGATATTTCTAATAAGATTGTTCCTGATCCCGATGAAGCTGCGAAGCGGCTTAAGGATCTGGAGGAGATTCAGGAATTCGCCAATCGTGCCTTTAGAGAGGCTAGAAAGAACTTTGAGGAAAAGGAATATGAAAAAATCCCGGGATGGTGGCGTGTGAGGTGAATACATGAGCCAGTACGATTACTACCGGGATGGGGTGAAGGCGGGAGAAGAGGCTGCGGGTCACAATATCGAGCATGGCCCGTCCCGGAAGGAATTGCTGGAGTACATCAAGGCCGACCGGGTGGGGGAATATGCTCAAGGAATCAGGGAACATCAGGCCCAATTTGCCGGCGACATTGCCTATGATGTCGGGGATACGGTTACGGAGCGCCAGTACGAGCTCTGGGAGGAAGGATTTTTCAAGGGGTTCATTGCCTACGTCGAAGCCTGGCACAAGGGCGACCTGAACATTCCGATCAGGAAGCCAGGGCGCCGGAAGAAATAGGAAGGAACCATGGTTCAATGCGAAGATTGCCGGAAAGCGGCGAGCGGGAACTGCGGGAAGCACCTGGAAAGCTACCTGGGAGCCGTTTCCTTCGACCGGAAGCCGGAGGAGCTTCCCAAGACGACGGAACAATTGATCCGGGAAGAGGTAAGTAAGGCGATCGCCGCGGAGAAAGAAAAGTGGGCGGCGGTGGCTCAGGCGCTCAAGCTGGCGCTTCCGAAGGGCCATGTTCCCTGCGGTTGTAAAAGGTGTTTTGCGCTCAATCAGGCGCTCCAGAAGGTGATGGGATGAAGGATTGCTTCTGGCTGGTCTTCAACCGTCGGGAAGGCGCCTTGATGTCCGCAAAATCCAAGAAGACGGCCGCTCGGTGGCAGAAGAAGCACCGTCCGAAGGGGTCGCGGCTGGTGTTCGTATGTATCCCCAGATAGGATGGGTGCCTGATGCAACATTTTCCCGTCGAGAACATCAAGAAGACCCTGCTTCCCCAACAGTTCATCTCCGCTCAGGCAGCCTTCGTGAAGGAATTTTCGGCCAAGTACGGGATTGTGATGGTGGAGGACGGCCATTGGAATGGGAAGCTCATCCTGAATGCCTTTACGGTGGATGATCCCAGGGTCGTGGCCCCGAAGCTGCCGGCCGTCTATCAGGGCTATCCGGTGCTGGTATTGCGGACTGGTCCCCTCATTTCTTACTAAGGAGGCGAATCATGGCTAAATTCGGGGAGGAAGTGGTATTAGGAGCAGGAGCTGTTGGCGCTGGAATCGGGATGGCGCTGACGATGGCCCTTTCTGCTCCCTCACTGAAACGTGCGCTATATGCGACGGCTGATCAGTCCGTCGTCACTCGTATCGAAGGTATCCTCAAGAACAATGGCATCCCCTTCAATACGACTTCGCCTACGCTGGATCCGAATACGGTCAGGCTGTTGGGTCCGAACAATACGACTCTATTTGTCATCGTCATCGAACAGGGAAATTTCGACAAGGCGTCAGCCTTGATTAAGGGGTAGCAAAATATCTGATGGTCAGGGAGCTAAAACAATTCGGAAGAGAGCTCCGCAGGCTGATCAACAGCCCGGAAGTCTTTTCCTTGCTTCGCGAAGGAGATTGGGGTGCCGGAGGCTGTTGGGTTCTCGCTTCCGCTCTTGTGGAGTTCCTGGGATCTCCGGCAGAGCTGTACGTCGTGACGAGTGACGGGATGGTGGAGCATGTGCTTGTCAGATACGTCGATATGTATATCGACAACAATGGAGCTCAAACAAAAAAGGAGCTAGATAGAAATATTTCAGAGGATCCTCACTACCAGGATCGGTCCTGGAGATTGGGGAAATTTACGAAGAAACTTCAGGAGCGTGCCAGAGAGGAAGGCTACATCGACTGTGACATCGGGATGGTCAAGGCTCTTCGCTCCTATCTATATAAGGCGTTCTTCACGTAATCCGGAGGGGGTCATGAAAATCAAGGTGGAGGGCAACGGAAAAGGGGTGCTCTGCTACCAGGCGGGCAACCATCTGGCGTTCGTGGAAAGCAACCTGAAGCAGGCCAAGACGCACCTCGCCGCGGGCGATCGCCAGGCCGCCTCGAAGGATCTATGGCAGGCCTGGGGAAGGGCAAGCGAGGCTCGGGACTATGTCCAAGACGTTGAGACCGTGAGCGTGATCCAGAAGAAGGCTGGGGATCTAGCCAAGGATCTGGCCAAAAAGATCCCGAAGGATGTCCAAGTTCGAATGAAAAGCCTGTGCGACCTTACCAAGAAAATCTCCTCGAAGGCCCTTAAGGCGTGCAAATAGATGCCGAAAAAAGCGCTCTACAACGTCCGGTTCGTGACTCCTCAGGGGCCTGAAGGCTTTATCACGAAGCTTTCGCCGGAAGAATTCGATGAATTGAAGGGGCGCCTCCAGGGATATTCCGAGGGAGGGGACATCACCGATGCGGAGATTCTCCCCATCGACGAGTCCACGGCCGTTTCCTACGACCAGGTCCGGGAGAACCTGGATGCCCGTTTCGGAGCCCTTGAAAAAGGGCGCCCGGACGTCTCCCGGGTGGATGAGCGCTTCGATCCGGAAACCGAGCGCCATGTCCGTGACCTTCTCGTCGGCGCCTTTGAAGGGGGATCGAACTACTGGTATCGGATCGACGGTAAAACCTTTCCGCCAGGTTCAAAACCCGCCGACTTCAAGGAAGGCGGGCGGATGCAGCCTCCGGGAGAATATTATCACTGGTCCGAGCTGATCCCGACTTACCCAGGGGGATCGCTCACAATCCGGGAGGTCGGGGAAGGCGAGGGGGAAGCGGAGGTCCTGGACCTCGCGGCGCTCAAGCGCGGATGGATCCTGCTCAAGGAAAAGCATCGGGAGAGTTACGACCGGATCATGCAGGGGAACGAGGATGCGTCCGACGGCGATCTTTTCCTGCAGCTTGCGCTCTTCGGCGAAGTCGTTTTTGGGTGAGGAGGAACGATGCACGTCAAAGTCGACATCAAGAAGGCTCCGGCCAATTACAAGTGCTTCAAGGCCGGCATGGTCTCCTCGAAGCTGATGCATGAGCTTCACCGGGCGGCCGAGGAAGCCCATGAGCACGATCGCGGGGGCACGCTGTTCCATCTCAGTAACATCGCCGACAAGGCGAAGTTCCTGGCCGATGGCGCGCCCAGCCCCGGCGTCGCCGCCGTCGCCAAACAGATCGGGAAGAAGGCGAGGAGCTTGACGGTGGTCCTCGAGAAGAACAAGGATCTCCGGATGACTCCGGAGGAGTCCTCTATGGCGGTCGCGCAGGTAAATGCGCTCCGGGACAGCCAGGGAAAGATGCTGAAGAAGGTGGCCGGGACGGCTTGCGGCGCCCCCGAGAAGGAATAATTCCAGTAGTTTGTTCGAGGGACTCTCGATAGAATCCGAAGAGAGAGCGAGGGAGAGAGTCCATGGCGTGGCTTCAGGTCTGCGGTCTCGTCCTGGTCGCCTTGGGCGTGCTTGCCGCTTTCATCACGACTGTTGCCACGAGACTCGTCCTTCGGGCCCCCTCCCCTCCCGAACCCAAAGAATGGCCGCCGGTTAGCATCCTGAAGCCCCTCAAGGGGGTGGATCCCGGGCTCGAGGAAAACCTGGAAAGCTTTCTCGCGCTCGATTATCCGAACTACGAGATCATCCTGGGGACGGCCGAAGCGGACGATCCGGCCTTCGCAATCGCGCTCAAGATCGCAAACAAAGCTCAGGTTCGCGTGGAAGCCCTGGCCGATCCAACCATGATCGGCTGCAACCCCAAGGTCAATAATCTAGCGAATCTCCATCCCAAGGCCCACCATGAGCTGATCCTGATCAGCGATTCCAATGTCAGGGTTCGGCCGGATTATCTGAAGAATCTGGTGGCCCACCGCGAACAGGCGGGCGGGGGCCTGGCCTGGTCGGTATTCCGGGGAATCGGCTGGAAGGGATTCTTCGGGGGGCTCGAGGCTCTTCAGGTGAATGGGATGGTCCTGGGAGGGATGTGCGGGATCCACAAATTCCTCCGGCTTCCGTGCGCGCTCGGGAAGTCGATGCTGCTCGGGAAGAAGGATCTCGAGGCGATCGGGGGATGGAGTGCTCTCGCCGATTATCTGGCGGAAGACCAGGTGATCGCAGAGGAGGTGAAGAAGACGGGCGCTCCGGTGGTGCTGGCGAACGCCGCGGTGGACAACGTCTTGGGGGCCCGGACGCTTGCGGGTTTTGCCGGAAGGCACCTTCGGTGGTGCCGGCTGAGACGTCATCTCAATCTTGCGGCCTATCTTGGGGAGTTCTTCGTCAATCCCGTCTTTCTTTCTCTGGTCTTGCTCGCGCTCGTCCGGACACCGAGGGTTGCACTACTGTCGGGCTTAACCCTCCTTTCGGTGTCGATTCTCGATTTCTTCGGAGAGAGGTTTTTGGGAGTAAGACGATCAGTGTTGGCTTATCCCGTAGCCGAGCTCGCTTTTTCCATTCTGCGGGGAGTCCTCTGGTTCGTCCCCTTTTTCAGCAATGTCGTGGTGTGGAGGGGAAACCGGCTGCATCTGGGCAAGCGAAGCCGGATTACCCTCGAAACTCCGCTTTATATTCGCGAACTGGACCGGGAATCCATCCTCAAGCCTTAGCCTGGGAAAACCGCCGGATATAATACCCTCATCGTCGAGATGAGGGGGTTTTGTGATTATCAAGATCAAATACGAGAAGCGCGACAAGCACATTCATACCCGGATCTTCATGGGTCACGAGATCCATCACGTCGCTTTATGTGGAAATCTGATCTTCAATCCCGCCGAGTTTGATTTCTTCATCCGAACCTTGAAGAATGGATGCTTCCTCACCAAAGGAGTGGACGTGAGCATCGTGGACGTGACGGATGGAGGCAGCAGCAACAGCTATCCGAAAATCCAGTTGCCTCCGGAAGATCAGCCGAAGTGAGGCTGACGGACTTGGAGCCAAGATTCCTGAGACGTGAGGCCGATGATCGTTGGCACGAAGTGGATACGCTTCAGGAGGCGAACGGGATCCTCTTCCTGTGCCCAAAATGCTGGACGGAGAACAAGGGGCCGGTGGGGACTCACGCGGTACTTTGCTGGGATCCTTCGGTGCCCCAAACGACCCGTCCGGGCCCTGGGCGCTGGAAACTGGTGGGGACTGGGTTCCAGGATCTTTCGCTCGTGGCTTCTCCCACTTCGGTCAGTCTTACTGACGGATGCAAGTGGCACGGGCTCGTGACGAATGGAGAAATAATTTCGGTTTGAGCAATGGAGGGATATTTTTACTCCAAAAGCATAAAAATAAAGGCTTATTTGAATGTCGGAATGGTCTGTTATCATGGGACGGAGGAAGGGGAGGATCGTCCGAAGGATAAAAAACCGCCGGAAATGAATGAATTGGAAGAGGGACATGAAAATGGTGATCAAGCCGAGTGATTTTCACCCCTGTCCGATCTGCAAAACTCCGGTGCCCGAATTCACCTGCCCGAGCTGTAAAGCGAATACGATCCTGCCCTGGTTCTTGGTGTCGAAAGCATCCGATGAAAAACAGGCGCAGTAGAAAGCTGATCGAGTCCTTCGGCGGCCGGGTGATGGCCTTCCGCAATCTGCCGATCCCGGCACAGCTTGCGATGGCCTGGTATATGGCCGTGGATGGGGAAGCGTGGGAGCTTCCTCCGGAGCAGGTGTCAGATGAGACGAGCCTTCTGGAGATTACCCGGGATTTTTCGGAAATGCTGCCCTGGTTTATCAAGAAGTATGGGAGTAAAAGATTTGGATACGTTGAGATCCCCATGGAAGTTCTGACCAAACAGGTCATGCGGGACCAATGGATGAAGGAGGACATGCCGAATCTCAAAGACTTCGAACAGTATCACCGTTGGTATGTCAGGCAGGGCGGGATGCCGGACCATCCCTTAACGGATCTCTGGCCAGTCATCTTGAGCACGAATTACGAAGAAGAAACCCTGGAGGACGGCTGGCACCGGCTTCACGACTATTACCGGAAAGGCGTTGAGATCGTTCCAGCCGTATATTTTCCGTGATTTTGGAGGAAAGGGATGGGAAGGAGCTTGAAGGCGAAGATCAAGCGCGCGGCGCATAAGGTGGCCAAGCGTGAAGAACAACTTGCCGTGGCCAAGGAGAAATACGGGGCGCTCGTGCAGGAGGCCGTGCGGAAAGGCAAGAAGTTGCCCGAGGCCAAGCCAGCCAATCCCTTGAAAAACCAAAAGGAGAATGAGTGATGGCCGATCAGGGAAATGGGAATGGTAAACCCCAGCGCGTTGTCCAGCTCCAGGATCTGGTCTCCCACGCCACGATCCGCAAGCTCGAACCCGTGATGAACGATATCGCCGAAGGGAAGCTCGAGATCAGCGAGGGAAAGAAAAAGATCTTCGAGATCCTGAAGCCGGAGGAGGCGGAGCTGCTCAAGAAAGGCGTGATCCCTGACTATCTGGCCTGGATGCTGGCCGGGAGAGCCGCACAGAGCGGGGGGCATCTGGGCTCGATCAACGTCAAATGAACCCATGGAAGCTGGGCGGGATCCTGATCTCGATTCTCGGGTTTATCGTTCTTTTGACCATACCTGGGTACCGCGGTTTTCTGGGGTTCGCGGTCCTCATGATCTCCGGGATTGTTCTTTTTGAATTCAGCGAAAAGGAAGACGATTGACGGGGTTCCGATTTTCAGTTGCATTGGGTGTCCTTTTCCGGGTAATATCTACCCAGCGGTCATCTCTCCCTCCCCCAGGCCGCTTTGACCGGTTTCTTTTGCTCGAGTGGGGAGCTCTATGAAGACCATATTCACCATGGGGTTTGGCACCCAGTACAGCCTGTTCGGCTCCCCCTTCTCGATGGGCCAGCAGACCGGCACGATGACCGCGGCTTCCCTCGACTATGCGGTCAGCCTCTTCAACCAGACCTCCACCTGGGTCAACAACAATTCCAACCAGCAGTATTGGCTGGGCTCCGATTATCCGACCTTCCAGCAGCAGTGGGCCTTGGCCTATCAACTGAGCGGCGATGTCCTGGGCTACGATTCGATCCTGGATTCCGGTGGCACCCTTTCGGACGACCAAAACACCAAGGCCCTCCAGTTCGCCAATGCCATCAGCTTCGCCTGGGGCATCATTCAGCAGCATCCAAGCCCCGCTGGCGCGGCTCCTGGAGCTGCCGCTCCTGCCGCAGCGGCCCCGGCTCCGGTCACCACGCCGGCTCCGGTTCCGGCTGCCCCCCAGACGCCCGCGCAACAGGTCACCCAGGCGGCTGCGGGCACCGCCGCAGGAATCACCGCGGCTACCGCCGCCAAGGCCGCTGCCAAGGCGCCCGTTCCCACTCCTCCCCGGCCCGGAGTCCAGGTTCCTCCTTCTCCTGGACCCAATCCTCTCGTCATCGGCGGTGTCGCCATCGCAGGTCTCGCCATCCTGGCCTTTGCCCTCAAGAAATGAAGTATCCGGTCCTCAACCTTGCCCAGGCGGCTCCGCCGCCGGCGCCTGCGCCGGCCGCTCCCCCCACGACGACCACCCGGACCATTCCCCTCTCTCCTGATGTCCTCTCCACCGGACCCGGCATCGGGATCGGCATCACGGTCGCCGTCCTCGTCGGCCTCGGCCTCCTCCTTTTCCTCGAGTAAGCTCCCCCTCCTTGCTTTCGCCCCCGCCAGGGCGTAAAATCACCCTTAGGCCGCCTCCCTTCACCTCCCCCACCGCGGCCGGTTTGCCCTGAGGAACCTATGGCATCCAGCCTGCCGTCCAAGATCGTCGTCCTGGATCCGCTCACGTTTGAAATCTGCACGCTCGCGCAATTCCCCGACGTGAGGTATTACGGAGTCAAAGTCTTCCTGCAAGGGGAGCGGGCTCCCTTCCTGACTCGGTTCGCCGCCCTCGGAACCCAGGACGATCCTGAAACCGTCGCGAGGGAGATCCTCGTGGATCTTCAACTTGCGGCCACCGATCCGGACGAACTATGGAGAAGGATCGAGCAGGAAATCGGAAATATTCAGGCGGATTCGATGGCCCTGAAAGTGGTTAAGCAGGGGTTTAACCGCATGGTGGCCTGGGCTTCAGAGCGTCCGGATTCGATCGGGAAAGCCTTCGTTATGGTAGGCGAGACCTGATGGCCACCTGGACGAAATCGGGGAAAGATATTCGGGTATTGCTGTCCGAGGCGGCCGAGATCGAGCCGGAGATCGGGGAGGCGCTCGGAGACGTGGCCATCGAGAACGCTGATGATCTCACGCGGATCGTCGCGAGCTCGTGTTGGGGAGAGGTTTTTCAGGATCTGGAAAAATCCATCAACCAAGGGGTGGAGATCGAGCTCGACTATGCCAAGTGGAATCGGAGCGGAAAACTGATCATACATGAGGGACGGGTGCTCTACGGCGCGCGCGAGCCCGGGTTTACTCTTTCCTGGAGTCAGCGACTTGAAGAAGTTTCCCAGGACCCGAGAGAATGGACTCCGAGACAGCCAGCAATGGTGGTTACTCTGACGCTGACCTTGGCGAGGGTAAAATCCGGAAGGGAACTGAAAAATCTGGCTAAAGATCTTGGCTGGGAATTGGTGAGCGGCTGATGGTCTGGGAACCTGATCCGAGAGATTGGAGTCCGAGGGGAGAGATCCCCGGGGCGCCGATCTGGCCTGAGTTCGTCGATATGTATCTGGAGACGGCGCTCTGGTCGGAGACGGATGAGAATGAAAAACCGTTGGATGAAAATTATGACGTCGATGATTTCAGTCAGAAGGCAATCGATCAGGCAGTGGAGGAATCCAATAAATTTATCAAGGCTAACCTGAAGGATCTGAAGGCTGTGGGAAATCCAAGCCATCATGGGCACGATTTTTGGTTGACGAGAAACCATCATGGCGCCGGCTTCTGGGATCGCGACTATGGAAAAAGGGGAGATCGGTTGACCAAAGCTGCTCATAAGTTTGGAGAGCGGCATGTCTATGTGGGAGTCGACGGGCTTCTGTACTTACGGTAAAACCATGCCTGAAGACTCGATCATGGACTGGGTGAACAACGAAGAGCCGCTCTATAACGACATGATGGCCATGTTCGACAAGTGGATGGAAGAGGGGGATGCTTGGGACGAACGACGGGCATTTCAGGAAGCTCGCCGCCTGGCAGCCCATTTTGCAGAAGCTCTAGAATCGGGGAGTGTGAAATACGGCATCCAGGCGATCGATCAGGCCGCCAGGGAGATGATGGAGGAGTTCGAGGAGCACCGGGAAGATGTGATCAAAAAGGCGGCAGAAAGGGCGCTAACTCCCCGTCAGCCGGAGGCGCTGACGCCGGAAGACGTCGAGCATGCCAAGAAGTATGATGCGCTTGCCAGGCAGATTGGCATCGATATTCTCAAGGAGTTGATCCCCGCTTCTCCGGAAAAGATCCGGAAGGCGATCGAAAAAGGGGATACGTATCTCAATAGCATCCCTCTTCGGAAATGGGATCAAGCGTCCGCCCACATTTATCTGCCCGGGAAAAACCTCAGCCTGTCTGAGAAGGTCTGCGCGCTCAAGCATGTGGCCAGGTGGTATTTCGCATAGATGGGAGAAAAGGAGATTCCGAAAGGGTGTCTCGGATGCAACCATGATGCGATCGCAGCGTTCATCCGGGCCCATGGCCTCGATCCCGAGGAATTCGAGGAAGTGCCGAATCCGAAGCAGGCGTGGGGAGAAGTCGCGGTGTGTGGGAAATGCCAGCGGGCATGGTTGATTCCGAGACGGAGGGATCGGGAAGCGAACTGAAGATGCTGAAGGAAGCCTGTAAGGTATTCACGGCGCTTGGCCCTGATGGGCAAATTTGCCAGCTCGAGGTCTTGGCGGACGGAGGTCCGCTTTGCGTCGCTGGGATCTGGGATTGGGAAGCGCGCCGCCTCATCCAGGGTCTCTACTGGATCTATTTCAAGCGTGCGGGGGTTCATTTCGGACCCTTCTATGCATCACTCACCCTCGCGGAGAGCGCCATGAAAAAGGCGCTCAAGATCCAGGCGGGGCTCTGGGATCAGGACCGGGAGTGGTACCGGCATCAGGCGTGGCTTCAGGAATGGATCGACAAGAACCTAGGAAAATCCGACTGGCTGATCGGCGGCGCGTGGGCGAAGGATTGAAGATGCCAAACGAGATCGTCATCGTCCGGGATAAGCGCGTTTACGGGGACACTCCGGGAAAGTATGGACTCGTTCGGGCGGATGAATGGTGCGAATACAAATATGAGGTGACTCTTTGGAGAGGGCCGGACAAGCCGGACGAACGGGTGGAGACGGAGCATCTGATGGAGGTCACCTGCAAGAACGTGCAGGTTGACAATCAAGGATTCTTTGTCTGTGCGGAATCGGAAGGCCGCGAGTTCTATCCGTGCCCGGAAATGATGACCAAAGGCTTCATCGACATCGTGGAAAAGAAAGCAGAGGAAATGCTGGAAGCCTATGCGAATCAGCATGCTGCCGAAATAGACAGCTATATCGGCTATGAACGAATGGTCGAAAAGCTGGGAGATGATTGGCGTGACGAGATCTTTTCTACGGGTGAATTCGATAAAGGCTATGCGGTGAATGGCGAGCCCGTGACTAGGAAGAAAGACCTAAATCCCCCGCGAGGTTGGATCAAGACGGATTTTGGCGGCCGATCCGATGGGGGTGAGGCAGAGATTGCGAAATCGGAATTGGCGGAGCTGATGGTGTATCCGATGAGAGAAAAAATAAAGATCAGCTCCCCTAAGAATATCCTCTTCCGGGTGCTCGATCTTCTTTATCCCCAACATAAAGAGGTTGTAGTTTGGAGTTCTGACTATGGGGATAACTGGGTTTATCTTTCCAAAAAGGCCATGGAAGCGCTCGCGAGCATCGAAGAGGCGGAAGGAAAGCGCGAGTGGAGCGCGAGCTATGAAACGGACGAAGATAAACGCAGACGGAAGATAGAGGAAAGGATAAAGGCAGCCCGGGAAAGGAGAGAGGAGGCTGACTTCAGGCGGGAAGAGAAGAGGAAGATTCGGGAAGGCGGGTATCCGGATCCGAGGGACTGGTCCCCGCGTGGAGAGCTTCCGGGGTAATGAATGCCAAGGGATGAAGTGGATCCGAGGGACTGGTCGCCGACATGGGAAGGTGCGCGGAAGCGTGGAGCGGCTCTTATCAAGGTGATCGGCAATCTGGGAGACGAGCATCCTTTCGATTACGGCGGGTTTATTGTTTATCGCGTGGCGGATCCCACGAAGACCGGATCCGAGTCGAGATGGACCGCGGTTGAATACTGGGGTGAACCGACCGAGGTGGACCGTGACGATCCGAAGAAAGACACTTATCAAGTGTTCCGGTGGAATATCGAAAACGACGTGCTCAAGGATCTCGATTGGGTTGAGGGGTCGGATCTGGGAGGCTGGGAGGCTGTTGCAAAATCAGTAGGAATGAGCCTAGAGAAATTGAAGAAGGATGCCAGGTCCGGGAATGCCTTGGATCGGGCTTGGATCTATAAGCTGGTTGGAGATTTCTATGGCATCGATAATCTCGATTCGTATCCTCTGGAATTGACGCGGGAAGAAATGGAAAAGCGCTGGCCCGAGTTCAGGTGAAGGATGGCGGAACGAACCTACGAAACGGAGTTCCGGCCGGGATACGAGATCCCGGGGATCCTCCTCTTTCTCGTGAAGGAAGGAATCTTGCAGGACCTGTCCTGGCACAACGATGTCAGCCCATCGTTCGGGATCGACGGCTTGGTCAAGGAAACGAAGGGCCGGCCGCAGGGATCCTCAAACATCGAGGCTCGGATCTGGGTGGACCATCCGATCGAGCGGTTCCGGGAAACGGGCGGCAGGCGATTCGTCGTAACGTATACCGTCTCCGGCGACCAGAAGGACGCCTGGGGATTCGACGATCTCGAGGTCGCGCTCGGGAAGCTTTTTTCCGTGATCGTGGAGCATGCGGGAACCTTGGAGGAGATCCCGGAGGCATGGCCGGATCTTGTGGCCGAATATTCGAGTGCCGATGAAATCCTGTCCGAAATTCTCGACCGGTATTACCGGAGCCGTTGACATGACCAAACATCCGCTCCCGTCGGAAATTTGGGGCAAGATCGACCGGGTGGCCGGAGTGAACTGCTGTTTTGTCAGCAAGGGTGAAAAATGCTCCGGATACCACCCCCAAGGCACCTGTGTCATCTATGGTTACGAGGCCTTGTCTGCCGCGGTGAAGGGGGCGATCCATGCGGCCCGGAACGGGGCGCTCGACGAGGCGATCGATGAAATCTCGAAGCTCCTGACGGCCGACGGCCTGATCCTGAAGCCGGAGGTGCTCGAGATCCTGAATGGCCTCAAGTGGCCGAATTGGTAGGGGCTGTATGACGGAATTCGATCGGACCCGGGCCAATTGGGGGATCGTGATCTCAAAACAGGGGACGGATTCGCATTTTGAGACTCATCTGGAGGCGGCCATGGACGAACATCTGTCGACTTTGAAAGATCGCTGGGAATCGGACGAGGAGCCGAGCGAGGAGCTCAGCATCATGGCGGCCGGCGCCGGCGAGACGATCTATATCGGCCGGTATCCCGAGGGGGTCGTCGTGCGCCTGAACGACCGGAACAACCAGATAACGTTTCTCACGAACGAGCAGGCAGCCGAGCTGGGAAACAGGCTCCTCGGAAAGCAGGGATAGGCATGGCGAAGAAGAAGACGCCCGAGGAGGAAATGGAGGAGCTCGTTCGGTCCATCCGGCGGGAATTCGAAGATTGGAAGAAGGTAAAGAAGCGGGGCACGACCGATCCTTCCTACCCGGACGGGGTAAATCTCAATCTCATCCGGAATCATATTTTCTACGATCAGGCGCGCCTGAAGGAGCTTTGCAAGAAGAAGTGTCCACCGGAAGCTAGGATGAAACCACCAAGAAAAGTTTCTGAGACTTACATGGCCCCGGGATCGAAAGCGATGAGATTCCATAGGAAAACGAAAAAGTGACCTTCCTGGTTATCGGCTGGTATCTTCTGGTCGGGATCTTGGTCCATCTCTTCCTGCCCAAGCCGCCGCGGGCGAAAGAGGCCTTCCGGATGGCGGAGGAGATCGAGCCGGGATTTTCTTTCCTGGTCGCGCTCAGCGTGGTGATCCTTTGGCCGGCGGCGGTGATCGGGGCGCTCCTCCGCTTTTTTCGGTAAGGGAAATGAAGAAGAAAAAGAAGAAACCTCAGGTCTGGTGCCACTACGGCGGCAAATGGTATCCTTTGGGAAGGGCGAAAAAGAAGTGTCCACATTGCGGAGCGGTCTTCATGAAGGGGGATCTGGGCCATAAGTTCAAGTAGGATCGAAGATGCCGCGCGAATACATCGGTTTCTTGGAAGGAAAGCTGGAGACTCCTTTCGGTCCCATGGATTTCGCCATCACCCGGGGGGATCATGTCTCGATATCTGCTGGAAGTAGTTCAGACAAGTCTCCGAGGATCGTGGTGAACAGGGTGCCGTACTCTACTCATCTTCATCTTTCCCTTCAACCCGACGGTTCCTGGATCCAGAAAGACAATGTCGACCTCTATATGAGCCGGGGCATGGGAAACGATGCCTCGCGATCGGCAAGGGAGAAGGCGTATCTAGGAATCAAGCAGGCCTGGGAGCAGTTCATCGCGGGGGATGAAGGGGCGCTTCTCGAAGCCGAGCGCGGACATCTCAACAACGAAATCAGGAGCAAGGAAAAGGATATCGAGAAGGCCAAAGCGGCACTGAACGATCTTGAGGTCCAAATGGAGGAACTTCTTTCCCGCGAGCTCATGGTCCAGGATCGCCAGAAGGAGCTCACGAGAGAAGGCGGCTATCCGGATCCGAGGGACTGGTCGCCCAGGGGAGAGATTCCGGAAGGGTTTGAAGAAACGGAGGAATAGATGTTGAGATGCTGGTGTTGCGGGAAGGGTTATGACACTTCGGGCGGCTGCCTGGATTGCACGGTGATCACGATCCACTGCATGTGTGGCGCGAAGTTTTGCGCCAAGCACCGTGGGCAAGATTACGAAAAACATCAGGAAGTCTGTCCGAACATCATTCGGATCAATACGACGGTCCATCCCCAGCCATTGAATCAGCAAAGCGGAATCTCCTGGTAGAGCCTTGAAGATCCAGTTTGAAGTCGAGGGACCGATCCTGGGGTATCGCCAGACGACGAAGAAGACGATGTTCCATCCCAAGGAGCGGGCCCGCTCGATCGCCTACGGACAGTTCAAGGAGCGCGTGCTTCTCACGTCCATGCAGGCCGGGCTGCCGAACATGGGGATCGCGAAAAAGGAGAAGGCGCCGAAGCTTTCGGTGTTCCTCTATTGGGAGAAGAATCCGAAAATCGACTTCAAAAACGTGTATGGTGCCTTGGAAGATTCCCTCTGGTACGAAGACGACCGCTATGTGAAGCCGGGGAAGCATTCCGGCGTCCTGTGGGATAGCGGGGTTGAAAAAGCGATCGTGATCGTGGAGATCTAGGATGGATTGGAAGCTGAGCGTTGCCGGGAAAAGGTGCGGTTACCAGATCCGTCCCGAGACGGTCACCGTCGGGCATCCCTTGATCGTGGATCCTCCTCCAGAAGGAGTTTTGTGCCAGGCGCCTGCTTCGTGGGAGGCCCATCTTTCTCAGGGCCCTAAGGACGACCCTCGGGAGTGGAGTCCAAGAGATTTCATTGTCTACCGCTGCGGCCGGCATCACGAGCTCGACCTCGCCGAGGAGAAATATTGGGATAAGCTGTTAAAAGCGAAGATGGTGGTGTTTCCCTATATCCCCCTCCAGACCCCTCAAATTCCCTTGGGCCCCAATCAAACATTGAAACCGGAACATATGGTTCCTTATCTTGGGCCCATCATCATCAGACATCTTCCGTGATCGAATTCGTAAAAGGCGATCTCTTCAAGTCCAAGGCCGATGCGCTGGTCAATCCGGTCAACTGCGAAGGAGTGATGGGGAAGGGCCTGGCCAAGGAGTTCAGGCTCCGGTGGCCGGAGATGTTCCTGGACTACCAGGAACGCTGTGCGCGCCGGGAGCTCTTACCGGGAAGCACGGTCCTGTTCTCGAAGACGTTCCCGAACATCATCCTGTTTGCGACCAAAGGAGCCTGGAGGAATCCTTCCAAGTATGAATATATCGAGACGGGTCTCGAGAATCTGAAAGAGGGTCTTCGAATCTGGAACCTAAAGAGGATCGCGATGCCGGCAGTCGGCTGCGGACTGGGGGGCCTCAAGTGGCCCCAGGTGAAAGGGTTGATCTGGGGGCATCTTCAGGATCTAATGGTGACGGTGGAAGTCTATGAACCCTGATTGTTATTTTTGCAGCCCATCCTCGCTCAGGCTGGCCGCTCAATACGGCGTTCGGCCTAGCCAGGTCGTCGACGTGAGAAGCCAGCGGGGAGGAACCCTGGTGCGGTGTCTTTGCTGCAAGCGGCACTGGATATCGAAAGCGAAATGGACCCGGGAGACCGAGGTGAAGGCGGAGTCGTCTGAGAAATGAGCACTCCTCCTTGCTCCCGGTGCGGCCATTCATGGGTCGATCACAAGTTCGTTTGGGTTCCGGTGATGAGCACGAACGGCCCCTGTACCCATCCTTCGAAACCCAATTCCTGGGAGCCGGATCCGAAGAAAGGGCCGCCGTGTGGATGTCCCGGTTTCGAGTTTCCAAAGTAAGGTATCAGGGTAGGGTTACGATGAAGAAATGCGCCTGTGCGCTGACCCCGGACGGGGAATGCGAGTCCTGCAGGGCCCAGGCGTTCACGGCCGGGACGAAACTTCAGGATCTTCTCAGAGACTTGATGCCTTCGGTCGTGGCCTTGGAAAACGAATTATATAAAAAGATAGAGGAACTCAAAACCCAGTGGGATATCGCCAGCGTTTCTTTCGATGCCGCCGAATCCTGTTCCCGATGCGCCCATAAGTATGTCGATTTTGCGCTGTCCAAGATGATCCTAGGCTTTCGGAATAAAAATGAGATTCGGTTTGCGGAGGCTTTCGTAAAGAAACTCGAAAAAACTTTTGCCAAGCGCGGGATCAAGCTTCCGCTCACGAAGAGGGCTTGGGCTAAAATCAATAATTGACTTGACATTTCAGGTAGCTTCCGTATACTTCTCATCATCAAAGCGCTCTTTAGAAATCTGCCGGATGACCTGGCAAGATCCTTTGGGCGACACGGCCGCAGGAAGGAGCCAGGAAGTCCACGCTGCCGTTTGGCTTTGGGGCGTGAGCCCGCAGCCGAATAAACGCCGGGGTTAATCTGGCGACGGCCCGGACCTCTTTGGGGAATCTTTCTTCTCCCGGCCCGATTCCCGCAGGGGCCCGAACGTCGGACGCCAAAAACGAAACGTGGGAGAACACCATGTCCAGTCTCACCCTGAGCGCGCGCCTGGAGAAAGCCAAGGTCGCGCGGAGCCAAGTCCACAAGCTGCATCTCCTGGTCAACCTGGAAGGCAAGAAGATCGAAGGCAAGCGGAAGCCCCTGGCTCTCGGCGTCGCCATCGACCTTTCGACTTCCATGAGCGGCCAGAAGGTCGAGGACGCGAAAGCCGGCCTCGAGAAGCTGGTCGATCACCTGACCGACCAGGACACCCTCACCATCGTCGCCTTCTCCAGCTCCGTCTGGACCGTGCTTGAGCCCACCCGGATGGGCCAGGCCGAGAAGGACCGCGTCAAGGCCGAGATCCGCGCGATGAACGTCATTTCCGCGACCAATCTGTCCGGCGCCACGATCGCCACCTACGAGCAGGTCCGGAAGGCCGCGGAGAAGAAGCTGAAGGAGTCCGTGAGCCGGGCCCTCCTCTTCACCGACGGCTGCCCGACCGCGGGGGACACCTCCATGGATGGCCTCGTCAAGATCGCGAAGGGACGCCCGGAGGACACCAACCTCATCGCCTTCGGCTACGGCTCGGACTACAACGCCGAGCTCATGACCTCCATGGCCAAGGCGGGCGGCGGCGAGGCCTACCACATCAAGACCCCGGACGAGTTCGGCCCCACTCTCGGGCGCGTCTTGGGCGGCCTCCTCACCTGCGTGGCCCAGAACGTCAAGCTCACCCTCAAGATGAAGCCGGATGTCAAGATCCTGGAAGTTCTGAACGATTTCGACGTGGACGCGAATGACAAGAAGACCGAGGCGACCGTCACGGTGGACGACGTCTACAGCGAAGAGAAGCGCCGGGTGCTCGCCGAGATCGAGCTTCCCGCCATGGACAACTCCTCCCGCCCCTTCAAGTACGGCACGGCCGTGATCGAGTACCAGGACCTGACGAAGCAGGAGAAGGTCACGGATGAGATCGCGCTCGAAGTCGAGTACGTGAAGGAGTCCGAGGCCGACAAGGAGTCCGACAAGGAGGTCGCCGAGCAAGTGGCGGCTCTTGCGGCCTCGAAGGCCCAGGAGGAGGCGCTCCGCCTCGCCCAGCAGGGCCGCTTCGCGGATGCGAAGAGCGTGCTGCGCAACGCGGCGCAGGATCTCCAGGACGTGGGGACGGCCTTATCCTGCAGCATGGCCGACGATCTGAACGACAACGCCCTGAGCCTGATGGCTCCCGACAAGTTCGCGAATGGCGGGGCCCATTACCTCCATGCCAATGCCGCTTCCTACCGCTCCGGGCGCGGGCAGACCATGGGGGCTTCCAAGCTCTACGCCACCTCCATGCAGGCGAAGATGCAGGCCGACTTCAAAAAGGCCGGGAGTCCGGTCTCCGGGGATCCGATGTCCCAGGGGAGCTCCGGTTCTCCGCTTGCCCAGGGAGGTGTCGGTTCCCCGCTTGCCCAAGGGGGTGGTGCGGGTTCTCCGTACATCGGCATTCCGGGAGGCTTCCCTGGGGTGCCGGGGCATGCAGGAACGCTCCCGATCAAGCCCCATGTCCAGCAGCCGAAGCCCCTGTCCAAGAAGCGGACGCGCCGCTAAGCTTTCCAGGGGGGCCCAGGATCGGTCGCCGGTCCTGGGCCCTTTTCCTATCTCAGGGCTTCCATTTCCATCCTGGTCATGATAAATTAAGTCACCGGGCGTTCCCCTCCCCCCACGCCCTCCGGAATCGGAGGCACCGTGCATTATCCCTTCACGGGTCTATGGCTCGGTCAGGTCCCTCTTAGAAGAATGGCAGCTAAAAACAGCAATGAGAATTTTTCGAATTTGACGGAAATGCCTGGCAGGATCGGGAAGTTCGGCGAAAACTATGGAATCCCGATCGCCCCGCCCCCGCTGCCGTCATGGGCGACTCATCCGTCAGCACCGGCTCCTTCCCCGGCCCCGGCGCCCGCTCCTGCGCCAACCCATGCGGCGGCGCCTCCCGCTCCGCCTCCGCCTCCTCCGGCGGCACCGCCAGCTCCTCCTCCCCCAGCGCCTCCTCCAGCTCCTTCCGGAGGCCCGTACGGAGGAGGGGGAGGAGGAGCATCATCGGCTCTCGCGATTTCGTTTCCAGGGGAACCTGTTGCTGCTGGAGGGCCTGTTCCCGTAACCCCCCTCTGGTCGGCCGCTCCCTACGGATCGGCGGAAGTTGTCCAAGGGCTTCTGCAAGTCCCCGGCAATATGGGTCCCCTTCCCGTACAGAATGCGGTGGCGGTACAGCAGATTCTGGCAAAATATGCGCCAGGAGAACCGATTCCGGTGTCCGATTGGTTCGCGCTCTGCAACGAGATGAATCCGCCAAAATGAGAAACTTCTTCATGGGTGGCGATCCCTGGGGGAGGGCTCCCAGCAGGCTGGGCCAGACTTATACCTATACCCAGCTTGTCCAGATCCTGAAGGCGGCCGTCACCGAGCAGAATTCGCTGAAGAACAGGAACGACAGACTGCCTCCAGAGTATCAGCTCGATCCGGCGGAGATCGCCAAGGTGGACCAGGCCATCCAGGGCCAGCAGAACTGGATCACCGGGTATGACAACGAAGTGATGCCGAAATGGATCTTCTGGGACACCACTGCGGATCCAGATGAGACGAAGGCTGCGCTCAATGTCCAGAGCCTGGTGCAAGCCCTTGACCAGAAAGAGCGGGGCCAGGAAGCGAAGGCCGGGGAGATCTCCCAGACAGCTCCTGGCACGGCTCCGGCGCCGGGCCACGCGCCGGCCTCCGCACCGACAAAGAATGATTCGACCACTGGATCGATTCTCGCCGTGATGGCAGCGGCCGCCTTCGCCGCGGCTGTGTTTGTTTCCACCGACAACTGGAAAAGCTGGCCCTGGCAGAAGTCGCCTTATGAACCACCGTCACCAGCCGCTTGAGATTGGGAGGGATGATGTTCATACCGGCGTTCTTGGGTCAGGTGAGGCTTGCCGAGCGTCGCCGGACTTCGCAAGGTCGCCTCTGGTGGATGCATCATATTCTGAATACCCGGGCCTATGCCGAAACGTCGTTCCAGAACGATCTCCCTGGAGCCCTGAAAGCGGTGGGCGAGCTTTGGCGAGCGGTTCTCGATTGGCAAGCCTTGACGCATAGCCCGGTCGCGGGCGTCTTGATGGGCGAGCATACGGTGCTCGTGAAGCTGCTCGTGGACTGCATTGCCCTGGGGAAGGGGAATTCTTGTGCGGATACCGCGGTGGAGGCGTTGCTCCGGACGGTGGACGAAAGCGCCCAGCTTTTCCCCCGGGATCCGGCGGGATTCGCCGCTCTCTTCGGACCGCATACCCAACTGGCGGGAGCCTATATCACGGATCTTGCCAATAAGGATCAGGAGTCTTTCCAAACGCATTGGGCACAGGCACTGGCGAACGGAGAGGCGCTCGGACGGTGGACGGACGAGCATTTTTTCGTGAGAACCTAAATGGCCAAGAAGGTAGACCACGGAGCCGCAGTGGCGGCCTTGCATGGCATCAAACGATCCGGGGATTGGCGAAGCCTTGAACGATGGATGAAGAAGTATTTCGGGAATGTCTGCCAGATTTGCGGAAAAGGGCCCGTTCAAATTCACCATTGGTATGCTTTCCACGACTGTGTTTTGGCTGGTCGTCCGGAGCTCGAACGGACGTTCGAGAACTTGACTTCTCTTTGCGAGACGGAAAAGGGGAAGCCCACCGAGGACCATCACGAGATCTGCGGCCATCTTTGCGACTTTAAGTCCTACGACAAGGACTTGGTAATTCAGATTCCGAAATGGAAAGGTCTTCCGGGCAGCGCCATCAAAGAGATGGACGATTGGAAAGCTCTCGCTGCGGCGAAGCCGCTCTCCTATCCTTCAATGGGTGCGACCGATCAGTCCAGCTTCAAGGCCACCTTGGATATTGTTTTTCCGAAGGACAAGATCGCGGTCTGGGATGGCAAGCAGTTCATCAAGAATGGACAGGTCTTCGTACCATCGGCATACAAGGCGGGATAGTGTCCTAATTTGATAGGTATGCTATGAAGCTAGGAATAGCCTTGTGGTCACTTAATCGTTTACTCCGCGTCTTTGGACTTGTCTTTGTAGTGGGAATTGATGATGAAGGTCCTACGAGAATATGGATCGAAAGTAGGCAAGCCTACGATTCTCGATGCATTGTGAAGCCAAATTAGGACAGTACCCAAGGCAGCTTAAGATTGTCCTGTCCAGGCATCTGGGGTATAGTGGGGAAGAACCTGCGATCCTTGATAATTAGACCTAACGGAGATTTCCCTCTCTCGCGCATCGAAATCGCTATGCCGAGTTAATCTTCTCCCCTTGCGGGGAGATCATCCTTGGCATATTTCAGGCCTGCTCTCTGATCTTGCGTTTTCTCCGCATATATGGAGATTCCCCGGCACCTGGGTTTGGCTTGGACCTGACCCGATTCTTTTTCTCCTTCTGGAGATTACCCATTCGCGAAGCTTCAGTTTGACGGCTCTTTTGATTCCTCTCCAGCGTGGAGATCGCCCTTCGTTGCAACGAAATCTTCATGTCATTCCATTTTCTCTCCTTTGTATGGAGATTACCCCTGGTGTGGCAAAGTGCTGATCCGCGCGCGCGCGTTTTCTCCAGACGGAGATCTTCCCGGGTGGCTGATCGTCAGGCGGTTGACGTAGCTTTCTTCTCTCCTGGAGATCAGCGGCCGGAAAGGCGCTCGAGCGCGCGGTTCGCCTTGGCGATCGCCGCCAGGCGCTCCGGCGTTTCATCACCGCTATAGCAGCTCACCCGGGCCCGGCCGTCCATGTCGAGATGCAGCTTTCCTCCGGGCCCCAGATTCCCATCGAACCGGTAGATCATGAGCTCACGATATTCCAGCGCCTCCCGGGCATAGCGGAGGAACTGATCTTTTTCCTTTGCTCCTAATTTCGCAATGACCTTCCAGAGATCCTCCGCGGTCATTTCCTCTTCCTCTCCGCTTGCTTCAGGATCCTTATGAACCTTTTCCGCATCTCCTTCGTCAAGCGCCCCGTGCCGAGCTCCTTTCGCGCCTCATCCCGGCCCCAACCCGGACTGTGCTTTTTCACGAGCTCGTAACTTGTCCGCTCCCAGTGCCAGGGCGCAAAATTGTGCGTCCAGGCCATGTGGCCGGCACACTTGACGATCGCGTGGCGCTTGCCGTCTAGAATGACGGAATAATACCGCCGCTCGGAGACTCCCGAAAAATAGTCCAGGAGCCATTTTGGACGGGGATCTTCAAGGACGCGGTCCATGAGCTACTCTACGATTTTCGTGTTCTTGAGGAAATGAGCCAGGGCCTTCTCCACGAAGTCCTTGCCCATGTGCTCGCTCTCGCACTCGAGTTCGAGCTTCTTGAGGTCGGTCCCCTTCTGCCGGAACCGGATCTGGCCGAAGCCGATATGCTTGGCCGCCCAGTCCAGGACGAAACCTCCGGAGAGCATGCTCTCTTCCTTCTTATCCCGCGTGTCTGTCCAGACGTGATTGATATTTACGTAGAAGAACTCCGGGTTTTCGAGAGCCTTCTTTCTTTCCTCGGGTGTGAGCTTGATCATCAGTGTCCTCTCAGATTATCAGTAATACCCCGGAGACGCTCCTTCACCAGGGTGAAAGAAGTCCGAGGCCACGTCGGGCCATGAGTCATACGGGCTTCGAAGAATCAGGACGGAGCGTGGCCATGAGATCGTGGAACCGCTGGGCAAGGCCGCAGGCCCTTCCTTTGGCCTCGGCCGATTCCTGGTAGTGCTCCTCCGCTTCCTCCATCTCCCAATACAGCTTGACGATCGGGTGGAGCGCGGCGGCCGCGGCGGCGGCCGCGACATCCTCCACTTCCCGGACCGTCATGGGGGCTCGAGCACCTCCTGGCTCCCCCAGGTGACTCGTGCGCCATTCCTTTTGTGCCACTGGAGCCAGCTCCGGGCGGCAGTCAGCCATTCGCCGCCCGCCTTCCTGAGATCGTTGGCTGTGATCATGTGGCCTCCTTTTTTCTCATTTCCGCTTCAAGGATAGATATGGTCTTTGTTCACGATGCATCTGGATTCCGAACAGTGGGTGCCCTCGTAATCCCACCAGAGGACATGAAATCGCGCTCCTTCCAGGCGCACATGCTTCACGAATCTTTTGTCCGAGGCTGGTTCCACGGGAACGAGGTCGAATGTTCCCAGGGACTCTAGGACGATCTCATCCTTCATATCCCCTTCTTCCTCACCTCGGCCCGGATCTTCATCAGGATCCTTCCCAGCCGGTTCTCCCCCACCCACTCGTTCCCCTTCTTCACGCAGCCCCAGATCGCATCCCCATGATAGTTCCCTTCGACGAGTTCCTGGTCCCCGGTCAGCACGAGAGCCTTCCCCAGCACCTTGTCCGAAAATTTCCACCGGACCAGATCCTCCATAATCTTGTCCTTCACTTGCTCCCAGTCTTCCCGGAGCGGCACACTTCTTCCCAGCATCTTCGCTTCATTCGGTGTTGGAGCCGCCAGGATCTTTCCCTGGAGCGTCGGATCGAGAACCTTCTTCGATTGAAAATGATGTTCGAGCGTTGGGTGCGGAAGGGGATAGAAATTGCCCAGGAACTCGTACTGATTGATGAACCGGTCGATCATACCTTTTCCTTTTCGATCTCCTTCTCGATCTCCTTGTGGACCTCTTCGATGAAGTCCGAACCGTCTTCGGTCTGGATTACGAAGGAATCCCATCCATTCTTCAGGATCCCCAAACGGTGGCGCTCGAGCCTCTCGAGATCCAGGTCCTTGCCCTGGTAGGCGTACAGGAATTCATCGAGTGTTCCTGGGGTCAGAAAGTAGAATCCGACGATCGAGCGTCCCTGGCTCGAGGGCTTGAACTCCTCCTTTTCCGCCTTGAGGAGCAAATCAGCCTGGCAGTAGATTTCGTCGGGGCCGTTCGTCTGGATGACCACGGAGGGCCGCCTTCCGTCCCGGAGCAGCGAGATGACGGACTTCGGCTTTTTGGGGGGCGGCTTGGGATTCTGGAGCAGGGGTGGGACCTGGCGTTCGAGGATCAGTTCCCGTTCTCCATCCTGCCCGAGCCGTACGCCGGCCGTCATCTCTCCCCGCGTCTCGCTCGGTAGGATCTCGAGCTTGATCCCTGCATCCCCCAGCGCCGCCAGGTTCATCACGAACTCCCGGTACGTATCTCCGAGGACCTCCGGAGCGCGAATCACGACGGTATCGACCTTCCCCTTCGCTTCCTTCAGGAAGTTTTCGAAAGGAAGCCACTTCCTCCGGTCCAGCCAGACCGAACGGTGGTCCGTCTGCACGAAGTCCCGGTCGAAGGTCTTGTCCACTATTTTCCTTCTTCGGAGAACGTCAGCTTCTCCGGCATCTTGCCCTGGGCGATCGCGGCGATCCGGTAGCGGAGGTCCTTGTTGAGGCCGGGGTGCGAGATGAGCGCCTTCGCCGTGAGCTCCGCGCGCTTGTTGAGGTCGGCGAACTTCTTCGTTTGCGCGAAGGTGACCTCGCACCAGAGCACGTCATCCGATGGATCACCGATCACCAGCTTGTAGGAATCTTCTCCACCTGAGAGCAGGCCTTGAATGTACAGGCCATCTTCTTTTTCATTGACGGGGACGAAGGCGAACATCGGGATGAGCGGCCGCGCGCTCATCTTGGAGTAGAAGTTCTCGAGGTAGCGGCGGTAGTCCTGGACGGCCCGGTTGGCCTTGCTCTTCAAGGCCCGGTACCGGTCGGCCTCCATGTCCTTTTGGTGCTGGGTGTTGTGAATCTTCTTGTTGAGCTCCTTGCAGTAGTCCCGGTACTCGGCTTCGAGCCCGAGCTTGTCCATGAGATGGCTGCGGGTGAAGTACCCGACGTCCCGGCCGATCCGGTGCTCGATGGTGAAGACGTCGTTTGAGCCGTCCCTAGCCTTCGCTTTGACCGGAGGGATCCGAAACAGGCGATCCATCTTGGTCAGGATCGCCTTCTTCTCCACGGATCCCTCCTTTGCCGGTCCCTGGACTGTTGGCGGCATGCGCTTCTCCTTCCACAATGCGCTCCGCTTCGGCGGGAGACTGCCCGCCTTCCTGGAGACGCTTTCGAATCAGATTTATGTAGCGGTTGAACCGGGAATTGACGAAGTCGTACTGGGTGCCGATGAGCTCCCGGAGGAGGATGACCTTGGTGAAGAGGGCCTCGTGGACCCCGGCGGCGGCCTCTTCCTTCCCCACCATCTCGATTGCCTGGGTCACCATGGCCCGCCACCGGGCGCCCTTGTCGGCGATGTCGGTGAGAAGATGATCGAGGCTCTTTCTCACCTCATGCTTCTGAATTTTAGTCTGGTCGATCTTCCCGGTGGCCCGGCCGATGCCTTCGTCGTAGCCCACGCCCTCCTTCCGCATCCTCCGGATTTTCCTCAGCATCTCGGGAGTCAGTTTCTGCTGGATGTATTCGTCGATGATGTAGTCCTGATCCTCCTTCTCCCAGGTGCAGAGTTCGAAGATGACGGCCAGGCTGATCTTTCCCTCAAGATAGAGGCCAAAGACCTTGTCGCTCGTTCCCAGGCACATCCGGGAATAGGACCGGAGCGTATTGTCCATGAACTCCGGGAATTCCTTGGCAACCTTCCTGGCCCGTTCCTCATGGCTCATGTCTGGGAACTCGAGGAAGCGCCGCTTCATCTCCGCCATTCTCTGGGGCGTGATTTTTGGCTCGAAGCCCATCAGACCCTCACTTTCCGGAGGCTGTTGTCGAGCACGAAGCGGACGACCAGGGCCGGCCCGAACCGGAGACGCGCCTCGCTCATGATGAGGCCCCAGTTCTCCGTCGCCTCAAGCTGGCTGAGATAGACGCTGAATTCCGTGGGGACGAAGAAAATGAGGATGGCGGTATCGGCCAGCCATTCGATCCTCCCGTTCTCCAGAATCGTTCCCAGGTGCCTCTTCTGGCGCTTCACCTCGTTCACCACATGGGCCCAGTGCTTCTCCGCCTCCGCCTTCGGCATCCCTCCCAGCTTTTCTTTCTGCTTTTCCGCCACGTAGGCGTCGATATTGTTCTGATGGGTGACAACGGCCGAGACGGGAGGCTGGACGATGGGCTGGGGCTCGGGGTC
>Ga0187783_10000016_pt1 | contig 178530 bp, 155 predicted proteins | sample 1015_SJ02_MP02_2_FD_132471 | JGI IMG/M metagenome (GOLD analysis project Ga0187783, IMG submission 132471) | Tropical peat soil microbial communities from peatlands in Department of Meta, Colombia - 1015_SJ02_MP02_20_MG | ecosystem: Environmental > Terrestrial > Soil > Wetlands > Peat... | reverse complement strand
TTCGGATTGCAGTCTGCAACTCGACTGCATGAAGCCGGAATCGCTAGTAATGGCGCATCAGATCGGCGCCGTGAATACGTTCCCGGGCCTTGTACACACCGCCCGTCACATCACGAAAGTGGGTTGTACTAGAAATCGTCGTGCCGACCGCAAGGGGGCAGACGCTCAAGGTATGACTCATGATTGGGGTGAAGTCGTAACAAGGTAGCCGTAGGAGAACCTGCGGCTGGATCACCTCCTTTCTAAAAGAAAAGGGAGCACAGTCTGCTTTCAGCAGATTATGGCTCTCCAATCCCGGTTCTCACGACCGGGACGTTCGGCCTCTTTAACCGCCCGGGTTCTGGCTTGGCTCACTCGATTGATCTAGTAGGTGGGGACAAAGAAATTAGGCCCGATTCAAGGAAACTTGAGTCGGGCCTTTCTATTTAGCCTTTGATCGCTTAAGGATGACCGCAACGGAGTTTACTCGGGAGAAGGAGCCGACAACCTCATCTAATCAGCCCCGATTTTCTAGCGAGTAAAGAGAACGACGTTGCTGACTACATCTATTGGCGTGTTTCGGCTAGCGGATCAAATCGGAGTGAGTTAAGCGTTTGGTACAGCATTTCGAGCTCCTCAGGGGTCCGCGCGTGAAGTTGAAACTCGATCGAGTGGCCTTGACGGATGGCAATCACGTCACCGAGAAATCCGAAATTCCCTGCAAAAGTGCGTGCCTTGGTGTCCATTCGGGAAAAGGCTTGTCCACCAAAGGAACATGACTCGGGACCACGCGTTATTTCGTAGCCTTTCCTTTGCTCCAGCTTTCGTTTGATTCCGGTTTGAATGTCCGCCGCTGATTTATTTTGTTCGGACATGCCAAGAGCACCCGCGCATAAGACAATTCTTGGGTCAGTCACTCTGACGGACTCACAGCCATGACAGGTAGCCTGCTCTTGTAGTTGGGAAACTATGAGGAGCGTATAGCTTTTGTGCCCGTTGGAAACCTGTTGTGCCTGGGAAAAAAATCTGTTGGCGCTCTCGTTTTCTGCCTGCATTGACCGTTTGTCGACAAACCAGCCGCTCGGAAAGTCAAACGTAATTCCGAGGGAGTCGTTAGTGTACACATTTCCCGAGACACTGCCGAAAGAGATCGGTGTCGCGTCGGCCTGGAAGGCAACCTGGCCTAAGCTTGTGCTAGTTGCTACTCCTTGTGGACCAAGGAAAGCCGATGTGGACTCTCCCGCCAAAAACACTAGAGGTGCAACGACGCAAACTACTAGATATGGTGAGAGTTTCACCTTAGTTTGCTCCTTCCAAAAGGCCACACCAAATTCCTTCCGACTACTGCTGCGGGCGGGTGGCCCATAGGACCGCTTGTAAGAGCTGAGGCGGATGATACCATCCCGATACTTCCCTTCCAGAGAATCTTTTGCGGGTGGGCGCGTGGCCGGCCCTTTGCGATGCGTGATCCTCGTCATGTGCGTTATGGCTGAGCGTAAACATCCTCACAACACCGACAATTCAGGGTTGGAGTAAACGAGAGGGTGCCGCATCCCTTTGGTTTGTAAGGGTGCGGGGCTTTTCGTTCTTGGGCTTGGGCTTCCATCCTGGATTCGGAGAACACGTCTGCTGCGAGCCTAAATTGCGGTGTTGTGTAAAGCTTTTCCATCGACGTGAAGGGTGCGCCACCCGGCCCAAATCAGACCTACCGCCGATGCGGTTCAGAATGCGGCAGGAGACGAAATCTCAGTGCAATCAGGGCCAGATTAACTCCAACAAATATTAGGAGGAGCGGACCGTGGAGTGAGCGCTGCTTAAAAGTTTCTAGAAAGCCGACGTCGAAACTAAAGAAGGCAAGGATCAGAATCGAACGCCATGAGCCGCGTACGGAAACCCTTGAGGTAGGTCTGGCGTTAGCCCTGAGAAGACTCGGGATGGGTTCTGAGTTACTTCCAGGGAACCAACGAGAGAAGATAAACGTAGTAACGCCCCATACCAGCGCAAGCAGGAGGACGGCAGTCCAGTCTTTTTCGGTACCTAGTGAACCCACCGATATGTCCTCCGTTCCTGAATCGGCGGCATGGTGGCCTTTCCGCCGCGCAAACGATCACTCACCGGTATATCCAATCGTCGGACGGGTGGCCCATACGAACTGTTCTAAACCGGTGAGGGGATAATACCATCGCGGCACTTCACTGACCCCGAAACATGAAAGGCGAGCCACAGGGCTGAGCCATTCGGCGGTTCCAGGCGAAGGACCCACCGTTCGCAAAAGCAGCGAACGATTTATTTCAGGGTCTGCAAGTACAGACCCTGAGACCCGCGGGGCACCCTTGGGTTGGATTTGTCGGTTATCTCGAAGAGTTGGAGGGCAGGCTTACGGTCATAGCTCTCGCCAAAACCCAACCCGGGACGCCGGGGCACCCGCCACCCGCGAAACATTCTCTGCAAGTAAGTTAACGGGATGATATCGTCCGCTAAGCCAGTCATGAAGGTTTCCTGTCGGCCACCCGTCCCGGATACCTTCAGCCCACTGCGGTAGGCCGTTCTTACGAAAGCCACCGCCACTTCGGCGGGCTTTCTTATTTTGAGGCTGAATGAGCGGTGATGGCGCGCCTTAATGTGGGGCGACTCGGAGGCAAAATTTTGAGGCTAGTATTTCCGATGGAATGACTTGCAGCACGACCCGCAGGGGGTTGCGCAGGGCGCGCAAAGGGCTGGGAATCCACGGCCGGAATCGGCAGTGTGCTTACGTCGACAAAGGAAACGCCGGCCGTGGTGATTACGCCGAGAATGGTTTGGCCGCCTATCACCAGTGGATCGAAAACGCCTGAAGCCGGAGTTGCTGCTAATTGGACGCGATAAAGCAAGCGGCCAGTGTTTCGAGCGTCGAGATCGAAACCGTCGGTGAGAGGTTGAAACAGGATACTTCCGTCGTCATTCAGTTTTTGCCCGACGATGGCGGTGGGGAGCCACGTTTCCCAATCGATATAGGCCGGAACTGTTTCGGGGTCGAGTGAAGGATCGGTCAGGCAACCGCCGGTGTCAACCGTGGAACCATCATTGGAGATCGCTAAATCCGGGAACGAAGGGCAGAGCCCTGCAGCAGAGGAATCGGCCAAAACATACTGCACCTGATCGTCTGAAGTGTCGGCCCAGAAGCTCACGGCCTCGATGTTGGAGTATACGCGACTGCCATCAGGACTTAGCAGGACGCGAGAGAGTGCATCACTCGTGCCGCCGCTCTGAATCGTGCCGTTCAGGGCTGTGAACGTGCCAGTGGAGGTGTCCAGCTTATCAAAAGCTGTGCCTCCGGATGAGTTTTCAAAGTAAACCATCCCTGTATTCGTGATGGCGAGACCTGCGGGAGTGGGGCTTGCCTCATTCCCTAAATTCAGCGGCATGGGGAAATAAGCCACGTTGGAGGAGTTGTCGGGGTCGAGTACGTAGATGGCCTGGCCTCCTGAATCGGAGACGGCAAGCTTGGACCCGTCCGGCGATTCGGAAATTGCCGACAATTGAGTTTTGCTCGTGACATTGGGGAGCGTTATAGGCGACAGCCATTTGCCATTCGTTCTGGAGAGAACCTGGATTTGAGCCTGGGAGGTGTAGAAGTAAAGATCTCTGGTGGCATCGTAGATCCCAGCCTGAAGATTGGCGGCGAGCGGATAGGATTCGAGCGCGGCAACATAGTGGAATGCGGCCGGAGCGGTGGCGGAGCCGAACGACGTTGTGACCGTGACATCAGCCGCCGTGCCTGCGGCGCCGGGTGGAATCGTGAACTGTAGTCCCTCCGTCGGAAATGGATAGGGGTCAACCGGCGCAGAAGTGAACAAGGCAGTAACGGGAGCCGGCTGTCCCCCCACAGTTACCAGCACATTCGCGATCGTTTGCCCAAAACCGTATCCGATGATGGCGCCGAGCTGGCCCCCTTCCGCAGTGGCCGCATTGGGAACTACTTCAAGGATGGTGGGACCGTAGCTGAAACTTTCCGGAACCACTCCTGAGCCACCATCGCTAAATGTAAGGGTGAGATCGACCGGGCCAGGGGCACTTGCAGGCGGCGTCGTGACTTGACCCGCGCTAAAGTGTCCCGGGATGGGATTAAACGAGGGCTGCAGACCCGGCAAAGTTCCTACGAAAATGGCGCTGAGCGAGGCGGCATCGGTGATGTTTCCGACTGCAAAGTCCGTGAGGACGGTGCCTCCTGAGGAAGGACCGGTGCTGGGAGTTGCAAGCGCGCCAGAGATCAAGGTGGGTTGGTTCGCCTTCAGTTGGGAAGCGTCCAGGAACGCAACGCCGTGACCAGTGGGACCGACGATAAGACCAGTTTCATCGATTGCCGAGATTACGATGGTGTTTTGTGAATCGTTCAGACCGAAGCTGGGAATCCATCCGATCTGCTGGAGCGATGTCGTGTCATAGGCGCCCACAGCTCCCGTTTCCTGATCGACCAAGAAAAGCGTGTTTCCGTCGAGGCTCATCACTGCTCCGGCAGCCGCATTGGGAATATCCGAGGAGTTCGGGCCAGTAATCTGCCCGAGTAACTGCGCTGAGGTAGCATCAAAGACGGCGACGCCGCTCACGTTTGTGGTCAGAAAGAACCGTTTTCCATCTGGAGTGGGAACGATTTGCCGCACGAACGTGATCGGGGGAAAAATTCCCACCGCAGCGACCTTCGCAAACGGATCGTAGGAACAAACAGGCTGTCCGCTACCGCTCTCGTCTACGGTACTCGCGAGCACATGTTTCCTGTCGCCGCTGACCGAAAAGCCACCGAGATGGGCAAGTGGACAGATGCTGCCGTTTGGACCCGTGTCGAGCGAGTTTGTTGCAGGATCCCAAACTGCGGCGCTAGAGGCGCCGTCGACGCCGAGGATGCCTCCTTGAGAGCCCAACAAAGCGAGACGGCCGTCGGATAGAACGAAGACTTCGGTTGCCGGGTAACCACTCGGACCAATCGAAGCGGCCGGGTATCGATTCATAACTTGAAACGTGCTGGTGTTCACCTGGTAGATGTCACCGATCAACGTCGCTGCATAGAGACTGCCGTCAATCGGTGAAATGTCGATACCCCATGCAAGAGGGACCGATATCTGCGCTGTTTCAACTTCCTGGGCTCCGCTGAAGACATCAATTTCGTTAAGGTACGGATTGCTTACGAAGAACTGCTTATGTGCGGCGTCATAAACACTGAAGTGTGGCGGTGGTTGAAGTGAATTGGGGTCGTAAAACGCATTCGTCCGCAGATACCGCGTACGAACTGAGGAATAGTCGGGACTAGTTGGTGGAGGTGGAGGAGGCGGTGGTGTGGTGCTGGACCCAGAAGAGCCGCCGCCGCATGCGATCGTAAGCACGATGAGGAGGCTTGTGGAAACAAAGAGGGCGGCGCGTGCGAGCACTTTGAAGGTGCGCATTGGATTGACTTGTATTTAAGCGGGAACGTACTCAGAATAGCAACTCTGAGCAGGAAAGTATAGGCGTTTCAAATTTAGACGGACTCGCGCGTCCGGCGAGCAAAACCCATCCGGCTCCTATTTTGGTCCGGCGAAACCTTGAAAGGTGCAAAGAAGCGGACTAAGCTACGCCAGCTTTGGGGGGACCCTGCATGTTGAGCCTCTTGTGGGCCATTGCCAAGGATGGTTTGAAAGCGCTGGCGTTTTGGATCGTCGCGTCGCTGGTGATGATTTATCTGTGGGGCTACACAGGACGGATGCTTTCCATGTTCCTTGGCCTGATTTTCATCGTAAGTTTCATCGGCGCAAATTTGAAGCGCATCGTCTTGGCGCTGCAGGGTTCGTCGGCGAGGCCGGGAGGCGGTATGCCGCCGCCTGCCTTCCCGGTGCAGGGGCAGAGCCCAGTCCAACCGGGCACTGCGAACACTGTGTGCACGCAATGCGGCGGCACCGGGCGGACGACCTGTTATGGCTGCAACGGCTCGGGGTGGCGTTACGACGGCGTACAAAATACGCTGTGCTTCATTTGTTCGGGCCAGCGCACGCTGGCGTGCACGACTTGCTCGGGCAGCGGCGTGATTTACCGGTAATCGGCGCCGAAGTTTGGCGCCTGCGCACCCGGCAAGCAAGCCCAAGGCTAAAGCCCGTGATACTTGGCGGCCCTTTTTCCCGGGCCAGAAGGCCCGGGCTTCCACCCTCAGAACCCAGGCATCCTCAAAAGGCCCGGGCTTCCACCCTCAAAACCCAGGGCGATGGTTGTCGCGATGACGGTCGAACTCAATCCGTCGCGTAACGGAACGGGGCGATCGGCAGTAAGTAAATGTGGGACGACATGGAACTGCTGGAACGGTTTGCGCGCGGGGATAGCGACGCCTTTGAGGCGCTCTTCCGTGAATATCAGCGCAACGTGTACGCGTGGATCGTGCGCATTGTGCGCGATCCGGGCGCCGCGGAGGACCTGACGGTGGAGGCGTTCTGGCGAATGTATCGTGCACACGCGCGATTCGATCCGAGCCGGAATTTTGGCGGTTGGGCGCGGCGAATCGCGACGAATCTGGCGCTGGACCACTTGCAGAAGATGCGGCGCGAGGTGCCGTTGGTGGTGGATGCGGCGGAGCCGGCGGGCGAGAACCCGGCGGTGCAGCGTGAAATGAGCGAGCAGATAGCGCGGGCGTTTGTGAAGCTGTCGCCAAAGCTGCGCGTGGTGGCGACGCTTGGGCTGGTGGAGGAGGTGCCCCTGAAGGAGATTGCTGAGGCGTTGGGAGTGCCGGAAGTGACAGCGCGGGTGCGGTTGTGGCGGGCCGTTAAGATATTGCGAGAAGAATTGAAGGGAGCGATGGGCGTTGGCGGGCGCGAATTTGCGGGGAACGTTCGATAGGCAAAAGCGAAACACAGGGATCGCTGAGAACAGCGTGAGAGCACAGAGAATGATTCGGAGAGGACGATATGAACAAGCAGTTGGATGAGGAGCGGGAGTTACAGGAAGTGCGGGAGCTGCTGAAGCGTGGAATAGGTCCGGTGCAGACGGAAGTGCGGCGGGATTTGTGGCCGACCATGCGGAGGCGGATTGAGGAGCGGCAGCCGCAGGTACCCTGGTTCGATTGGGTTTTGGCAGCGGCAGCAACCGCGTGCCTGCTGCTGTTCCCGCATGTGATTCCGGTGGTCTTGTATCACCTGTGAAGCGAAGGAGAAGCGATGAACACGCATCCATACGTGCGGGGTTACATGGCGGGAATTGTGGTGCCGACGATTTTTCTGTTGTTGGTGATGACGGGATATTTTTTCTGGCGGTTCGTGATGCAAGTGCCGGTGCCGATTGAGCGAGTGATTGCGTTCCCGATGGCGGCGGTGCCGAACTTGTGGGGTCTGTGGAACATGTTGTACGTGCGGCTGCGGCAAGGGCGGCATCTGCCGATCGGAGTGCACGGGATGCTGCTGGTTTTTGTGCTGTCGCCGCTGGGAGTGGCGACAGCGACTGCGGCGCATTTTCTCGCGGCGTCAGAGAGCGGGATTACGTATTTCGGGATGGTCCATGTGAACTATGGGCTGGCCGTGTTGGCGCTGTGCGCGGCATTGACGGTGTATTACCTGGTATGGAAGTACTTCGTGAATTTCTTCAACGAGCTGCTGGGAGTGGCGTAGGCAAGTCGTTTCCGCAGACGAGTGCACAATGCGAAAGGCCGGGGCTAAAGCCCATCCCAATTCGGAGGGTTTCTTTCGCGACTTTTTCCGAGGCGCGCTTAAAGCGCGGCAGTCGGGGGCTTCCACCCAAAACCATTTTTTTAGTGGTTCGTGGCTGACCCTAATCAGAAAAATTCAGGAGTTGCTGGACGGGGCGAGATTGGGGCGCGGGTGATGAGTGGAATTGCGCGGGATCAATGGTGGTGGCGAGTTCGAGGTAGCGGCAGAGGGCGTTGGCGAGCTGCATCTGGCGCGGAGTTTTGCACTCAGGCTCGAAGAGTTTGGAGCTAGCGACGAGGATGACGGCTGATTTGGCGCGAGAAGTGGCGACATTCAGGCGATTGAGGCTATAGAGGAATTCCATGCCGCGGGGCGCGTCTTCTGGCGAGGACGTAGTGAGCGAATAGATGACGACAGCGGCTTCCTGGCCCTGAAATTTGTCAACGGTGCCGATCTTGGCATCGGGCATGCGAGCGAGAAGATCTGAAACCTGGGCGTTGTAGGGAGCGACGATGAGGAGGTCCTTAAGCGTAAGCGGACGCTTGTTGCCTTCGCTGCGATACCAGTCAATCCCCGGCGCGATCAAGCCGTCGACAATTCTTGCGACAATTTCAACTTCTTGAGAGGACGAGTTCTGATTTCCCTCATGCTCGACAGGCACGAACCACAGGCCCGCGCCGCTGAAGTGGGGGTGACCTTCTAACTTCAACGGATGGGTGACGGGATGCGAAGTAAGTTTGCCTTCGTAAAATAGTTCGGACGCGAATTCGCAGACTTTGGGATGCATTCGCCTGGTTTGCGGCAGCAGCAACCCCATGTCGTTGGGAATTGTTTTGTGGTCGCCCAGGATGTGCTCGAGGGCAGATTTTTCAGCGCCTGGAGGATGGCTGCCCTTCAGGGGGCGTTCGAGCTGTTGAGGATCGCCGATAAGGACTAGGTTCTTTGCGGCTTGCGAGACGGCGATGACGTCGGCCAAGGCCATCTGACCCGCTTCGTCAATGAAGAGCACATCAACTGATTCGAAATATTCCGGAATGGTCCAATGCCAAGATGTGCCGGCAACAATTTTGACTGCGCCTGACCGAAGCGCGTCGAGAGGAGCGTGGTCGTCGTCGGTGACGGCGACAAATTCCGTTTCCTCGTGATCGGTCAGCTCAGTGACTTTGAGAATGCAGGTGCCAATATCGATCCTTTCTTCCCGGGCGGCATCGAAGGTTTTCTCGAGCAATTCTTGGATGACTTTGTAACTGAGGGCGGTGATTCCGACTTTTTTTCCCAGTTGAACGAGGCGACAAATCATGCGGGCGCCGGTATGGGTTTTGCCGGATCCAGGCGGGCCTTGAATAGCAAACACAGAGCGATCGAGCTGGCGAGCGACGCGGCAGGCGGTGTCGACTGCGTTTTCGCCGATTTTTGGAGTGATGGCACCGGCAATGAGGCGGGGATGTTTGCGCAGAAGCAGGTCGCGTGAGGCGCGATGGGGCCCGTCGGAATCGATCGGATGTTGCGAGACCCAGCGGCCAACTCGGAAGAGAGCTTCGGCGTGTTTTGTAGTGTCGTAGGGCCGATCATAGGCGTAGATGGCTGTGGGATGATCTTCGGCCGTGCGTTTCATCTTCTTGATGTCAACGGTGCGACCGGCGAGGTCGATCGCGAGAACGCAGCCCAACCTGTCGCCGCGGCAGTAGACATCTTTACCGGCACGGACTTCAGTGTCTTGTTTTTCGAAAGAATAGCGGTCCACGGGAATCTTGTTTTCGACGCGCAGGCGTTCGATGAAGCGGAGGCCCGCGAGACCGGCGCGGTCGTCCATCAGGGCGTCATCGTCGAGATCTTCGAGACGGAAACCCTCCCACCAACCCGCTTTGTTTTCGCGGCGATGCCAATCGAGAAGCTGAGCAACCAACCAGCGCGCCTGCTGTTCCTTGTCTCGGTCCTCTGCATTCGGGGGGATGGCGGCGGTGAGGTCTGCGACGAGGGCAGCGACGCGCTGCTGGCGCTCGCCGAGATCTTCAGAGGGATCGCCCTTTTCGAGGGGCGGACGCGGGATCTGGTGGCCCTGGGCGATTAGGCGCTGGCGTTCGGTTTCGAGCCAATCGCGGAGGCTGGCGGTGGAGCGGCAGTCGTCGCCATTGTAGGCTTCGAGCGCATCGCGGTAGTTTTGTGGAATTTCGGTTGCGCGGCCGAGTTCGAGGCTGTGCTCGATGAAACGCATGGCTGCGCGGGATTGGTCGAGCGGAATGGTGCGGGCGAATTCGTAGAATGCTTCGATTTTCTTCAGTGAGTATTCTTCGACGCTTGCGCGCGCGGCCTGTTTGAAAATGGTGTGAAGGTCGACGAAAAGGTGGGCGCGAAGCATGCGGTCGATTTCGTCTTCACGCGTGGTGTAGATGCCCATGAGGCGCTTGAAAGCGGCGGGCTCGTAAGCGCCAAAGTGGTAGACGTGCATGGCGGGATCTTGCCGCCAGCGGCGCATGATTTCGTCGATGAGCCATTCGAAGGCGGCTTTTTCCTCCGACGGCGTGAAGGCCCATTTCTTTTCGTAGGCGGGGGTGCTCGTAGCCGCGTCAATCAAGACGAAGCCGAAGAGATATTGCAAGCCGGTGGTTCCAGCGAACGGATCGCCTTCAAGATCGACAAAGACGTCTTGCGGCGAAGGCGCAGGCAGTTTGCAAAAGCCAGTGTCGGGGATGACGGGCAATCGCGGCTCGTGAATGTGGCGGCCGGAGTCGCGGCCAGCGACCTGGACGCGGGCTTGTTCGCGAACGCGTTCGTAGCCTTCGCGGGAACCGTGAAGCGGCTTTTGCTTTAGGGGAATCGGGAGCGTGGCGAGCTTGGCCATCGTCGGGGTGTTCCACTCGATGAGCTGATTCCGCTGCAGACGGGCGATGCCAGCGACGAGGGAGAGATGGTCATCGGAGCGGCGTCGCGAATCGCATTCGCGAAACCAGCGGCAGACGTCGCAGTGGGGGCAAGGCTCGGGGTAAGTTTGCTCCACGGAGGCGCTGGTGTTGCCATTGTTGCAGGCGTTTTCGAGGCGCTTGCGAACGTAGCGGTAGTAGGCAGCGTACTCGGCAAAGCGATAGGGTTCGTGCTGAAAAGGGTGGTCGGGCAGGCCGGGAAGAATGACGTGCATGAGTTCGGGATGTGCGCCCTGAGTTTCAGCGAGGAGATCGGAATAGAGAGCAAGTTGAAGAATCGTGGTGGCTTTGGTGTCGCGGGCGAGTTTGCAGTCGCAGGCTTCGTAGGACCAGTCGCCGAGGGAGCTGGCCTTCGGGACTTTTCGGAGGAGATCGGGGCGGCCGAACCAGTGCGAGCCGCCGAGGGCGCCTTGCGCGATGGCGTCGACGCCGCGTTCCATGCAGGAGCAAGTTTCGACGATGGCAGAGTCGCCGTTGAGGCCGCGTAAGTCGACAAAAGAGATGCCGGTGGCGCGCAGCGATTCGAAGTATGCGGTTTCGTGGCGCAGGCCGAGTTGTTGGATGACGACGAGATCGGGCGAATGCCATTCGGGCTCTTTGCGTTCGCCGCGCGCGACGGCAAGATCGAGCGTGGTGACGTGATGGCAAGCGAGATGATTGGCGAGGTCAGTGGCGGAAAGGCGAAGTTGATTGGAGGCCAAGATCATATAGCAAATTGTATCGGTTGACGCGTGACAGCAGTGAACAATTGCCAAAGGAGCATTGGAACCTCGGTCGTCTAATCAGGGATCGCATCAACTGCGTGATCCCGAGGCAATGCAATCCTGGAGAGATATTTGAAAAACCTGTGCGCGAGGTGCTCAGCGTACGGCGTGTTGAGCCTGCAACGCCGGCGAATCCCGACACGAAGCCGTGCGTACAATTCGTCCGTGGGCAGAGTGAAGTAGATCTTGAAGTCGATAGCGAGCGCCGCTAGCCCCACCCCTTGCAAGTCTTCGTTTGGCTCGACCCTCTGGAGATAGTGAAATCGCTCGTTCTGATTCTGAGCGATGCGCTTCTTCCAGTCCTTGTTTCCGAGTTGGTCTTGGTGCAAGACTCTGACCCTAAGGACCTCGGCCAGATAAACGTCGCAAAGCATAATGTTCGGGAGCGTGGGCTGACCGTTAGCGGCTCGTCGTTTGTAATCCTGATCGAGATCGCAGTCTTGCGACATGACAATTACGAGCTCGTGAAGGACAGGGACAACTTCTAGCACTCCATCGACATTCGCCTCGATGCTCTCCACGGTGGGTCTGATTTGGATCACGTTCTCAAGGATTTCGCCTTGCCACAGTCGACCCTCTGCTTGTGACAGACTGTAGACGGGTTCGCCCACATTTTCGGGTTCCGGAGCAGGTGGTGGGCCTTGGACAACGTTCCCCAATCATCATTCCCCATCGACGTAGAATTCGGGCCTTGCGACCGGCTTGCCAAGTTTAGCCGTAAGCTTCGTTGAGAGGTCGAGCTGGCCTTGGGCCAGCGGCGGTTCGAGGAATTGGGTTTCCAGATCTCGAAGTTCTTCCGCCAGATCGGGCAACGCCTCATCAGGAAGAGCTGAGACCATGGCATGGCAGTAAAGGCGCGCAACAATGTTGGGTGGGATAGCCTGCGGCGAACCTTGCGTTTCTTGAGCCTGGAAGGTGAAAAAGTGAGCCCCGAACATCTGTTGCCCGCTGAACTCCGACCAAGCGACCGAAGTTCTGCCGCACTCTAGACCAAACAGTTGCCTAACGTGATTTGGTAGGGCCGAGACGCTTGTGCAGTAGGGGAGTAATGGACCAGCGGAACAATTTTCCTGCCTCTTTGTTGAATGAGTCGAGGTATTCGAAAACATGTGTTAACTCCGTCCTTCCTTCGTAGAAGAAGTCGCTGTCTATCGAGTAACTGAAATCGCGGTTCTGACCTTCTCTTATTAAACCATGCAATATTCTAACTTGGCCCTTGCGGCCGTCGAGTGAGATCAGCAGGTCATGTGCTGAGTGCTGGACCAGCTTGGAAATCCTTGGGTGACCGAGTTCGCCCAGCACATGTGGCTTTAGGAGTTTGGACCATTGAATCTCCTCCAGGCCAAGCGTAGCTTTGCGGATGACGTCGCGGTATCGCAGTCCAATCCTCACGAAGAAGCTGGGCGAGTATGTCGCCACGAGGGCATCTGTTGCAACCTGAAGCTTCGAGCGGAATTCGGACCAGCTGATGTATGTTGCGGTTGAAAGAGCAAGGAATTCACGGGTCAGCGCGATCTTCCAACGCTCGTCTTCCGAGAGGAATGAGTATGTCCTTCCCTGGAGGAATCCCGGTACGGCCTGGCCGATCACCTTGGCCACCGCCAGTGGCAGCAGTGGCTGTTCCGGCGGGACCTCCTGCATCAGGGGGTAGTCCTTTCGAATCCTCTCTTGGAATGCTGCTGGTGGTTCGGACTCGATTCGCAGAACAGGCGGAAACTTGAGCTGGCAGATGACTTCGACAAGCGGATTCTGTTTGTAGATTACCCTAGGCGATTCAGGAAAGGTCATAGAGTCGCAGGAGCAATCATAAAGAGCCACCTAAAGGATGACAAGTGGGATGGGTCGAATTTCGAAGGTGCGCACCTAGGCTGCCACAAGTCAAACGCGGGTGAGGCATTGCGTCGCGGCGGTTGTCCGGCTCAATAACACAGAAGTGTAAGGAGTACGGCAGTAAACAATACGGACACCGTGCGAAGCGTCAGACGTTGTAGACGCGTTCGATGTCGAAGACGCCAGCGATGCGTTTGATGCCGCTGAGGATGCGCTCGAGCTGCTTGCGGTCGGCGACATCGAGAGCGACCTCGATGCGCGCGCGCAGGCCCTCGCCGCCGCTTTCGAAGGTGCGGATGTTGGCCTTTTCGTCGCTGATAACGGCGGTGATGGCGGCGATCATGCCGGGGCGATCTTCGGTGAAAATGCGCAAGCGCACCGGGAAGGTGGCTTGCGTGGGTCCGGCCCAATCGACGGGGATGCGGCGTTCGGCTTCGTAGAGAAGATTTTCGACGTTGGGACAATTCTTGCTGTGCACGGCGATACCGCGCCCGCGCGTTACGTAGCCGATGATGTCGTCGCCGGGGATCGGATTGCAGCACTTGGAGCGATAGACCATCAAGTCGTCGTGGCCGCGCACGACGATGGTCGCGTCCTGCATGCCGAGCATGCGCTTGACGGTGGAGACAATCTTTGGCTGCTCCTCCTGGGTTGGCTCGGCGAGCGATTGGCCGGTGGCTTTTGCGAGAACCTGGCGCGCGGACCATTTGCCGTAGCCGAGTTCGGCGAAAAGATCATCGGGGCGCGAACAACCGTATTCGGAAGCGACGCGCTGCCAATCTTCGTCGGCGATTTTCTTCAAGCTGACGCCAGCGTGGCGCGCCTCTTTTTCGAGCAGGCGGCGGCCGACGTCGGTAGCCTGTTCGCGTTCGTGGAGATTGATCCACTGGCGGATTTTGCTGCGCGCGCGAGAGGTGTGGACGAAAGAAAGCCAGTCGCGCGATGGCTCGTGGCCTTTTTGCGTGACGATTTCGACCACGTCGCCATTCGCGAGAGCGTGGCGCAGAGGGACCATTGCGCCATTCACCTTCGCGCCGACGCATTGATGGCCGACTTCCGTGTGCACAGCATAAGCGAAATCGATCGGGGTGGCTCCGCGCGGAAGCACGACGACGCGCCCTTTGGGCGTGAAGGTGTAAACCTCTTCGGGGTAAAGGTCGACGCGAAGCGTGGAGAGGAACTCGCTGGGTTCCTGCATTTCCTGGACCCATTCGATCAACTGGCGCATCCAGACGATGCGCTGGTCGTCGGCGGAACTCGCGTCGCGGCCGACTTTGTATTTCCAGTGAGCGGCGACGCCCTGTTCGGCGATGCGATGCATTTCCTGGGTGCGAATCTGGACCTCAAAGGGCTGGCCAGCGTGAATGACGCTGGTGTGCAGCGACTGGTAGAGGTTGGGCCGCGGCATGGCGATGTAGTCCTTAAACCGACCCGGGACCGGGCGCCAAATCTGATGAATCACGCCGAGAGCCGCGTAGCAATTCTTGATGGTGTCTGTGATGACGCGAACAGCGAGAAGGTCGAAGACCTGATCGAGAGTGCGCTGCTGCTTCTGGATTTTCAGGTGCAGCGAGTATAAGCGTTTGACGCGCGCCTGGACTTCCGCGGGAATTCCGCTCTCTACCATTTTGTTGCGAATCATTTCCTGCACGTCCTGAAGGAAACGATCGAAAACTTTCTGCTTGGTGGCGAGCTTTTTCTGGAGCTCGAAAAAGGCATCCGGTTCGAGATAACGGAAGGCCAGATCTTCAAGCTCGCCACGAATGCGGCCCATTCCGAGACGATTCGCGACAGGGGCGTAGATATCGAGAGTTTCACGCGAAATGCGCTGCTGGCGCTCGGAATCCAGGTATTCGAGCGTGCGCATGTTGTGGAGGCGGTCAGCGAGCTTGACCATCACCACGCGGACATCATTCACCATGGCAAGCAGCATCTTGCGAACGTTTTCGGCCTGGCGCGCTTCGGGTGCGAGCAGATCGAGGCGGCTGATTTTGGTGGCGCCTTCGACGAGCCGAGCAACGTCTGGGCCGAACGTTTCGGAGATTTGCTCGAGGGGAATCTTTGTGTCCTCGACGACGTCGTGCAGGAGCGCGGCGCAAAGCGAGGTGACGTCGAGCTTCATGTCGGCCAGCAGATGTGCGACTTCAACGGGATGGGAAAGGAAGGGCTCGCCGGAAAGGCGCGTCTGCGTCTTGTGCTGTTCGGCCGCGAAATCGTAGGCGCGGCGCAGGAGCTCGAGATCGTCGCCGGGGCGATTGCGGCGGACTTTGTCCGTCAGCTCGACGAAGCGCAGATCGACGGCGCGGCGCGCTTCGGGGCGAATCGCGGAGTTGCTGGTAGGCTCCATGGGTATGGAAGCTATTCTACGCGGGAAAGCGAGGTTGGGCGAGGGCGGGGCGGAAGACGGCAGAGGCGACTACTTGCCTTTTTCGATTGGGTAGCCGGGACCGACCCAGTCCGTGGCGAAATCGTGCAGAAGGATCAAAACGCGCAGGTGCGTGAAGCCCATGTCACGCAGAGCCGTGAAGGCAGGTCGGACGTTGGGGCAGTGGGCGAGGGGACAGCAACCACAATAAATGATGATGTTTGCGTTGCGCGGGAGCGGCTTGGCCCATTGCTTTAGGGCGTCGAGGCCCTGTGGAGTCGAGCCGGGGCCGTGGAGCGATGCACCGGGAATGTGTGCTCCTTCGTAAAGGGTGTGGAAACCAACACAGACGATGAGCGGCGGATTCGCGTTTGCGGCCTTGGAGCCGGACAAGGCTTTGGCCAGAGTGGGTGCATCGATCGTCTGTCCGGTGGTCCAGGGAGGCTCATGATCGTCAGTGGAAGCAGGTTTGCTGGGGGCCGCTTGTGCAGACCTAGCCGGAGCGGTTCTTAGTAGGTATCCGGTTACGAGAAGAAACGCGGCGATTGAGGTCATGACAATCGTTCTTGGGGCCTGCAATTTCATCGTCACGGTGAGCTTTCGAACTCCAGAAAGAGATGGGAGTAATCGTTGCGCGTCATGAGAGAGCGCGCGGCTCTCGCTCGATTACAATAAATTAATGGGGAACATCCTCGCAAGCTTCGAGTGCGGACGTTTGCGCGACCGCCGATCACACTGGTTTGCCGTTTGCGGAATCGCGTTCCTGATGACGGCGGCGGCCGGCTGCCGTCAGGCGTCGAGTGCGAACACGCAGATGCTCGATCGATCCGGGATGGATTACGCAAGTGTGCAGCAGATTCGGGGCTTGAACGTGTCAGCCAACGAGGTGGAGGAAGTTCTGAAGATGCACGATGCGGGATTTTCGGACGCGACCTGCGTGCGATCGGTACAGATTTATCACAATCGTGGACAAGCATTTCGCGCGGACGAGATTATGAGCATGCGCCAAGCGGGAATGAGCGAGCAGACGGTTTTTGCGCTTGCGCAGATGAACGATTTCGGCAAGAACGCGGGCGAGCTGGAGGCCATGCATCTCGCCGGCCTTTCGGATGCGATCGTAATGGAAGTGGCGAAGCGGCGGGCGGATGGGGAGCCAGTGCTGTCGGGCGCGTCACTGGCAGCGATGAAGAATGCGGGCGTCCGCAATTCCACCCTGCTGGAGCTGGTGCGACGCGGCGTGCCGGATTCGCAGGCGAATGGGTTAATTGCCTCGCGGCGGCACGGCGCAACAGACGCACAAATCCTGCGCCGCTATTCCGGATCCTGAACTCACTTTGAAACTGCGGCTTGTTCACGGCCTCAATTTGGGCTGGCTGCCTTCGCTTCGTGGTCTGGTAAGATTCCATGCGATTTTTTCCGGGAAGGAGGATGCATGAAAGACGTAATCGCAACGGAAAAAGGGCCGAAGGCAATCGGACCTTACTCGCAGGCGATTCGCGCGAATGGATTCGTTTTTATTTCCGGACAGGTAGCATTCGATCCCTCAACGAGCCAAATCGTGGACGGCGATGTGGCCAAGCAAACGGCGCGGGTGCTGGAAAACCTGAAAGCAATTGCGGAAGCTGCGGGGTCGTCACTCGAGAAAGCCGTGAAGGCGACAGTGTTCCTGAAAGACATGAACGATTTCGCGGCGATGAACGAAGTATACGCGAAGTATTTTCAACATCACCCTCCAGCGCGTTCCACCGTGGAAGTGGCGCGCTTGCCGCGCGATGTGCGCGTGGAAATCGACCTGGTCGTACTGGCCTGAAACCTGCTCTGCGAACCCGCCCGAGGGCTGCATTCACATTGCTGTAAGGTGGCTCTGTCAGATTGTGCGCGCATTTGAATCAGGCTAGAGTAGGCGCGAAATGACTGAGCAGCAATTCGATTTGGTGGTGATTGGCAGCGGCCCTGCGGGGCAAAAAGGCGCAATCTGCGCAGCAAAGTTGCGCAAACGCGCTGCCGTAGTCGATCGCACGATGATGATGGGAGGCGTGTGCGTTCACACCGGCACGATTCCGAGCAAGAGTGTTCGCGAAGCGATTTTCCAACTGACCGGCTTCGCTGTGAAGAGCTTCTGCCGTGGCAACGGCGACATTTCGATACAGGATTTGGCTTCGCGCGTAAGGTCAATTATCGCGCGCGAGACAGAAGTGATTCGCGCGCAGCTAAAACGCAATGGCGTGACGATTTTTCAGGGCACGGCGCAGTTCGCCGATCCGCACACGATTGAAGTGCAGGGCGACGGGCAAAAGACCATCTTGCGGGGAGACAATATTCTGATTGCTTGCGGCACGCGTCCCGCAAGAAATCCCGAGATACCGTTTGACGGCAAGCGCATCGTGGACACGGATAATATCTCCGGCCTCGATGGAGTGCCGAAAGAGCTGATTGTGGTTGGCGCCGGCGTGGTGGGACTGGAATACGCGTCATTTCTCGCGGCGATGGGATCGGAGATCACGCTGATCGATGCACGTCCGGTGATCTTGGATTTCGTGGATCGCGAGATCGTGGAGGCGCTGGCCTATCATCTGCGGCAGATGGGCGCGACGTTCCGGCTGGGTGAGAAGGTCACGCGTGTGGGGTTCGATGCCGCGCGCGACCGGGTTTTTGCGGAACTTGAGAGCGGCAAGAAGGTGCAGGGAACCAGTTTGTTGCACTGCGTGGGGCGGCAAGCGAACGGAGATTTGCTGAATCTGGAAGCCGCAGGATTGGAAGCCGATGACCGCGGCAAAATTCGAGTGAATGAGAAATTCCAGACGGCCGTTCCGCACATTTCCGCTGCAGGTGACGTAATCGGGTTTCCGGCGCTTGCCAGCACGTCGATGGAGCAGGGGCGGCTGGCAAGTTGCCACATGTTTGGGGCGCCCGCCGAGCACATGCCCGAGCTTTTCCCGTACGGGATTTACACGATTCCAGAGATCTCGATGGTGGGGCAAACCGAAGAAAAACTGACTGCGGCGAAGATTCCGTACGAAGTGGGAATCGCAAAGTACGCCGAGCTGGCGAAGAGCATGATGCTGGGCGACGAAAGCGGGATGCTGAAGCTTCTGTTCGATCGGAATAATTTGAAACTGCTTGGCGTGCACGCGATAGGACAACGGGCAACCGAAATCATTCACATCGGGCAGGCCGTGTTGGCGTACGGCGGGACTGTGGAGTATTTTCGAGACACGGTTTTCAATTACCCGACGCTTGCGGAAGCGTACAAGGTGGCGGCGCTCGACGGCATCAACAAGCTCTGATCGGACCCGGCGTGCGTGGCCGCAAATTAACGATTCGAAGGTTCGCCGCCCGCGGGATGAGAGGCATCCCAGACCAATTTTCCTCCCACGAACGTCTTCAGGACCGTCACATCGCGGATCTTGGCGGAGTCAATCGAAAAAATATCGTCGCTGAGCAGGACCATGTCGGCCAGCTTGCCGGGAGTGATTGAACCTTTCTGCGTTTCCTGAAATTCGGCGTAGGCCGATCCCATCGTGTAGGCTTCGACGGCTTCTTTAACGGAAAGCTTCTGTTCTGGGAACCAGCCGTTTGGATTCTTGCCGTCGAGGGTGGCACGCGTAACGGCAGCGTAAATCCCGTACATCGGATTCAGCGGGGCAACTTCCCAGTCGGTGCCGAAGGCCAGCTTCACGCCATGATTTAAGAAGGTGCGGAAAGCGTAGGTACGGCTCGCGCGGTCGCGGCCTATGCGGGCCTCGGCCCAGCGACCGTCGTCGATGGCGTGATAGGGCTGCACGGACGCGATCACGTGGAGCTGCGCGAAGCGGTCGAAGTCCTTGGCGGCCATGTGTTGCGCGTGTTCGATGCGCCAGCGGCGATCGGCAGGGCCGTGAGCTTTTTCGATGTCGGAGTAGATGTCGAGAATTATGGAGATTCCCTGGTCGCCGATGGCGTGCGTGCAAATCTGCAGCCCGGCAGCGTCGGCTCGCATCATGCGGTCGTGCATCAGCGAAACTGGATGCATTCCTTCTGACAGGAGACCGCGATTATCGGGCTGATCCGTAAACGGCGTGAAAAAATAGGCGGTGCGCGAGCCCAGCGAGCCATCGGCGAACGCTTTGAGGGCGCCGATGCGCAACCAGGAATCGCCGAACGCGTGGCGAATGCCGATTTTGATCTGGTCGTCGACGGCGCTGATGATGTGCGCGGCGTAAATTCGTGCGGTGAGCTCGTCGCGTTCGCGCAGTTCAGAGTAGACGGCGACGTCGGCGTATTCGGGCGTCATGTCCTGCACGCTGGTGACGCCGACGGCGGCAGCGTGCAGGAGCGCGCGCTTCACAGCATGCATGCGCTGCTCGTGGGAGAGGTCCGGGATTACCTTGTCGACGTAATCCGTGGCGGCGTCTTTGAGCGCGCCGGTGGGATTGCCTTGCGCATCACGGACGATCGTACCGCCGGGAATGTCCCGGGTTTGCGCATTGATTCCGGCGAGTTTTAGCGCGAGTGAGTTAGCGACTCCCATATGTCCGTCGTAACGGCTGAGGAAGACGGGATTATCGGGCGTGACGCGATCGATATCCTCTTTTGTGGGAAGGCGCGGCGGGGTCCATTTTGTGTCGTCCCAATCGCCGCCGAGAATCCATTCGCCTTTTGGCGTGATTTTCGCGCGTTCGGCAATGCGGCGCTCGAATTCCTCGACGCTTGTGGCGTCGGTGAGCTGAATCGCGTCGAGCTGGGCGCCGCCGCTGACGAAGTGGACGTGCGCGTCATCGAAACCCGGCAACAGGAGCTTTCCAGCGGCATCGAGTACTTGCGTGCGGGGGCCGCGCCACGTTTCGACATCGGCGTTTGAACCGACGGCGACGATGCGGTCGCGAAGAACTGCAACGGCCTGCGCCGTGGGCAGCGAGGGATCGACGGTGTAGATTTCGGCGTTCTCGATGATCAAGCTGGCTGCTGGCTTCTCGTTGGCCTGTGCGAAGGCGATCATAAAGGGCAGTGCGCAGACAACAAGTATGGCGCCGCAACAGATGAGAATCGTTTTGAGCATGGCTCCTCGATGGCGATGCGAACGGTAAATTGCGTCGCCGGCATCGCGGAAAAGTGCGGCAAGAATCTACTCTCGGGCGGGAGCGCGCGTCGAGTCCAATTCTTCCTGGACTGATGCGATCGCCTTCGATTGCCAGAATTGCTTGAAATTGTTGATCGAACCGAATGTGCGGCTGAGCATGCGATCTATGTAGATGTTACCGCGGAGGTGGTCGATCTCGTGTTGAAGGATGCGAGCGTACCATCCGGATGCGTCGATTAGTTTTGGCTCGGCATCTTCGTCGAGGTATTCGACGCGAACGCGGCGAGAGCGAGAAACGATGGCGACGAAACCGCTGAGGCTCAAGCAGCCCTCGAAGAATTCGGCCTTGTCGTTCGAAAAGTCGACGATTCGTGGATTGATGATCACGTGGAAAGGAACGGGGCGGCGATCGCGAAGGGTGAGCTCTTCCGGCGTGAGGTCCTTGAGCCACTCTTCGCGGTCTTCGATGACAGCGAGTTGCAAGGGAAGGCCGACCTGAGGCGAAGCGAGTCCGACGCCGGGAGCGGCGTGCATGGTTTCGCGCATGTCGTCAATCAGCTTGCGTGTGGTATTGCTGCGAATTTCGTTCGGAGAGAGTGCGCGGGCCCGAGCGCGCAGAACTGGATTGCCCACCTGGACGATGTCGAGAACCAAATTCACCTCTCGTCTTCGCCCTCCATCGGGCGATGCGGCGGCAAGTGTACCGTTATGACGGGCCGCGTTGAACAGGGAAAGTGGCGCGGCTTGACCATGGCAGTAGCGCTTCGTATCATATTTGGACTAGTGAATTGGGCCTGTAGCTCAGGTGGCTAGAGCGCGCCCCTGATAAGGGCGAGGTCGACTGTTCAAGTCAGTCCAGGCCCACCAACCTTCGCCCACACGGCGAGCTGCGGCGCGGGAAGCCAAGAATTCGGCGGGCGAAATCCGCAGCGCCGACAGCCCTATCCCAGCCGCAACCATCTTACGAGTGCAGGAACTTCAATCGGTGAGATTCTCGCGTTAAGCTATAGGCCGAGGTGAGCAGATGAAAGTGCGCTCGCGCGTGGTGATTCCAATAATTCTCATGCTCTTGCTGGCAATCGGTGTGGTGCATGTTTCGCTTTCTACCTCTGCGGATGAACGAAGGAGCCGATCAGACGCAGCCACGCCGGTGAATCGCGGTAGTGAGGAGACACACGAAAGCGCGAGCCGGCCTGGCCCAGCGTCCTTGGGACGAGCGCAGACGGGGCGCGCGGAGACAGGCGAGGGCGTGTTGCGGGCAACACTGAAGAACGGTTTGCGCGTGGTGATCGTACCGAACGAACTCGCGCCGGTAACGACGACCGTCGTGAATTATCTGGTTGGTTCGAACGAAGCGCCCGCGGGCTTCCCAGGAATGGCGCACGCGCAGGAACACATGATGTTCCGGGGAAACCCGGGGCTTTCAGCAGACCAGCTGGCAGTGATTTCCGCAGCAATGGGAGGAAATTTCGACGCCGACACGCAACAAACGGTGACGCAGTACTTTTTTACGGTGCCGGCCGAGGACACCGATGTGGCGCTGAATATCGAGTCGCAGCGGATGCGAGGCGTGCTCGATACGGATCAACTGTGGGACAAAGAGCGCGGCGCGATCGAGCAGGAAGTAGCGCAGGATTTGTCGAACCCGCAATACGTGTTTTACACGAAACTGCTGACCGCAATGTTCGGCGGGACGCCCTACGAGCACGATGCGCTGGGCACGCGGCCTTCGTTTGATAAGACGACGGGCTCGATGCTGCACGAGTTCTACGACACGTGGTACGCGCCGAATAATGCAGTGATGGTGGTAGCCGGAGACCTCGATGCCCAAAAGACGCTGGTGACGATCAAGTCGCTCTTCGAGGATATTCCGGAAAAGAAAATCCCGGAGCGTCCGCAAGTGAAACTTGGCGCCGTGGCGGCACAGACGCTGAAGCTGGATACCGACCTGCCGTACGGGTTGGCGGTGCTTTCCTACCGAGTGCCGGGATTTGACAGTGCCGATTTCGCGGCGATGAACATTCTCGACGATGTGCTCGCCAGCCAGCGAGGCACGCTCTATGCACTGGTCCCCGAAGGCAAAGCGCTATACGCAGGGTTCCAATTCAGCGCGCTGCCGCAGGCCGGCCTGGGATACGCACTTGCCGTCTTTCCACAGGGCGGCGATGGACAGGGATTGATCGACCAAATGAAGCAAATCATCGCCGATGATCTGAAGGCCGGCGTGCCAGCGGATTTGGTGGATGCTTCAAAGCGGCGCGAGATAGCGAGCCAGGAGTTCGAGAAGAATTCGATCGAAGGGCTGGCCATGGAATGGTCGTCAGCGCTGGCGGTTGAAGGACGGCAGTCGCCCGAGGACGACATCCGCGCTATCGAGAAAGTGACCCTGGAAGACGTGAATCGCGTTGCACGCAAGTATCTCGTGCCGGGCCAGACGATTGCTACGGTTCTGACGCCACAGCCCTCCGGCAAGCCAATTTCCTCGAAAAGCTTTGGCGGCGCCGAATCGCTGGCGGGGAGTCCTACAGGTCCGGTGGAGCTGCCAAAGTGGGCAGAAAACGCCGTGACGAGGATGACGGTTCCGGATTTGACCATACATCCCGTTGTGAGCACGCTCTCCAACGGAATCAAGCTGATCGTGCAACCCGAAACCATCAGCAATTCAGTGATGGTGGTAGGCCAAATCAAGAACAATCCTGATCTTGAAACTCCTCCGGGGCAGGACGGTGTGAGCAGCGTGCTATCAGAATTATTCAATTATGGTACGCAGACGCTGGATCGAATCGCCTTCCAAAAGGCATTGGACGACATTGCCGCCGACGAATCGGCGGGGACGCAATTTTCCCTCTCCGTTTTGGCCGATAAGTTCGACCGCGGCGCCGAGCTGCTCGCGCAAAACCAGCTCGAGCCGGCGTTGCCTGAGGAGGCTTTTAAGATCGTACAGCAGCAAACGGCCCAGGAGGTGGGCGGGGAACTTCAAAGCCCGAATTACTTGACGCGGCGTGCGCTGAGCGAGGCCCTCTTCCCGAAAGACGATCCGGAGCTGAGGCAGGCAACTCCCGCAACGGTTTCGTCTTTGAATCTTCAAAACGTGCGCGATTACTATCAGAAAGTGTTCAGGCCGGATTTGACGACGATCGTGGTAATCGGAAATGTGACGCCGGACCACGCTAAAGCGGTGATCGAGAAGAATTTCGGCGGATGGAAGAGTTCGGGTCCACCGCCTCAAACGGATCTGCCGCCTGTTCCCGCAAACCATTCCGGCATGACGGCAGTGCCAGACAAGAGCCGGGTGCAGGTAAACGTCAAGCTGGGTGAGGTTCTGGAATTGAATCGATTCAATCCGGACTATTACGCACTGGAGCTGGGAAATCACGTGCTGGGGGGAGGATTCTACGCCACGCGTCTCTATCGCGACCTTCGAGAGAATGCGGGCCTTGTGTATTTCGTTGCCGCTTCGTTGGCGGTTGGCCGGACGCGAGGAGTCTACGGCGTGGATTATGCGTGCGACCCGCAAAATGTGGGCAAAGCGCGAGCGGTGGTTGAGCGCGACCTGAAGGAGATGCAGACGACGCCAGTGGCCGATAACGATTTGCGTCATGCCCGGGCGATGCTGCTTCGACAAATTCCACTTTCGGAGGCGAGCGTAAACAGCATCGCGGGAGGCCTGGTCGCGAGGTCAATCGACGGGCTGCCGCTCGACGAACCGATAATCGCAGCACACCACTATCTCGAGTTGACAGCAGAGCAGGTAAGAGCAGCGTTCGCGAAATGGCTGAGGACGGACGATCTTGTCCAGGTGACTCAGGGTCCCACGGCTCCCTGATCGGAATCCCGAGAACCCGCGTCGCGAACTCACTTCAGGGAGAAGCTTTCGCGCGGGCCGCTGACTTTCGGAGTGCGTATCGCCAGCGGAGAAAGCCAAAAACAAAAATCAGGACGCAGCAAATTTCAATGTAAACCTTTTCGCCATCGAAAGGGTCGAGTGGCGTTTTTTTCAGGTTCGGATCCGTGAAGATGCTGTGCCAGAAAAGAGCCAGGGCCGCGGCATAGATTACGAAGTGGAAGGATTTCCAAAGCCGGCGGCCAAGCTGCAGGCGGAAGTAAGATGTGATGACGACTACTGCGACACAGTATAAAGCGATCGCACCAATCGTATTTTCGAGCGGCTGGCTGGGCGAGTGCACCGGATAAATCACGTCGATGATGCGAAAACGAGCAGTCGAAGAGAAGAGAAGCACGATTGGGTGCAGCAGCGAAACTCCAAGCACGCCGTAGCCCGACCACTTGTGAATCCGAAAAATGTTGAAGCGCCGGTGGGGCCAATATCTCCAGGGACTGTAACGCACGGCGATCAGGAATCCGATCGCGAGATTGAGCGTGACCAGGCCGACGGCGACCAGTCCAATATCTGCCGACAGATCGATTGCAGTCATCTATCGCTAGCCCTCGCACCCCGGGTGATGGCTCGGAGGGAATGGCTTCCTCGAAAGACCTGTTTGTCCAAGCGAATTGCAGGAACAAAAGAAGCGCAATGATAGAACAGTTGTCGCGAAGCGACAAAGAACAGCTCTTTGATCTCGTTCCTCTCGAGATTGCGTGTCCGGTTGAGCGACAACTCTATCCCACAAGCGGCCAGGGTTCATTGGGCTGGCAGTCGGCGGTCCTTGCTAAGTAAATGTCAATATGTGGCTTAGCTACTCTGGAGACAGGCACAAGACTTGCGCGAGACGACGAGGGCTTATTCGGGTTACGGGTGTCTTCGCCGGACCTAGACTCCGAGGTATGGGATGCGTTACGAATAGCAATTGCAGCGCGGCGCGCTGCAGTACGAACGGATTTTTTGTGCCAGACAGGAGGCATCAGGACATGGCCAAACTCGAAAGAATTCGCGAAGCTGTAAGAGGGCCTCTGGATACGGAGTACATTCGCAAACGTGAAGCCGAGGGCTGGCGCCTGATGGCAATCGAATGGGAGGTGGAATGGGCGCGAGAATCAGCGGCGGGTGCTCCGCCCGCCACGGAAGAGGTTCGGCTCGATGAACCTCCGTTCGGCCTAGAGGTTGCCGGCGACTGCGAGCGGCTGCAACAAAACCCCGCCGAGATGGATTTCCTTTTGTCCATGATGGAGCTGATCATCCAGGACATTTCTCTGTCAAAGGTTGCCGAGGAATTGAACCGCAAAGGATTCCGAACCAGAAAAGGGACGGAATGGGGTCCCGTGGCGATATTCAATATGCTGCCGCGGCTGATCGAACTGACGCCACGAATTTTCGCGAGCGCGGAATGGATCGAACGCCGCAAGCGCCTCTCGCCGGTGTACTGAGTCCCAAACCGAGTAGCAAGTGACTTGCGCAATCAACACTCATCGCCGAGTCAGTCCCGGCATTGCCCTTAAATGCGAGAGACAAGAAGAGCCTCCGCGGCATCTTAGTTATGGAGGCTGAAATGCGTAGAACGGCATTGATGGCGCAAGTTTTGATCGTTGCTCTTTTAGGGTTCTCTGGCTGGTCCTGGGCAACTGACAGGAAAACCCAGGACGTCAGTTCGACAGTTCCTGTCACAACCGTAGTCACGGTTCTGGGGCCGAATTTCTCCGCGCGTCCGCCCATTGCGAAACAAGACGTGAATGTCTATTCAGGAAGGATGCGTGAAGACCTGATTTCATGGGTTCCGGCGCAGGGCGAAAAAAGCGGGCTGCAGTTGGCAATAGTGATCGACAACGCAGACAGCCCCACCGCAATCGGCACGCATTTCACTCAAATCAAAGATTTCATCGCATCGCAAGGCGGAACCACCGAGGTGGGGCTCTTTTACGCCGTCAACGGCTCCGTGGAAACTGAATCTCCATTCAGTACCAACCGCGATGCGGTGGCGGCCAAACTGCGCCTTCCCCTTGGACGTTTTGCGGGGGACTCGCCCAGCGTTTATCTGTCCCTGCAAGATCTGGTCAAGCACTGGCCGGCGAACGGCATGCGCCACGAGGTTGTGGTGATCGCCAGCGGCGTGGATCATCTCGATCCGGGGCTAGACAGCCCTTACGTTGACGAGGCGGTGGAGGAAGTTCAGAAATCCGGTACCGTCGTGTATACGATCTATAGCGGCGGCCCGCAGCTGGACAACGTATCTTTCCGGACGGACATCGCGTGGCAAAATCTGGTGCGAATTTCCACGGGAAGTGGAGGCCAAGATTTTTTCCAGGGTTTCGAAACGCCGGTGGATTTCGATCCTATCTTCCGTCAGATCAATGCAGCGCTTCAGAACCAATACCTGCTGACGTTTGCCGCTCCCCGCAGCCGCAGCAAAAAGGGCGAATTGATGAAAATTGAAGTTCGAACGGAGCAGCGCGACGTGAAGCTCAGCTACCCGTCCAACGTCTTCGTCCCCGGGCCCTGAGGCGACCCCACAGTTTTCCCCGCACAAAGAAAAAGGCCGGCACAAGCCGGCCTTTTTTCAATCCGGGGAATTGCTTCGCCAGGTTACGAGCTTGGCTGAGTGCTCGGATTCTCCATCCGCTGCTGCCGGATGATTTGAATCTTGTGCATCAGGTCATCCGCTTGCTGAGTATCAGCATCGCGCGCCTTCGGATCTGTTTCCATGTCTGCCTTGCGGCGATATAAGAGACTCAAATAGGACATGGCATCGTCGTACTGCGGCCGACGATCCATAGCTTTCTTGGCGTAATCGATCCCTTCATCAACGACCTGCTGGTACTTCTGGGCGTAATCCGCAGCCATCTTCGGCGGCATGGGATCGATCTCCCGCAGAGGCTTCTTCGATGTTTTGTTGTACTCCTCGCGCATCTCGTTGTTGCCATGATAGGCGAGCGACCAGTCGATTACGGCAATCCAGTAATACGGCTCTGCGTCATCAGGCTTAATGGAAATGTGCTTCAAGTGGTATTGCTTCGAATCCTCGAGCTTCTTCGCGTCGAAGGGATTCGCGCCCATGTTGTAGAGCAGTGAGCCGATGCCATCGATGGCCGTGAGGTTACTGGGATCGCCGTTCAAGACATCCTGGAATTCGGCGATAGCCTGCTTGCCCATGTTGTTGTTTTCATCGGAGGGCGCGCCAGGTATGTACTGGCTGGCATAAGCGGTAGCTAGGTATAGGCGGGCATTGGTCAGGCTGGGATCCAAATCCTTGGCCTGCTTGAAATCTTCGATAGCGACATCGAATTGTGCGTTTCGATACGCTTGCACGCCCTTATTCAGTTTGTCGCGGGCCTTCAGTTTGTCGCAGCCTCCGATTGCGAGGAGTGAACCGAGACAGGCTGCCAGCAAAAGTCTATTTTGCAGATTGCGCTGCATTCTGATGCTCTCCTTGATGATCACTCGGCCGGCCCGTCAGTTCCCCCGAGGCCGGCACAATACGAAGTCAGCGAGCACTAGCGAGATGGTCTGAACCCAGCCCTGTTCAATCGCCGCCGCGCGTAATGCCGGTCAAACCAGCAAAGTCGGGCAAACTCGACTGCGCCTCTGTATGCTGCGCGACACAATTACTGGCCGGCTTCCACCTTGTTCGTGATCAAGCCAACGTGGTCGATTCCAGCGTCGTGCATAATGGAAATCGCGTGCGCGACGTCGGCAAATTCGGTATTGTCGTCACCCTTCACGAAAGCCACTTTTTCCGCGCGATCAGCAAAAATCTTTGTAAGAGTCGGGCCGAGCTGGTCCCAGCTCGACTTGTCCTGGTTGATCATGACGTCGCCGCCCGCGGTAACCACGACGACGATCGTCTTGTTCAATAGTTCCTGATTTTCCTTTTGATTCGGCGGAGAAGGCTGCGGAACGATTGTGTTCAATCCCTGCGAAGTGGTCGGCGTGATCACCATGAAGATGATGATGAGCACAAGAAGCACGTCGATCAACGGAACAATGTTCGGCTCCGACATCGATCCCTTAGTTCCACCAACTGCCATTCCCATGCTAGGACTCCTTTATCGCGAACGAACAGAGCGGCCTCAACTGCCGCCCGTGGACGGAGCAGGTGCGGTAGCTTTCCTCTCCACCTTTTGGGTCAGCAGGCCGACGTTGTCGACACCGGCCGCGCGAACTTCGTCCACGGCTGCCTTGACCTCGCCGAACTTGGCGCGAGCATCCGCGCGAACAAATACCGTTTTGTCCACACGATTCGCCAGCGCGTCCTTCACCTTGCTTTGCAGTTCCTCGAGGCCGATCTTCGTGCTGCCCAGATAAAGCGAACCGTCTCTGGTGATGGCCAGAAGGATCGCATCATCCTTGTCGGCGTCCGGCATGTCCGCAGGATTGGGAACGCGGGCCATGTCCACCGAAACGCCCTTCGACAAAAGGGGCGTCACCACCATGAAGATAATCAGCAGCACCAGCATGATGTCCGCCATCGGAATCACGTTGGGCGCGGCCATTACCGGTGGCGCTTTGGGTTTAAACGTCATGGCTTACTTCTTTCCGCCTCGGCGAGTGATGAAATAGTTGATCAATTCCATCGAAGAGTTGTCCATCTCGACGTCGAAGGCTTCCACCTTATTCGTGAAATAGTTGAAGGTCCACACGGCGGGGACAGCTACGAGCAAGCCGAGGGCGGTGGTGACGAGAGCTTCCGCAATACCGCCGGCTACGGCCGAAAGTCCGGTGGCCTTCTGCGCGGAGATACCTTTGAACGCGTTGATGATGCCCATGACAGTGCCGAACAATCCGACGAATGGCGCTGTCGAACCGATCGTCGCGAGGCCCGAAAGGCCGCGCTTCATTTCGGCGTGAACGATGGCGACAGAGCGCTCGAGTCCGCGCTTCGCGGCTTCGATCACTTCTTCATCGCCTACTTGTGCAGACGCCGCCTGAAACTCGGAAAGTCCCGTGGCGACAACTTTGGCGATGTGGCTCTTCTTGTTGCGCTCGGCGATCGAGATGGCTTCGTCGAGCTTGTTGTCCTTCAGCGCGCCGGCCACTTGCTGGACGAAGACGCGAGATTGCTTTCGCGCCGCGCTGTACATCAATGCCCTGTCAATCATAATGCCGACCGACCAGGCGGACATGATGAAGAGAATACCGACGACCGTCTTCGCCGGGATCCCCATGTTGTGCCACATGGTAACTAGATCCCAACCGACCTCGCCGCCTTGTTGCCCCTGCAACAGCAGAACAGCACCCCACAATAAATTCGCAAGCATAGAATTTGCTCCTCCTCCATTCCTTCACCAAACGATCGCGGCAGCGAGATTTCTGCCGGTCGGAAAACAAATCAGCCCGGTCCTTGAACGGCAGGGCCGGGCTGCCCCCTGCTTTAACCGCCTAGCGTAAATACAACAGAGATCGTTGTGTCCACTTCCACGGGATCGCCGTTCAGCAATGTGGGCTTGTAGCGCCACTCCCTCACGGCATCCATCGCCGCGCGCATCAAGAGCGGTGGACCCGATTCGTAGGTCAGATTCTGGACCGTGCCATCCTTGCCGATGATGGCATGCAATATGACCGTGCCTTGAATGTGCGCCGTCTTCGCGATCTGTGGATACTGTGGCGTAACCTGGTGAATCAGGTTGGCCTGCTGGACCTGACCGCCTACGCGAATACGCTGCTGAACCGGCTTCGGCGGAGGCGGCGGTCCGCCGCCAGTACCTCCAATAATTCCGCCCAGCACGCCGCCCGCGGATCCACCGGGCATTCCGCCCGGCACTCCGCCCACGACGCCGACGGCGCCAACATCAGGCGGCAGTTCCTCTTCTTTAATGATGTTCACCTTCTTCGGGATCACCGTCGGAGCCATCATCTTGCCTTGCTGGATCAACCGCGCAACCGGCTTGACGATTTTCACTGCAACCGCTGGCGGAGGCGGAGGGGGCGGAGGCGGCGGAGCCACAAGAAATGTCGTCAGCATCTGCTTCGGCAACGCTTCGGTCACCAGAAGCGGGATCAAAATAAAGACGCCGACTATACAAGCCTGGACAATGAAAGACAGCGTCACCGTCCAGGGTTTGTTGGTTCTGTTCGGATGAGCGCTTGAGATGACAAGATCATCAAACATCCTTACCTCCTTGCCGCGGCCACCACGCGCTTTTCGGCCGCGGATCCGGCGCGAACAGTGGCTCCCCTGGTGCTTTGATACTTATTCCACACAACTACGATGGGTGCTGCGATGCCAAAACTGGAGTACGTTCCTACCACAACTCCCACGACCATAGCAAAAGAGAACGCGCGAAGGACCTCTCCGCCCATGATGTAAAGTACCAGTACCGTAAGAAGAGTGAGGCCACTGGTAAGAATCGTGCGAGAAAGCGTTTGATTGATGGACTTATTTACTATGTCGGGAAACGAGTCGCGCCGCATCAGGCGAAGATTCTCGCGCACGCGATCGAAGATGACGATCGTATCGTTCATCGAATAACCAACCAAAGTCAAAAGCGCGGCGATCACGGTGAGAGAAATTTCGTAGTGGCGCAGTGAGAAAAAGCCGAGAGTGATGAGCACGTCGTGAAATACTGCAATCACTGCGGCGGCGCCGAAAATAATGTTGTCGATCCAGCGACGCACCAAAGCACCGAAACCTCCACCGGAAGGCCCGCGCATAAAAAGGTCGCTGCCTGAAAACCGAATCGCCACATAAATCAGCATGCCGCCCAGGGCATACATCGTGGCCCAGAAGGCCTGGTTGCGAAGCTGCGCGCCAACCTTCGGGCCCACGCTCTCGACGCTTCGAATCGCAAAATTGCCCAGGTCGAAGCCGTCATTGAGTGCGCCGATTACGGCGGGCGTTACACCGTTCACTGTTTTCAACTGATCAAAACTCGAAACAATTCCCAGCCGGTCGCGCGCGTCCGTGATTTGCTTGGCCAGCTGGTTGTATCGCTCTCCGGCGGTCGCGCCGAGATTCAGAGGATCCTTCTGCGTCAGATACGCCGCCACTGCTGCCGGAGCCGCGGAATTGAAATCTGGCTTTCCCCCGCTGGCTCCAAACGTCTTGTGCAGAGCATCGAGCACGGCTTGCCGGTTCGCGTCCAGAGCCTGGTCAGATTCCCCCGCTAGCTCAAGGCTGATTTGAATATCATTTTTCGAATTAGGATCCGAGATGTCATTGATCGGGGTGATGGTACTGTTGTGCAAACCCGCCTGCTCCAATCCTCTGCGGATCTCATCGACTGGAGGGGGAGCTGCGAACCGCACGGTTGCCAGCGTGCCACCGCGAAAATCGATGCCATACCGTAAGCCTTGGCGCCACACCGATATCCATCCAATGGTCAAGAGGACCAGGGAAAGGGTAACGAAATACTTGGCTTTCCCCATCCAATCGATGTTGACGTTACGAAATAACTCCACGCCGACTCCTATCCATCATGATTTGACACCGGCTTTCGGGATTTGTTCCCCGCCACCGGCTACGGCTAGATACTCAGTTCAGCCTGGCGCTCCATGCGCGCCAGGTGGAAATCGAAAATAGCCCGGGAGACATAGATCGAAGTAAACAGGTTCGCCAGCAAACCTATAACGAGAGTGATGGCGAATCCCTTCACCGGTCCCGTGCCGAACAGGAAAAGGAATGCCGCAGAAACCAGCGTCGTAATGTGAGTATCGATGATCGTGAGGAACGCCCGGTCAAAGCCCACCTGAACGGCAGAAGCGGGAGCTTTGCCGTTCCGAAGTTCTTCGCGAATGCGCTCAAAAACAAGGACGTTGGAATCCACGCCCATACCGATAGTCAAGACCACGCCCGCGATGCCCGGCAAGGTCAAAACAGCTCCCGAATACGCCATGAATGCAATCAGGATCACCAAGTTCAATATCAGGGCCACAACTGCATTGACACCACTCAGCCGGTAATAGATCACGAGGAAGATCATGACCACGACCAGGCTGCCGATTGACGCGCGCACGCCTTCGCGTATCGAATCAACGCCAAGCGAGGGCCCGACCGTTTCTTCGTCGAGATAGGTAATCGATGCCGGCAGAGCGCCCGCACGCAAAACCAAGGCCAAGTCGCGCGCGGAATCTTCCGTGAAATTGCCCTCGATCATTCCGTGGTCTTCGATGCGGCCGTTGATGGTAGGAGCGCTATAGACCTGGTGGTCGAGCACGATGGCCATGCGGTGGCCAATGTTTGATTCTGTGAAAGGACCGAATCGCGCGGCTGCCGAAGTCGACAAAGTGAAATCGACCTGATATTGCCCTGGATTATTCTGGCTCGGAGCGGGATTCGCACCACGCAGGTCCGCGCCCGTCACAACCGGAGCGCGGCTGAGGATGTAATAGACCTGCTGGCCTGCCTGCGCGGACGGACCTTCCGATCGTCCGGCCACGATTTCAGTTCCTGGCGGCAAAACCCCTCCATGCGCGGCCAGCGCCGCGGCTTCGGAAGGATATGGCTGTTCATCTGCGACCAAACGCAGCTCGAGTTGGCCGCCGGCCTGAATCACGGACTTCGCGCGACTTGGATCCCCTTCGCCCGGAAGCTCGACAAGAATTTCATCTTCTCCGCGGCCAGTAAACGCGACCGTTGGCTCCGTTAAGCCCAGAGCGTTAATCCGTCGTTCGATCGTTTCCTTCGACTGATCCATCGTGGTGCGCTGAAGATCAGTCAAGACCGAGGGCTTCATCGTCAGGAGATAGCCATTCGCTTGTCCCGCTGCCGGCGCCAGAGCCCAATCGGTGAATTGCTGCGTAACGACGTCGCGGAAGCTGCCGGACGTAATCGGATTTACGTCGCGGACCAGAATTTGCGTATCGCTGAGACGCTGGATATCGCCAACGATCACGTTTTTCTCGTGCAACTGCTTTCTCAGGTCATCGATTGCCTGATCGCACCTCTGCCCAATCGCCTCACTGAGATGAACCTGCAAAACGAGATGGCTGCCGCCTTTCAAATCCAGGCCCAGCCGAATCCGGTCCGCGAAGTTTTCTTTCGCTTGAGTCCACGAGGTGGGAAACTGTGGCAGCCCCAGAAGCCCGTACAAGCAGAGGAGTATGACGACTAGAATAAAGATGAACTTCCATCGAAGCTGAGAGTTCATGCGGTCTTGCTCGGCTCCTTCTGCTGTTCTGCCTGGAATCCTGCGATGGCGCTGCGCGAAACCTTAACCTTCACCTGCTCGGCAACCCGCAGATAAACGGCTTCGTCTTCGAGGCTGGCAATCGTCCCGTAGATCCCGCCGTTGGTGATAACCTTGTCGCCGGTCTTCAGATTCTTAAGCATTTCGGCGACCTTTTTCTGCCGCCGCTGGGCCGGCATGATCATCAAAAAGTAGAACACGACCATCAACAGAATCATGGGCAGAAGCAAAGTGGTCGTGCTCGGGCCCGCCGCTTGCAATAGCAAAGAGAGTCCCGCCCAAATCACAGAAGCTTGAAGTGTGAGCATCCCGCCTTTTCTGCCTTGCCCTTCGCCAGGAAGGTGGTTCGCCTGCCGTTTGCCAGCAGGCGCCGAAGGTCAGTCCGAAGATACTGCCCCGCCTCTTACGCTCTCACATCTGCTTAAATTTGCCTGTTGAGGCGTGCCTGAAGGTCAGAGCGAAATCTTTCGAGACATCCAAAACTGATAGCCTCGCGAATTTTCCGCATGATGTCAAGGTAAAAGTAGAGATTGTGATGGGTGTTCAGGATTGCGGCGAGGGATTCTCCGCAGGAATAAAGGTGCCGCAAATAGGAACGGGAATACCTTTGGCAGACTGCGCATCCGCACGTTTCATCAATCGGACGCTCGTCTTTCGCAAATTGAGAATTGCGAATCAGCAGCCGGCCCTGCGACGTGAAGAGGCATCCGTGGCGCGCACTCCGCGTCGGCAAAACGCAATCCATCATGTCGACGCCCAGCGCGACATAATCCAAAATTTGTTCCGGTTTGCCCACGCCCATCAAATAGCGCGGGCGATCGCCAGGTAATTTCGACGCGACCACGCTTGTCATTTCGCATGTGACTTCGTGCGATTCGCCCACGGCGAGCCCGCCAATTGCGTACCCGGGAAAGTCAAGTGCTACGAGTTCATTCGCATTTTCGCGGCGTAGTTTTGGGTCAGTTCCGCCCTGCACGATTCCAAACAACATTTGCCTGCGCGCGTCTCCGTGCTCCCGGAAGTAATCGCGGGAGCGCTTGGCCCAATTTAACGTCCGCAGGGCGGCGCCGCGCGTGCGGACCTCATCGGCGGGCGCCTCGATACATTCGTCCAGCGCCATGACAACATCGGCGCCCAGAGCGATTTCAATTTCGAGTGCTTTCTCCGGCGAAAGAAAATGTTCAGAGCCGTCGATGTGGGAGCGAAACGTGACGCCATCGTCTGTGACTTTGCGGAGGTCGCTCAGGCTAAAGACCTGGTAGCCGCCAGAATCCGTGAGAATCGGGCGCGGCCACGACATAAATTTGTGCAGGCCACCCATATGGCGTACAAGCTCATGCCCGGGCCGCAAATATAGATGATAGGTGTTTGCGAGGATAATCTGCGCGTCGAGTGCTTCGAGGTCCTGCTGCGTCTGCGCCTTGACTGTCGCTGCCGTGCCCACCGGCATGAAGGCCGGCGTTTCGATCACGCCATGCGGAGTCGTCAGGCGGCCGAGGCGCGCTCCCGTGGGATCGCTCGCCAGGACCTCGAAATGAAATCCCATCCGCGCGAGTCTTTCAGGAGAACGCCGCCGCCAGCCCCGCCTTTATCAGGACAAAAATCAGGAATACCGCGAAAATGATGCCAAAGGCTCTTCCGACCGAGATTTTTTTGGGATTCGTCGCGCTAAATCCAATCGCCTGCAGAATCAGCGCCCATATCGTGAAAATGTCGAACGAAGTTGCGAGAGACACCAGCCATTTAGGGGCGGTGTCCGGGAGAAAAGCCCCAGGATTGGAAGCCACCAGATGCTCGATATCCACCGTGGACGGATCCTTTATGTACAGAATCACGATGCCGAGAATTCCCGCGACGAAATATGGCATCCAGGAGTGCGCGACGATGCCGAGCGCCGTCGAAAACCCCGTTTTCGATCCCGCCATCAAATTGAATACTCCCATCAGCACAGCGGCAGCAACAACTTCGGCAATCACGGTTCCCAGCACGACTCCCACGTATGCAATTATCCCCGCGAACTTTGCTTGTTTGTCGAGGATTTCTTCTCTTTGTCCAGCGGGAACCTGTTCCATTCTCTGTTGGGCTTTTGGGCTGCTCGCAATTTGCCGGTCGATAACCTGTCGCCAGCCGACGCGCGATCCGATGAGCGCCACGATTACAATCGAGATCAGAACCACCGCAAGCATGGGCAGAATCCAGCTCGGCTGCTGGACAATCGATTCGAATGTCGGCTTCGGATTGAAAAGCGCCCCAAAAACTCGGCCAAACGAACTTACAGAAGGAGCCGGTTGCTGCGGTGGCGGAACAGATGCGCTAGCCATTTGCGGATACCTCCACTCTCTAGGACGAAATTATTCTCGAGCTACTGTCGAATACGCTGGCAGCTCGGAAAAGTTACAGCCGTGCGGCGGAGTTTACCCTAAACGGGGTTTGGGGGGAGGATTTCCCGCAGGATGCCATATTGCAGCGGGAGGGGCGGCCCTGTTAGCGAATCTCCGGCACGGCCGCTATGAGCGACTGGGTGTAGGGCGCCTCCGGATTTGTGAGTACCCGCTCTGCGGCGCCGATCTCGACTATTCGTCCCGCTTGCATCACGGCCACGCGAGTGGCGAGTTGCGCCACCACCGGCAGGCTGTGCGAAATGAAGATCAGCGTCAGGGAGAAGTCGGCCTGCAACCGGATCAGTAATTCTAGAATCTGCGCGCCGATTGAAACGTCGAGCGCGGAGACCGGCTCATCAGCAATGACGAGGTCGGGGCGAAGGATCAGCGCTCGGGCGATGCCGACACGCTGCCGCTGGCCGCCGGAGAACTCATGCGGAAAACGGTCGAGCGCCTCGGCGCCGAGCCCGACGCAATCCAGCATTTCCGCAGTTCTCTTCATTCGCTCCGCACGCGAAAGCCGCGGCTCATGGATCACGAGTGGTTCGGAAACGATCGCGCCCACACGCATTCTCGGATTCAGCGATGCCACCGGATCCTGGAACACCATCTGTATTCGCCGCCGCAGGCCCCGCAAGTTTGCGCCACGGGCACCGAGCCACTCCTCGCCGCAGAATCGTACTTGGCCGGAATCGGCCTCAATCAGTCTCATCAACATTCGCGCCAGCGTCGTTTTCCCGCAGCCCGATTCGCCCACAATTCCCAGCGTTTCACCTCGGTTCAAGGCGAAGCTCACATTATCGACCGCTAATTTCGGCGGGCCCGACTGCCCAAACGCAGTTGTCATGGAGGCGAAAGACTTGCACAGATTTGTTGCTTCGAGTAGTGGCGCTGCCATTTAGGATTTCTCGCCAGCGACGAACACCGAGGTCTGCTGCAACTCAATGTCCGGCACCGGATCTGTGGCTTGAGGGTCAACTGGCGCGAACTTCGGGTAGAACCCCGTGTCCTCGCCGCTTTTCATGGTGGCCTCAAGCATCCGCCGCGTCTCCACGTACTCGCGGTCGCCGCGGTGCCAGCCGGCCACATGCAGCCACTGATCGAAGGAGCGCGTGTGTTGGTCGAGTTCGTTAGCAATCATTCGCAATCCGGCATCCCGAAACAGCTTTTCGATTTCGCTTTGCGGTAGCGCGCGGGTATGCGAAGGATCGCGCGCCACCTCGATGCGATTGCGGCGCCCGGCCGCGTGTGGGTCCTCTGGCACAAGCATGTCGAGCACCCCCGCGCGCCCTCCGGGACGCAGCACTCGGGCCATTTCATGGATCACGCGCTTCGGCTCAGGAACGTGATGCAGACTATAGCTTGTCACTACAACATCAAGCGAGGCATCGCCGAATGGCAAGGCCTGGGCGTCGCCGAGGCCAAAGAAAAGGTTGCTGATCCCATTCGAGACCGCGGATTTTCTGGCGCGATGAAGCATGGCCGGAGTCAAATCCAGGGCCACGATCCAGTGCACATGCTTCGCAAAACGCAGAGCGAGAGTTCCCGGTCCGCTGGCAAGATCGGCAGCCCGATCTTCCTCGCTCGCGCGGACCAGCCGCGCCAGCGTCTCTGCTTCCCGGACGCGCTCCTTCACTGCAAAATTGCCAAAGACTTCAGCGGTTCGCGTGAAGCGGTCGCGAATCAATTCTCTTTGCTGTCGATCACTTGTCCCATTCATAGGCGCCCGTTGAGGAACAAAATCGGGGAATCGCTTTACGTCACCAAAATGCACCGTGCTTCATGACTGTCTCCGGCTGTACGAAGCTGCGGCATCCCCGCGTCGCATTCCGTGATGTGCCTTTCGCATCGCGGCGCAAAAGAACAACCAGGCGGCAGTGCGTCGAGCGCCGGGACCGTGCCCGGAATCGGCACGAGTTTGTGTCGCGAAAGTCTCGGCGCGGCGCGCAGCAAGCCCGCGGTATATGGATGGCGCGGCGCGCGGAGCACCTCCTCCGTCGGACCTTCCTCCACGATTCGGCCGGCATACATCACGATCGTCCGGTCGGCAATTTGCGATACGACGCCAAGATCGTGCGTGATAAGAACCAATGAGAGGCGCAGCTCTTTCCGCAGGGTCGCGAGCAGGTCGAGAATCTGCTTCTGTACGGTGACGTCGAGTGCCGTCGTCGGCTCATCCGCAATCAAGACGCCTGGGCCGGCGGAGAGGGCCATGGCAATCATCACTCGCTGGCGCAGGCCGCCCGATAGCTGGTGAGGATATTGGCGCGCGCGCAGCTCCGGCTCGGGCACGGCCACACGTTTCAAAGAATCGACTGCACGTCTTCGAATCTCGCTGCGTGCGGTTCGCGGTTCGTGGACGCGAATCGCTTCTTCAATCTGTTCGCCGATCCTAAGAACGGGATTGAGAGCAGTCATCGGCTCCTGAAAGATCATCGCGATTTCGTGCCCGCGAACGGCTCGCATCTGGGCCGGCGATGCTGTTACGAGGTCCGTTTCACAAGGCGAAGCCGCAGAACCAGTGCGCAGCAAAGCGGCCCCCCTCACGCGCGCTCCAGGTGGCGTTAGTCCAATAAGCCCGAGCGCCAGCATCGTTTTTCCCGAGCCCGATTCACCCACGATCCCGACCGATTCGCCTTCCTTCAGCGCGAACGAAACGTCGGCGACGGGCGTTACCCTGCCCGCTGCAATGGGCAGTTCGATTGTCAGGCCGCCTATTTCAAGCCGTGCCGCCACAGCAACATCATAAGTCGTTGGCTGCGGCTGCGGCCGAATTTCGCGATATGAGTTGCGTGTGGATATGAAGCAGCGTCCGATATGCCGCGGCCACCCATCGTTGGTGAATAACACTCCTGATTGCGGGAATTGCGGCTGGAACCTAGCGATTCGCGACTGGAATCACAAAGCGGAGGGCGGTGTGCGTGGCTGAAAAGCTGCACACTTTGTTGTCGACCAGCCCGGCAGCTTTGCCTTGATTGATTACGTCCACTTCCCGGATGTGCGGCTGGCCTTTTGGATACACCACCCAAATGGCGCCGTTTTTCTGAATCGCGCGGATGAGAGGCTTCAGACGAGATAAGTCTTCCTTGGCCTCCGCGGAAAAGAAAATCAGGTCCGCGTTCGAAACTTTCTCACCACGCGAATACTCCGGCACGCGCGCAGCCAGATCTTTCAGGAACTCGGCGCTTTCGACGCCCAAGACCGCGATGCGCTGCCCCGGCTTCACGCCGAGTTTGTCGATGAGTAGGCGATGGGAGTAATCGCGCTCGGCTTCACGCTTCTTGCTTGTTTTTGCGGAGGCGCGCGGCATATCAGTTCTCCGGCTGGCGGTTTCACCCAATTTTGTACCGAGATCGGGAGGGGCAGTATCGCACGACTTTGAATTCGGATTCGCCTGTCTATTTGCCGGGATCGCAGTTCGTGTGGGATATTCAGTCGCTCGCAAGCGGAAGTGCAAGGAAATAGGCGTTGCGACGGAAAGAAGCAATGATCGCGGAACCGAAGCAAAGCGGAAGCCACGTTGCTCGCGGTTACGCGCTGGCAATCGTTGTGACGCACTTCGCGCTTTCCGTCGCGCACGGAGCGGCGCACGCTCATTTGGCGATCAGACTCACCGCCATGCAGCAGATTTTCATCATCGCCGTAATTACAGCGGCGCCACTTCTGGCTGGTTATCTGATTTGGAAATTTCGGCTTCGGGTGGGCGGTCTGGTACTCGCTCTTTCAATGGCCGGAGCGCTGGCGTTCGGGATCTACTACCACTACGTGGTCCCCGGACCTGACAACGTTAGCTACGACCACTCCAACGCTTCGCCGAATTGGCGCAGTTTGTTCGAAAATACCTCGATGGACCTGGCTCTTGTGGAAGGATTGGGAGTGTTCGCCGGCCTCGCTCTCATTCTGAAAGCATCTGGACATGCTGGCGCGCCGGACGCGGCTACAAAATGAAAGGGGCGCCGTTCCAGGCGCCCTTTTCTCACTGCGGAAAGAAATTAAGTTGCCACTCAATCAGTAATCGTTGGCGGAGCCTTCGAGAAACGCTCGCAGCTTGCGCGACCGCGATGGATGACGCAACTTGCGGAGCGCCTTGGCCTCGATCTGGCGGATGCGCTCGCGCGTGACGGCAAATGACTGACCCACTTCCTCGAGGGTGTGCTCGCTGCCGTCATCCAGTCCAAAGCGCATCTTGATCACTTTTTCTTCGCGAGGCGTCAGCGTCTTCAGCACCGAAGAGGTTTGTTCCTTCAAGCTCAGGTTGATCACCGCATCGGACGGGGAGACCACGGCCTTGTCCTCGATGAAATCTCCCAGATGCGAATCTTCCTCTTCGCCGATCGGAGTTTCGAGCGAAATGGGCTCCTGCGCGATTTTCAAAATCTTGCGCACCTTCGCGACAGGGATATCCATGCGCTTCGCGATTTCTTCTGAGGTAGGCTCGCGGCCGAGTTCCTGAACGAGCTGCCGCTGCGTGCGGACGAGCTTGTTGATGGTCTCGATCATGTGCACCGGAATGCGGATGGTGCGGGCCTGGTCGGCAATCGCGCGCGTGATGGCCTGGCGAATCCACCACGTGGCGTACGTCGAGAATTTGTAACCGCGGCGCCACTCGAACTTGTCCACGGCCTTCATCAAGCCGATGTTGCCTTCCTGAATCAAATCGAGGAACTGCAGGCCGCGGTTTGTATACTTCTTTGCGATGGAAACAACCAAGCGAAGGTTTGCTTCGATCAATTCCTTCTTGGCCTGCTCGGCTTCCGCCTCGCCGCGAACGATCACCTGGATCGCGCGCTTCAGCTCAGTGGGGCTCACCTCGCTGGCAAGTTCGATTTCCTGGAGTTCCTGGCGCCGCGCCTTCAGGTCTTTGCGAGCTTCCGCCTGCACCTCGGCTTTCGAGGCTTCCACCCGGCGGTCGAGCTTGACGATTTCCCGCTCCAGGTAATACACGCGCTCGACCGTCTGCCGGATCTTGTCGATGAGGCGCTTTTTCTCAAGCGGGTTGTAATCGATTTCGCGGACCAGATTCGACATCTGCACGCGGGTCCGCGCCAAAGCGTACCGGGCGCGAATGTAGGGGCGCTTCTTCGAGCGCGGCATTTTTTCGAGCTTCTGAGCTTGCTTCATCGCCAGCAGGTAGAGCTTGGCGATGCGGTCGATTTGCCGCAGAGTTTCTTTGGTTTTCTGCTCGATCTTTTCTTCGGTGAGTTCTTCATCATCGAACTGAACGATTTCTTTGATCGAGCGCGAACCGTTGCGAAGATCTTCGCCGATCTGAAGGATTTCCTTCAGAATCAGAGGCGCCCGCGAAATCGTCTTCAGAACCAGAAGTTGCCCGCGCTCAATGCGCTTGGCAATTGCCACTTCCCCTTCGCGCGTCAGCAGGGGCACCGTGCCCATCTCGCGCAAGTACATGCGGACGGGATCATTCGTTTTTTCGAGGGAACCCGGAGTGAGATCCAGATCGCCCTCTTCCGCCGCGGGCTCTTCTTTAGTCTCGGTCGTTTCGGAAGAGTCGGCGGCAGCAAGTGCAGCCTTCGCGCTCGCCAGATCCTCGTACACATCGATGCCATAGCGCTCAAAAGTGGAGAGTAAATCGTCAATTTCTTCCGAGGAATGCACCTCGGCTGGCAGGATATCGTTCACCTCGTCGTAGAGCAGGTAACCCCGCTCCTTGCCCATGGCGACGAGCTGTCGTACCTGATCGTATTTTTCTTCAAGAGCCAACGTCACGCTGTTTCCCCCTCGTGAGGCTAAGCGGCTCGCGCAGACTTATTCCCAAGCGCAAAAGGCCAGGACCATACACCCCCGGCGCATCGGTTCACAATGTTGGACGGATAAGATTTAAAACGGCCCCTCGACCCAGCTCCACTCAAGAACCCGCGCACAGCACGCTCGCGCCGACACACCTATATGATGCGCGACACGTCCCGGTCGTTTCTTCCGAAACCCAACAAGCATACAATAACGCTCGATTATGCGTCAAACGGAATGCTGTAAGTATCACGATTGAGAACAGCTTACGCGGCTCCCTGGCGCCGCGCCAGCTCGCGGCGCAATTCTTCTTTCTGGCCAAGTAACCGGACCAGCTCGTCTTTGGCGGGCTGCGCCTGGATTTTTCGCTCCAATTCGGCTAATTCCCCAGCCATTTTGCGGCTTCGCAGGAACTCCAGGCAGCTTTCGGCCTCTTCCCAGGTAGGTTCGGGACCTGAATCGAACAACACCTCAAAGAGCAGGCGCCTGTCCCGTTCCTCCAAAGCGTTGGCGAGAGCTGCCGGATCCGGGATTTCCTTCACCTTCGCAATTAAGACCTCGAAAATCCGCTCGGTTTCAAGCCCGCGGTGAAGAGTAGCCGACGCCAGTTCCTCGGCTAGTCGCTCCCGGAACCCCTGTCCTTCCACCAACATTCTTATTAATTGCCGTTCGGCGGGCTTAACAACCGGGGCGAGCAGCTCCGGTTTCGGCTTCACTTCGCTTCGACGTTCCGCCGCAGCACGACGCAAGGCTTCGCGCAGCACTGGCTCATCCACGCGTAATTCGGAGGCTATCCGCGTCGCCCATTCCGAGCGCAAAAGCCGATTTGGAAGTCGCTGAACGAACGGCATCAGAAAATTAAGAGCTGCCAGTTTCCCTTCAGCCGTCGTGCGGTCCATCTTGCGGGCGCGCCCGATCAGGTAATCGAGATACGTAGGCGCCTGCGAAAGAAGCTTTCGGTACGCGTCGGCACCTTGTTCTTTCAGGAATTTGTCGGGGTCGGCCCCACCCGGCAACGAAAGCACGCGGATTTCGAACTCCTTTTCCAGCAGGAGGGCCAGGGAGCGTTCGGTGGCTGTTTGGCCCGCTGTGTCGGGATCGTAGTTGACGATTACTCGCCGCGTGAACCGGGCCAGCAGCTTGATCTGTGGCTCGGCAAGGCTCGTGCCGCAGCTGGCCACCACATTGGCAAATCCCGCACGCGCTACCGCTATTGCATCCATATATCCTTCCACCAGGATGCCGAAATCGCTCCGGCGTAAGGATTCCTTCGCGCGGTCAAGGTGATACAGAACATTGCTTTTTGAATAGATCGGCGTCTCGGGCGAGTTCAAATACTTTGGCATGTCGTCGCCCATTGCGCGACCGCCGAAAGCGATCACCTTCGCCGACTCGTTCGCAATCGGAAACATGATGCGCCGGCGAAACCGATCGAAAAGGCGTCCGCTCTGGTCGCGCGAAAAAAGACCCGATGTTTCGAGCAATTTTTCCGGATACTTCGCTTTCAAGTGGCGCAGGAGCGCATCGCCCGACGAGGGCGCAAATCCCAGCCCGAATCGCAGTATCGCTTCGCGATTCAACCCTCGGTCCTCGAGATACGCCAGCGCCACGGCACCTTCCTGGCCTTCCTGCAGTTGCCTCGCGAAGAAGGCGGAAGCCTCACGATGCATCTCCACCAGGGAGGCGCGTTGCTGATTCTCGCGGCGGTCTTCGGGCGAATGTTCGCGGGGCCGCGGAATTGGGATGCCGCACTTTTCCGCCACCGTGCGCACGGCTTCAGGAAATTCGCACCGCTCCATCGCCATCACGAACTTGAAGACGTCGCCGCCTTCATGGCAGCCGAAGCAGTAATACATCTGCTTCACGGGATGAACGCTGAAGGAAGGAGTTTTTTCCTGGTGAAACGGGCATAGACCGGTGAAGTTTTGCCCGGTTTTCTTGAGGCGCACGTATTCGCCGACGACGCGAACGATGTCCGCCTGCTGCTTTACCCGCTCCGCAAATGATCCCGCTTCAGCCATCTCTATTGAGCCGCAGCCTTCCAGATCCAGCCTGATACCATCGCGTTCTCAAGATTTCAACTCGGCGACCGTAACGGCAGTTCCTCCGCGATCTTCCGCCTCAGCATGGATGCGCTCAACCAGCGGATGCTCTGAAAGGAAGTCGGCGAGCCCGCGACGAAGGGCGCCGGTACCGTGCCCGTGGATTATGCGCACGCTTGGTTTCGAAGCCAGGGCCGCTTCATCAAGGAACTTATCTACTCGTCCCGTCGCCTCTTCCACCGTGCAGCCAATTACGTTGATTTCTTCGGTGGCTGAGTCGTCGCTGGGCTGGACATGAACCGTAATGCCGCGATTCGGCGCGTCAGCTACTCTGTTTTTCGGCGATTGCGCCTCTTCAAAACCAACGATGTCCGCAAGTGGAACCTTCATCCGCATCGGGCCGGCCTCGACTTCCGCGGTCCGGCCGTCATGTCGGCGGAAGATGAGTGGCTGTTTGAATCCTTTCACGATGACGCGCCTCCCCGCAGAAAGCACTTCCGGCTCAACAGGCTTTGGTGGGGCTTCGGCAGCCGCGCCAAGGTCGGCTTGAGACGCCGCGAGCGTTTCCAACACGGCTGCGTCCGCGTCGGCGCGGGCATCATTCTCGACTTTGTTCAGGCGCCGCGCACTCAGCTTTTCGAACTGACCGCGCAAAGACCGGTCCTTAATGTCTGCTGTCAGTCTCGCCACTTCTGCTTCGAGCCGTTTCTGCGTCTCGAGAAAATTCCTCTCGAGTTCCGCGATTCGCCTCTTCTGGCGGTCGATCCATTCTGTTTGCAGAGAACGGCGGTCTGCCTCGAGCTGCGCCAGTTCGTCGCGGGTCTGGCGCTTCAAATCGCTCATTTCGTCGCGGCTGCGGTGAAGATAGGCGATCAGATCGCGAGCTTCGCGCGACTCCACCGAAAGGCCTGACTCCGCATGATTCACGACACGCGCCGGCAATCCCAACCGCCGTGCGATCTCGATGCCGCTGGACGTGCCCGGCACGCCGACCAGAAGGCGATACGTGGGCCGCAGATTTTCCTGGTCGAATTCCATAGCGGCGTTGACGATGCCCGGCGTAGTCGAAGCGTAGGCCTTCAGGCGGTCGTGATGCGTGGTTGCAATTGTCAGCGCGCGAATTGAGCGAAATTCCTCGAGTAACGCGACCGCAAGCGCCGCGCCTTCTTCTGGCGCCGTCCCCGTGCCCATTTCGTCCACAAGAATCAGCGATCTGTCCGTGGCAACTTCCAGCATCGATTTCAGATTCAGCATGTGCGCAGAAAACGTGGAGAGATCGGCCGCAATGGATTGCTCATCGCCGATGTCGGCCAAGACGCGGTCAAAAACGGGGAGCTCCGCACTGGAAGCTGCCACCGGAATCGCAGATTGCGCGGACAAAGCAGCAAGTCCGACGGTTTTCAGCGAAACAGTCTTGCCTCCTGTGTTGGGGCCGCTGATGACCATTACAGTTTCATCGCCGCCGAGAGCGAGGCTTAACGGCACCGCCTTTCGGCCCTGGGGGCGCAGCGTGGCTTCGAGCACTGGATTGCGCGCTGATTCGAGCCGCAGAGAATTGCCAGCTGAAAATTCGGGCATGACGCAGTCGAAGTCCCGCGCAAAGCGGCCGCGCGCAAACACTGAATCGAGATGCGCGATTGCGGCTGCGGCCGACGCAAGCGGCCCGCGGTCGCCTCGAAGCCGCTCGGTGAGCTCTTTCAGAATCCGCGCGATTTCCGCCAACTCGTCTTCACCCAATTGAACCAGGCGATTGTTCAGTTCAATGGCCTCAAGCGGCTCGACGAAAACGGTCTGTCCTGTTCCGCTGGCGCCGTGAACCACCCCGGGTACGCTTCTTCGGTCCGCCGCGCGTACTGGAATCACGAAGCGCTCGTTCCGCAGCGTTACGTAGTCCTCCCCGGCGGGTTCTCCCCTCGCCCGCAGAATGGCTTCGAGGGATCGCTGGATTTTTTCTCGCGATTGGGCAATTCCAGTTCGGATACGCTTCAGTTGGGGCGAGGCGTCGTCGCTGATTTCGCCGTTCGGCAGAATGGCGCGGCGAATTGCGGTTGAGAGATGGCGCAGATCCGGCAGCAAGGACGCTTTTTCGGCCAGCAGAGGGAATTTTCCGGACTCGCCCTTGAATGTCTGGCGGACATCCGCCACCGTCTCCATCAGCGAGCACGCGTCCAGCATCTCAGCGCTCGAGAGCACGAGAGTGGGAATCGCGAGTCGCCCCAACCAGACTTCGGGATCGGCGAGCGAGCCAAACCCAAGGTCGGAACCCGCTCGAAGGTATGAAGCTGTCTCGCGGACCAATGCGAATTCGCTTCGTAGTGCTTCCGAGTTCTGCTGTGGCTCCAGGCCTTCGATCGCCCGCCGTCCAGGGGAGCAGGTACTAAAGCCGGCGACGATATCCTTCAGCTTGTCGAATTCGAGAAGTTCCTGCGCGGAGCGAGACATAGACCTTTCTCAATTGTAGTCTCTGTTTCCTTCAACTCGGGGAATGCTTGTCGAACGAAACAGCCGGATCGATGAGGCCTCACTTCCTCAGATGAAGCGGTGCGGAAGGTCCTAGCGTTTGTATCATCTCCAGGCAGATGGCGTCGATTGCAGCAGTGGCATCGCGGCCGTGTTCCGTATCGTTATTTCCAAAGATTGCGAACACCAGATGCGCGCCTCGCTGCGTCGTGGCGTAGCCCGAAATAGCTCGGACGTGTTCCAGTGAACCGGTTTTTGCCTGGATCACCGCCGGGCCGGTTACCTGTTTCAGGCGCGCCTCGAGCGTGCCGTCTACCCCCGCGATCGGGAGCGTGGAAAGAAACTCTGCTCCCCATGGCTGCTGGAAGGCATAACGCAGCAGAGCCACTATTGCTCGCGGCGTAACAAGATCGTCGCGAGCAAGCCCGGAGCCGTCCGAAAGAATTACATCTCCATCCGCCACTCCAGCCATCTTCAGGAAATCCTGCTCAAGATTGATGCCGGCGTCGGTGGAGCCAACTCCAGCCTTCTCTCGTGCCACCGTCCTGAGGAGGAGCTCCGCGTGGAGGTTCTGGCTGATTTTGTTGGTCAGCCGAATGCTTTCGGTAAGCAGCGGCGAAACGTGCTCGGCAAGAACAAGGGGATGCGGCCCGGCTGCACTCGGCATCGGCGGTGGAGGCGGTGGAGATGTCCCGGTGCTGTCACTCGTCTCCGGCGGCGGCGCATGCGCGACGCGAATAGCGCCGGTGACGCGAACGCCTCGCTGCTCCAGTAGAGCTTTCAGCGCCTGCCCCGCAGTCTCGCATGGCGAAATCATGGCGAGATCGAGGTCTGCCGGAGCGTGCCCAAGCGGAATCGTTCCACGCAGCAAGAGGAAATTCGGCCCAGGCTGACGTGCGACCGCAAAATAAGGATTGCCCCCAACTGCCCCGGTCGTAATGCGGCTTTCGAGCGCTTCGAGTCCAGCGACGGGCTCGACGGTCACAACCGCAGGGTCATTCACGTTGGCGCCTGGGGCGACGTGAACGGAAATCGTGTTGTCATTGAAATCGATGGCGCTCACCGGCGCGCCAAACGTGAAGAACATGTCTCCGATGCCCCAGCCCGCCGGATACGGATCGTACGGGAAATAGCTGTCGTCTACGACAACGTCGCCGTCGATTTCTTTCAGTCCCTTGGCGACGACGTCATCAGCCAGTTCGGCCAGCACTTTTTCGGTCGGGCCGTCGCGCTCGGTTTTCAATTCGTACGGAAACTTTCGATTCGAAAGATCCGGATCACCGCGGCCCACGAAAACCAAATCGGCCGCTAATCGCCCGTCGTCGGCAATGGAACCGGATGTTTCCAGCGTCGTATGAAACTGATATCCCCCACCCAGCGTCGCGAGCGCCAGCGCCGTCGTTATCACTTTTGCGTTCGAGGCAGGCATAAAGAAGTGGTCCGAGTTGAGGTCGTACAGCGTCTCGCCCGAATCGCGATCGCCCACAAGAATGCCCCAGAAGACCTTCTTGGCATGAGCGTCGGCAAGCGCCGCATCCACCTGCGCGCCAAAGCGAGCGATGTCCGGCCGAATCTTCCCGGTCTTGCTGGTTTTTGTCTCTGAAACATGCGGCCGCGGGTCACTGCCCGAGAAATCCCGAACAGCCGCGCCTGCTTCAAGAGCTATCAATATGGAGGCTAAAAGAACGACGGCGATGTTGTGTCGCACCAAATTCCTCGTTTGCCGCGCCAGAATTCAACTCGCACGGTGGTCGATTATAAAGCAGCGCTGGTTTCTAGGCGTTCTGGCCGCGGAGCGGAGTTGCGCGAAACAGACAAAATTCACTATCATGCTGCCTCACGTTTTCTGGAGGAGTTCAATGAACAAGCGATTGCTTATGTTGTCCCTGGCTACTCTGATTGCCCTTCCGATGCTCAGCTCGTCGGTGCGCGCCGACGACAAATCCAAAGATGAAGATCGCCTGCAGAACGCAGGCACCGTAATGAAAGAGATTCTCGATATCCCCGACGATATTCCACAATCGCTGATCGACAAGGCGAAGTGTGTGATTGTGATGCCCTCGGTGATCAAAGGAGCCATCGGAATCGGCGGCAGTTACGGCCGCGGCGCTATGACCTGCCGCAGCGGCGATAATTTCCAGGGACCATGGGGCGCCCCCAGCATGATGCGGCTGGAAGGAGCCAGCTTCGGCTTTCAGCTCGGAGGCCAAGCCACGGACTTTGTGCTGCTCGTGATGAACGATCGCGGCGCCGGTTCCATTCTGAGCAGTAAGGTGAAGCTCGGCGCGGACGCTTCGGCAGCAGCAGGGCCCAAGGGTCGCGATGCTGAAGCAGACACCGATGTGACCATGCGCGCAGAAGTCCTCACATATTCTCGGTCGCGCGGGCTCTTTGCCGGCATTTCCCTGGAGGGGTCCACGCTGCGCCCAGACAACGACGCGAATGAAGAGATTTATGGCAAGAAGATCGACGCCAAGGAAATCGTGCTGCATGGCGCGGTCCCCGTTCCTGGCGCGGCCAAGCTTCTTATTTCGACGCTGAGCCAGCACAGCCCCAAGCCTGCGGCATAAACTGAAAAAGTCCGCGCTGGAAGGTTCGTCTCCGGCGCGGAAAACCTCTTTTGAAGTGCAGCTAGAGTCGCTGTTATCTTTCGTCTTGACTACTGCTCATAAATGACCGATAGTCATAGATGAGTATGAGTCAAACGAGATCGGGACATCCGAGAGCCGCTCGCGGCTCCTTTTCCAAAGCTTCATTACCCGGCCGCCGACAGCGCCGCCAAATTGAAACGCGCCAGCGCATCTTCCGTGCTGCCCTGGATCTCTTCGCCAAACGAGGCTATCTCGAAACGACGGTTGAGGACATTACCGAGGCCGCCGACGTCGGGAAGGGAACGTTCTTCAACTATTTTCCAACCAAAGAGCACGTGCTTGAACACTATGGTGAAGAGCGGGTCCAAACCGTGGAGCGGGGTCTGGAGCTGGCACGGAGCGGCAAGCGGCCAGTGCTGTCGGTGTTGAAGGAACTGGCGACCGACCTCGCGGGCCAGTCGTCGGAAAGTCCCGAGCTGCTTCGTGCCGTGTTTGCGGCCAATTTGACGTCTGCGGCCGTTCTGAAGGAGTTACAAAAACGGCTGGGGCGAGCGCGGCGGCTGCTGAGCGAAATCATTGTCCTCGGACAAAAAGACGGCCAGATTCGCCCCGAAATGCCTGCAGACGAAATGGCTCGCCTATTTCACCTGATATTCATGGGCGTAACGGTGGCGTGGGCCGCAAACCCGGACTCAACGCTGCGCAGCAGAGCAGAAGAGGTTTGGGAACTGCTGTATCCGAGCTTCGCCGTCGATGCCGGGCGCTCTGATCTGAAGCGTAAACCGTGAGTCGTCAAGGGCTCAGAGCTCATCGCATAGATGTCAGATGAGGAGGTTGTTCGTGATGCGCAGTGGCTATTCTTCGTCGCTGAAGGGATTGATCGTCATTCTCTTGCTTTCGTGCACTGCCATTGGTACGCGCGGGCAATTGCCAGGTGGCTCGACCACCGTCTTGCCGGGGGTCGCCGGGTCATCCACGTCTGGCGGGTCATCCGCAGCGAGCAGTGCAGCGGCCACTGCGCCAGCGCCAGGTCAATCCCAGAATCCATATGCGGGAAGCGTTCCCTCGCAGGCCATTGCCGGCGTTTTTCCTCTTTCTCTTCAAGAAGCGATTGACCGCGGCCTGAAGACAAATCTCGGCGCATTGCTTTCGAGCGCAGACATTACAAGCGCGCGCGGGCAACGCTGGGAACAATTGAGTGCACTGCTGCCACACGTCACCGCGACTCCCTACATTGATGTTTCTCAAATCGATCTCAAGGAGTTCGGGTTCAGTTTCAGTGTTCCTGCTAACTCGGGATTCAGCATCCCCAGCATTGTGGGCCCATTTTCCTATTTCGACGCGCGCGCAAATCTCAGTCAGCAGCTTTTCAACTGGCAGTCGGTCGAGAATGCGCGTGCGGCAACACAGCGCGTGAAGGAGGGCGAGCATACCTACAAAGACGCACGGGATTTGGTGGTGCTCGCCGTCGGCTATAACTACCTGCTCGCAGTCGCCGATGAAGCTCGCATCCAAACGGCAGATGCGCAAGTGAAGACGGCGCAGGCTCTATATCAGCAGGCGAGCGATCAGGTTCAAGCAGGAACTTCCCCGGCGATCGACGCGCTGCGCAATCGCGTGGAACTTCAGACGCGGCAACAGCAGTTGATTCAGGCCAAGAATGATTATGCGATACAGAAGCTTACGCTGGCTCGCGCTATCGGCCTCGCTCCAGGCCAGCAGTACGAACTTACGGACAAGTCCTTGTATGAGCCTTTCCAGGGCATAACGGTGGAGGAAGCAGAAAAACGCGCCTACGAATCGCGCTCGGACTTCCGAGCTGCTCAGGAAGAGGTTCTCGCTGCAGAGTACGCGCGCAAAGCCGCTACTGCGGGATACTATCCGACGCTGAACTTTGGCGCAGATTACGGCGTCGCGGGTCCGCACGCGGATTCATCACACGGTGTGTTTGACGTTCGCGGTACGCTCACGATTCCCATCTTCACAGGTAACTCCGTCCACGGTGACGTCCTGCAAGCACAAGCTCAGCTCGAACAGAGCCGCGAGCGCCTCGAAAACCTCCGGGCTCAAATAGACACGGACGTTCGGACAGCCCTTTTCAATCTGCAATCCGCTTCCGATCAGGTGACGGTGGCAAAAAGCAATATCGATTTGGCCGAGCAAACTCTCATCCAATCGAGGGACCGCTTTTCGGCGGGCGTTACCGATACGGTCGAGGTCGTGCAGGCCGAAGAACAAGTGGCCAGCGCAAACGAACAGTACATCTCCAGTCTTTACAACTTTAACTACGCAAAGATTTCTCTCGCTCGCGCTATAGGCGGCGCCGAAGAAGGCGTCAAGGAATACTTCAAAGGACACTGAGCCATGCCAGGAACAGAAACGGAAGTCGCTCCGAATCGGTCTGTTGAAAGTCCGGCTGGAACTTCAGAAACACATTCGGCTTCGCCGCCTCCGGCGAGAGGCGGGAAGAGTCTCCTGCGAAAAAACCCGCACACTCTTTGGTTCATCATCGGAATAGCGATTGTGCTCCTCGTCGGCGGCATTTTCGCGTGGCGCTATTTTTCAAGCTATGAGTCAACGGATGATGCGCAAGTGGACGGGCACTTGCAGCCTTTGAGCGCGCGGATCTCGGGCTACATCATAAAAGTCAACGTCGATGACAACCAGGTCGTGAGAGCTGGGACCGTGCTCGCAGAAATCGATCCCAAAGACTACCAGGTGGCGGTGGACAAGGCGCAGGCTGACCTCGATGATGCGACTGCAACAGCTCAATCACTGAACATCAACGTGCCCATAACGAACGTAAGCACGACTAGCCAATTGTCGGCATCTGAGGCTGATTTGATCAGCGCGCAAGCGGGCGTTTCCGCGGCACAGCAGCAGTACGACGCCTCCCAGGCGGAACTGACGCAAGCCGAAGCGAATGACGTGAAAGCGCAAAACGACCTCGTTCGTTACAAGGAACTGGTGGGCAAACAAGAGATTTCGCAACAGCTTTACGATCAGGCCGTCGCGTCAGCAAAGGCAACGGCAGCGTCCGTCGCGGCGGCGAAAGCGTCAGCGGCCGCGGCTGAGCAGCAGGTGAGCCAGGCGAAAGCGAGAGTCGCGCAAGCCGAGGCCAATGTGCGATCGTCCCAAACCGGCCCGCAGCAGGTAGCGTCAACTCGTGCTCGCGCTCGTTCGGCAGAGGCTCAAGTGGAACAGAAGAAAGCGGTTCTCGATCAGGCGCAATTGAATCTCGGCTATACCAAGATTTTCGCTCCCGTTGACGGCGTGGTGCAGAAAAACGCGGAAGTGGGTATGAACGTTCAGCCCGGCCAGCAGCTATTCACTATTGTGCCGCTGAACGACGTTTGGTTCACCGCCAATTTCAAGGAAACGCAACTCAAGTACATGCGGCCGGGACAGCGCGCCGAGGTTCATTGCGATGCGAACGGCCGCACCTACAAGGCCCACGTGGACAGCATCGCGGGCTCCAGCGGCGCCCGGCTGAGCTTGCTCCCGCCCGAGAATGCCACAGGCAATTACGTGAAGGTCGTCCAGCGCATCCCCATCAAAATCGTCTTGGACCCGGGAGAAGATTCTGATCACTACTTGCGGCTCGGGATGTCCGTCGAACCCAAAGTTTTCGTGAAATAGCTTCGGAATCGCCATGTCTTCCGTGAGTTCAAACCCGCAAGCGCTTGGAGTCCGCTCAAATGGGATGCCTGTCCCTGTGTTCGACGCTCGCGGGTACGATGCGCCCGCAATAAATCCCTGGGTTATCGCGCTCACTGTCACGCTCGCGACCTTTATGGAAGTACTCGATACGAGTGTCGCGAATGTCTCGTTGCCGCATATTGCTGGCAGCCTTTCGGCGAGCACGGACGAAAGCACCTGGGTACTCACTTCTTATCTCGTCTCGAACGCAATCGTTCTGCCCATGAGCGGCTGGTTTTCATCTCTTATTGGCCGAAAGCGCTTTTACATGTCGTGCGTTGCGCTCTTTACAATCAGCTCCTGCCTCTGTGGACTTGCCCCGAATCTGCCGTTGCTCATCTTCTTTCGCGTGCTTCAGGGCGCGGGCGGTGGCGGATTGCAGCCCAGCGAACAGGCAATCCTTGCCGACACATTTCCCCCGAAACAGCGCGGCATGGCATTTGCCGTTTATGGCATGGCGGTCGTTTTGGCGCCGGCGATTGGCCCCACTCTGGGCGGCTGGATCACCGACAATTTCACGTGGCGCTGGATCTTCTTCATTAACATTCCCGTCGGAATTCTCTCGCTCCTGCTGACCAACCGCTTGATTTCCGATCCTCCTTACATGAAGCGCCAGGTCGGCAAGGTGTTTCGCGTCGACTATATCGGCCTCGGGCTGCTCGCGCTGGGGCTCGGAACGCTTCAGGTCGTCCTCGATAAGGGCGAGCGCGATGACTGGTTCGGCTCGCATTTCATCTTGACGATGACGATTCTGTGTATCAGCTCCCTCATCGCTGTAGTCGTCTGGGAATGGAAGCACAAAAATCCCATCATTGACCTACACCTCTTCAAGGATCGTTCCTTCGCTATTGGCACGAGTCTGATGTTCATGGTCGGCTTCGCTCTGATGTCCAGCACCGTCCTCATCCCGCTATTCCTACAAACGATGATGGGCTACACTGCGCAAGAAGCAGGCTTGGCGTTAATGCCCGGCGGTATCGCCATTATCCTGGTGATGCCGTTGGTCGGCATGTTGTTAGGAAAGTACGATGCGCGTCGGCTGCTGCTTTTTGGCTTCACGATGCTCTCCATCGCACTCTTCTACATGACGCGTTTCAATCTCTTCATCGATTTCCGTCATGCTGCCGGAGCACGCGTCATTCAGGCCCTCGGGCTCGCGTTCCTCTTTGTGCCCATCAATACCGCGGCCTACGCGTTCTTGCCGAAGGAAAAAAACAACCAGGCTTCCGGCTTGATCAATCTCGCCCGTAATGTCGGGGGGAGCGTGGGAATTTCCGTTGTTACCACCATGCTCGACCGCCGCACTCAATTCCATTTGGCCAACCTCTCGAACCATGTAAATCCGGGCAATCCCAAGTTCCAGGCCATGCTCAACAACGCGACGCACATGCTCCTCGCCCGCGGCGCGAGCGCCTACGAAGCTTCGCGCCAGGCCTATGGCCTCGTTTCCGGCATGGTGGCCCAGCAGGCCACCATGCTTGCTTACATCGACGATTTTTGGCTCGTCGGCGTGGCCGTCGTCGCGATGATCCCGTTTATCTTCTTGATGAAAAAAGTGAAGCCCGGTGGCCCCATCGCAGTACACTAGGCGCAGGGCGCCGGTGAAAATCCGAGTCATAGGGGTCGAGCGCGAATACGGCAGCGGCGGAGCTATGATCGCCGAGCGGCTGGCAAAGCGGCTTGGCTGGAAGCTTTGGGATCAGGAGCTCACGGCGGAAATTGCTCGTGCGGCGAAAGTCACGCATGAGGCTGCATGCCGCTGTGACGAACGCGTGGATCCTCTGCTGGCGCGGCTGTTCAGAGTGTACGCGCGAGGCAGCTACGAGCGAACCCTACCCGGCAACGAGCCGGCCTACTTCAACGCCGACACAATGGTGAAGATGTTGGGGAAAGTGATTGAGGAGGCGGCCTCGAAAGGCAATTGCGTGATCGTTGGCCGCGGTGCGCCGTACATTCTCCGCAATCGGCCCGACGCTTTCAGCGTCTTCATCTACGCGCCTGTCGAAGAAAAAGTTCGGCGCCTCAAGTCGATCGGTCAGTCGGAGAAGGAAGCGCGGCAGCTTATCGAGGAAGTCGACCGCGAGCGCGCTTCCTTTATTCGCCACTACTTCGGCAAGGAATGGCCGCATCGCCCCCTGTACAATCTGATGATTAACTCGAAGTTCGGCGATGAACACGTGGTTGAGACGATCCTGCAAAATGTCGCCGCACTCGAGAAGGCAGACTCGAAGGAAGACGTGAGTGTGAAGGCCTCCTGAGTCGCCGGGACGCACCCCCACGAGTACGACTCCTGCCGCCTGAAAATGTAACCCGCTACATCAGGGGCGAATCCAACCACTGAGGCAAGCCGCGCCGGAGCCGATGCTCACCCTTTACCTCGCAATCATTCAAAAACATACCTTCACGCGGAGCCTTCTGATTTGGTTGCGTCATCTTGGCGGACCGGGCCTGATTTTGCTGGGCCTTCTCGACAATTCTCCGGTGCCCGTCCCAGGTAGCATGGATGCGCTAACGATCATCCTCGCTGCGAACCAGCGGGAGTGGTGGCCCTACTATGCGGCAATGGCCACCTTGGGCGGATTGATCGGTGGCTACGTCACGTACCACGTGGCGCGAAAAGAGGGGAACGAAAGACTGCGCCGCAAATTCCCTCGCGACAAAATGCAGAAAGTCGAATCCATTTTCAGCCGCTGGGGTTTCGCGGCCATCGCCATTGCGGCTCTTTTGCCGCCACCTGTACCAATGGTGCCATTTCTGATCGCCGCCGGAGCTACTCACTATTCACGGAATAAATTCCTTGGCGCGCTCGCACTAGGCCGGGGGGTACGGTACACGATTCTGGCTTATCTAGGCGCCACCTATGGCCGGAGGATCCTACATCTCATCTCGCACCACGCCACACCGGCGGCGATCGTCATCATCGTCTCAGTTGTCGCTGCCATCGCGGCGATTCTGTTCTTCCACTACGCGCGCAAACCCACCGGGCACCATCAGGCAAACCGAACTTCTTCGCGAGCTTGATTGGCGAAGGAACGTCGTTCGATGGTAGATTCGCGCCTTCCGCTCAGCCGCAACGTACCTGAGCCGGCTTGCCCTGATGCCGCCAATCGCCAGGAATTCTGAGTCTTCCGAACAAGGTGGGGCATCGCCCAACCTCTCCGCGCGTCTCGGCATTTTTGACGCGACCATGGTAGTCATGGGCGGCATTATCGGCTCGGGAATCTTCATCAATCCCTACGTTGTCGCCAAGCTGGTGCACACCCCCGCGTTGATTCTCACTGCGTGGATTGCGGGGGGCGTCCTCGCGCTCGTCGGTGCATTCGTATACGCGGAATTGGCAGACCGCATGCCCGAAGTCGGGGGCCAGTATGCCTATCTCCGCCAGGCGTACCATCCCGCGGTGGGATTTCTTTACGGCTGGGTGGAACTGTTCGTGATTGGTGCGGGCGGCACGGCTGCGGTGGCTGTCACCTTCGCCAAGTATTTTCGGGAACTCACGCAGACAAGTGTCCCCGAAAATCTGATCGCCGTCGCTGCGGTTCTGCTCCTTATCTTCATCAATTGCCTCGGTGTTCGCGCGGGCAGCAGCGTTCAGAGCGCCTTCATGGTGTGCCGAATCATTGGCGTGGCGTTGGTCGTGGTTTGCGGTGCCTGGTTCATTTTTCGACGCCCTGGTCCAACTCCAGCTTGGCATCCATTTCTGGACCGACCCCTCTCCTTCGATCTGCTCACTGTTTTCGGCGCCACTATGGTGCCGGTGATGTTCGCCTACGGCGGATGGCAAACGGCAAACTACATCGCGAGCGAAATTCATGAGCCGCGAAAAAACCTCCCCAAAGCGTTGTTGGTGGGAGTCCTCGGCGTCATTGCACTCTATGTCTCCGTGAATTTCGTCTACGTCTTCGTTCTTGGCTCTGCGGGATTGGCAGGCACTACGACCCCAGCGTCTCAGGTGATGCGCAGCGCGCTGGGCGGATTCGGCGCCAAGCTCATTGCCGTCGCCATCGCCGTCTCCACGCTCGGTTTTCTCAGCCAATCGATTCTCACCTATCCAAGACTGTATTTCGCAATGGCCAAAGACCGCGTCTTGCCGAAAACCTTCGCCTGGCTCGATCCGCGAAGCCGTGTTCCGGTGCTGGCAATTGCCCTGCAAGGCGCTGTGACCATTGTTGTCATGGTTCTCGGAACCTTCGAGCAGATTCTGAACTATGTGGTGGTGATGGACTGGCTGTTTTTCGGCCTGAGCGCGAGCTGCCTTTTTGTCTTTCGGATGCGGGATCGGCAAAGCGCGAAAGAAAGCGATTCTGACCAGCAAGTTCGGTACCGCGTTCCGGGCCATCCGTGGACCACTGCGTTGTTCGTCATCGCGGCTGGGTTGATTGTTGTGAACACAATTTACAAACATCCACAAAATGCAGGCATCGCCCTGTGTATCCTTTTCCTCGGATTGCCCGTATATTTTCTGCTGCGGAGACTCGCTGCGCGGCAAGCTTGAATCTGGAACCTCTATGACGTCTCGGCGCGAAATTCGCTCGATTTACCTCGAATGGGCGAAACTGCGCTCCCAGGCCCGATTCGGTCTGGCGGGCAGCGACATGCTTCATTATCCGCTGCCGGAAATGCACGTGCGAATCGAGGATTTATCTCTTTCTCCCCCGGGCGGTTATGGCTACAAGCCTTTGCTGGAAAAACTCGCCGCGCGCGCGAACGTTCCAGTCGAGTGCGTCGTCCAGGCGCAGGGGACTTCCATGGCCAATCATCTTGCTATGGCGGCCCTTCTCGAGCCCGGTGACGAAATTCTGATCGAAGAGCCCGGTTACGAAGCTATTTTTGCCGCTGCACAATATCTCGGCGCCAAAATTCGCCGCTTCCCCCGCAAATTCGAGGCCGGATTTCAGGTAGATCCCCGCGAAGTCGAGCGCGCCATTTCCCCCCGAACGCGGCTCATCGCAATCACGAATCTCCACAACCCGAGCGGCGTGCGTACCCCAGATTCCGCGCTCAAAATGGTCAGCCAAATTGCCCGGAGCATGGGCGCCCAGGTTCTCGTCGACGAAGTCTACATGGAGATGTGTTTCGATTCGCCGTGGCAGACGGCGTTTCACCTCGGACCCAACTTCACCGTTACCAGCAGCTTGACCAAGGCCTACGGATTGACCGCTTTGCGCTGTGGCTGGATTTTCGCGGCCCCACCCCTTGCTCAGCGCATGTGGAAACTGAACGACCTTTTTGCCGCCTCGTCCCCGTATCCGATGGATTTGCTCAGCGCAATTGCACTGGACCAACTGCCCCAAATCGCCGCCCGCGCAAAGAAGTTGTTAGATACGAATCGCGCCCTCTTAAAGGCTTTTCTTGATTCGAGGACAGATCTTCTGACCATCTGGCCTGAGGCCGGAACGATCGCGTTTCCGCAGCTCACTACTGGTCATGCGGACGCCTTCTGCCAGCTCTTGATGGAAAAGTACGAAACGAGCGTTGCGCCGGGGCGGTTTTTCGATGCGCCAGAACATTTCAGAATCGGGGTGGGAGCGAAGACCGAAACAGTTCGCGAAGGACTGTCTCGCATCGGCGACGCCCTGGACGAATTCGCAGCAAAAGCTTGACCGCACTCCAATTCAACGGCCCGAACCAAGCCAGTTTCGTTTATTTGCCATTCGTATCATTGTGGATTCGCGGCGCTGCTCCGTCGCGCGAAGGTTTCCCCTCCAGCATGGTCACAAGTTCCCGCGCCGCCACGGATAGCGGCCGGTCCTGCCGATAAACCAAATAAAGGTGACGCTGAACGCGCATTTGTTTCAGTCGAACTTCGCGCAGATCGCCGCGCTCCACTTCGCGTTCCACGCACATTCTCGGCACGATCGCCAATCCTCTTTTCATCTCGACAAACCGCTTGATGCTTTCGATCGTAGGCAGCTCAATGTCCATTCGAAGCGGCACGTGATATTTGGCAAACATCTGAACCACTCGCTGGCGATACGGAGACTCCACAATGTGGGCCACAAATGTTTCCTGGCCCAGATCGGTGATGTCCACCTCCCGGCGTTTCGCCAGGCGGTGCCCCGGCCACACGACAAGGACGAGCGAGTCTTTCAGGAATTCGGTTGTGCCGAGTTCCTGATTCTCGGGAATATAGGAGATCACGCCCAGATCGAGATGATAGTTCAGCAGCTCGCGCGGTATGTCGCGGGAGAAAACGCGATGCACCCGCACATGGATGCCGGGATGAATCTGGCGATACCGAGCCAGCACAGGCAGCAGCGCGTGTATCGAGCTCTCGTTGGCTCCAATCTGTAACTCTCCGCGTTCCAGGCTATTCAGCTCTTTGATCCCTTTTCGGATTTCTTCGCGAAGGTTCAGCATGCGATCGGCGTATTCGAGCAGCAGAAATCCCGCGTCCGTCAGGTTTTTTGCCCCGGAGCCACGAATAAACAGCGGCTGACCCACCCAATCCTCGAGCTTCCGGATGGAAATGCTAACTGCGGGCTGGGTGCGGTAAAGCTTTTCGGCAGCGCGGGAAAAGCTGCGTTCCCGGGCCACCGTCTGAAACACCTGAAGGGTCGCTAAGTCCATTTCGCCGCCTTTACAAACCCTAACTGCCTATATAAGCTGGATTTATTCAGCATGCAACAATTATAAATTGGACTAGATTGCCCTCCTGGGGTCCACTGTTTATGGTAGGGAGTGCCCATGCACAAGATCCAAATCTTCGATACGACGCTGCGCGACGGTGAACAATCGCCCGGTTTCTCGATGAACCGCGAGGAAAAGCTGATGCTCGCCCGGCAACTCGAGGAACTTGGCGTCGACGTGATCGAGGCTGGCTTTCCGATCGCCTCCCCGGGCGACCTTGAAGGAGTTCGTGCGGTGGCCGCCGAGATCAAGGGCTGTCGCGTGGCGGCGCTGGCTCGCGCTCGCCAGGAGGACGTGGACGCCGCGCTCCGCGGCCTCGAATCTGCTGCCAAACCGCGCCTCCATATCTTCCTTGCCACCTCCGACTTGCACCTCAAGCACAAGCTTCGCCTCTCGCGCCAAGAGGCTTTCGATCAAATAACGAAAATGGTGCGGTTCGGATCCGAACACTGCGACCAGGTGGAATTTTCAGCCGAGGACGCCAGCAGAACCGATATCGACTACCTGTGCGACGTTGCTCTTGCTGCCGTTGAAGCCGGAGCAACTGTGATCAACTTGCCTGATACGGTCGGCTATTCGACTCCCGAAGAATACGGGCAGATTTTCCGCCGCGTTCGCGAACATCTGTCGGAGCACCCGAATGTTGTTCTCAGCGCCCATTGCCACAATGATCTAGGCCTCGCCGTTGCCAATTCACTCGCGGCGATTGGTGCAGGCGCACGCCAGGTCGAGTGCACCATCAACGGCATCGGCGAGCGCGCGGGCAATGCCTCCCTTGAGGAAATTGCCGTCGCATTGCACGTTCGCCAGGTCCGCTACGATGCCGCAACGAACATCACGCTGGAAAAGATTTTCGCCACAAGCCGTCTCCTGACGAAAATTACGGGCGTTTCCGTCCCGCCCAACAAAGCTGTGGTCGGGGCGAACGCCTTTGCCCACGAGGCAGGCATTCACCAAGATGGCATCCTCAAGAACCCCCTCACCTACGAGATTATCGTTCCCGAAAAAGTGGGCGTACCGGCGCGACAGCTCGTCCTCGGTAAACATTCGGGACGAAACGCGTTACGCGTGCGGCTGGAAGAGCTGGGTTACAAGACGTCGGATTCAGAACTTGCCGAATGCTATACGACCGCCATGGCGCGTGCCGATAGCGCGAAGTTACTGAGCGACCGCGATCTGCTTGCAATCATTCACCAGGTAAAGCGAACGCAAGATCACTCTCGGGCCGATCACGAATCAAGCACTGCCACGGCGAGTTAGGATTTCAGAAGACCAAAGGGCCATATGACAGCCGTACGGAAAACCATCGCAGTCTTGCACGGGGATGGGATCGGTCCGGAGGTGACGCGCGCGGCCGTTCAGCTGCTTGGGGACTGCGCAACCGCTTTCGGCCACCATTTCGAATTTCGCGAACTGCCGTTCGGCGGAGCTGCGATCGATCGCTTCGGGGAGCCGCTGCCCGCCGAAACTCTTGCCGGCTGCCGCTCGGCGGACGCGATACTGCTCGGCGCAATCGGCGGCCCAAAGTGGGATTCGCTGCCGCTCGCGAAGAGGCCTGAGAGCGGTTTGCTTGCGCTGCGGAAATCGCTTGGGCTGTACATCAATCTCCGCCCCATCCGGCTCTTCAGCACTCTAAAATCGATCTCGCCGCTTAAGCTCGATCGCCTCGCCGAGTGCGATTTCGAGATTGTTCGCGAACTCGCGGGCGACATTTATTTTGGCGAGCACAAGATTCATGGAGAAGGGCGCGACGCAACCGCTCGCGATGTCGCCTCCTACAGCTTCGCCGAAGTCGAGCGCGTCGCGCGCTACGCATTCGAGCGCGCTGCGGATCGCAGCCGCCGCCTCACCAGCGTCGACAAAGCTAACGTCCTCGCAACTTCGGCTCTTTGGCGTCGCACCGTCACCGAGGTTTCGCGTGACTACCCCAGCGTCACTCTCGACCATCTCTACGTCGATAATGCCGCCATGCAGATCATGCTGCGGCCAAAGCAATTCGACGTGATCCTCACCTCCAACATGTTCGGAGACATCTTGAGCGACGAAGCCGCGGCAATCGCCGGCTCGATTGGGTTGATTCCCTCAATGAGTTGCGGCAAAGAAGATGAGCCTGCCCTGTTCGAACCAATTCATGGATCAGCACCATCCCTCGCGGGCAAAGACGTCGCGTGTCCACTGGGAGCGATTTTCTCCGCGAGTCTGATGTTGCGCGAGTCCTTTGGGCTCGAGATCGAGGCGCAGTGGATCGAAACAGCTGTCGACCGGGTCCTCGAACGCGGTTTTCGCACTATGGACATCGCCGAGCCGGGCGGCCGCACCGTTCGCGGCTCCGAATTCACAGAGCACATCCGCGCTGAAATGAGCGACGTGCTGGTTCACCACGAACGCTACGGCTGGGGCGTCTAACTTCAGTGGGCTAAACTCGGGAAGTCCTAGGTTTTCTTCAGTACCAGGCAGCTCGCGATCAGGTCGTGCAAAGCCTGCTTCTTCTGCGTGAATCCCGCCATGATGTATCCGATCCAAAACGGTATCAGGCCGGTGATGAGTTTCGCGAAAAAGCGCCCGCTCGCGCGCCCGAACGTTACTCGGCGTCCCTGCATGTCCGTCACTATCAAGCCCAGCGCCATCTTCCCCAGCGTTCCTTGGTGTACTGAGCTTTCCAGCAGCGCGTAATAGAGCCAGATCGCGCAGATCAAAACGAACGCCAGTCCGAAAATCAGCATGATCACTGCGGGCGCCAGAAAAGGATTGTCCGAATCGTCGAAATGGCCGCCCGCCTGGCGAAACGTCCCCACACCTACAATCGCCGCAATAACCACAATCATAAATCCGATCACAAGGCCGCACATTAGCGCATCGATCACATACGCCACGAATCGGAGCCAAAATCCGGCGTAGGGAGAATATGCGGGCATGACGACAGCCACAGCTGGCGTCATAGGCGCGATCACGTCCCCCGCGACTCCAGCAGAGGGCGTCGCAGGTGCGGGCGACCGCAGCGCCGCGCCCAACGGCTGGCCGCACGACCCGCAAAACGCGGCGTTGTCTGCCTGAGCCGTTCCGCATCGAGAACAATACATGTCGATTGATCCTGCGAACCGAATCTAAACTTTGCGTATCACCAGGCAGCCCGCCAGCATGTCGTGCAGCGCCTGTTTTCTCGCCGTAAATCCCGCCATGATGAATCCGATCCACAAAATAAGAGCCGAGATGATTTTTCCGAAGAAGCGGCCCGTTGCGCGCCCGAAACTGATCCTCCTGCCTTCCAGGTCGGTTACTTCCAAGCCCAGCGCCTTCTTCCCGACGGTAGCCTGCCAGGCAGAACTTTCCAACAGCGCATAGTACAGCCAGTTCAAGACCAGGCGAATGAGTGCCAGCCGCCAAAAACTCGCGATAATCGGCATCCATTCTTCGGGGCCCATTGGCGGACGGCCGCGCATAAACATACCGATCCCCGCGCCCGCGGCGAACGGGAGCGTCACGATGAACCCGACGATGCCCAGCACAATCAAGTCGATGATCATCGCCACGAATCGCAGCCAAAACCCGGCGTATTGAACCCGCACCACCGCTGGTGCCGCCGCTGGAATCCCCGCAGCTACAGGCACCCCTCCCGTCGATTGACCGCACGCGCTGCAGAATGTCGCTGTGTCAGGGACGTTCGCGCCGCACTTCGAACAAAACATCTCTTCCTCCCAGTGACTACACCCGTGCTAAATGCTGTGCAAACTTGCGCGCATCCTACTTGACTCCAAACGAACGGGTCAACATGCAAATCCGCGCGTCGCCTGTTCTTTCGTGCTCAAATCGACGGTGCTTGCTGCTTTCCAGCGCCGTCGCGTAGACTCCACTGGAAGATACGCAGGAGGAAGAATGCGAGTTCAATTCACCGCGGCAACCAAAATCTTTGCCGCCGTAATTCTTGCCGCAGCACTGTTCGCCGGCGGCTACGTCGCTGGCCAAAACCGCTTCGGCCAGCCCAAAACCATCATTCATCTCGTCGAAATTAGGTGGAATCCCGGCGTCACCGACGCCCAGAAGCAGGACGTCATCAACGGCATCAAGGACATGGCCGCCAAGATCCCGGGCATTAGAAATGTCTGGCTCAAAGCCGACCGCCTCGAGCCCCGCGACTTCAGTTGGGCCTACGCCATCGAGTTTCGCGATCGCGATGCCGCCGACGACTACGCCGAAAGCGCCCTCCACGAAGCCTGGGAAAAACGTTACGTCCCCCTGCGCTACACGAGCATCTCCGTCCAGGTCACGAACCCCTAGCTCTGCGTCTGCGCGAAAAGCAGTCGCATTGAGCGGCCTCAAAGTTTGTGCGACAACGAGCGATGCGTGTCAGGGCGCGACTCCAGTCGCGCCGTAACATCCTCTAAAAATCGGGACGGCTTTAGCCGCTGGGGGACGATTCGGGGCCCTGGCTATGTCGGGCTCTCCGCCTCTCCCGTTGCCCTCATGGGTTGCTTTTCCACGAAAACCGCGCGAAATCGCCCCATTTCGGCCTACAATTTAGCTAATGGACTGGTCACCCGTCTGGATCTCTCTGGCTACGAGTGTCACTGCGACGCTCATCACTATGGTCTTTGGCCTCGCCGCGGCCGCCTGGCGCGAGCGCCACAACGGCCCGCTCATGGCCTTCGTCGACGGCATTTGTCTTCTTCCTCTTGTGCTACCACCCACCGTCGTCGGCTTCTTTCTTCTCCTCTTCCTCGGGCACAACGGGCCCTTCGGCAAGCTTCTCGCGAAATACGAAGTCACCATACTTTTTACCTGGCCGGCCACAGTGATCGCCGCTGCGGTGGTTTCGTTTCCCTTAATGTACCTCACCGCTCGCGCAGCTCTGGAACAAGTTGATCCTCACTTCGTGCAAGCCGCCCGCACGCTGGGCGCTTCCGAATGGCGCGTCTTCTGGGAGGTTGCCCTGCCGCTCGCCTGGCCGGGAGTCCTCGCCGGAACCATTCTCTCTTTTGCACGCGCCCTCGGCGAATTCGGCGCCACTCTGATGCTCGCCGGCAACATTCCAGGCAAGACCGCCACGATTCCCATCGCCATTTACTTTGCGGTTGAAGGCGACGACATCAAGCGCGCCCTGGCTTGGTGCGCCGTGGACGTTGGAATTTCCCTGATTCTCCTGGCCGCGCTCTACAGCTGGACTCACACGCGCGGGCCGGCTCGATGGGCGAGGCGCTGAGGTGGCACTCGAAGTCAAAATCGAAAAGCAGCTCCCCGAGTTCGCGCTAAATGTCGCTTTCCACGCCGACGATGGCGCGCCTCTCAGCGTCCTGGGTCCCTCCGGCTCGGGCAAAACGATGCTCTTGCGCTGCATCGCTGGACTCGAGCGCCCCGATCGTGGCCGCGTCGTGCTCGGTGAGCGCGTCCTCCTCGACACCGGCCAGAAGATCCGCGTCCCGGCGCGCTCCCGAAAAGTGGGACTCTTGTTTCAACACTATGCGCTCTTCCCGCATCGCACTGTTCTCGAAAACATCAACTTCGCCGCGCGCGCCCTGCCGAAGAATGATCGCGAACGCCGCATCACCGAGGTAATCCTCCGCACGCACATCAGCGGCCTCGAGCATCGCTATCCTCGCGAGCTTTCAGGCGGCGAACAGCAGCGCGTCGCCCTCGCTCGCGCGCTGGCCACTGACCCGGAGGCGTTGCTGCTCGATGAGCCGCTCTCCGCGCTGGACGCCCACCTGCGCGGCCAGATCGAAGCGCAGCTTCAGGAAACTTTCGCCGAGTACAAACGCCCTACGCTGCTCGTCACGCACAACATCGAGGAGGCTTACCGGCTCTGCGACCAACTTCTCGTGCTTTCGCGAGGGCACGTCGCGGCGTTTGGTCCGAAACAGGAGATTTTCGAGCGCCCGCCCACCGTTCAGGTCGCGCGTCTTACCGGCTGCAAGAATTTCTCCAAAGTGAAAGTGGTGGCGCCCTGCGAGATCGAAGCTCTCGACTGGGGTTGCCGCCTCCATGTGCCACAGCCCAAAGAAAAGGCCGCATTCGTGGGCATCCGCGCGCATCACGTCGACTTTGCCGAAGCGGCGCTTCCCGGTGCCTCCACCGAAAATACTTTTCCGTGCTGGCTCGTGCGCTCCTCCGAAACGCCGTTTCGCATCACTCTATTTCTGAAATTGCACGCCCCGCCCAATGGCGATTCCCCCGAATTTCATCTCCAGGCCGAAGTCTTCAAGGAAAAGTGGGAACGCTTCCGCGACGAACCCATGCCCTGGCACGTCCGCCTCTCCCCCACCGCCCTCTTCCTCACCCCCGAATGACCTCGCGGAAAAGCCTTCCCGCGCGGATCTGCGCCGGAAGTTGTTGCGGCCCTGAGTCGGGTTCTGATACCGTCCCTCATCTATGTCATCACCCCAACCGGCCACTCTTCCCGTGCACGTTCAGCTGATCCAGATGGCGACGGGATGCTGGGTTTCTCGCATCATCACCACAGCGGCCAACCTTTCCATCGCCGACCATTTGGCCGATGGCCCCAAATCCGCCGCGGAGCTCGCGGCGGTAACAAAAACCAATCCTCGTGCGCTTCATCGCTTCATGCGGACGCTCGCTCACTTCGGCATTCTCAAACACGCTCCCAACCACAAATTCGCGCTCACGCCTCTCGGTGAGGCGCTAAGAGCCGGCGCGCCCGGCGGCGCCCGTTCCACAATCCTCACGATGGCCGGACCGTGGATGTGGAAGGCCTGGGAGGAATTTCAGTACTCTCTTGAGACCGGCGAGACCGCCATGGAAAAAGTTTTCGGCATGCCGGTTTTTGATTATCTGGCGCAGCACCCGGACATGGCTTCTCAGTTTAGCGAAGCAATGGTTGGCATCCATGGCGCAGAGCCCGCAGCCGTCGCCGCGGCATACGACTTCTCCAAATTCGGAGTCATTGTCGACGTCGGCGGGGCCACCGGCAACATGCTCGCCCACATTCTTTCTCGTTATCCGCAACCTCAGGGCGTCTTATTCGATCGCCCTCACGTTGTCGCGGACGCGCCCTCCCTCCTGCGCGCCAAGGGAGTGGATAACCGCGTCCACATCGAACGAGGCAATTTTTTTGAAACCGTGCCCAGCGCAGGCGACGCTTACATCCTGTCGCACATCATTCATGACTGGAATGAGGATCAATGTTTGACGATCCTCGGCAATTGCCGCAAGGCCATGAAGCCGGGTGCCAAGCTGCTCATCGTGGAGTTTGTCTTGCCGGATGGCGATGAGCCCCACTTTGGCAAGTTGGCAGACATGGTGATGCTGGCGATTCCAGGCGGAGAAGAACGCACCGCAGGCGAATACGACGCACTCTTAACCAAAGCCGGTTTCAAGATGACCCGCGTCGTCCCCACCACCTCAGACGTCAGCGTCGTCGAAGCCGAACTGGTTTAGTTTCCGCCTATTGCCGTCTTCCTTACCCCGAGTAACCGCCGGGAACGCCAATGTCCTCATTGGCGTCTTTCTGGCCTTCTTCGTGAGTCCACGGATCACTTGACTGCGATCGGAGTCATAACCATCACTCTTTGATTCATGTCTTGCTTCAGTCTCCAATTCCCATTCCAGAATGTGTGCGTGCCACCGATAATGTGAAAAGCGCCATCCGCGTATACAAAGGAAAATACCCAGTCTCCGGGACCGGTAGTGACAAAGAAGCGGAAATTCTCGACCTTCAGAGGCTGAAGGGGTGCCGGAGGTCCGTCGGGCTGGCCCGCTTCTTCCGGCGGATTCGGTACAACGGAATCTTCGACGTATAGGTCCGTGGTTTCTTTCGCATACTCAACGACACGAAGCATGTGCCCTTTGAATTTCTCAAAACTTATCTCGTAATCGCGAACCAGCGCGGGACCCTCTTCGGGACCAAACGTGCTCGTAAGCCACATCGTGGGATCTTCGAAAGCAAATCCGTCCAGGAGCTCTTGAAATCTCTTCTGGTCGCCGTTGCGCCAAGCAGTAAAGACTTCCGCAGTTTGCATCTTGATACCTTCAATCGTGTCTGAGATCGGAGCCTCGCCTTCTCTTTCAGGAGCCGAGTGCCTTGGTGGCGGAACAGGCTCTGACGAGGCGAATACTTCTGCGGAAACAGGGTAGTTGCTCTCGGCGACTGCCTTGTAATCGTTCGTTGTCAGAGAAAACACCACTCCGATTCTTATGTGTTCCTCCAAACGTCTGCCGTTTACTTCTATGGGGCTGTATTGCCATTGTTTGACGGCGTCCATGGCAGCGTCTCTGAGCTCATCGGGCCCGCCGACGCACTCGAGTTGTTCTATCGAACCCTCTGAACTTACCACTGCGTTGAGCAGCACGTTTCCCTCAATTGTGTCTGCTTACGGCCTCGGGAGGATAAACTGGGGCCGCTTGCTTAATCAGGTGGAGAGGTCCAATAAAGATCCCACGGAATTCATTAACAGCCGAAGTCTGTGACGAAGGTGCTCGTGAAGGAACCTCTTGACTGTACGCAAGTCCACTCATCGCTGCGTAAACCAGAAACGCGAGTATTCCTTGGCCGGCTTTTCGTCGCATGGGTGGCTGCTCCTCCGTGAATCCGAACGGCCAGAGTATATACTGTCTCAACTGCTCCGTCTCTAAACAGGAAACGGCGCCTCTTGCTCTCACTACAGTGGCCACACAAAAAATCACGAGCGAGCAAATCAGGCGCCTCGCGTTTCTGCTTATTTGCCTCCGTAGTTCCCGCAAGCGCGTACTAGAGCCACTTTGGTACTCGACAATTCATTCACTATATGGTAAACTACGTTTGTAATTATAGACATGAGCGCACAGCCAAACACCACAACCCACCGCAGCCCGGCTCCCCGCCGCTTGGGCTCCTCTCGCCGCCTCCCTAATCGGTACACCCGAATATTAGAAATGCTCGCAACTCCAATCCCGTCAATAAAACTCCCATTTCTAATCGAAACTATTTTCCACAAGCGCCAATCACAGATCATGAGTTACGAGTCACAAACGACAGGTTTTTTCCCGGAGACAGTACGAGTAGAAACGCTGCTAAGTCCAAGAATCTCACCAAAAGTGTCGAGTCTACTCGATACTCAAACCACACCCTCGAAGGAGGTTAGATTCGCGAAACCGATGACAGACTAAAATCACAATTCGGTCGGTATCGCACGAATCGCGGGTCGATCAGTCTCCCATCCGCAGTGCTGGTGCGAAGGCGGGTTTTCTCGTACCCTACTGCTCACGACATCCGGGGAGAGCTTTCAGAAATGTCGATTGAAAAGGTAGGCGTGGTGGGGTGCGGGCTGATGGGCTCGGGGATAGCGCAGGTGGCGGCGCAGGCGGGATTCCCGGTGAAGGCACGCGAAGTTTCGCAGCAATTGCTCGACAAGGGCCTGCAATCCATCGAGAAGAATCTCGGCCGCCAGGTAGAGAAGGGAACTCTCACCGCTGCGGACCGCGATCAAATTCGCGGCCGCCTCCACGGCACGACGAACGTCGACGACCTGAAGGACTCCGACATCGTCATCGAGGCGATCATCGAACAGTTGCCGGCGAAGCGCGAACTGTGGTCCTCCCTCGATAAAATCTGCCCGGCCCGCACGATTTTCGCCAGCAACACTTCGTCGCTATCCATCACGGAGATGGCCACGTTCACGCAGCGACCGGACCGTTTCCTGGGGCTGCATTTTTTCAATCCGGTGCCGGTGATGAAGCTGGTGGAAGTGATAAGGACGATCGGGACGGACCCGAAGGTTTTCGAGGAAGTGGTGGCGTTTGCGGGGAAATTGGGCAAGACGCCGGTGCGCACGACGGATCGCACAGGATTCATCGTCAACCGGCTGCTGGTTCCGTACCTTCTCGACGCCGTGCGCGCGCTGGAGGAGGGCGTGGCGTCGATCGAAGACATCGACAATTCGATGAAGCTGGGTTGCGGGCACCCGATGGGGCCGTTGACGCTGCTGGATTTTGTGGGGCTGGACACCACGTATTACATCGCGAACATTATGTTCGACGAATTCAAGGAGCGGCGATTCGCGCCGCCGCCGTTGTTGAAGCGCATGGTGATGGCGGGGTGGAACGGGCGCAAAGCAGGCCGCGGTTTTTACGACTATGGCGATCCTTCGAAGCCTGTTGCACAAAAGCTCTGAGCGAATATGGCCGGGTGGAAGCGTTCTGATACATTCTTTCTCGTGGCGGGTGTCGTTCAGGCAATCCTTGCGCTGGGTGCATTTTTATTTCTGGTTGCCTGGGTTTTTGCCGTCTCCGCGTATCTCCGAGTTTGGCCGCTCGCTGTTCCCGCGCGGTTGTTTCTCTTGTATATGCTGTGGGGCACGATTGCGGGGATTACGCTGGCTGTGCGGCGGACAGCGAGCGCTTCTCGCGTTGCGGCGATATGGTATTTGCCGCTGGGAATGCTGTTTCTGGGCCTTGCGTTTTGGAATCCTGTGAAGCGCGCATGGCCCTCGGTCGAGAACATCGATAGTTTCTTTGCGGGCTTAGTGCTGCTGCTGGTTTTCGCTATTCTGGTAAAGCCAATTTTTCCGGGCCGTGCTGAGAGTGAGGCGCGTTGAATCGAGAGAACCGATGAGTTACAAAAATTTGTTGTATGAGGTCAGGGATCAGATCGCGCGCATCACGTTCAATCGTCCAACAGTGCTGAACGCGCTGAATCGCAAAACGATGGACGAGCTGGGCGATGCGTTGAACGCGGCGCGGCGCGATGATGCAGTGCGCGTGCTGATTCTCACCGGCTCCGGCGAAAAGGCCTTCATTGCGGGCGCGGACATCAACGAACTCGCACAGCGCACACCCGTCGACGGAAAGGAATTTGCGCTTTACGGCCAGGAAATAATCCACCGCCTCGAAACCATCGGCAAGCCTTCGATCGCTGCAATTAATGGATTCGCGCTGGGCGGAGGCTGCGAGCTGGCGCTCGCGTGCACGATGCGCATCGCCAGCCGCAATGCAAAGCTCGGCCAGCCCGAAGTGAAGCTGGGGATTCTGCCGGGATACGGCGGATCGCAGCGGCTGCCGCGTTTGTGCGGAAAGGGTGTGGCGCACGAACTCATCCTCACGGGCGAAATGATCACAGCCGAGGAAGCGTTGCGCATCGGCTTAGTGAATCGGGTCACGGAACAAGCCGAGCTGCTCTCCACGGCCGAATCCATTGCGCGAAAAATCGTCGCCAACGCGCCGCTCGCCGTGAAGTACGCCATGGAGGCAATCGAACACGGAATGGAGATGCCGCAAGAGGAAGGGCTGTTTCTGGAGGCTACGTTGTTCGGTCTCTGCTGTGCAACGGAGGATATGCGCGAGGGCACACGCGCGTTCCTGGAAAAGCGACCGGCGAGGTTTCAAGGGAAGTGATGGCGAAGCTCCAGCCCAAGGCCGCTCGAGGCGAATTGTCCGCTGCGGGACTGCACATCGGCATCGTGGTGAGCCAATTCAACAGCTTCATCACGGACCGGCTGCTCGCGGGCGCGCTCGATGCATTGGGGCGTACCGGTGCGCGAGAAGATCAGATCGAGATCGTGCGCGTGCCCGGCTCCTTCGAACTCGGGCTTGCGGCTAAAAAACTGGCCGCAACCGGCCGGTGCGAGTCGATCATTTGCATCGGTTGCATCCTGCGCGGCGAAACTTCCCACTACGACTATGTCGCTTCGGAAACGGCGCGCGGCATTCAGCTGGCGCAACTCGACAGCGGCGTGCCCATGATTTTTTGCGTCCTTACTTGCGACACGCTCGAGCAGGCCATCGACCGCGCCGGCCTAAAAAGCGGAAACAAGGGCTATGACGCGGGCCTTGCCGCGGTGGAAATGGCGCATTTGCTGCGCAAATTGAACCCAAAACCGAAACCCTCGCCTTCAACCCGCCGACATCGCCGCTAGCATGAATCTTCGACGCAAGTCCCGCGAGTTCGCTCTGCAGATGCTTTTCGAATGGGACATGGCGCGCAAGAAGCCCGCGCTCGTCGAAAAACATTTTTGGAAGTCGGCGCGCGCGGCAGAGGACACGCGGAAATTTGCGAACCAGTTATTCGAGGGCTCTGTGGCGCAGGTCGAGGCCGCGGATGGATTGGTCGTGGAGCTGGCGAAGAACTGGCGGCTGGACCGCCTGGCCGCGATCGATCGCAATATCTTGCGGCTGGCAATCTACGAAATTTCGTTTAGGACGGCGCCGGCGAAAGTTGTGATCAATGAGGCGCTGGAACTGGCTAAAAAATTCTCGTCGGAGGATGCGCCGGCATTTCTGAACGGGATTCTTGATGCGGCCGCAAAGCAACTCGACGCCTTTTAAAATTCCGGTTCAGGCCTCGATGCTGCCCTCAAAAATTCGGACGGCAGAGCCGCTCACCTTCGGGACGAGCCGGCCGCGATTGTCGGAGCCGACTTCCACGCGAATCTCGCTGGGACGTCCCATTTCCACGCCCTGCGTAATCGTCAGAGATTCGCCTGTCTTCAATCTCGCGTGCTCGACAAGATAAGCGGCGAGCGATCCTCCCGCTGAGCCCGTTGCAGGATCTTCGATGGTTCCCCACGGGACCATGCCGCGCGCGAAGACGTGCCCGTTTGAACCCAGCGCAAAGCAGTAAGCCAGAGATGCGCTGGTGGAAAGCACTCCTGCGAGCGCGCGCGTGTTCATGTGAATTTTCCTGAGCGCTTCGCGGCCTTTCAGCGGCACCATCAAGTTGAAGATGCCGGTCGAGACGGACTCGATCGGCAGTGTGGAATGGAAGTCACGGGTCTTGATCCCGAGAGCTTCGGCGAGCTTCGCGCGATTCGCCTTGTTTGGGACGAAACGGGCCGGTTTCTGCGTCATCGTGACGAGCGCCGGATGCCCATCGCGAAACGTAAATTCCACGGGCAGGATGCCCGCGCCGGTTTGCTGCAAGACATGCATACGGCCTTCTGAGGACGCTGGGACAACGCCAAGTTCGGCAAGCAGGAACCATGTGCCGATCACAGGATGGCCGGCCAGCGGCAGTTCGGTGGTGGTGGTGAAAATCCGGAGGCGCGCCAGGGCTCGATTGTTCGTCGGCTTTTGGACGAACACTGTTTCCGAGAGGTTCATTTCGCGCGCGATTGATTGCATCACAGAGGAAGACAGGCCGTCGCCATCCGTCACCACGGCGAGCGGATTCCCGGCGTAGGGCTTCGTCGTGAAAACGTCCAGAGTATAGAGTCGCCGCTTCACTGTGTCCGCCTCGCGCCCCAATCGGATCGTTTGGCTAGATTCTTTCCAGTTCTACCACGGTCCGGTCGTTATGGACATTACCCGTGTTGAGCGTGGTCTTGGGTTCAAGCAGCACAATATGGACTTCCTCGTCGGCGACCGGCAGATGTTCCACGCCTTTGGGCACGACGATGAATTCGCCGGGAGCCACCCGTACGTCGTGATCACGAAAACGCATGCGCAAGTTTCCTTTCACCACCAGAAACAACTCATCTTCATTCTCGTGATGATGCCAAATGAATTCGCCTTTGAGTTTCACTACTTTCACGTATGAGTCGTTGAGTTCGCCGACGATTTTAGGGCTCCAATACTCCTTCACTTGCTTCAGCTTGTTTTCAAAACTGACCGGGTCCATGTCTGGTCTCCATCCTATCCAGCTCACTTGTTGTTGAGCAACTGAGGGCATTCAGGAATTAGAGGTCGCGAATAAGTCTCACCGTTTCGTCAAGAACGCGCCGGGTAGTTTCCGGCCGTGTGGTTTCTGAATAAACGCGCAGCATGTGCTCGGTCCCAGAGGCGCGTACCATCACCCAGCCCACATTCCCCAAGTAAGCCTTGACGCCGTCAAGCTGCTCACGATGGGTGACCGGCCAGTCGAGCAATCGATTCAGCTTGCCGTCCGCAAAATATCCTATGGCCTTTTCTTTTTGTCCTGGCCTCAACGCCAGGTCGACTCGGCCATAGTGATGTCCGCCGAATTCAGACTCGAGCATGCGCACGAGTTCGCCCAGGTTTTTGCCGTGCCAGGCCATGACTTCTGCCAGCAGCAGCGCGTTGACGGTGGCATCGCGTTCCGGCAGATAGAGCTTCGTGCCGATGCCGCCACTCTCCTCCCCGCCGAGCAGAATGTCGTTCTCGAGCATTTTGTCGCAGATATATTTGAAGCCGATCGGCGTTTCGTGAACGGCGCGGTCGAATTTTGCCGCGATCTTGTCGATCATTTTGGTGGTCGAGAAGGTTTTGGCGACGTCACCAGTGAGCTTTCGCGTGCCAGCGAGATGCCAGAAGATAATCGCGAAAATCTGATGCGGCGTGATGAACGTTCCATCGCGATCCATAGCGCCGATCCGGTCGCCGTCGCCGTCGAAGGCGAACCCGGCGTCAAACTTCTTTTCGCGAAGGCCGTGGCGCAGGGCCTCGACGTGAGGTTCGATGGGCTCGGGATTTACTCCGCCGAATAATGGATCACGCGTCCCGCGTATCTCCTCACACGCGATTCCGTTGCGACGGAAGAGCTCGCGCAGAAGGCCGCGAGCCGCTCCGTGCATGGGATCGATGAGGAAACGCAACTTCGATGCGCGGAGGCGATCCCAATCGACCAAGCCGTTTAACGTCTCGAGGTAAGGTGTTCGAGCATCCAGCGATTGAAGCAGATCTTTGCGAGGCGGCAGCGGAGGGACGCTTTCCCGCAACACCCTGGCGATCTCCTTTTCAACCTCAGAAACGATCGCCGGAGAGGCTGAGCTGCCATAACCTGCTTTCAGCTTTATGCCATTCCATTGATACGGATTATGGCTTGCGCTGATTTGAATTCCTGCGGCGGCTCCGCGAAGACGAACCAACAGAGAAACAGCAGGAGTGGGACAAGCATCTGCCGCGAGAGCTACCGGAGTTCCGGTGGCGGCAACCGTTTCCGCTGCGACTCGCGCGAAACGCTCGGAGGCAAATCGCGTGTCGTAGCCGACGACCACGCCGCGACCAGGCCTTTCCGCGCGCACCACGTATCGGGCGATTGCGTGGGCCACTGTGCGAACGTTGTCGTCGGTGAATTCTTCGGCGATAACGGCGCGCCAGCCATCGGTTCCGAATTTAATTGCAGTCATCGCTGGCAGTATAAGCGATGGCTTTCGTTCCGAGAAGGCGGCGTTGGGAGGCGAGGAGAGACTGAGACTAGAGGAGCACCCTCAACTTTTGCTGCTCGAGCCATTTGACGATTTTGCCCACGTCTTGCGAGCGCTCTCGCGAGCAGAGCAGGACGGCGTCTTCGGTTTCGACAAACACGAGATCGTTCACTCCGATCGCGGCGACAAATTTCTTTGGACTCCAAAGATAGTTCCCCGTGGAATCGAGAACGAAGTTCCGCGAAACCGAAACATTGTCGCCAGGTCTTGTTGCGAGCAACTCGTAGACCGCCGCCCAAGAACCGATGTCGCTCCAGCCCACTTCGGCCGGAATCACGAAAGTTCGAAAAGCCCCCCTCTGCCGGCCGTTCATGCCTTCTGGCACTTCACGCGTGGCAGGTTCCATTACCGCATAATCGACGGAAATATTCTCAAGCTTCGGATAAATTCGGCGCAGCGCAGGGACATAGCGTGCTGTTCCAATCGCCCCGCTCAGTCTCTCAAGAGCGGCATGCGTCGCTGGAAGAAATCGCTCCAGGGCTTTCAGGAACGTCGACGAGCGCCAGAAAAACATGCCTGCATTCCAAAGGTAGTTTCGCGACTCGATATACTCGCGCGCTTGCTCAAGTGCGGGCTTTTCGGTGAACCGCTTGACGGCGTAAGCGGTCTCATTTTGAAGCCGCTCAGCTGTCGCGCCTCTTTCGATGTAGCCGTATCCCGTTTCAGGCCGAGTGGGCGGAATGCCAAGGACAACGAGATTTCCAGGCTCGGTCGCCAGCGCGAGAGCATCTTTGACGAGCGCTCGGAAGTGCTGCGCATTCGCAATGTAGCTGTCTGAGGGCAGCACAGCCATCACTGCATCCCCGTGCTTCCGAACCAAGTGAACGGCTGCGAGGCCGATTGCGGCCGCCGTGTTGCGCCCAGCGGGTTCCCTCAAAATCTGCCCACCTGGAACACCGCGAAGTTCCTTTCGCACGGCCGCGGCCTGTTCGTCATTCGTGACCACCCAGAAGTTTCGACTCCCGAAAACCGGCAAAAGGCGATTCACGGTCTGCGCCAGCATCGTCGTCTTGCCGGTGATGTTCAGGAGTTGCTTCGGCGTGCGCATGCGGCTGCGCGGCCAGAAACGAGTGCCGCGGCCCCCGGCAAGCAGCACCGCGCAAGTGGCAAGCTTCTCGCTAGTGCCGTTCATACGTACACCAGCCTTGCGGCTGCAGCCGGATCGACACCTCGTTCCTCTAGCCGCTGGACGAACTCGTTTAGGTTGGGAACATAGGTGCGGAGCAGCTCAGTCCGGGATTGCGGCGCAAGGCGATAGCTACTCAGAGCCGCCGGAATGATCCACACGTGCGCCGGAGCGTAGGCGACACGCTCGCCGGCCGATTCGAGATTGCCTGATCCGGTCAGAAAAATCAGCAGTTCAAACCGTTCCGGCGAGCTCCCAACTTCCAGGGACTCTGTGAACTCCCATTTTTCCGTGGCGAAATAACGGCAGGCGACGAAGTATGTCTGTTTAGCAGCACCATGCTGAACCTCAACGGGCTGAATCTTTCCGCCATTTTGCTTTCCAAAACGCATCACTTTAAGAGCTTTATCGATGTGAAGCTCGCGCGCTTTGCCGTTGGCATCGCGGCGATCGTAATCGTAGACGCGATAAGTAAGATCTGAATATTCCTGGATCTCGCACAGCACGAGCCCGGCGCCGATAGTGTGCGCCGTTCGAGCCGGAACGAAAATCGCGTTTCCCGCGTGAACGGGAATGCGTTCGAGGCAGTTTTCTGCAGTGTTATCGGCGATGGCGCGCTTGAATTCCTCGGGTGCGACACCAGGTTTGAGCCCAGCCAGGACTTCGGCGCCGCGTTCGGCCCGCAGCGCATACCACATTTCAGTCTTGCCGCGGCCACCTGCGGCTGCTTCGAAACGAGAGGCGTAGTCGTCGTCCGGGTGGACCTGGACAGAGAGCTTGTCGGCGGTGAACAGGAACTTCACGAGCAGCGGGAAACCGGCGTTGCGATCAATCGAGGTGCCGGCCCAGGAGGCATCCATCTGGCGCCAAGCTTCACCGAGTTTCCTCCCGGCGAATGGACCATTCGCGAAGCGGCATTCGAGGCCGGTCATCCAAGCCTCGCCAATTCGCGAAGCTAAATTTGATTTCTCCGGAAAAAGCGGGGCGAGCGAACGCACGCCCCAGGGACGCAGACTGAAAATCGGCTCCAGGCGCGCCGGACTGAGATTCACTTGCCTGCGCCGAAGAAGCGGCCAAGGCGTCGCAGGCCTTCCTCGATTCGCTCCATAGAGGTTGCGTACGAGATGCGGACGTGCCCAGGAGCTCCGAAGGCTTCGCCGGGAACTACGGCCACGTGTTCGCGCTCAAGCAGCCGCTTTGCGAGCGCCATATCGTCGGGCAGTTCGGCGTTCAGGTGAGCTGAAATATTGGGGAAGACATAAAATGCGCCCTGCGGGGCAGTGCATGTCACCCCAGGAATGGCGCGCAAGCCGGCAAGGATTAGTTCGCGCCGCCGCGCGTATTCGGCCAGCATGACGCGCACCGAGTCCATCGGGCCGCGCATAGCTTCCACTCCAGCGTACTGCACGATCGACGTGGGATTTGAGACGGACTGACTCTGCAACTTCGTTAGCGCCGCGATCAGGGGCACCGGAGCGAGCGCGTATCCGAGTCGCCATCCGGTCATCGCGAAAGTTTTCGAAAAAGACCCGGCGATGATGACGCGCTCTTTCGATCCGGGCACACTGGCGATCGAATAGGGCCGCGCATCGCCGTACACAAAATGCGAATAGCATTCGTCAGAAAGCAGCCAGATGTCGTGGCGTTCGCAAATCTCCAGAATCGCCGCGAATTGATCCTGAGGAATTACCGCTCCTGTGGGATTGCTCGGCGAATTGATGATCGCGATTCGCGTTCGCGGCGTAATCGTTCGCTCGATTGCTTCAGGAGGAGGACGGAATCCGTCCTTCTCGTGCGTGGCCACGATGACTGGGGTGCCCCCCGCATACTTGACTATGTCGGGATAGCTAACCCAGTAGGGCGCCGGCACGATTACTTCGTCGCCTGCGTTGATGAGCGAGCAAATTGCATTAAAGATGGCATGCTTGCCGCCAACGCTGACGATGCATTCAGAAGGCGCATACGAGGAACCCAATTGTTGTGCGTGCCAGTCGCAAATGGCCTGACGCAATGGCGCAATCCCCGCGGTGGCGGTGTATTTCGTGCGGTTGTTATCCAACGCCTGCACGGCGGCACGCTTGATGTGGTCAGGCGTGGGGAAGTCGGGCTCGCCGGGACCAAAATCGACCACATCGGCGCCGCGCGCTTTGAATCGTTCCGCTTCCTGCATCACCGCCATAGTTGGGGAGACGTTGATGCGATTGACGCGATCTGCTAAGTGGATTCCTTCTTCCAGCTTCATTCCGGTCGCCTGGTCCATTCCTCTTTTACGCTCCCATCCCAGCAAAACCTTGCCTCAGCTTACCTTAGCCCGCAGCCGCTCTTGGACGATTGGCGGCACGAGTCCCTGAATCGGGCCATGCAACCGCGCCAATTCTCTCACCAGCCGCGAACTCACATAGCTATAGGCCTCGCCCGGCATCATGAATACCGTTTCGATTTCAGGTTCGATTTTGCGGTTCATCATCGCCATCTGCAATTCGTACTCGTAATCTGACACAGCGCGAATGCCGCGCAGCACCACTCGTGCGCCTTTTGAGCGCGCATACTCCATGAGCAAGCCTTCAAAGACATCCACTTCGACGTTCTTGCGGTCATACGTTACCGCTTCGAGCATCTCAACCCGTTCGCCCACTGCAAACAGCGGGTCCTTGTCCAAATTGCGCGCCACTGCCACGATCAGCCGGTCGAAAATCATCGCACCGCGCGCAATCAGATCCAGATGGCCATTGGTGACGGGATCAAACGATCCCGGATAAATCGCGATCACAGGTTTGCTTAGCTCAACAGCCATGTAGCGAACGATTTTAACCTAGAAGCTTGCGCGTGACGGCGACAAAAATCCGCGCGCCTTAACCAAATTGGCGCAGCCACCTCGTTACTTAGGGAGACAGCGTTAGCACATATCCTTCCGGGCTCGAGATGAAACCATACGTGTTCCTCATCCGTCCGAGTACAATCCACACCGTTTGCGAAACACAGGCCAAGCGTATTTCTCTTGCGAAGGGGACACGGGAATGAGACTGAGACAAGTTTTCCTTACAATGCTGGCAGCATGCGCGGGTTTGTTTGCCTCGGCATCGGCCGTGGCGCAAGGCAATCCGCAGCGCCCCGGCGCACCGGGCAATCAGTCACAAACGAGCCAAGAAAAGGCCAAAGGTTCGGAGCAGAAGCAGTTGCCCCCGCCGGAAGAAAAATCGTCGGTGACGCATCACTCGGTGCGCATCGGTGGTCAAGAGATCAATTACACCGCGACGGCCGCGACATACATCATCAAAGCTGATGACGGCACCCCGAAAGCTGTCTTCTTTTACGTCGCATATACGAAGGACGGAGTGCCGGATATCGCGAAACGCCCCATCTCGTTCGTCTATAACGGCGGACCCGGCTCCGCGTCCCTCTTCACCCATATGGGCCTTGGGCCGAAGCGCGTGGTTCTTACCGCGGACGGTCACGGTATGCCGGCACCGTATTCAATCACCGACAATGAGGGCTCTTTCTTCGACGCTACAGACCTCGTCTTTATCGACGCCGTGTCGACGGGTTACAGCCGGCCGGCGCCCGGAGAAGACTCGAAGCAGTTCTATGGAATTGTCGAAGACGCGACGTGGTTTTCCGATTTTATATACCAGTACGTCACGCGGAATGAACGATGGAACTCGCCAAAATTCTTGATAGGCGAAAGCTACGGTACCACGCGGTCGGCTGAACTCGCAGGCGTCTTGCAGGACCGCCACGAGATTTATCTGAATGGCATTGTGCTAGTCTCGGCGGTCGCGTTCTCGAACTGGGGTGGCGATGATCGCCTGGAGTTCTTTCTGCCCACATATGTCACCTCGGCTTGGTACCACCATTTGCTGGCGCCAGAGCTGCAGTCCCAAACAATTGCGCAGATCGCGCAGCAGGCGCGGAATTTCGCCCATGGCGAATACTCGCAGGCCCTCGCCAAAGGCGATGAGTTGTCGCCAGAAGAGAAACAGAAAGTGATTCAGGACATGGCTCGCCTCACCGCACTTTCGCCGAAATTCATCGAAGAGTGCAATCTTCGTGTCAGTCCGTTTCGTTGGTTCAAGGAACTCGAGCGCGACAAGCGCCGCACAGTTGGCCGACTGGATTCACGTTTTGAGGGCATAGACGTCGACGCCGCCGGGGAGCGGCCCGAATATGACCCCAGCGAGGCTTCCTACGAAGGCGCTTTTGTGGCGACTTTTCAGGATTACGTTCGCCGCGACCTGAAGTGGGATAGCGAAATGTACTACACCGTTTCGGCTGACGTCCGGCCTTGGGATCGCACCGGCGACACGCAGGTCGCAGAGGTCTTGCGAGGAGCGATGACCCAGCAGACGAACCTCAACCTGCTTGTGGTCTGCGGCTACTACGATTTGGCGACGCCATTCAACGGCATCGAGGAGACGGTAAGCCACATGAACCTCGAGCCGCCAATTCGCAAGAATGCGAGCTTCACCTACTATGAATCGGGCCATATGGTCTACATCGACGATCATGAGCGGGCCAAGCTCCACAACGATGTGGATGGCTTCATCAACGCCAGCTATACGCACTAAGTGCTGGGGAGGCATACCTTGCGGTTTGTTCCCTGCCTCCGGCCATCGTCTCGACAGCTAATCTAGGACCGTGTCGGTCCTAATTTAATCAGCTTAAAACATTCAGGTTAGCCAGTTTCTCCACTTGACAGGAGCCCACAGAGAGTCCTAGAATCAAATTGCGACTGATCCAGTCGTATATGCATCTATGATGAAGTTGTCCAAGAAAGCTGACTACGGATTGATAGCGTTGAAGCATCTCGCCATGCATCGCGGCGCGTCTTGCAGCGCCTCGGATATCGCCGAAGTCTATGGAATTTCAACGCCGTTGATGGCCAAGGTTCTGCAAAAACTGGCCAAGGGCGGCATCGTGATGGCGCGGTACGGTTCGAGCGGGGGATACACGCTGGCGCGGGACCCGGGGCAGATCTCTGCCCTAGACGCGATCAGGGCGATCGACGGACCGTTGTTCATCACTTCCTGCGTAACATCGCATGGCGAGTGCGACCTATCCACGACCTGCTCGATACGCGAACCGCTGCGTCGCGTGAACGAGAGCATTCTGGAAGTGCTCGAAAAAGTGACGATTTCGCAGATGACCGACGAGGCGCCGCTTTCTGAGGTCGTCGAATTGCGGGTTTGAGACTAGCTGAGGAGAATCGAATGGCGATCAAGCTTCCAATCTATTTTGATAATCACGCGACGACCCCGGTGGATCCTCGCGTTCTCGAAGCCATGCTGCCCTACTTTACTGACACGTTTGGCAACGCTGCCAGCCGCAATCATGAGTTCGGTTGGAAGGCGGAAGAGGCCGTTGAGACGGCGCGAGGGCAGATCGCTCGCCTCATCAATGCGACGCCGAAGGAAGTCATCTTTACCAGCGGTGCCACGGAATCAACGAATCTCGCGATCAAAGGCGCTGCTGAAATGTACCGCGAGAAGGGAAACCACATCATCACCCAGGTGACGGAACACAAGGCTACGCTCGACACCTGCAAGCGTCTTGAGAAGTACGGCTACGAAGTAACGTACCTGCCGGTAGAAAAAGACGGACGTATCAATTTGGACGACCTGCGCCGCGCGATTACGCCGAAGACGATTCTGATCTCGATCATGTACGCGAACAACGAGATCGGCGTCGTGCAGCCGATCGCCGAAATCGGAAAGATCGCCAAAGAAAAAGGCTCGCTCTTCCATGTTGATGCAGTCCAGGCCGTGGGCAAGATTCCCGTGGACGTCCAGAAGGACGGCATCGACCTGATGTCGATTTCTGCACATAAAATTTACGGGCCCAAGGGTGTTGGCGCGCTTTACGTTCGCCGCAAGAACCCCCGCGTGCAGCTTGCCGCACAAATCGATGGCGGCGGTCACGAACGCGGGATGCGTTCCGGCACACTAAACGTTCCGGGCATCGTCGGCCTCGGGAAAGCCTGTGAACTGTGCCAGCAGGAAATGCCCGAAGAATCGGTGAAGCTGCGCAGGCTACGGGATCGCTTGAAGGACTCGATCATGACGCGGCTGGACGAGGTCTACATCAATGGTTCGATGGAGCATCGTCTGCCACACAACATCAATATCAGCTTCGCATATGTCGAGGGCGAATCATTGCTGATGGGCATCAATGACATCGCTGTTTCGAGCGGCTCGGCGTGCACCTCGGCAACGCTCGAGCCCAGCTATGTGCTGAAGGCGCTTGGCGTAGGCGAGGATCTGGCGCACACATCGATTCGTTTCGGGATCGGCCGGTTCAACACCCAGGAAGAAGTCGACTACGTCGCCGACCGCGTGGTGGAGACGGTGACGCGGCTGCGCGAACTGTCGCCGCTTTACGAAATGGCAAAGGAAGGCGTCGACATCAGTAAGATGAAATGGGTGGCGGCCTCGGACTCGCACTAAAGGTTGGCAGCACAAATTCTTAAGGAGCACGTGAAACATGGCTTATTCGGACAAGGTAGTTGATCACTACAAGAACCCGCGCAACGTGGGCTCACTCGATAAGAACGATCCAAATGTCGGAACGGGATTGGTGGGCGCACCGGAATGCGGCGACGTGATGAAGCTGCAAATGAAGGTGAATCCGGAAACTCGGGTCATCGAAGAGGCCAAGTTCAAAACCTTCGGCTGCGGCTCGGCGATCGCCAGCTCTTCGCTTGCCACGGAGTGGGTGAAGGGCAAGACAGTGGAAGAGGCGCTCGCGATCAAGAATACCGACATCGTGCGGGAACTGGCGCTCCCGCCAGTAAAAATTCATTGTTCCGTGCTGGCCGAGGACGCTATCAAAGCTGCCCTGGCAAATTGGAAGACGAAGCAGGGTGAAGGCGCAGAGGTTTCAGCTGCTGAACCTGCAGCAGCCGGCAACTAGCCGGATAGCGCGCGGGTAGGTATATCTGGTGCCTGTGTGCGGTGGTTTTCCGTGTGGTTTTCACGAATCACCAGTCACGAGGCACTCATGACAGGTTCCCATGATTCATGTCACTGAAAAGGCTGCGAGCAAAATTCGCGAGCTATTGAAGAAGGAAGGCGTCTCCGGAGAATCGGGCGGCCTGCGCGTGGGTGTGCAGGGCGGAGGTTGTTCGGGCTTGAGTTACGCCATGCGGCTCGAAACCGAGGCGCGCAACCGCGACAAAGTGTTCGAAGAGAATGGCGCGCGTATTTTCGTCGATCCCAAGAGCTACCTGTATTTGAACGACACGACGCTCGATTATCAAGAAGACCTGATGCGGCAAGGTTTCGTTTTTCAGAATCCGCAGGCGGCGCGGAGCTGCGGCTGCGGGAGTTCTTTCACCGCCTGAGATTCCCGCCCGATGGCGCTGTCGGCGCGCGCCTCAAAGCGAACGAAAACCGGCAGTGGTCAGACAACTTTAAAAGTATGAGTGTGGCGCAAACCAAGACGGAAGCAGGGATTCGGGGCGAATGCTGGAGCTGTAAGGCGCCCAGGGGCGCGCAGCATTTCTGCCCCGCGTGCGGTAAAGTCCAGCCGCTGCTCGTGGAAACAGACTATTTCGCGTTCTTTGGACTCCCGCAGAAGCTGACGGTCGATCCCGAAGCGCTGGAGGCGCAATTCCACAAGCTGAGCTGGAAGCTGCATCCGGACAATTTTGTGCGCGCGAGCGAGTACGAACGCGATCTCTCCCTCGAACGCTCGTCCCAGCTGAATGATGCATATCGCACTTTGCGCGAGCCGGTTGCCCGCGTTGAGTATCTACTGCTGCATCTCGGTCTGCGCAAAGAGGGGACGACAAAACAGCAGGCGCCGCCAGAGCTACTCGAAGAAGTCTTCGAATTGAACGAATCGCTCGACGAATTGCGCCAGGCGCGCGTGGAACGGGCTGACCTCACTAACCTCCGCCAGCACCTCGAAGCAGCGCAGAAAAATTTCCAGGAGAAGCTGGCGGGAGTAGACGAGGAGCTTGCAGGTGTGGGCCGCGAATGGGATGCGGCGCTTGATACGAATGGAGACGCCACGGAGCGCGACGCGCTGCTGCGGCGTATGAACGAGATTCTGAACCGGCGGAGCTACATCCGGAATTTGGTCCGCGGCGTGAACGACGAGTTAGCCAACGGGCAAGGATAAGGCCATGGGACTCGCAGTTGGAATTGACCTTGGAACCACATTTAGCCTGATCGCCTGCATGGACGCGTCGACAGGCTTGCCGAAGTGCATTCCGGGGCCGTATGGCTCAGCGCTGTGTCCTTCCGTCGTCAGCGTTGATCCTGACGGGCAAATTATCGTCGGAGAAGCCGCGCGGCGACGTCTTCTGGCGCAGCCGGATCGCACCATCTATTCCGTGAAGCGGCTGATGGGGCGCGGCGTTGCAGATGTTCAAGACGAGCTGAAGCTCTTTCCGTTCCGCATCGATCCCGAGAGCCGTAACGTGATTCGCGTGCGCCTCGGCGACAAGCTGTTCACACCGCCGGAAATTTCCGCGTTCATTCTTCGCGAGTTGAAATCCTGGGCAGACAACTACTTCAAAGAGCCCGTTGATCGCGCGGTGATCACCGTGCCCGCTTATTTCAATGATGCGCAGCGGCAGGCAACGAAAGACGCAGGGCGGCTGGCAGGTCTGGAAGTGCTGCGTCTGGTCAACGAGCCTACCGCTGCAGCCCTTGCCTATGGCCTGCACAAGCAGAAGCGCGGCCGTGTAGCCGTGTACGATTTCGGCGGCGGCACATTCGATATTTCGATTTTGAAACTCCTCACCACTGGTGAAGGCGATATCTATCAGGTGCTTTCAACAAACGGCGACACGCACCTGGGCGGCGATGACATCGACAACGCAATGATGAACCTTGCGCGGCAGGGAATTCGGCAGAGTCTTGGTATCGAGCTTGATCCGCGCGGAGAGGCCATCCAAGGCCTGCGCAAGGATCTGATCCGTGCTAAACACGAGCTCTCGACGCAAGATAAAGCCGAGGTTGTCTACGCACAGGACGGCAAAACCGCCGTTCTTGAATTCAGTCGCAGCGATTTCGAAGAGCTGATTCAGCCTATCGTCAAACGAACGATGGAACCGGTAAAGCGCGCGCTGGCCGATGCGAATTTGAAGCCTGCGGAAATAGACGAAGTAGTTTTGGTTGGCGGCTCGACGCGCATTCCCCTTGTCCGCAAAACCGTCGGCGACTATTTTCAGCGAGCGCCGCACTGCGGACTCGACCCCGACCAGGTGGTTGCACTGGGCGCGGCGGTTCAGGCCGATATTCTCGAGTCCGGCGTGAAAAACATGCTGCTCCTGGACGTGACGCCCCTTTCGCTCGGCATCGAGACCATGGGCGGCGTGGTGGCAAAAATCATTCCACGCAATTCCACGATTCCAGCCAGCGCGCAGGAGTTGTTTACCACCGGCGTTGAAAATCAGACGGCCATCGACGTTCACGTGCTTCAAGGAGAGCGCGAACTCGCCAAGGATTGCCGGTCGCTCGCTCGCTTCCAGTTGAAAGTGGCGCCGGGGCCCGCCGGGATGGCTCGCGTCGAGGTGAAATTCCTGATCGATGCAAACGGCATCCTGCAGGTGGCCGCGCGAGACCTCAAAAGCGGCGGGCAGCAAAGTATCGAAGTCCAGCCGAGCTATGGATTGTCCGACGCCGAAATCGAGCACATGCTGGAAGAATCTATCGAATTCGCGGAGCAGGACTTCGCCGAACGCCAGGTGATTGAAGCTCGCAACGAAGCAGACACAATTCTGCATGCGACCGACAAGACGCTGGCCGATCCCCGCGCGCTGGAGCTTTCAGCCGACGAGCGACGCACGATTACAGAAGCTGAAGGGCGCCTGCGCGAAGCCATGCGCGGCCAGGATTACAAGCTCATTCGTCAGCACGTGGACGAGCTGAACCAAGCCACCATGCATCTCGCGGAAGTGCTGATGAACAGCACCCTGCAGACGGCGCTGCAAGGCAAGCGACTGGACGAGGTGTAAGTTTTCCGCCGCAGGCTGGGCCTGCGGCCCATGCGGGGCAGAGGGAGAACAAAATGGGCGGACAGAATCCATACATTGAAGAGACCAAGTACGCGCCCGCGACCAAGAAATACAAGGTCACCTTCGTCAGGGAAGGGAAGACGGTCGAGGTTGATCCGGACAAGATCCCTTACGGCCATGATGGCTTGCCGGGCAGCATTCTGGATATTTCGCAAGGCTTCCACATGGGACTCGACCATGCCTGCGGCGGCGTTTGCGCCTGCTCGACTTGCCATGTAATAGTCCATGAAGGGCTGGAGTCGTGCAACGAAGCAACGGATGCGGAGCTTGATCAACTTGACGAGGCGCCGGGCGTGACCCCGAAATCACGCCTTGGCTGCCAGTGTGTTCCCGACGGCACGAAGGACTTGGTGGTCGAGATTCCTGAATGGAACAAGAATTACGCGAAGGAAGCCGAGCACTAGAACATGCCGCCAACATTCGATTGGGGTGACGCCGAAGAAATCGGGATTCAGCTCTCCGAGAAATATCCCGATACTGACCCGCTCACTGTCCGCTTCACTGATCTTCACAAATGGGTGATCGAGCTGCCTGGATTTTCGGGCGACCCCAAGCAGTCGAACGAAGGCAAGCTCGAGGCCATCCAGATGGCTTGGCATGAGGAATTTCAGGATCGCCAGGGCTAGTTTTAACTCCTACCAAACCAGCGCTGATATTTCGGGACCCGCTCAGATCGTTCTTGGGAAATTCCGTCGCTACAGCTCGAAGGGACCAATGGGAGTTCGTTGCGAGGCAATGTGCAGCGCGCCCTGATGCGCAAAGAGTTGTGGACGCCGGCCTAAAGCTTCCTCCGCGCAAATCCGGGCAACGTCCGGCGTATTATTTTCCTCGGAAAGGTGCGCCAGAACGAGATACCGCGCCTGACCGTCGAACACTTCCGTATCCGCAAGAAATTCGCTAACGACCGTGTTCGAAAGATGGCCGGTGCGCCCCATCACGCGCTGCTTGATATACCACGGGTAGGGCCCCACCTTCAGCATCTCGAGATCGTGATTCGATTCGAGCATGAGAAAGTCCGTTTCGCGCAGATGAAATTTCACATGCTCCGGCATGTAGCCCAGGTCAGTGACGATGGCGGCCTTGGTTCCATTCGTGCGAAATACATAACCGACGGGCTCCACAGCATCGTGGGGAATTGTGAACGGAGTGATTTCGATATCGCCAATCTCGAATCGCATCCCGGGGCGGACGTATTCAATGCGCTCAATCTTCGTTTTCGGGCTGGTTTTATCAGCGTCCGCATCATCATACATTTTCCGCATTTCGCGAAAGGTTGGCTCAGTGAGGTAGGCCGGGCAGTGCCAATCGCGCGCCAGCTGCGCGACAGCGCTCGAATGGTCGGTATGCTCGTGCGTCACCAGAATGGCGTCAACGCGTTCAGGACGCACCCTACCCAGCGCTTCAAATCGCCGTTGCAATTCTCTGCGGCCGACACCCGCATCGATGAGGAGGGTGGTGTGTTCTGTTTCGAGCAACGTGCAGTTGCCCGCGCTGCCAGACGCCAGGATGGAAATCCGAAGCGAGATGCGCCTTGTCTCCGCTTACGACCAGAACAATCGTGTTGCGCGATTCGCGAAGGATGATGGCAAACGTTCGCAGCGGCGTCAACATCAACCCGCGGCACTTGTTACGATTGTGTAGCTTGTGAGAGATACTGTACCGCGAATTATTACAATCACAGGGGCTATCTTGCCCCTCTTCGAACGACAAGAGGACACAGATGGCGTCCAATTCGAATTTCGGCCTGGCGCAAATCGGGCAGATTGGAATCACGGTCACCGACCTGGATCGCGCGATCAACTTCTATCGCGACCAGCTCGGCATGAAGTTTCTCTTTCGTGTGCCCAACCTTGCATTCTTCGATTGCGCCGGAATCCGGTTGATGTTGGGACTCCCGGAAGCGAATGGCGAAACGTTCCATCCGATTCTCTATTTTCGAGTCGACGATATTCAGAGTGCCGTCGACACGCTCACCAAAAGAGGAATCAAGTTCGAAACACAGCCGACTCTGGTGGCGAAGCTCGAGAAGTGCGACCTGTGGCTTGCGGCTTTTCGGGATCCGGACCGCAACGTGATCGAGTTACTGAGCGAGGTCCAGCGAAGCTGAGCCTTGTAGGGAGAAGCAGCCAGAAACACTGAAGGCGTCGAGCGAGCTAGCGAGTGCGTTCGTCGCGTTCCACTTTGCCGTCGCGTAGGCGGATCACACGATGCGCATGAGCCGCGATGTCCGGCTCGTGAGTGACCAGGATGATGGTATTGCCGTTTTCGTGCAGGCGCGCAAACAGCGCCATGATTTCTTCACCTGTTTGGGAATCGAGATTCCCCGTCGGTTCATCCGCGAGCAAGATCGAAGGGTTGTTTACCAGCGCCCGCGCGATTGCCACGCGCTGCCGTTGGCCCCCGGACAGCTCATTCGGCTTGTGCATCATGCGCTCGGCCAAATCCACCTGCTCGAGCGCTTTCTTCGCGCGGACGATTCGTTCTTCGGCCGGGGTGCCGTTGTAAATCATCGGCAGTTCCACGTTATGGAGCGCCGTTGCGCGCGCCAAAAGATTGAAAGTTTGAAAGACGAAACCGATTTCTTTGTTGCGAATATAGGCAAGCTCATCGTCATCCAGCTGGCTTACCAGGCGGCCTGCTAGCCAGTAGCTTCCTTTCGTGGGCGTATCGAGGCATCCGATCAAATTCATCAGCGTCGATTTACCTGAGCCCGACGGGCCCATAATGGCTACGTATTCGCCTTTCAGGATCTCGATGCTCACGCCGCGCAGCGCGTGCAGCTTTTCCGTCCCCATCTCGTACGTCTTCCAGAGATCCTCCGTCTGGATGACGACGCCGGACGTGACGAGGTCTTCGCGATACGCTTGAAGTTCGATTTCTGCCACTGGCATTGAACCTGTCTCTATGTCAGGCTCAGGCTCCGCGCTGCTCCGCACCGCGCGCGAACTCTGAGCGAAATCTTAGCTCGAAGATTGATCGGCCTTAGGTATGGAATTGTCGATCTTGACGCTCGTTCCTGGCTTGAGAGTGCGCAGGACCTTATAGCTACCTGTAACGATCTGGTCGCCGTCCTTCAAACCACTGGTAATTTCGATGTCGGTCGTGCCCGTGATGCCGGTCTGAACCGGCACGAAGTCCGCTTTGTTCGCGCGGATGACGAACACGCCCTGGATATCGGTCTTTTCAGCATTCGTGGCAGGCTTCGCAGCAGCAAGCGTCACGTTGCCCTTCGGCTTCTTGGCTTCGTCGAGGTCGGCTTGTGAGCGCACGGCCAGGGCCTGAATCGGAATCGTCAGCACGGCTTTCTTTTCTGCAGTTTGAATTTTGGCCGTCGACGAAAGCCCGGGACGCAGTGTGTCCGGAGGGCTATCCAGCGTCACCACAACTTTGAAGTCACGTGCTTCCTGAGTGTTGGCGGTTGTCTGAGTGGTGGCCGCCTGACCCGACGATCGCAGGATCGCCAGTTCGCCCACCTGTGTGACGTGGCCTTTGAAAGTCTTCCCGGGCACAGCATCGATGGTTATATCGGCCGGCTGGCCAGCACGTATATTGGTGATATCCGTCTCATCCACCTTCACTTCCGAAGTGACCACACTCATGTCCGAGATAGTCATCAGGAAGCTGCCTTCGGCGTTTTGAATACCGGGAACGACATTCTCGCCCACGCGAACTGCGATGTAGCTTACGATTCCGTCGATCGGCGCGCGATAGGTAGTCTTGCGCAAGACGTCTTGCGTGTGCGTTAGAACGGCTCGAGCTTGCTCGGCAACCAGGCGCGACTGTTCGCTCGCGGCGCGAGTCTGCTCCACCTGAGCCGTGGCAGCTTGCAGGGCGGCCGCGGCGCTATCGTAGCTGGCGTGCGCGGCGTCGTAATCGGATTTCGCGATTAGCTCTTCTTTGTAGAGCGACTGCGAACGAGCCCAGTCGAGCTTCGCTTTCTCCAGGTCTGCCTTTCGTTGCGCCAGGGTCGCCACGGCCGCGTCGTAGTTTGCAGAAGAAGCTTTCACGGCGGCTTCGGCGCCTTCCACGTTATCCTCTTGCGCCTGCACGTCCGCCCCGGGCTGAATGCTTTCCAGATGCAGCAGGATGTCGCCTTTCTTGACGTGATCGCCCTCTTTGACCACTATGTCCGTTATTTTCCCGATACCTTCGCCCAGAACGTTTGTATAGTTCTTTGGCCGGATCTCGCCAGAAGCGCTCACCACCGACGTCAGGTCTTGCCGCGCCACTTGCCCGGACTGGACCGTTTCCACACCCTTGTTGACCTGATACACGCTGAACCATACGAGCGTCGCCAGGACAGCCACCACTCCCACGCCGATCCAGACCTTCTGCCACGTCTTCATCTTCTTGAACCCTTCTTATCTGCTACTACGTATCGCGCAGCTACAGTCTTATCCGTCCCAATATACATACGCCCAGATGGAGCAGAATGTTTCCGGTTTAGACGCACGAGTGTAGCGAAAGACAGGGTGAACTGCTCTCCCGCGGCGGGCACAAGGCGCGCCCTCGCGCTTAGACGACGGAAAATCCATTCTAAACGGCTTTGCACGCCAAATCAAAAGGTTCTCAAGGTTGCGGAGCCATTCGCGATGGCTTCGAGACGGGATATCCCCCGGTCTTCGGCGAGACGTCTTGACCCAACCCGTTGGTTTGCAGGCAACCCGCTCAGGTGGCAGACGGTTCCTAATGGTCAGCGAACTGGGCTAAAGCTTTTATTGACCTGTTCTTTCGTACAGGTTAACATTTCTATCCATTCTGGCTAAAGGTGGGACCATGGGCCGCTCAGCTAAGATGTTCGTATCCATCGTACTAGCGGAGGGACTCGCACTCGCCCCGGTGATCTGCGCCAGAGTCCTGCAGCAGGATCAGCAAGCCCAGCAAACCGATCAACAGAGCGAGAAGGACGCCAAGCAAGCCGCCAAAGAACGCAAGCAAAAGGAAAAAGACCTCTTCAAAGAGCTCGATTCGCAATACAAGAAGTGGCTCAACGAGGACGTTGTCTATATCATCTCGCCCGAAGAGCGAAGCGCCTTCCTTCACATGTCCACCAACGAGGAGCGCGAGCAATTCATCGAAGCTTTCTGGGCCCGCCGCAATCCTGACCCAGATTCTCCCGAGAACACCTTCAAAGAAGAGCACTACAGGCGCATCGCGTATGCCAACGAGCATTACGCTTCCGGAATTCCGGGCTGGAAAACCGATCGCGGCAGAATCTACATAATGTGGGGCGCCCCCGACGAAACCGATTCGCATCCCAGCGGCGGCACTTATGAACGGCCTCCCGAAGAAGGCGGCGGCGAAACCTCAACGTATCCCTTCGAGGACTGGCGTTACCGTTATCTTGAGGGCATCGGGGAGAACGTGATCATCGAGTTCGTCGATCCCACGATGACCGGCGAATATCACCTGACCATGGACCCCAGTGAAAAGGACGCCTTGACGAATGTGCCGGGCGCTGGCTTGACGATCCCCGAACAAATGGGCATGTCCAGCAAGACCGCTCGTTTCCAAAATACCGACGGGACCCATTTGGGCCAGTCGTTCGGTGGCCAGCCTGAGTCCTACAACGAGTTCGAACGGTTGGAGCTGTATGCCAAGATTCAGCAAGCTCCGCCGGTAAAGTTCAAAGATCTCGAAGCCGTCGTTACGTCGCGCCTGGTTCGCGACCAGGTTAAATTCGACTATCGCTTTGATTTTCTCAGAATCACCTCGGACACGGTCCTCGTTCCCGTGACCGTCCAAATCCCCACGCGCCAGCTCATGTTCATCGAGAAGAGCGGCGTCGATACCGCCACATTGAACCTTTTCGCCCGCATTACCACGATGACGGGACGCGTGATACAAACCTTCGAGGACACGCTCAGCGACGCTATTCCTGCCTCACTCCTCCAGCAGAGGTTGGCCAGTTCGCAGATTTACCAGAAGGCAGTTCCGTTGAGTCCCGGCCTCTATCGCCTCGACATTGTGGTTAAAGATACGAACAGCAACAACGTTGGCGTGGTGAACACTCGACTGGCCGTTCCGCGATTCCAGGACGATCAGCTCAGCTCAAGCTCATTGATCCTGGCCGATGACATCCATCGTGTGTCTTCAAAGGACATCGGCCTCGGCCAATTCGTTCTGGGGGATGTCAAGGTTCGGCCCAAGATGGACGCTTCGTTCACGCCTGCCGATTCAATGGGCGTGTTTCTGCAGGTCTACAATCTGAAAGTCGACGACAAGACGCATAAAGCGGATGCTTCGGTGCAGTTGCGCGTTTTAAGGGAAAAGGAAACGAACCCGGTGAAGGTTTTCGACGTTCCGCCAAACCAGTTGCCCGATCACGGCGATGAAATGACTCTGGAGGAGCGTCTCACGCTCGGTTCTCTCGACCCCGGCAAATACAAGCTTGAAATTGCAGTCACCGACAATTTGGCTAAACAGACAATCACTCCCGTTGCGGACTTCACTGTAAAGCCCGCTCCCGCCGCGACCCAGACTGCGGCTGCGACAGCTCCTCAGGGGAGGTAAGAGTTGTGAGCTATAAGGCAGCGATTCGCGCGATCGGCCTAGCGATGTTTGCACTCATCGCGGCTACTTCGGTGGACGCTGCCCCAAACACTGGCAAGATTTCTGGCGTCGTACTTGACTCTGCCGGCACGCCTCAGATGGGCGCCAGTATCAGCATTTTGGCAGAACAGCTTCCCACCGTTGCCCCGTTCGATCTGCTTACGAGTGACCGTGGCCGGTTCACCACAGAGATACTCCCTGTCGGCGAATATACGCTCAAAGTAACCTTGGCGGGCTTTCTCCCAGCTATGGAACAACACATCCGAGTCAGCGATCAGCGCACCACTCTGGTGCAGATCGTACTCGGCTCTGTTTTTGCTTCCTTCGATCAACTGCGCCGCCACCCGGACCAAAAGACATCCGTTGACGATTGGACCTGGGTCCTTCGTTCATCGCCGGACAATCGTTCCGTGTTGCGATGGACCGACGGTCCGATGATTTCCGATGCGCAAATGAGCGGCGCGGAGGAAGCGGTCCAAAAGCAACGCGACCGTGTGCAAATGGAGCTAACTTCCGGATCGGATCACCCTGGCTCCATCGGTGCGGTAGCTGATTCGCCCGGAACAGCCGTAGTTTATGACCTTGGCGTCGGCTCAACCGCTCGGCTGCTGATGGCCGGCCAATTCAGCTATAACGGCGAAGCGCCGGGGGGCGGCTTTGCCGCGGAGTGGCTGCCCTCAGGAGAATCCGGCGCCGGCCCAAGAGTGGTGCTCGAGGCACGCGAATCGCAGATTGGCCCCAATGGTCCAATTTTCCGGGGACTGCGGGCTTCCGACTCTGACGAGTTCGCCATCGGCGATAGACTCAGCATTCGATATGGCGCCGAATTCCTGGCGGCGGGCTTCGGCGGCACGACGCAGGCACTCCGGCCGCATGGCGAGCTGGCCGTACACCTTTCTCCCACGTGGCTGGCTTCTATGCTCGGGGACGCTCGGTCGCCTGAAGAAGAAGGTGGCTCGCAAAGCGCCCTGCAATCGGCGCTCGATTCCCTCGATGACTTCCCGATTTTAATGATGCGCGACGGGCGTCCCGTGCTTGAAAACCGCTGGCACGAGGAATTTGCCATCGACCACGCGCTCGGCAAGGATTCGGATATCAGCGCCGCAGTCTTTCACGACCGCTCTGGCCATACCGCCTTGATTGGAAAAGGGAACAGTACCAACCCGGAATTTCTGCAAAACTACCTATCGGACGTTTTCGCATACGACGGCGGCGTCTCCGCCTCGTCGGGCGTTCGCCTGGTGTACCGCCAGCATTGGACGGACAGCTTGAGCACCACCGTCGTTTACGCCTACGCTGGCGCTCTGGCAACAACTGAAGATTCCGACTTGGCAATTCTGCGGAGCGAACTCTCCACGAGATACCGCCAGACTTTGGCTGGGCGCGTTACCGCTCAGATTCCGCGGTTAGGCACGAAACTAAGCACGGGATACCAATGGATCAATGGCGATGCCGTTTCCCGAGTTGACGCCTATGGCGGCTCTCTCTACCACATCGATCCTTACCTCAGCATGGAGGTTCGCCAGCCTCTTCCCCGAATCTTCCCGTGCCATCTTGAAGTCATGGCCAACGTCGGGAACTTGCTAGCTCAGGGTTATGTCCCTCTAGCCACAAAAGACGGCGATGTCGTATTGGTCCCCTCATACCGCTTTTTCACAGGCGGCTTGAGCCTTCAGTTTTAGAAGAGTTTTCCGCACTACTGGAATTGGAAGCTCGGTTTCCAAAAATGGAAGGTCGTGGGTCCACCCGCTCCATTTTCCACGTAAGCTGCAGAAAAGCAATGACTAATCGATTGTATAAAGTTCGCCGCGCTGGAAACACACGTGCTACGATATCGAGCCATTAGGGTGCGGGTGTACGTGTGAATGACGGGTTGCGAATGCGGCTCGGGGCAATGCTACTGGCGGTCCTCACGCTGGCCGCAATTATTTTTGCCTTCCTGAATTATCAGCAAACTTCCCGGGTCGTGAATCCTGACGACGGCGTTAGCTGGCTGGATACGCCTCAAGGCATCGTCGCTTGGCACATTGCTCCTGATTCGCCTGCCGCAAGGGCGGGACTTCGCCTGGGCGACGTAGTCACCTCCGTCCAGGGCGTGGCCACCGCGCGCGCGACCGATGTGACGCGTCTTCTTTGGCGGCTCGGTCCCTGGACTGAAGTGGACTATGGAATTCGCCGCGACGGCGAGCTGATCCAGGTTCCTCTCGTCACGATCCCCCAAAAGAATCCCTCTTCGATTGCCAATTATCTGCGGTTCACGGCGCTTCTTTATCTCTTCATCGGGCTGTTCATTTTTGTCCGGCGTTGGAGCGCGCCGCGCGCCATTCACTTTTACGTTTTCTGCCTGGTTTCATTTGTTCTGTACAGCTTCCACTACAGCGGCAAACTAAACTCGTTTGATTGGACCATCTACTGGGGTAACGCAATCGCCCTGCTTCTCCAGCCGGCGCTGCTGCTCCATTTTGCACTCGTCTTTCCCGTCCGCAGGCGTGCGGTTTGGCCTAGGCTAGCCGCAGTTTATAGCGTGCCCCTTGCGCTGTTTGCTCTTCACTTCTCTATAGCCACAGGCACCCTGGGTTTCATCCCCTCGCTCAGCGGCGAGCATTTCCTGGATCAAATCGAGCTCGCCTACCTGGGCCTTTATTTCCTTCTCGCTGCAATAATCCTCTTCAGCAGCTATTCGCGGACTCCAAATGGTCTGCTGCGCCAGCAATTGAAATGGGTCGCTGGCGGAACGTTCGCCGGTATTTTGCCCTTCGTCCTCTTGTATGTCCTGCCCTATGTTGCGGGCGTCGAGATCCACTCCTGGATGAAGCTGTCTACCTGCGCGTTGGCCCTCATACCGCTGTGCTACGGATATGCTGTAATTCGCTATCGCTTGATGGATGTGGACATCATTTTCAAGCGCGGCCTCGCTCATACCTTCGCTGTCGCGGCCATCGCGGCTGTGTATTTCGCTTTGGTAGCGCTGATCGGTGAACTCTCGCACGCAGCGTGGCCTACCGGGCCTGCCGGAGCCGTGATTGCCATCGTCGTTGCCGCCTTTCTCTTCCAACCCCTTCGCGATTGGGTGCAGGCTCGCCTCGATCGCATGTTCTATCGCGACCGCCTAAACTACCGCCGGACTCTCATCGAGTTCGGCCGCACGTTGACGAATGAAGTTCGGCTTGAGCCGCTCCTGGCTTCCGCCCTCGATCGCATCTCGCAGACGCTTCTGGTCGATCGCTTGGCTGTCTTTCTCGAGGACCCAGCCAATTTCGGCCATTTTCGGTTTTCCCGCGGCAGGGGTATTACGTCGTCCGAAACCTTGGACCTGAGTTTTCTCGACCCCAGTCGGCCGGCCTTGTCCCAGGGCTGCCTTTTCTTCGAGTCATCCCGCAGCGCCACCGAAGAATCCGAATCCGTGCGGTGCACTCTCGACCTGCTGGATCTGAACTATTTCATCCCTTGCCGCTTCCGCGACCACACAGTTGCCGTCTTGGGGCTGGCCAAGACAGTCGACGGTGATTACCTGTCCAGCGAGGACCTCGAACTTCTCTTCACCATTGCTGGCTACGTTGCCATCGCTATCGAGAATGCTCGCCTGTACGAATCACTCGAGCAAAAGGCTTTGCAGGTCGAGCGCCTTAAGGATTTCAGTGAGAATATCGTCGAATCGCTCAAGATCGGCGTCGTCACTGTGGATCTCGAGAATCGCATCGAGTCCTGGAATTCGCAGCTCGAGGAGCTTCTCGAGTTGCCGCGCCAGGCGGCTATCGGCCGCACGCTGGGCGATGTCTTTCCGCAGGATCTGGTGGCCGAAATCGCGTTGCACAGTGCGAGCGGACACGTTTCCAGCATCTACAAGCATCGCCTGAGTGCCCGCGGCGGACGCCACCTCATCGTCAACGTGTCTATTGCTCCGTTGATTGGCAAGGATTCAGCTCGCCTCGGCCGCCTGATTCTCATCGACGACATCACGCAGCGCATCCGCCTCGAAGAACAGCTGGTGCAGACCGAAAAGCTCACCTCACTCGGCCTGCTTGCTGCCGGCGTGGCCCACGAGGTGAACACTCCCTTGGCCGTAATTTCGAATTACATCCAGATGCTCGCCAAGCAAATCCCGGCCAACGATCCACGCCAGAAAACCATCGAGCGCATCGTCAAGCAAACGTTTCGCGCCAGCGAAATCGTGAATAATCTCCTCAACTTTTCGCGCGCAGGCAGCATCGAATTCAGTGAAGTGGATATGAACAGTGTTCTCGAAGAAACATTGTCCCTCGTTCAGCATCCGTTCCGCACGGCGCGCGTGAATGTGATCAAGAACTACACGGACCACCTGCCTTGCGTTCTCGGTTCTACCACGCGGCTCCAGCAAGTGTTTCTGAATTTGTTCATGAATGCGCGCGACGCTATGCCAAATGGGGGTATGGTCGAAGTCCGCACCGGCGCGCACAATGGTTCGGTGGAAGTGGAAGTCACCGACACGGGCTCCGGAATTTCCACCGAGAACCTGAATCGAATTTTTGACCCGTTCTTTACCACCAAGACTTCCGGCAGGGGCACCGGACTTGGACTTTCGGTAAGCTACGGAATTATCAAAGAGCATGCCGGCAAAGTGGATGTGCGTTCCACTCCCGGCAAGGGTACTTCCTTCCGGCTCGAATTTCCCGTGGCCAGGAAAGCCGTTCATGCCTAGAGGATCGATTCTAGTTGTCGACGATGAAGTGGAGATTCGGGAGGGGCTCGAAGCGCTCCTCAATTCTGAGAACTTCGAAACCACGCTCGCCGAAAACGCCGAGTCCGGGCTGCAGAAACTCGAAGAGCGCCCATATGATCTTATTCTCCTCGACGTCAGCCTGCCCGATCGCAACGGGATCGATCTTCTCCGTGATATTCGCCGCCGCGATCCCTACAGTTCGATCATCCTGATCACCGCTTATGGCTCGATCGACATGGCGCGCGCCGCCTTCAAAAGTGGCGCTCAGGATTACATCACCAAGCCATGGTCAAATGACGAATTGATCGCGCAGGTTTCCCTCGCCATCGAAGGCCGGCGCCTCCGCGAAGAGAACGTGCAGCTCAAACGCGCGCTAAAGCAGCGTTATAACTTTCCGAGCATTGTGGGCAAGAGCGAAAAGATGCTCGCCGTCCTGGACCTCGTCGCCCAGATCGCGCCTTCGCGCTCCACGGTTTTGATCAATGGCGAAAGCGGAACCGGAAAGGAATTGATCGCCAAGGCGATTCACTCCGCATCCCCGCGCGCCGAAAAGGCCTTTATCCCGATCAACACCGGCTCGATTCCCGTCGACCTGCTCGAATCTCAGCTTTTCGGACACGTGAAGGGTGCCTTCACCAGCGCTGTCGCCTCGAAAAAGGGCCTTTTTGAAGTAGCCGATCAGGGAACCATTTTCTTCGACGAAATTTCCACGATCAGCGCCGAGACCCAAGCCAAGCTCCTGCGCGTTATCCAGGAACGCGAGTTCATGCGCCTGGGCGGCACGGAAACGATCAAAGTCGATGTCCGCATTCTCGCCGCCTCCAACGAAGATTTGCTAAAGCTGGTCCGTGAAGGCCGTTTCCGCGAGGATTTATATCATCGCCTCAACGTGATTTCCCTGCATTTGCCGCCGCTGCGCGAGCGCAAGGAAGATATTCCGCTCCTCACCGAGCGCTTCTTGGAACATTTCTGCCGCGACAATGGCAAGCCGCTTCGTGTGTTTACCAATGCCGCGATGCAATTGCTGATGGACTACGATTGGCCCGGCAACGTGCGCGAACTCGAAAACGTGGTCGAGCGCTCCGTTGTGCTCTCTATACAGGAACTGGTGGACGGGGACTTGCTTCCAGAAGGCATTCGCTCGCGCGAAATTGTGAAGGGCGTCCGGCTGCAGCTTGCCGAATTCCTACCCCCGCTTCCCGGCGAAGTTGCCGGGCGCGGAGCAATTCCGGCTCCCTCGCTCTTCGACATCCTGGTCGAAGTCGAACGGCGCGTCATCGTGGACATGCTCGAACGGACGAACTGGAATCAGACGGAAGCCGCCGAACGGTTCCAGATTCCACTCTCGACCCTCAACCAGAAAATCAAGCGCCTCGGTATCGACACTCGCCGGCGTCAAAACGCACAAGCTCGCGAAGCATCGCCTGGCGCGTATGCCGAGGATTCAGCAGAATTTTCAGCGGGTAAATAGCTGCCTTTTCCTTCTCGTCGGGAGATTCCGCGTTTTTACCTGTCGCAGGCAACGACGCTCCGCGGTCATCTTCAGTCGGAAACGAGGGTTCGTCCCGCGATGTTCTCCAGGATCTTATACGGCGCGAATTCCGGCGCCACGAGCGCTGTTGGTGGAATCAAGAAAGTCTGCTCGATCGCGAATCTTCCCGAGAGTACCGCGTGCGCCACGGAATCCGTGAACACGATCCAAGTCGCCAGCGGCGGAAACTCCATTCGATTCTTCGGGCATTGATCCTGAAATTCGCGGTTCTCCTTCAAATAGTCGTGGAATCTCAGCATGAACATATCGTACGGGGTTCTTCCGAATCCGCTGAAGCCCAGCTTTGATCCCCAGCTCTGCACCGTGCGGCTTACGAAGCTGTCGTCTTCGGCAATTTGGCGTAGCCCTGCGTTTTCCGCGTGCGTGCGCGCCAGCGACTCGAAATTGTCGGTTGTGTTCCAGACGCGTGGTTTTTCGAGATTCAGGTTCGTGAACACGCGCAATATTCGACCGCCGCGCGTCGGCCGGCTTGGAAACGCATCCACGTGCAGCAGGTCGTTTCGTTTGTGCAGCGGCAACCCTCGCCGCTCTTCTTCAATCGGACGGAAGCTCGCGAAGTCCAGAGTCCATCGTCCCGCATAAGGCGCCAGGAACTTGCCCAGGAACTCTGCCACTTCGCGGCTGTAATTTCGAAAAATCAAATGGACGCGCTCGATGGTGTGACCGCTTCCAGAAATGCCGCGCAAGACGTCCTCGTCCGGCCGGTAAGAAACGTTCTTGTGTAGCCTAAGGTCAGTCCATTCCTGCGCCAGCAGAAAATCGCGATCCGCCCGCGGCAAAGAAAATGGTGGCTCGCGAAAAAACAGAATCTGGCCCTGTTCGAGCAGCTCGCAATAAGTCCGCGCCCGGGTATCGCGCTCTCTCGCATCCAGCCAGTCGCGTCCTTGCCGGAAATCTTCGACAACCATCCAGGACGAGTTTGCCATGCGCTCTCCGCCGCTCCATTCGCGGCAAGCCTCTCACACAAAGAATACCGCGCGCGCCTGACGACTGACAATTTCACTGCGCCAGTTCTTCGCTCGCGGTGCCCTATGGATTATTCGCTTTTCTTCGCCAGGCTGGGTTTGTAATCGCGGGGAAGTAGCGTCGTCGAGAGATCCACGCCTGAGAGATCCACGCCGTCCAGTTTTGTTTCTCGCAGGATCGTCGTTTGCAGGCTTGCCCCGCGAAAATCAGCGGCGCTTACCTGAGCGTCCCGAAGGTTCGCTGCGCCCAGGTCCGCCCCTCGCAGAATCGCATGGCTCAAGTCGGCGCGAAAAAGCTCCGCTCCGCCGATTTGCGCTCCTGTAAGGTCCGCACCGCTCAGATTCGTCTCAGTCAGGTCGGCCTTGCGCAGATCGGCTTTTTCCAGGTGTGCTCTACTCATGTCCGCTGACGTTAGTCTGGCCTCGCGCAAACTTGCCCCTTCCAGATTTGCTCCGCGGAAATCCGCATAGGCAAGATTCACACGGCGAAAATCCACGCGCGTCAAATCCGCTCCCGAAAAGTCCGCGCGCACACCGGTTTCATCCCCGCGGACGAATCGCTCGTGCGCCGCGAGAATCTCCGATACGCGCTTGCCTTTGTGCCGGACACGATTCGTCGATCGCAGCCCCGAATTCAGGATGTCCAGAATGCCCATTTGCCTCCAAGCGTCACTGCGTTTCGCGGCTCCAATCTTACTAAAATCCTGCTCCAGTACGCATCAGCCCCTCAGATGCATGCTTTCGCACGCCGGCCTCTGTCGCGCGCTCGATGTGGTAAGGTAGCTCCATGGAGCCGCTGCTCACATATCGCGGCCGTCGGCTTCTCTTGAGCAATTCCCGCAGTTTTCGCCTTCCACTCGCAGTTCTACTGAGCCTTGTCGCTGCAATCGCATCAGCGCTCATCGCTGCGGCTCAACAACAAACCGAAGCGCCCCGCGAAGAAATTGTCGCCAATCTCGCCGCCGGCCGCGTCGTGATCGCCGTCGTGAAAGACGCGATCCTGGTCGCCACGGTCGAAAATCCAATTGAAGTCGAGACTCGCCCCCCCACTCCGGTTCAGCTCAGTGCGGAGCGATTGGCCGTGCCGTTGGGCGCGGTGGACTGGTTCTCGCCGTCGGCGCAGGAAACTCTCGTGCGCATCGACATGGAACTCCCTCAGTTGAAAGGTCATCTCATTTCCACTGGGCCGCACCTTCAGCAGGCTGCACCTAACGGTGGCGGCGAGGCATCGGACATCGAGGCCATCGGCCAGGGCGTCATGGAACGCCTCAACGATGTCGCGCGTGACCTCCACAACAAAATCGAACAGCCTCGGGACGAACCGCTCGCTCAGTTGATCGTCGCCGGCTACTTGGCAGGCTACGGCCCCGAGATCTGGCAGGTCACCTTTGGAATTGAACAAGAGCAGCAGCGCGGAGAATTCTGGGATACTCGCGTTTTGCGGCCCAAGTATCTTCAGTTCTGGCCGCCCGAAAAGGGCCAGCCGCACACGCTCGTGGAATTTGCCTATCCGCCAGAGAATCTCCCCGTGCCTCTTCTGGAATTGGTGAAGCAGAAGGATCCCCGCCTCGAAAACTTGATCGCCTCCGATGGAAGAATGGCGCTCGTTGCGAGCGAGGTTGCCGCGGGAGACACCCGAAAGGTGCCAGCGGCGGACGCCACACAGTTTCTCCGTGCTGCGCTGTCGCTGATTTCACCGCCGAACGGTCGGCAGACCTTCGCGACCATCGGCCAGGAAACCGGCTTTGCCTGGGTCCTTCGCCCGCCCCCAGAACTGACGAAGGGGCGCATTGCCAAACAGCCCTCGCCTGCCGACGACGCCGCACCTTCGTTGCTGAATCATCCTCAGCAGTGACGATGCGAACCGAGAACGCCGCTACTTCTTCTCTGAAACCATCTTCTGCAAACGCGCATTCTTTTCAGCTACACCGCGCGCCAACTCTTCCTTGTGCTCTACAAGTTTTCGCGCAATCTGTGTCTCCGTGAGTCCGAGTATCTCCGCCGCGAAGATAGCCGCGTTCACGGCGCCCGCTTTATCGATTGCCATCGTCGCCACGGGGATCCCCCCTGGCATCTGCACGGTCGCCAATAGCGCGTCCAGCCCGTTCAAGTTGCTGCTCCCGAGCGGCACTCCAATAACAGGAATCGTGGTGCTCGCCGCCATTACTCCCGCCAGGTGCGCAGCCGCACCGGCCCCTGCGATCAGAATCTTCAGGCCACGTGACATCGCGGTCGTCGCATACTCGTGAGCCCGCGCAGGGGTCCGATGCGCCGAGAGAACCTCCATCTCATAGCTGATCCCGAACTTTTCCAGTGTCTTTGCAGCTTCGCTCATTACCGCGAAGTCCGAATCTGAACCCATCACAATTCCCACAGCTGCGCTCAATCGTGCCCCCTTTGTGTCTTCTAAGTTGATGCCCGCGATTCTATCCAAGCTGCTGAACTGGGCCGCTAGCTAATATGTGGCCGCAGTCGAATTGATGCCCTTGCTTCCCCGTTCCTGTACACCGATGTCCCGCCGGTAATGGCTCCCCTCGATCCGGATACAACTTGCGGCATTGTAAATCCGCTTGCGAACCTCTCCCATGTCATCACCCGCGGCGCACACCATCAACACCCGCCCGCCAGACGTTCGGTAAGTGTTACCGTTCAACTGGGTCCCGGCGTGGAATATCACTGCCCCCGTGGCACTCGCTTCTTCGAGCCCGCTTATCGAAACCCCCGTTTTCGGTGTGTCCGGATACCCTTCGGACGCCAGCACTACACACGCAGCCGACGAAGGCGCCCACTTCGTCTCAGGCTTCCCCTGCTTGCCCTGCGCCGCAGCTAGGCATGCCTGAGCCAAATCGAAATCGGCCCGCAGCACGATCACCTCGGCCTCAGGATCACCGAGCCTGCAGTTGAACTCGAGCACTTTCGGCCCCTCCGCTGTGAGCATGAGTCCAAAATACAGGAAGCCGCGGTACGCGATCCCCTCCGATCGCAGGCCATCGAGCGTCGGTCGCACCACTGTCTCAATAATCCGTCGCTCTAATTCCATCGGCAAGAGATCGTGCGTCGAATATGCGCCCATGCCCCCAGTATTCGCACCCTCGTCGCCATCGCTCACTCGCTTGTAATCCCGCGTCGGGGCCATCGGAATGAAATTCGTACCGTCGGTCAGAATTATGTACGAGAGTTCCCGCCCCCTTAGCCCTTCCTCCAACAAAACCGACTTGCCCGCGTCGCCAAATATCCGCCGGTCCATAATTCGGTCGACGAACGCGGTCGCCTCGTCCGGCGAGGAGGTAACTAGCACTCCTTTGCCTGCGCAGACTCCATCGGCCTTGATGACCAGCGGCCAGTCCACGGCGCAGAGTTCATTATATATATCAATACGTGAATTAAATACTCCGTAAACAGCGGCTGTCGGTATCCTGTGGCGCTCCAGGAATCGCTTCGCAAATACTTTGCTTCCCTCCAATTGCGCGCCTTGCTTTGTGGGACCCAAAAGCAACAGGCCTCGGCTCGCAAACTCGTCGGCAATCCCCAGAACGAGTGGCAGTTCCGGCCCCACCACTGTAAGGTCTGCGCGCATCCTCTCTGCCAAATCAGCGGACGCCTTCACGTCGCTGACATCGAGTGGGAGGCAGGGCGCATCGCGAAGAATTCCGCCGTTTCCGGGCGCACACCAGATCTCTTCCACCAGCGGGCTCTTTTCCAGCTTCCACACTAGCGCGTGCTCGCGGCCGCCTCCACCTATGACCAGTACTTTCACGGAAAACTCCGAAGAATCCCAGAACATACGGCGGGTTCAGACCAAGTGTCAACAAAAGTTCAGCTTGCTTCCGTTCTCAAGAGCACTACCACTGCACTTTTGCACTTGCAAACGCGTCGGTCGGCGTGTTTATTTCAGCCATGCCTTGGGACTTCGCTCTTATTCTCGCCATTCTCGCCATCATTGTTCCGTTGCTCGGCAAACGCCGCGTTCGGCGTTTGGTGGAGACGGCCCGCACATCGAAGCTCGATCGCTTGACCCTCTACGGCTCAACGATGGCCTTTCAATGGGCAACGGCGGGCATCATCCTCTGGCGCGCTGCCGCTCACAGGACGCGCCTTGACCAGCTGGGCATCGCCATTCCTCGGCCAGCACTTGCGGTCGTCTTGGCGATATCGCTCAGTGGGTTGTTCCTGGCAAACCAACTTTTTAGTCTCAAGCGCCTTTCTGACCCCAAGGTCCCACATTCCACTATACTGACGCATTTTGCATTCAAAGTGTTCCCGCAGGATGACGTCGAACGTCTCGCCTTTTTCGCCTTAGTTAGCACAGTCGCTATTTGTGAGGAGCTGATCTACCGGGGTTTCGCGCAATTTGCCTTCCAGCAACTCACGGGTCTTACCGTGGTGGCCGTAGTCCTTTCTGCGATTCTCTTTTCTCTGGCCCACGCTTATCAAGGCAAGCAGGGTCTTGCATCGACGCTTGCCGTGGGCCTGATTTTTGCGTCTGTACGGGCTTGGACTGGAAGTTTGGTCCCTTCGATCGCTGCGCATTTTGTCACTGATCTCACGATCGGCCTTCTCGCCCCGCTCCGCCTGCGCGGCAACGGTCCAACGGACGAAAGCGGCCTCGACCGCAAAACGACTTCTGCGAATTCCAGCGTATGAGCGGATCTCTGGCCGGTCTCTCCGATAGCTCAATCCGAGCATCGCTCGCCCCATACGGACCCGTACCCGACGCGCACCTTTGTGAGGCAGTTCGAACATACATCGACATTCTGCTCCGTTGGAACCGCCGAATGTCTCTTACTACCGTGTCGGCGCCCGAGGAGATTTTGCGCTTCCACATTGGAGAAAGCATAGCGGCCATATCGATCGCCGACATACGCGACGGTCGGCTCGCCGACGTTGGCTCGGGGGCCGGTTTTCCAGGCATCCCCCTTGCCGTCTTTGTGCCCGGTCTCGAAGTTATTCTAATAGAATCCAACACAAAAAAAGCGGCGTTTCTTTCGGAAGCGATACGAGCACTGTCCCTTGCCAACGCACACGTATTTCGGGGCAGATATGCGACGCTCAAAACATCACCCGATAGCGGACTGCAATTCATCACCGCTCGCGCACTTGGCTCTTACGACGACCTCTTAACCTGGTCAGCCAGCGTACTCAATTGGGGGGGACGCGCGGTCCTATGGCTGGGAGCAGGCGACGCGCGCCAAATCGCGCAGGTATCGAAATGGGCGTGGTGTTCGCCAAGAGGGATTGTCGGAACCAAAAGCCGCGTGATCCTCGTCGGGCAACCCCGGACTTCAACGCACTGATCGCGACGATGTTCCACGTGGAACACCATGCCTTTAAGAGCTCTTGCTAAAGTCCTACGTCAAACAAAACGTTCCACGTGAAACATCTTGCACATCCGCAAGATCTCCGCTACATTCCCTCCTTCGCTGGGGGAACTTTTGGCGCGCGTCATCGCCATCGCCAACCAAAAAGGCGGCGTCGGCAAGACCACTACAGCCGTAAACCTCGGTGCCTCCCTCGCCGCATCCGAAAAGCGCACGCTGATCATTGATTGCGACCCGCAGGCAAATGCCACGAGTGCTCTAGGCTTTCCCAAGGACCCGGCCCGCCGTACTCTCTACCAGACACTCATCCTCGCAGAACCCATCGAGCGGGTCATGATAGATGCTCAGGTTGACGGCCTTGATCTCATCCCCTCAGACAAGAATCTCGTCGGTGCCGCGGTGGAGCTGGTTTCGATGGATCAGCGCGAGTTCAGGCTCAAGGCTGCCCTTGAGCCGATACGCGGAAAATATGAGTTCGTCCTGATCGATTGCCCGCCATCCCTTGATTTACTCACTCTAAATGCCCTGGCGGCCAGCGACGCCGTCCTCGTGCCCATTCAATGTGAATATCTCGCCCTCGAGGGTGTGTCGGAGCTCCTCGACACGCTCATGCGCCTCCGGCGAACCATCAACCCGTCGCTCGCTATTGAGGGCATTCTTCTCACCATGTATGACGATCGGACGAGCCTTTCGAAACAAGTCGCCGCAGACCTTCGCAGCTTCTTCGGATCACAGGTGTTCGAGACTATAATCCCAAGAAATGTTCGTCTAGCCGAAGCTCCGAGCCATGGTGTCCCTGTGATTTTCTACGATATACGTAGTAAAGGAGCGGAGAGCTATCTCGATCTTGCAAAGGAGATTATCGCCAATGTCCAGAAACGCCTTGGGCAAGGGCCTGAGCGCCCTGATTCGCGACCCGGAGACGCAGCCTCCGCCGCAACTGCCGGTTCCGGGCGCGGCGGCAGCAGCAGCGGCTCCGGCCCTGGCGCCCCATGATGGAATGCTTCAGGTCGATATTGACCTGATCGATCCAAGCCCCTTCCAGCCACGCACGCGCTTCCGCGAGGAAGCGCTTGATGAACTTTCGCGCTCCATCCAATCGAGCGGCATCGTTCAACCTCTCGTCGTGCGCCGTATGGGCTCACGCTTTCAACTCATCGCCGGCGAACGCCGTTGGCGTGCCGCGCAGCGCGCAGCCCTCAGCCGCGTACCGGTCGTTGTCCGCGAGGTTCCTGAGGAGCGCGCCGTCGAGATGACGCTCGTCGAAAATCTTCAGCGCGAGGACCTCAACCCCATGGAACAGGCTCGCGCTTTCCTGCACTTGATCGAGGATTTCGCCCTTACCCAGGAGCAAGTGGCTGAGCGTACGGGCAAGGATCGGGCCACGATCGCCAATTCGGTTCGTCTCCTGAAGCTCGAGGAGCCGATTCAGGATTTAATCGAGGAGGGCCGGATCACAGCTGGCCACGCACGCGCGCTCCTGGCGATTGCCGAATCCAATGAGCGCCTCGCCTTAGCTCGCAAGATCGCCCGGACGGGGATGACGGTTCGTCAGGTCGAACGTCTCGCTGCCCGCTCGTCGCGGCCGCGCTCCGGGCCAATTGCCTCGCAAATTGACCCCAACACCAAAACTGCAATCGAAGAGCTACAGCGCGAATACGGAACCCGCATCTTCATCGTACCCACGAGAGGCAGCAGGCCCGGCCAACTTACATTCGAGTACTATGACAATAGCGACTTGGCTCGCTTGTACGACCGATTAATTAACAAGTAACGTCCGAGACTGGATAAAAGACGGGATGGCGTGGAACCTTTTCGACCGCAAAGGTCAGGAGTCCGGTGAATGGAGCGGCTTCCTCGAGCAGGGAACCAAGCTCGATGGAAGGCTCGAATCACCCGGGACGATTCGCGTCGATTCTCAAATCAACGGCAGCGTCGTTTGCGAGGCCGCCCTAATTCTGGGCGAGCACGCCCGTGGCAAGGGTGAGCTGGCCGCGGACTCGGTCACGATCGCCGGGCAGTTCGACGGTACGGTGCGCGCGAAGAGCCGCATGGAGCTCCAGGCCAAGGCCGTCTTCGCAGGCGATGTCGAGACGCCTTGTCTAGTGATCGAAACAGGCGCCATTTTTGACGGACGCTGCCGTATGGTCTCTGCGAAAGAGCCCGAAAAGCCAATCACCATCCGTATTCGATCTGCTGCGAGCCACGATTAGAACCCCGCTTTGCTTGGGCCGCGATAGATCGGAACATGTTCTCAGAGACTCGAACAGTCGTCGTTGCGCCCTGCGTTCCCCGACGGGCCAGGCGCTATAATTCTGCTTCACTCAGGGGAGAATCACCTTGGCGCCAACTATCCGGTTGACGGAAGGATCCAAGGCCGCGGGCTGCGCTTCGAAGATGAGTCCCAGTTTGCTGGACTCCGTGCTGAAGCAGTTTCCTCGGCCTTCTGACCCGAATCTTCTCGTTGGCTTCGAAACCAGTGACGACGCCGGGGTCTATCGACTCACCGACGACCTCGCACTCGTCCAGACAGTCGATTTCTTCACGCCTATTGCCGACGATCCTTTCGTCTTCGGCCAGATCGCTGCGGCCAATGCGCTCAGTGATGTCTACGCGATGGGCGGCCGGCCAATCTCGGCGCTTTCCATCGTCGCATTTCCTGCTGCGGGCGCGCCGGAAACTCTCGAGCGTATCCTGCGCGGGGGCTTCGACAAAATGTCGGAGGCGGGCTGCATCATTCTGGGCGGCCATTCCGTTCGCGACGACGATTTGAAATTTGGCTATGCGGTCGGCGGCCTGATTCACCCTCAACACATCTGGCGCAATGTCGGTGCACGCCCGGGCGATGCGCTGATTTTCACCAAACCGCTTGGCACCGGCGTAATTTCTACCGCACTGAAACAAGGCAAGGCGAAGGACTCCTGGGTGTCCGCTGCGAACGCATCCATGTCTCGCCTTAATCGCGATGCCGCCGATGCATTGCATGAACTCGAAAATCAGAATCACGACAGTTCGCCCATTCAGGCGGTTACAGACGTCACAGGGTTCGGTCTTCTCGGTCACGCGCGTGAAATGGCCATCGGCAGCGCTGTATCCATGCGTATCGACCACAAGAGTCTCGAGTTTTTGCCGGGCGCCATCGAAGCGGCACGCGACGGATTTGTTTCTGGCGGCCTGAAGAACAATCGCGAATTTCTCGAAGGCTGCGTCGAATTTTCCTCAACTATTCCGGACGAAATCCACTCCCTGCTCTACGATCCTCAAACCTCCGGCGGCCTCTTGATCGCTCTGGCGCCAAATCTTGCAGACCAACTGCTGGCGTCGCTCAAGCACCGCGGTGTCTCCGGCCGCATCGTCGGCTCGGTCCTCCAAAGGCGCTCGCCTCTCATACAAATCGTCTGAGCTTCCTCAATCGTGTACACTTTGCGCTTCGCGCCTCCTTCATGGATCCTATAACCCACGGAATCACCGGCGCATTGCTGGGCAAAGGATTTTTTTCGAAGCGTGCCACGCGCGTCGCGATTTTCTCGGCCACGCTCGGCGCCGTTTTTCCCGATATTGACGTTTTCTACCGTACGCACGACCCGCTCGGCATCATCAAATATCATCGTAACGTCACGCACTCGTTCGTCTGCCTGCCGGTCTTCGCCTTCCTACTAGCTTGGCTGACGCGCTGGATTGCGCGCCTCCTAAAGCTAGAGTCGCCCAATTTTTGGCTTCTCACGCTCATCTACGCTGTCGGCGTCGCTAGCCACATCATTCTCGACGCCATGACTTCGTTCGGCACGCGGATCTGGGCGCCAATCTCTGAGAAACGCGTCGCCTGGGACATGCTCTTCATCATTGACTTCACGTTCACCGCGATCGTACTGCTTCCGCAGGTCGCTTCATGGGTCCACAGCGACCGCGCGCGCCGGCGCAGCCGTTCTCTTGCCATGTGGGTTTTGTTCACACTGGCTGCATTCGGAGCCTGGGGAATCGCCGGCGCCTTTCAAGCCGGCTTCCATCTCTACATCGCAACCATCGCCTCTGCAGCCTTCGCTTTCCTATTTTTCGCACCGTCCTTTCGCGACTGGGGCCTTCAAATCTCTCGCTCGCGTTGGTGCAAAGCGGGCACCTTCGTGATGCTGGCTTACCTCTTTTGGTGCGGTGTTGCGCATCACGCGGCGCTGCTGCGCGTGAAACAATTCGCCTGGACAAACAAAATCCCCGTCGTCCGCATCGGCGCTTTACCGATTCCGCCCTCGCTCTTCACATGGGGAGACGCGATTCGCACTCCTCACGGTGTCTATCAGGCACGCATCGACTTGCGCAGTTCCGATCCTCCCTTTTTTCAGTTCACCCCTGATTCACCGCCTGACGCGTTCGCGGCACGCGCTCTAGATCTACCCGAGGTTCAGCTCTACTGGACTTTCGCGCGATTCCCCCTGATTCGCCAATCCACCGAAGCCGGTCTTCATATCGTGGACTTCGGCGAAAATCGCTTCGTCAGCCGTGACCGCAATCGCCCCCAACCCTTCACCTATCGGGTCGCCTTCGATTCGGAGGGAGGCCTTGTCGAAGAAGGCTGGCTCACTGACGGCATGCTCCAGAGGGACGCGCGGAAAATCTCGCCGCAAGCCGGGGAGAAACAGTGAAGGTTCTTATCTTCAGCGATATTCACGGCGACGTGCGCGCGCTGGAGCAAATCGTCGCCCAGCCCGCCGATGTCTACATTTCCGCCGGCGATCTCTCCACATTTGGCCGCGGGCTCGACGGCTGCGGCGAAACTCTCAAGCCGCTGGGCGCGCGCCTCTGGGCTCTGCCCGGGAATCACGAAACACATGAGCAGATGGGCGCGTTCTGCCGAAAATTCGGATTTGTGGATTTTCATCGTCAGGTGCGAACGCTCGCATCACAAGACGGCCAGACCTTCTGGGCAGGTCTGGGCTACAGCAACGTCACACCCTTCAATACACCCGGTGAATATTCTGAGGACGAAATAGCTGCTGCGCTCGCCGCCTTTGAAGGAAAAAAGCCGCTGTATCTCGTCGTACATTTTCCGCCGCGCGATACAAACCTCGATGAGTTCGCGCCCGGCAAGCACGCTGGCAGCCCGGCGCTTCGCGAATGGGTCGAACGCAATCAGCCCACATTTCTTTTTTGCGGGCACATCCACGAAAGCGCGGGTTTGCGCGACCAAATCGGCGCCACCCAATGCATCAACGTTGGCAAAAAGGGATACACGATCGAAATCTAGGTTCCGAATTTCGGCCTTCGTCAGCGATTCGGTTCTGTATCTCTGCGCCAGTTCCCGCTGGCCGGCCTCTGTGGCGATTTCTGCGTCGCGGGATAAACCACCAGCTGCCGCCGGTCGCCCATCCCTTCGCTTCTGGTCCGCACGCCTGGCGCCCCATTCAACTCCAAATGCACGATTCTGCGGTCGCGCGGCGACATCGGATTGAATCGAAACGGCTGTCCTGTTTCGCGCACGCGCTGGGCAGCTACGCGTGCTGAGAGCTTCAATTCCTCCAGCCGCGTCGTCCGGAAATCCCCGCAATCAAAGCGCACGCGATCGTGCAGCGCTGGATCGAGCCGCAAACAGCGGTGCGCCACGTACTCCAAGGCAAGCAGCAGTTCGCCGTTTCGCGCCAGAAGCAGCGCCTCGTCCTCTCCTTGGAACCGCACGATCACTTCCGGCTCGCCGTCCGCGGTGGGGGTTGCCACCTCCGCCGCTGCCCCTGCAATTTCATACTCAATCGCGAGATTCATCTCCCGCACCGTCAGATCGAGGAGCCGTCTCAAATCCTCGATGGCACGCGCCTTATCGAACGGCGGCACGGGCCGCGATCGCTCTTTAAACGGCCGCCTGCCAGCGGGTTTCTGGTTTGGCGGTCTCCTGCTTGGCGGCGCTGGCCCTTCGCTCATGCGGTCTTTTTCTTCTTGAATTTCCCGGTGGCCGGCAAGGGTTGGGTGCGGTTCAAATAGTACTGCTGAGCCACGCCCACAAGATTGCTCGTGAACATATACAGGTTCAACCCACTGGACATCGTGAAGAAAAACGCAGCAAACATCAATGGCATCAGTCCCATCATTTTCTGTTGTGCCGGATCGACCGTCGTCTGCGGCGTCATTTTCGTCATCAGGTACATTGTGATCGCCATCGAAATCGGCAAAATATAAAACGGGTCCTTGGCCGAAAGATCATGGATCCACAAGATCCATGGCGCGTGCCGCAGTTCGATGGCGCCGTTCAACACGCGCCACAATGCCCACCAGATTGGCATCTGCAGTACCATCGGTAGGCAGCTTCCCATCGGATTGATGCCCTCGCGCTGATAGACCGCCATCACCTCTTCGTTCATCTGCCGCTTGCGCGGATCACTCATGGAGTACTTTTTGTAACGGTCCTGAATTTGCCGAATTTCCGGCCCCACTTTTTGCATCTTCTGCATCGACCGCCAGCTCTTCATCTTTAGCGGAAACATCGCCAAGTTGATGATCAGCGTCAGCGTGATGATCGCCCAGCCATAGTTTGAAATGTACCGGTGCAACCACTGCAGCACGAAAAGCAGCGGCTTCCCGATCACTCCCACAAACCCGAAGTTCACCAGCCCTTCTAAAGACGGCTGCTCTTTGCCCAAAAGCGCCAAATCCTTTGGCCCCACATACACTCGCAGCCGCACCGGCTCCGGTTGATTAACCCCGGCAGACATCTGCGCCACCGGCTGGTCTTGCCCTTTTCCATCCACCGTGACGCTGTGGTTCTGCATCCAGTGCCATACGGACATATCCGGAATCCCGTCCGGAATAAAGGCCGCAGCAAAAAACTGATCTTCAATTCCGCCAAAATTCAGAGGACCGGCCTGCACCGCGGGCACACTCTGGTTCCCCGAAGCGCCCAGCTTTTTGTATTGCAGCAGGTTCAGTTTTCCCCCCTGGTCGTAGAAAACCGTCACGAGCTGCGCCGCGTTGGAAACCTCTTTGTCTCCGAATCCGCCGCGCCAGGCAATACCAGCAGGCGCCGCCTTGCCGTCCACGAAAACAGTCGTCTCCACAGTCAGCTCATAGTTTTCGTTGAAGGTGAGCTTTTTCGTGACGTCGAGGTGCCCATCGTTGAAGTGAAAGCGGAGGCCGGCAGGCACCTCAATTTCGTTTGCGCCGGACAACAGGGCAGGCGGCGTGGAATCCCCGCTCATTTCTTTGGCGATCACTTTTGACGCTGTCACTTCATACAACCCCGAATTCGCCTCCGACTCGAGTTGCGAATCCTGCAGCGTCAACGAAAAGGGCCATCCTAGCTGTTGCGAAGAATCCGCATTCACCAAATCAAGTGGCTTCGGTGGTTTCTGGTCGTCCAAATATTTCTTTAACTGCCAACTCTTCACCACCGCGCCCCGGTTCGAGAACTCCACGCGATAAAGCGGGCTCTCAATGGCGACCGTTTTCTCGGCCAACGCGTGCGTCGCCGTAATATTCGCGGGCTTCACCGTCGCCACCGAACCCACTGCCTGCGTCCCTGCGGCCGGCGGCGCATTATTTTGCGCCGGAACTGCAGCCTGGTTTGTGGGATTGCCTTTCTGTGCGGGAGGAACCGGAGGTGCTATGTAACGCGACCAGACGAAAAGGACTAGGATAGCTATGATGACAAAGATGATTCCGCGGGACTGATCCGAAAGCTCGCTCACAATCTCTGTTCCTTCGGCGGCTCTGGTTTCAAGCCCGCCAAGAATATCGCCTTGATCTCACCGGAACTTAGCCGCCGCGGAAAATCTGCCCGCTGCTCGTACGGCTCCGGGTCCGGCACAGGGTCGAATCCACCCTTCGTAAACGGCCGGCACCGCAGCAATCTCTGCACTGCCAGCACAAACCCGCGTCGCGCGCCGTGCTTCGCCACGGCCTCGTACGCGTAATTCGAACACGATGGATAAAACTTGCACGCTCCGCCGAAAAATGGCGCCCCGAAAACGATGTACAACCGCACAAATGCCAGCAGGATCCACGCTCCCACTGATTTCTTCGCCGACTTGGCGTTCACGTTCATTTCCCGTTTCCGCCGCCCAAGTTCGCTGCCTACTCGGCCCGCGGCAGCAGTTTCAAAAGCTCGTCCGCCAGCGCCAAAAAAGGCGCCGTCGCGGTAGAGCCCCGTGGGTGTATCACAATGTCCCATCCCCGCGCGATTTCTCCTCGATGCAGTCTCAGAATTTCGCGCAGCCGGCGCCGGATTCGATTGCGGCGCACTGCGCTCCCCAGCGCCTTTTTGATGCTCCATCCGAACCGGCTGATTGGGAGGCCATTGGGATGAAGAAAAACGGTGAATTCCCGGCCGCTGCGCCGGCGCCCCTGGCTGTACACCGCATCGTATTCCGCCCGCTGTACCAGCCTGCACGCCCGCGGAAAACCCAGGCCCGTCGTCTTAGACCCGCGTGAGGCTATGGCGCCCTTTCTTCCGGCGACTCGCGAGTACTTTTTTTCCACCTGCGCTCTTCATGCGTGCGCGAAAACCGTGCTTCTTATGACGGCGTCGCACATGAGGTTGATACGTCCGCTTCGGCAAAGATGTTTCTCCTCTTGTTTACTGTGGCGGCTCCGAACGTTCACCCGTTGGGAGCTGTCGCGCCCTACTCCTGGTCCGCCCGTCGGATCCGCGCAACACCAGGCGCGCATCGCGCACTCCACTGAAACGGTTAGTGTAATCGACCGCCGCACCTCGGTCAAGAAACCCACGAAACAGTCCGGCGCGGTGCCAAGCGCCCCGGCGGGGAGGGTGGCATGCGTTTTCCATTTTCCGCCCTGGCTCCGTGCTACCATCCGCTGCCGCGAAGAAATCCCGTGCCCTTGGAAACTGGCTCGCATCCTCATAAGCTCACCCCGCAACTCCGCGCCATCCTCACGCTTCTCGCCCTTTCAATCTTCATTAACTACATCGATCGCGGCAATCTGTCAGTCGCCGCTCCACTGCTCCAAAATGAGCTCGCTCTCTCACCTACCCAACTCGGCATCCTGTTTTCCTCGTTCTTCTGGACCTATACTGCCTTTCAAATTCCCGCTGGCTTCCTCGTCGATCGTTTCGACGTGAGTTGGGTCCTCGCCCTTGGTTTCGCGCTCTGGTCCGCCGCCACAGCAGCCACCGGCGCCATTCATGCATTCACCTCACTTCTTTTCGTACGCCTGGTTCTCGGCGTCGGCGAAGCCGTCGCCTATCCCTGCTACGCAAAAATCCTCGCGCGCGACTTCGGACCCGCTCACCGCGGCATCAGCAACGGGGCCATCGCCGCAGGACAAACCTCTGGCCCCGCTGTCGGCACATTGATCGGCGGGATCTTGATGGCGCGCTATGGTTGGCGCCCCTTCTTCGTTGGCCTCGGCCTGCTCAGCCTCCTATGGCTGATTCCCTGGATTTACTGCCGGCCACGAACCCAGCCTCTTGCCGCAAATCCCGCCACTCGAGCATCTCTTCCCGGCTTGCCCGAGATCCTCTGCCAGCGTTCCTGTTGGGGAGCCTGCATCGGCCACTTCTGCTGCAACTACCAAATCTATTTTCTCCTCACCTGGATGCCACTCTACCTCGTTCGCGAACGCAACTTCTCCATGTTCAAAATGGCTCGCATCGGCAGCGCTGCCTTTCTTCTGTGCGCGCTTTCGTCGCTCATTTCCGGCCCTATCACCGACCGCGTCATTGCTGCTGGCGCATCTCCCTCCCACGTGCGTAAGACGATGCTCGCCATTGGTCTCAGCGGCACCGGCCTTCTCCTCGTTCTTTGCGTCCTCGCCACCCCCGCGATGTCCATTGTTCTTCTCCTCGCGGCCAGCACTTCCTACGGGCTTTGCAACCCCCACGTCTTCGCCTCTGCCCAGGCGCTCGCCGGACCCGGCGTGGCAGGCAAATGGATGGGCTTCCAGAATTTCATCGGCAATTTTGCGGGCATCGCTGCGCCCTGGGTCACCGGCATCCTCGTCGACCGCACGCACCATTTCTTCTGGGCTTTTGCCGTGGCGGGGCTGGTCGCCCTGATCGGCTCTGTTTCATGGGTCTACGTCGTTGGCCCGATCGAACCCGTCGCGTGGCCTGCCTCAACCTGACCCGATTTAATTGACGCACTGAATCACGACCCTTAAAAACGGGGCCCATTCGCCGCGTTTCCATCTGTCATCTTGTGTTTATCACCGTTTGTTTCCGTTTAAACATTCCCGTCACCTCGACTTTTTTGCATTTTCTAGTTGACACTGATTATCAACTACCGTACGCTTCTCCTGCTGTTGATACTCAGTTGCAACTGGAAACGCCGCTGTGATTCCTCACCCGGCGTACTTTCTTAATCTCGGACTTAGGAAAAAAGCGTCGTGACCTTCAAACCGAAGCGCCGGCCCCGTCTCCTGCCACCGATCCTTTCCGGCCTTGCTGCCCTCGCGTTTGTTTTTCTTGCCCTTCCGGCTCGCGCTGGCGAAGGCGGCAGCATCTCCGGCACCGTCACGGATTCCACCGGCGCCGTCGTCCCCAAAGCCACCGTCACAGCAAAAAACACCGAGACTGCGATTACTCAAAGCGCCCTCACAGACAGCAAGGGCTTCTATTCCTTCCCCAATCTTCCCGTCGGACATTACGAACTCGTCGTTGAAAGTCCCTCATTCAAACCCTATCGCCGCAGCGGCATCGTCATCGACGCAAACAGCTCGTTGACCGTCGACGCCACCCTCGAAATTGGCCAGCGATCCGATGCAGTCACTGTGAAAGAAAATCAGCTGCACGTTGAAACTACCAGCACGCAAATGGGCGAGGTCATTACCGGTGGGCAAATGACCGCAGTGCCGCTCAACGGTCGCAGTTACACGGATCTTCTCGCGCTTCAGCCCGGCGTCGCGCCGGTCACTTCCGTCACCTCAGACACCGTGCAGGATGTTGGCGCCAGCGTGCTCTCCCCTTCGGGCGACCTAAACCCCGGCACGATCTCCATCAACGGCCAGCGCGAATTCGCGAACAGTTTTCTCGTAAATGGAAGTGACGTCGAAGAGGATGTCAACATGGGAACGGCGATCATTCCGAATCTCGATTCCATCGCCGAGTTCCGCATCCTCACGAATAACTTCGACGCCGAATACGGCGAGTTCAGTGGCGGCCAGATCAACGTCGTTACGAAGTCCGGCACGAACGCCCTCCATGGCGACGCGTTCGAATTTCTGCGCAATACGAATTTCGACGCGCGCAACTATTTCTCCCCCTCTCGCGGCCGCTTCGACCAAAACCAGTTTGGCGGCACCTTCGGGGGCCCCATTCGCAAGAACAGCCTTTTCTTCTTCGCAGATTATCAAGGCACGCGGTTGACTCAGGGCGTGGACACGCCGGAAACCGCGGTGCCCTCTGTTCAGGATCGCACCGGCAATCTTTCAGATCTGGCGGCGTCCTTCGTCACGACGGACGCCAATGGGAACGTCGTGCCCACCACCGTCAGCGGCTCCTATTGGGCCAATTTGCTTTCGCAAAAGCTTAATTACCCTGTTACCGCCGGCGAACCTTATTACTTCACGGCAGGCGAGAACCAGCCCGGCAATCTCAATCCACCGTCTACGTATTCGTCCACCTGCTCCTCCACCTCCCAGTGCGTATTTCCCACCCTCACCATTCCGCAGACCGTCTGGTCTGCCCCGGCCACCAACCTCCTCCAATACATTCCTGCACCAAACAACGCCAACGGCACATTTTCCACATCCGCGTTTAACGAAACGCTTCGCGACGACAAAGGCGCTTACCGCCTCGACGCAAACACTCGCTTCGGCCTCATGTCGACCTACTACTTTCTCGACGATTGGTCGCAAAACAATCCCTATCCCATCGCGCAGGGCGGAGCGAACGTCCCAGGTTTCAATGCCCTCTACACCGGCCGTGCTCAGTTGCTCGATCTTGGCGACACGAAGACCATCAATTCAACCGCGGTAAACGAATTCCACTTCAGTTTCATGCGCGACGCGAACGATCTTGGCAAACCGCTCGGCGGCGTCGGCGTCAGCCTCGCCTCACAAGGTTTTGAAGTGGGCCATTCCACACCCGGAATTGTCCCGCTATCCCCGAAGACAGAAGGTGTCGAGAGCGTCGGCTTCAATAGCTACACCATCGGCACGAACACTAACGAGCTGAATCAAACCGCCAACACATTCCAGTGGCTCGACGGCTTTTCGAAAGTTATGGGCACTCACACCGTTCGATTGGGCGGGGAATTCCACTATGATCAGGTCAACGTCAACGCCATCGCCCAATTCAACGGCAGCTTCCTCTTTTTCGGCACTGAAACCGGCTCCGATTTCGCTGATTTCCTTCTCGGAATTCCCAGTCAATACAATCAGAGCCAGCTTCAGCCTTTTTACGGGCGCAACAAATATGCTGGCCTCTACGCCCAGGATAATTGGCGTCTCACTCGCAATCTCACCCTGAATTATGGTCTGCGATGGGACCGCATCGAGCCCTGGTATGAAAAATACAACCAGATCGCTACCTTTGTCCCCGGCCGCCAGTCCGTCGTCTTCCCCGGAGCACCCGCCGGCATCCTCTATCCGACTGACCCCGGCGTTCCGCGCACCCTCGCGCCTCCTGGCAATCTCGATTTCGCTCCGCGCATCGGCCTCGCATACTCGCCCCGCGTCGCCGGCGACGGATTCTTTTCCAAACTCATGGGCAGTCCCGGCCAGACGAGCATTCGCGCCAGTTACGGAATTTTCTACACCGCTATCGAAGCTCTCACCATCGGCGTTATGAGCGCCAATGCGCCATACGGCACCACATACACGAGCCCCGCGCCGCCGCTCTTTGCTACCCCGTTCATCACCGCGTCGAATGGCCAGAATCTAGGCCAATATTTTCCCGTCACCCTGGCGCCGCTTGATTCCAGCGCCCGCCATCCGGACGCATCGATCAATTGGGCGCAGTTCGAGCCTGTCACTGGCCTGCCGAATTACTCCACGACCAATCGTATCCCCTACACCGAGGAATACATGCTGTCGCTCGAGCGGGGATTCGGTGCCAACACAGTTCTCAGCCTGAATTATGTCGGAACGCAGGGCCATCGCCTTCTCGTTCTCGAAGAAGCCAATCCCGGCGATCCAGCCCTGTGCCTGCAGCTCAGCAATCCCGCCAATCTCGCCGCCAATCAGACTCCTTGCGGGCCTTTCGGCGAAGACACGGCGTATACGACTTCCACCGGCCAGGTCTACAACTGCACGCGCTCTCCGCTTGGCTGCAATTTCGGCAGCAATGCCAACCAGGCCACCATCGGCAATTCCGATTACAACGCGCTTCAAGTTATCGTCCGCCACACTGCAGGCCGCTCGGAGCTTCTCGCCGGCTACACCTTCAGCAAGTCGCAGGATCAATCCTCGAATCTCGGCGAGGAAGTGAATCCGCTGAACCCGGCGCTCAGCAAAGCGCTGTCCGCCTTCGACGTGAAGCACAACTTCGTCATCAGCTACACCTATCAGTTTCCGTTCGAGCGTCTTTTCCGCGCCACGAACCGCTGGACCGAAGGTTGGGAAATTTCGGGCATCACGCATTTCAGCACCGGGCTTCCAGTCACTCTCGTCAACTACGGCGACAATTCTCTCCTTGGCGCGGAGCCCAACGGCGTCAACAATTACGGCGTGGACGAACCCGATTACACCGGCGCTCCTCTCAATCTGAATTCCAATCCCCGCAACGGCCAGCCCTATTTCAACACCGCCGCATTCCCAGAAAACGCTCTCGGCTCGCCCGGAAACGCCAAGCGCCGTTTCTTCTACGGCCCGGGAATGGACAATTACGACATGGCGCTTCTCAAGAACCTGCGTCTTACCGAATCGAAATCGCTTCAGTTCCGCGTTGAAGCCTTCAACATTTTCAACCATGCCCAATTCTTTGGCCCTCTGTCCGTCGACGGCAATATCGACAGCTCCACCTTTGGCAACGTCATTAGTGCCGCTCCGCCCCGCCTCCTCCAGCTCGGCTTCAAGTTCCTCTTCTAACCCTCCTTGCCTTTCAGTTGACGCCTCGCCCCATTATTGCCCGGTCGTCCTGGCCTGATTCTATTTCAGGCTCGGTGTCCCTTTGCGGTTTCAGTCTTTCAGGTTTCCGCTGAGCTTCGAATTCCGTATTCGTCGGCGTTGCGGCTCTCGCCTTCTCTGTGACCTCCGGCTTTCCTCCGTGTCCTCTGTGTTCAGTTTTGTACCTTCGGTTTTTTCTTCGGTCTTTGCTTTGGTTTTTCATCAGTGTTTATCTGTCGCGCTGTCGCGGGATCTGTGGTTTCACCTCTTTTGGGGGCTCCCGCTTTCCAATTTGGTTCTTCACGCGAGCACCTCGAGGCCGTATACAAAGAATCTCGGGCCACGGAGGTCATCATGCACGAATTGCTCCTCGAAACAGCGCGTCGCGCCGCTCAATACGCAGCGGCCATCCGCCAACGTCGCATCGCGCCTTTGCCTGACGCCATAGCTCGCCTCGATGCGCTCGGTGGCACCCTCCCCTCGGGCCCTTCTGATCCAGCCGAAGTTTTGGCATTGCTCGACGACGTCGGATCGCCCGCCACCGTTGCCACCACGGGCGGCCGCTACTTCGGCTTCGTCATTGGCGGCAGCCTCCCTGCAGCCCTTGCCGCAAATTGGCTCGCTGGAGCTTGGGATCAGAACGCCGCCTTCTCCGTCATGTCGCCCGTCGCAGCGAAGGTCGAAGAAATTGTTCTGGCCTGGATTCTCGACCTCCTTCATCTGCCCGTCGACTCCGGCGCAGGCTTTGTCACCGGCACCACCATGGCCAGCTTCACTGCACTGGCCGCTGCGCGAACTGCGCTCCTCAAGCGCGCTGGATGGAACGTCGAAGAAGACGGCCTGTTTGGCGCTCCCCCCATAAACGTCATCGTCGGAGCAGAAGTGCACGCCTCGTTGCTGAAGGCACTGGCTCTCTTAGGACTCGGTCGCTCTCGCGTCACCGCCGTGCGCACAGACGATCAAGGCCGCATGGTCGCGTCCGCGCTCCCTCAACTCGACGAACGCACCCTCGTTTGTATCCAGGCGGGAAACGTGAACACCGGCGCGTTTGATCCGGCCAGGGAGATCTGCGCGCGCGCTCGCGATGCTGGAGCATGGGTCCACGTCGACGGCGCGTTTGGCCTATGGGCCGCGGTGTCGCCTCGCTACGAGCACCTTTTGGACGGTGTGAGCAGCGCCGATTCATGGGCCATCGACTGTCACAAGTGGCTCAACGTGCCATACGACTCGGGCATAGCCGTCGTTCGCAACCCCGAGCATCTCCACAGCGCCATGGCGCAAAGCGCGGCCTATCTGCAGACGAGCCAGGTCATGCGTGACCCCTGCCATTACACTCCCGAATCATCGCGCCGCGCTCGGGCTGTCGAGCTTTGGGCCGCCATTCGCTCGCTCGGACGCTCCGGCCTCGCAGAATTAATTGAGCGCAACTGCGCTTTGGCCAAACTTTTCGCCGAACGCCTTCGTCAGGCCGGATTCGAAATATTGAATGACGTCGCCTTGAACCAGGTGCTCGTTTCCTTCGGCGATGCCGACGAGACCCGCCGCGTGATCGCCGAACTGCAGAACGACGGAACGTGCTGGTGCGGCGGCACGCAGTGGCACGGGCGCGCGGCCATGCGAATCAGCGTTTCCAGTTGGGTTACCACTCTGGACGACGTCGAGTGCAGTCTTGCCGCCATCCTCCGCGTCGCCAAATCCCCTCGCCCTTCCCCTGCTTAAATCGACTTCGACTTTTTCTGCGGGCTTTGCATTGGTTTTTGCTCTGGTTTCCATCGTTGTTTATCTGTCCCGCTTGCGCGGGATCTGTGGTTCAGAATCTCTCTTTCCTCCTGCTAGAATGTGTTCGGAGATGGTCTGCGACGCACGTGACGTTGCGAAAGCCTATTTGAACCAACACTGGATCCCCGGGAGCTCGCATTGTCCTGCCCTTGTGCACGCCCCGGCTTCGGCCGAGGAAGCCTGAAAGCAGGCTTAGGGCACCCACCTATTAGTGGGGTTCAGGGCCAAGTAACGCACGGCGAAGTGGATCGCTCCTTTTTCGAGGGGTGAAGACCTAAGCAGCACTCGGCGAAACAAAAGTGAATGCACTTGTTCATGACAGAGAATGCGAATAGAACCGCACGTAACTTACTGAAACTAAAGGATCGCCTCCAATCCTAATCGATACTCAAACCACACTCTTCTCAATCCTCTCGAGGCCCAAGAAAACGTGAAAATTCTGTTCATCGGTGACATCGTCGGCTCCCCCGGGCGCAAGATCGTTCATGACCGCCTCGCCGACATCCTCGCCCAGCGCTCCATCGACCTCTGCATCGCCAACGGCGAGAATGCAGCCTCCGGTTTCGGCATCACGCCTCGCCTCGCTGAAGAATTATTCGCCTCTGGTATCGAAGTCATCACCGGCGGCAATCACGTCTGGGATCGCAAAGAGATTTTCGAGTTTTTCCCGCACGAGCCGCGCTTATTGCGACCCGCGAATTTTCCTAACGGCTCGCCCGGCAAAGGCCTCTTCATCGGTCGCGCGAAAAATGGCGTTCCCTACGCTGTTCTGAATCTTCAGGGCCGCACCTTCATGACTCCCATTGACGACCCATTTCGCACTGCCTCCGAACAGCTCGCTCAAGTCCCATCCGATGTCAAAATCATCCTCGTGGACATGCACGCCGAAGCCACATCGGAGAAGCAGGCCATGGGCTGGTTTCTGGATGGCAAAGTCTCCGTTGTTCTGGGCACGCATACGCACGTCCAGACCGCAGACAATCGCGTCCTCCCCGGCGGCACCGCTTACATCACCGACGTCGGCATGACGGGTCCGCACGACTCCGTCATCGGCATGGAGAAGCAGGCAATCGTCCAGCGCTTCCTCGATGCCTTGCCCGCGCGCTTTTCCGTCGCAGAAGGCGACATTCAAATGAACGCCGTGCTCATCGACGCCGATGAAACCACTGGACGCGCGCGCTCCATTGAGCGTCTCAACTTCCGGCTCGACTGAAACGCAGCCTCTCGCCTCGGCCGTCTAACCAACTGAGACTGCAATACTAGAGAATCACTCGTGGAACTTTGTGCAGGCATCGCTGGAATTAAGATGCGCATCTGCTTTAATGTCCGACTAGTGTCCTACGAGGTGGGTTGTGTGTCGGTATAGGAGTTCGGTTCTCGGTCGTCTCACGGCGATGGGGTTTCTGCTGGCCTGTTCGGTATTCTCGGTCAAGGCCCAGGGGCTTCGCAGCGTCATCGAATCGCGCGATAAGGTGTTCCCCGAAGTCGGCGCCGGCGTAACCGCGATCAAGCGCGATCCGGTCGGCCGTTACTACGTTCTCGCCAAGCCAGAAACCGTTATCTCCGTCTACGACACCACCGCTAAACTTCTCGGCCATATTCCTAATGCGAAGTCGAATGGCGCCGCCATCCATTACGCCGCCGACATCGATATCACGCCGGGCGGGTTGCTCGCCGTCGCGGACCGCGGCTCAAATGCGATTCTCGTCTTTTCCTCCGACGGATCGCTCATTTCGCGCACTCCGGTAGTAGCTCCTACCTCGGTTGTAGCGCTCGCCGACGATCAATTCGCGGTGACAACTTTGACTTTGAAGCGATTAGTTGAGGTCATTGACGTCCGCGGCAAAACGTTGCGAAGTTTCGGTGATCCTGCGGATTTTTCAGACCAACCCGCCGACCCCGACGCCGAGAACAAACCTCCTGTTAATATGGGCAGAATCTCTGGCGACTCATCCGGCGGAATCTATTACGCCTTCACTACGGTTCCCAACCCTACGGTGCGCCAATACGACAAGTACGGCTATCTCGGCTATGAAGCATCCATTCCTGCACGCACGTTCGGCGAAGCACCTACGCAGCCAAACGATCGCGTCGAAGTTACGTTCGGATTCTCGGATGTTTCCTTCTCCGATCAAACTACCGGGTTCGTCACCTTTGGGTCATCAAGCGACGTCCATTTCGGTGGCGGCGTCGGCACGGGTCTGGCTGAGCAGCTCCGAAGCGGCGTAGGATTCAATCAGGCTATCCAAGAGCAGACCATGCCAAACGCGTTCGGCGGCGGCCCCATGGGAGCCACGTTTTCGGGTGACGTTTCGAATCAGGGCACGAAGTTTCAGCTTGGTTTCGGAAGGATGTCAGGATTCGGTGGTCGCGGCGGCCGCCGAGGGGGGTTCGGCTCCGTTAGCGACCAGACGGGTTCGCAAGGGGCCGCGCTCCAGTTCTCCTCCACGGACGACGATTCGACCGACTCCGCCAGTTCCGATTCAGGCAGTTCAAGCTTCGATCCTTCCAACATGACGGCCCAGCTTCAAACCGGATCGTCTAACTCTGATGTGTCCTCCCAAGCCATTGACCCTGGCCCTGGTGCCTACAACAGCGCGCCGGTCAATCTCGGCCCCGGCGGCGTACCCGGTTCGTTTGTGCTCGGCACAGGTTTTGGCAACTTCAATTTTCATCATCCTTATCCGGCTACTAGCAACCCCTTCGATGGCGGCGCAGGTGGCTCCACCTCCTCTCATTCGGCCGGATCAGCGGGAGGCGGCATGCACGCCGGTGACGGTTTTCATTATGGCGGCTTTCACGGACGCTTCGGCGAGAACAATTTCTCCTTTACCAGCACGATGCGCGTGAATCTCGGCGATCTCGGCCGCGTTTCAGCCTTCGATAAACCGATCATCACGGCCATGGCTGCCGATCCTGAAACGCACGAGATTTGGGCTGGAATCGGCGACACTCTAGTGCACTTCAGCCGCGAAGGCGATCCCATCGCAATTTACTATTTGGTTCTCAGCGGATCAAAACCGTTGAGACCTTCAGCCGTTCTCATCGAACCGGATCGCTTCCTCATAGCTGCCGATCCCTGGGGAATCTTTGAATTTGCCCGTCCCGACAAATTGCCTTCCAAGCCAGGAATGAACATCGCTCCGCAAGTCGTATCTCCGCCGCAATAATCTCGGGCGTCTCGCCCGCTTCAATCGATCACTCTGTCCCGACTGTGTCGATTGACCTGCCGAACCAATACATGTAAAAGCCGTCTTAAGTCCCTTGTATGATTTTCCACAGCCTCTGTTCCGCCGGGACCTGTGGAAAACCCTCCGAGCATATGACACCACTCGTCCCAAATTTCTGGTCCCGCGGTATCCGTGCATGCTCTCAGCCCTACTTTTCTTCGCTTTTTGGCCCCTGCAACCCTCGCCTGGGTTGCCGATCAAACTCTTAGCGGTCGCAACGCGTCATGATCTCACCTGGAATTCCCTTTATGCACGTTGTGGAAATCCTGTGAATCTTATGTGTGTACCCACCTCTGACTCGCTCACTTTTCTCTTGCTCAATCGCTTCAGTTTGGGCAGAATCCCGCCTCGCGTTTCAAACAGCTTTCGCGCTTGATACGCTGGCGCTCATAAAGCCGTAAAGCGGGGCACACCTTTGCGGCATCGATCCTGAAAGGTCCAAGCAAAAAAGGCTGCTTTAGGAGCCAAATGGGATTTCCACAATATTTCCACATCGGTGGAAATCATAATAGGGGCTGGTTTTTCTCAAATGAACACTCTCTGGGACAAAATCCTCCAGCAAGTTGAACGGCGCGTTAATCCCCACAGCTTCACCACTTGGTTTAGCCCTACACGGCAAGAACGCGCTGACGATAACCACGTTACAGTCCGCGTTCCCACCAAGCTGTTCGCCAAACGCCTTAAGGAAACCTACGGAGACATCGTGAAGGCTGTTTTGGTGGAAATCGGACGTCCCCAATTGGTCATCGATTTTGTCTCCTCGGAACCGGAGCCAGTCCACCCGCCTGCTCCTGCCCTCCAATCCGCGCAGGCCAGGCTCGACTTTGAGTCCTCGAATCATCAGCTCAACCAACGCTACACATTTGAGACCTTCGTCGTCGGGGCATCGAACCAGTTCGCTCACGCGGCCGCGAGAGCAGTAGCCGAGCAGCCCTCTAAGTCCTATAACCCGCTCTTTCTTTACGGTGGCGTGGGCCTGGGTAAGACTCATCTCATGCAAGCCATCGGTCATGACCTGAAGAAGCGAAATCCGGCGCTGCGCCTTACCTACATAAGCGCTGAGAAATTCACCAATGAAGTAATCGCTTCCATTCGCTTTGAGCGCATGTCCGCTTTGCGCGAGCGGTTTCGAACTATGGACGTTCTCATGGTCGACGATATCCAGTTCATAGCCACTCGGGAGCGCACCCAGGAAGAATTCTTCCATACCTTCAACGCGCTCTATGACCAGCAGAAGCAGATCGTGATCTCTTCCGATTGCCCTCCCAAGGAGATATCTGCGATCGAAGAACGCCTCAGGTCACGTTTCGAATGGGGATTGATCGCCGATATCCAGCCTCCTGATCTTGAAACCAAAATCGCCATTCTCCAGAAGAAGGCGGAAAGTGAACATGTTCACCTGCCCGACGATGTAGCCGAGTACATCGCTCGCGCCATAAAGTCCAACATCCGGGAACTTGAAGGTGCGCTGATCCGCCTCATTGCTTACGCCTCCCTGACCGACGCAGCAATCAACCTGCCTACCGCACAGCAGGTGCTCAAGAACATCATCGAGACGCAGGAGAAGAAAGTTACTATCGAGCAGATTCAGAAAGCTGTCGGCGAACACTTCGGTTTGCGCACTCAAGATCTCAAGATGCGCAGCAACTCGCGCGTGATCGCTTTCCCGCGCCAAGTCGCCATGTTCCTCGTCAAGCAACTCACACCTGCCTCGCTTCCTGAGATCGGCAAGCAATTCGGCGGCAAGCATCACACCACCGTTCTTCACTCCATCAATAAGATTGAGGCTCTTCGGCAGTCTGACAAGGAATTCAACAGGACCATCAACAGGCTACTCGACTCGTTCGGATAGCTTTACGTCCTGTCTGTCGCGTGCAGGACCTCTTAGGCGTGGAAAGTTGTGGAAGAAATGTTGGGAGGCCCGCGTTGGGAGCAACTCTTCCTCAGTTAGTGCGATTGCTTCCACAATGAGGCTCTGATGCCAAACCTAGCCCCCTTCATAAGATGCAACGATTTCCGCAATGTTCACAGGTCCGGCGACGGCGACGGTTCTCCTATATTTAGTCGAATAGATAGATAGAAAGCTGTTACAGTAACCGCTGAAGATAAAAAGGGGTTGTGTCAGATGGAATTTAGCGTCAAGAAGTTTGACCTTTTCGAGGAGCTCGAACTCACACAGGGTGTGGTCGAGCGCAAGACGACCATTCCTATCCACTCGAACATTCTGTGTGAGGCTAAAGGCAGCCGCCTGACGATCACCGCTACTGACCTTGAGCTCAGTATCCGTACCTCTTGCGAAGCGAAGGTCAAAAAAGAAGGTGCCGGCACGATCCCGGCAAAAAAGCTGCTCGATTTGGTTCGTCTCTTGCCCGACGAAGAGATCAAATTCAAGCTCCTTGAGAACCACTGGGTCCACATTACGTGTGACCGCAAAAATTACAAATTGGTCGGCATGTCGAAGGAAAATTTCCCAGCCCTGCCGACATTCCCACACGCGCTTGTGAAAATTCCGGCGAAGCTCCTTGCTAACGTCATCGCCAAGACAACCTTTGCAATTTCTTTGGAGGAATCACGCTACACGCTGAACGGTGCGCTATTGGTCTTAAAACCCAACTCCCTCACGATGGTTGCCACCGACGGTCACCGTCTCGCCATGGTTGAGACCGACCACAAATTTGAAGGTTTCTCGGCTGAAACACGCGTCCTCGTCCCCAAGAAGGCCATGACGGAAATTCAACGACTCGCGGCTCAATCTGGCGATGATAGTTCTGTCGATTTCGCTCAGGACGAAAGCCATCTCTTCTTCCAGTTCGGTGGCCGGCTTTTGACGTCTAGAAAACTCACGGGACAATTCCCAAACTACGAGGCAGTTTTGCCGCGTGAAGCAAACAAGACCGTTGTCCTCGAGCGCGGTGAACTACAAGATGCGTTGCGTCGCGTTTCACAGCTTGCAGATCAGCGCTCGCACGCCGTCAAGTTCATGCTCGCAAAGGAAGGTTTGGAGATATCTGCCTCCAGCCCGGAGTACGGCGAAGCCAAAGAAGCCATTGACAAGGAATTCAAAGGCGATCCTATTGCCATCGGCTTTAACGCGCAGTACTTGCTCGATTTTCTCGGAGCCGCCTCAGACGGGCCCATCAGTTTTGAATTGAAGGACGAACAATCCGCCGGCCAGCTTCGTCCCCTAGCCGACGAATCCAGCCGCTACCGCTACGTTGTCATGCCAATGCGCATATGATGGCGCGGCGTCCTGGGCCTGAAATTTGCCATTTTCGTTATCTCCGTAACTATCTAGATAAGACGATGTCTCTTCCCGTCCAAAACCACTGCAAACTGTTGAATTAAATGGAGATGTCCACTGCCCATCAGTGCGATTTCCCTTGTGAAATCGGCCCGATTCCAGTACAATGAAGTTGTTCGAGTTTCCTCCTGAGTTAGGTTTTTGTTCGGCCGATTTTGCTAAAAATTGCTTGCCGAAACCTGAGCTTCTCCGCAGCGAAGCCCCGGTTTCTGAACGGAAGGCAGCCGCAAACATCGCCGGACGCTCCCCGCAATGGGGACAAATGACGCCTCGCCGCGTCCCCCCGGATTCGGAACGGGACGGGATGGAGCGCCGCAACCCTTCGAGTCCCAGCTCAGCAAGAGCTTCGAGATTGGGGCCAATGGGCGGGCAATCGTCGAGCCAGCGCTTTCCTCGCGACAAGCCTTCCCGAAAGCAAGCGGAACGCATTTCAGGTCCCGGTTCAGGTGCGGAGACCTGAGCATGTTACTCACATTCTGAGGAGATGTACGACCCATGGGCGACAAAGAAACTCCGGCCGGCAAGAATCCGGCAGGCGGGCATAAGTACGACGCCACCTCGATCAAGGTTCTTGGCGGACTCGAAGCCGTTCGCAAACGCCCCGCTATGTACATCGGCTCGACGGGCGAGTTGGGTCTTCACCATCTTGTCTGGGAAGTTGTCGACAACTCCGTCGACGAAGCCATGGCCGGATACTGCGATGAAATCAACGTCCAGGTTCATGACGACAACAGCGTCACCGTAATCGACAACGGCCGCGGCATTCCGGTGGACATGCACGCCACAGAGAAAAAGCCTGCGGCCGAAGTTGTGATGACTGTGCTTCACGCCGGCGGAAAATTCGATAGCGAAACCTACAAAGTGTCCGGCGGCCTGCACGGCGTCGGCGTTTCCGTCGTTAATGCGCTTTCCGACTGGCTGGACCTCGAAATCTGGCGCGATGGCGAAGTGTGGGAGCAGTCTTACGAGAAGGGTATTCCCAAGACGAAACTAAAGTCCTCCGGCAAGACCAAGAAAACCGGAACCAAAATCACGTTCCATGCCGATCCTTCGATCTTCGACACGATCAACTACAGCTTTGATACGTTGGCGCAACGACTGCGCGAGCTCGCCTTCCTCAACAAAGGTCTGAAAATCACGCTCGATGATGAGCGCTCCGGCAAGAAAACTGAATTCCGATTTACCGGTGGCATCTCCGAATTCGTCAAACACCTCAATCGCGGCAAAGGCGTGCTTCACGATTCTCCCATTTACATGGAAGGCAAGCGCGGCCAGGTGGATATCGAAATCGCCTTGCAATATAACGATAGCTACGCAGAAAACATTTTTGCCTTTGCGAATACGATTAACACCGTCGACGGCGGCACGCATCTCGCCGGCTTTCGCTCTTCCCTCACGCGCACCATAAACTACTACGCGAACTCGCTCGGCATGCTGAAGGAGCAGAAAGACGAAGTCTCCATCAATGGCGACGACGTCCGCGAAGGCCTTGTCGCTGTTGTTTCCGTGAAATTGCCGCAGCCGCAGTTCGAAGGCCAGACGAAAGGCAAGTTGAATAGCGACATCAAGGGCCTGGTCGAATCGCTTGTCAACGAGCGCCTCGGCGAATACTTTGATAAACATTCCTCGATTGCCCGCCGCATCATCGGCAAGTGCATTGACGCGGCACGCGCTCGCGAAGCGGCTCGCAAGGCTCGCGAACTCACGCGCCGCAAGTCGGCGCTCGACTCGAGCGGCTTGCCCGGCAAGCTCGCCGATTGCCAGGAACGCGATCCCGCGCGCTGCGAACTCTTCATCGTCGAGGGCGAATCGGCTGGCGGTTCTGCCAAAGGCGGACGCGACCGCCGCTACCAGGCCATCCTTCCCCTCAAGGGAAAGATCCTCAACGTCGAAAAGGCTCGCTACGACAAGATGCTCGGGCACGAAGAAATTCGCGCCATCATCACCGCGCTCGGCACCGGCATCGGCAAAGACGATTTCGACGCCTCAAAGCTTCGCTACCACAAAGTGATCCTGATGACCGACGCCGACGTCGACGGCAGCCATATTCGCACGCTGCTGCTCACCTTCTTTTTCCGGCACATGCGTGAGCTGATCGACAAGGAGAACGTCTACATCGCGCAGCCACCGCTCTATCGCGTCAAGCGCGGCAAAATGGACCGTTATATTCGCGACGAACGCGAGTTTTCGCGCGAGCTGATGAAGCGCGCCACGGAAGAGCACGTCGTCAAAGGCAAGGACGGTAAATCTCTCGAAGGCGGCGCGCTCACGCAGTTCCTCCTCAATGTTCAGGAATACGATCAGGTCTCTGCGAAGATGGCTCGGCGGCTGCGCGATTCGAAATTGGTCGAACTTCTGGCGGATAGCGACCTGGAAAAGAAGGCCGATTTCGCCGACAAAAAAAAGCTCCAGGAACTTGTCAAAGCCATCGAGAAGGCGAAACTCGATCTCGAGGCGAAATTCGAATATGACGAAGAGCACAGCCTGCACGAACTGATCCTGAAAAACGGCGGAGAGCGTCGCATCAATTGGGCGCTCGCCTCTTCGCCCGAATACAAGCGTCTGCGCACGCTCTATCAGGCCATCGCTGAAAACAATAAGCCGCCCTTCACCATCGCGCGCAATGGCGATAAGGCCACCAAGGAAACCGCGCAGCAATTGCTGAGCTACGTTCTCGAAGACGCCAAGAAGGAATTCACCATCACCCGCTTCAAGGGCCTGGGCGAAATGAATCCCGAGCAGCTCTGGGCCACCACCATGAACGCGGAAACGCGCACCCTGCTTAAGGTGAAGCTGGAAGACGCCGTGGCTGCCGAGGAAATCTTCGCCACGCTGATGGGCGAAAACGTCGAAGAGCGCCGCAAGTTCATCGAGGAAAACGCTCTCGACGTCGTCAACCTCGACATCTAGCGAATGATTTATCAGCTCACATGGAAGATTCTGCCCGGCTTGCGCGGCCTAAGTTGCTCCGAATTTCATGCGAAGCCCACGGCCGCGCCAAACAACGAGCTGGGGGTCGCCTTTGAGTACGCCACCGACGCGGAATGCGACGCATTCTTGCAGGAACTCGAAGCGCACTTCGCGCCTCAGCGCTTTTCAAACAACGCCTCGGCCTTTGAATCCGTGAAGTCTTACGTACTCGAACGCGCGGCAACGAGATCGAGTGAGAAAACGAATCGTCGCTAATCACCAATCGCTATTCACGACTCACCAAGGGGTCTAAATGCCTGACGAACAGAATCAGTCGATAATGCAGCCGGTCGATATCGAATCGGAAATGAGGAAGTCGTACCTCGATTACGCCATGAGCGTAATCATTGGGCGCGCGCTTCCCGACGTGCGCGACGGCTTGAAGCCTGTCCACCGGCGCATCCTCTACGGCATGTACGAGCTGGGCCTCACCTCCACCAAGGCCTACCGCAAATGCGCCAAGATCGTCGGCGAAGTTTTGGGCAAGTATCACCCGCACGGTGACACGCCTGTCTACGACGCGCTCGTCCGTCTCGCTCAGGATTTCAACATGCGCTACCCGCTTGTCGACGGCCAGGGCAATTTCGGCTCGGTCGACGGCGATCCTCCCGCGGCCATGCGATACACCGAAGCCCGCCTTTCCAAAATCGCGGAGGAAATGCTGGCCGACATCGAGAAGGAAACTGTCGATTTCGTCCCCAATTTCGATGAAAGCGAAAAAGAGCCGGTCGTGCTTCCCACGCGGATTCCGAATCTTCTCGTCAACGGCTCCTCTGGCATCGCCGTCGGTATGGCCACCAACATTCCGCCGCACAACCTGAAGGAAACAATCGATGCCGCCATTCTGCTGATCGAGAATCCCGACGCGACCCTCAAGCAAGTGATGAAAATCGTTCCCGGCCCCGACTTTCCCACCGGCGGGTATATCTACGGCCGCGAAGGAATCGAAGAAGCCTACAAGAGCGGCCGCGGCAGCTTCCAGGTACGCGCCAAAGCCGCCATCGAGCAGCGCGGCAAAGACCGCGAAGACATCGTCATCACCGAGCTTCCCTATCAGGTCAACAAAGCGCGCCTCATCGCCCACATCGCCGAGCTCATCAACAACAAGAAAATCGAAGGCATCGCCGACGTGCGCGACGAGAGCGACCGCGAAGGCATGCGCATCGTGGTCGAGCTGAAGCGCGATGAAGAGCCGCAAATCATCCTGAACAAACTATTCAAGATGACGCAGATGCAGGAATCGTTTGGGATGATCCTGCTCGCCATTGTCGGCGGACAGCCGCGCGAGTTGGGCTTGCTGCAGCTCCTGCAACTTTTCATCGAGCATCGCATCGATGTCGTTCGCCGCCGCACGCAATACGAACTGCGCAAAGCCCGCGAACGCGAGCACATCCTGCTCGGCTACCGCATCGCCCTTGACCACATCGACGACGTCATCAAAATCATTCGCGGGTCATCCAGCCGCGCCAACGCTCGCGAGAATTTGCATGAATTCTTCGAAAACAAGACAGTCCGCGTCCTGGTGGGCGGCAAAGAGACCACCATCCGGGGTGTGAAGCTCGATCCCAAGAAATATGACGTCCCGGCCGCCAGTCTCCGCGGCGTTGAGGTCTTTGGCCTCAGCTACATTCAAATCGACGCCATCCTCGAACTCCAGTTGCATCGCCTCACGCAGCTTTCGGTCGACGAAATTCTCAAGGAACTGAAGGAAATTCGTGAGCGCATCGCGACGCTGGAGGAAATTCTCGCCAGCGACAAGAAGCTGAAAGGCGTCATCGTCACCGAGCTCCGCGAGGTGATCAAATCCTATGGCGACGACCGTCGCACGCAAATCGTCGATCGCGTTGAGGAAATTCAGCTCGAAGACCTGATCAAAGACGAAGAAATGGCCATCACCGTCAGCCACGCCGGCTACATCAAGCGCACTTCCGTCGACGTGTATCGCCATCAATCTCGCGGCGGCAAAGGCCGCATCGGCGCCCGAACGCGCGACGACGATTTCGTCGAGCACTTCTTTGTTGCCTCCGCGCACAGCTATATTTTGCTGTTCACCTCAAAAGGCCGGATTTATTGGCTGAAGGTCTACGAGATTCCCGAAGCCGCCGCTGCCACTCGCGGCAAGGCCATCAACAATATCGTCCGCTTTCAGGAAGGCGAAAAGCTCACTGCCGTTGTTGCTGCTCGCAATCTCGAAGAGGAAAGCCGCTACGTCTTCCTCGCCACTAAAAACGGCACCGTCAAGAAAACCGCCATCGCCGAATTTTCCAATCCGCGTCCGTCCGGCATCATCGCCATCAATCTCGATTCGGGTGACGAGCTGATCGGCGCGAAGCTTACCGATGGCAAGCAGATGATTTTCCTTGCCAGCCACGATGGGCAGGCAATCCTTTTCCGCGAAACCGAAGTCCGCTCGATGGGCCGTGCCGCAGGCGGCGTAAACGGAATGGACCTCGCGAAAGGCGATTACGTTGTGAGCATGGAAGCCATCCAGCCCGATTTCGGCATCATCGCCAAGGAATTCAAGAAGGAGACTCAGAACCTCGAAGAGCTCGAAAGCGACGACATCCGCCAGTCGCTTACGTCTCTCATGCTCACCGTCGCCGAAAAGGGCTACGGCAAGCGCACGCCGCTAGCCGAATATCGCGTGACTTCGCGCGGAGGTAAAGGCGTCATCAATCTCAAATCCACGGATCGCAATGGCCCAGTCGTCGCCGCCGTGCAGGTCGAAGAAGATTCTGACGTGATGATCATCACACATCAGGGAAAAGTGATTCGCGTCCATGCCGGCGAAATTCGCGAAGCCGGCCGCTCCACGCAAGGCGTTCGTTTGCTCCGCCTTGATGAAGGCGACCGCATCGCCGCCGCTGCCGCCATCCTCGAAGAGGAAAACGGCGCTGCGCCCGAACCCGAGAAGAAATAATGAGTGGGCGAGTTGTGTATTGGTTGGGCCTGACAGGTGCCGTCGGACTAGCCGCTTTACTGCTCTGGCTCAGGGACCGGTGGCGAGATCACAATCACATTCCGCAGAGCGAGCGGAAGCTCAGTGAGCAAATGAATGTTGTACTTGGGCGAGCGTTCATCTCCTTTATATGGGCCGCCGCTGCGGGATCCTATGCTCTCAGCGTTACCGAAATTGCGCCGCGAGTTCTATATTGTGTTCTGGCAATCGCCTTGTTGGGGCTTTGCGGAAGGTCTCTGGTCAACTATCACAGGATCAGTACCGAGCTGAAGCGTAAAAGACGAGCCCGCGAGTCCGCTCACCATGAAATTGCCGGAGCTCTAAAGCAAGACTCGGAGAACTCGAAGGTTCACGGCTCAGGCGGCGGAATGTAATACCCCGGCCTCGTCCTCACGTCCACGCCTTTTCGATCCACCGTCACTTGTATCCGATGGTAGCCGGACGGTTCTTCGCCGGGCGGACGATAACCCAGCGTGTATTGCGTGTGGATTTCGCCGCCGATTTCGTCAACGACTTTCTGGATCGACTTATCGCGCATCGTGTTCACATGCAGCCCGCCCGTTGCCTGGCTTGCCAGCTCCAGCGAATTTTTCCCTATCGCGTTTTTGCCCGTCTTCACCAACCAAATCAGCAGCGCGCCCAGATCCATGTTTCCTTGGGCCTCTTGCTCAAGCTCCGGAGTCGGCGGCTGGCCATCCGGCGTCGGCACAGGAAACGTTCCCGGCGGCCCGATTTGTGTCGGCTGATATTGGCCCGCAGGTTGACGCAAGTCCGCTGCAGTTGTGCTCAGCCCCACCGAGTAGATTGTGACGTTCGCCAGCTGCGCTTGGCGCAGGACGTGTCCGAGTTGGTTCTCGCTGCCTGAATCCTGTGCCTCGCCGATCACCACCATGATGCGTCGCTGCACCGCCGGCTCGCCGCCTAGCAATTGCACCGCGCGCGCCATGGCATCGTAAAGAAGCATCCCCGAGCTTCCCACCGGCAAGTTGTTGACCGCTCTTTGCACCGCGTCGACGTCCGTTGTAAAGCTTTGCCGCAAATCCAGCGTGTCGTCATAGCTCAGCACCGCGGCTTCAGACGTTTGCGCCATCACGGACTCCGTAAAGACGATTCCGGACTGACGAATCGCCGGCAGCATCGCCGCGACGTGTGAGCTCGTTTCAACGATGAGCACAATCGAAAGCGGCGCGCCACCCAGATCGAAATGCTCGATCTTCTGCTCGGCGCCGTTGTCGTAAACGCGAAAATTCGCCTTTGTCAGATCCAGAATCATTTCTCCTGTTCGCGGATCGGTCACCGTCACGGGGGCGGTCAATTCCGTCACTTGGCTGCGAATCGCTCGTTTGTGCAGCTCAGCCGGAGGTTCGGCTTCCGGCTGGGTGCCCGGCTTCGGATGTAGCGGGCCTGCTGGCGCTCCTTGGGCACGGCAAGCACCGGCGATGCCGGAGAGAGCAAGCGCCACCATGCAGAACCGAGCCACAATCACGCCGAACGAACGCTTTTCCATCGCCTTCATCACCCTACTACGATTCGGCTCGGCAAACCCTCGTTGCATCGCCTCAGCCAAACACCCGCCACGCGCCAGACTCCAGTAAGCAGACGGAAACACACCCCCCGCAGCCTCTTCCATGGACGCGGGCGAAAGGTAATAAAATGTTCGTTTGCTGTTTTGGGGGAGACGATGAGGCGTTCCGGGCATTTGCCCATGCCGAAGCTGGCTTACGAAGATAAGAAATTCATGGATAGCCTGGGAGCGCGGCCCCTTCGCATTCTGGCCGAGTACCTCGAGCCCCTGGCACGCCTTCGCAAGGAAAAGGTTGCGGACACTATCGTAATGTTTGGTTCAGCGCGGATTCATTCGCGCGACCGCGCTCTCGAACATCTCCATGAGGTCGAGCGGAATTCGCGCGGAAAACGGAATGGCGTCTGGCGCAGGAAGATTAGCGATGCCCGCGCAAATCTCCAGATGTCGGGCTACTACGAGGAAGCGCGGGAACTCTCGAAGCGTATCACGCAATGGGCCATGACTCTCGGCACTAATCCCAAGCGCTTCGTCATCTGCTCAGGCGGCGGTCCTGGGATCATGGAGGCGGCAAATCGCGGTGCCGCCGAGGCTGGCGGTTCCTCGATCGGCCTCAGCATCCAGCTTCCGCACGAGCAGCGCCCCAATCCCTACATCAGCCGCGAACTGAATTTCTGTTTTCACTACTTCTTTATGCGCAAGCTGTGGTTCGCTCAAATGGCCAAGGCCTTGATCGTCTTTCCCGGTGGCTTTGGAACGATGGATGAGCTCTGGGAGATGCTGACGCTGATGCAGACAGATAAGCTTTCCTCCCACCACCTGATTCTCATCTATGGCCGACAGTATTGGGACAAGGTCTTGAACTGGCGTCATATGGTTCGCACCGGCACCATCAACGAGCGCGAGTACAAGCTCTTGCAGTTTGCCGATACGGTTGACGAGGCTTTCCAGCACGTCCGCGCCGACATGGAGAAATATCATCTGCTTCTCGAGGAAGATTGAGCGGCCGGTGTTGACTGCGACGAAAGAAACGTAACCTTGAACGGCCTCCTTGTCGCGATTAGCATTTCCTTTGCCTCCTGGCGGGTGGCACGGAAGTACTGCGAGCAACCGATTTCGGCCCCCATACGTCTCCTATTCGAGCGGCGTTTCGAACTACCCAGCGAGTTCGGGGCTCCTTCGGGGATGCATCGGAAGCTTGTGGCAGCTCTTTCTGAAAGGAGAGATTGCCATGCTTAAAAAGGGAACTCTACTCGCAGTCGCATTCGGAATCTTGGCGGTGTTGGGCACTTCCAGTGTGGCGAGCGCTGGCGACTGGTATCGTGATTGTGACCGCAGGATCGCGCACGAGCAGCACGAGCTTGACCGCGCTATCGCCCACTACGGCTATTATAGTCACCAGGCGGAGCACGAACGCCACGAACTCGATCGCATTCGCGCCGAGTGTCGGAATTACCGCTGAGTGGCTAGAAAAGGGGAAAGGGGAGAAGCAAGCTTCTCCCCTTTTTGTTTGTGAGGCTGGACCGGCCGTCTAAGCTAAGTGCTTAAACCGCACCAAACATTCAGTTCTTCGATACTTCAAGGTCGGGCTGGAAAACGGCATCGAATCGGCGTTTCTCATCCCGGTCATGTACTAGCACGATAGGAGATAGACGCAGAGTTCGCTTGCACGAGCGGCAGGCAGCCATCTCCCCTTGCAGGTCCTGAACAAAGCCATCCGTGAAGTGATACACCGACCGAGGCCGCCGCGCAGGCTTCGCCCCCTTGGTTCCGCAATGCGGGCACGTATAGTCCACGTGATCGTCCAAAGGGTCGCGGTCCAGCGCCGCCCGTCCAGTCAACCGCACACCGATTGTTTCAGTTGAAGTTCTACTCATAATACTTACCTCAAGAGCCGATTTTGGGTTTCACCCGTTAGACGCGGACAAGCCACTCGAGGATGCAAATCGCCTGTCCGTTCACAAAAATGTCCCCTCCTTGTGATGCGCCAATGGAAATCCCCTGCTGGCAGCGTGGGAACCCGAGGCCAGGGCTGGTGTCTATCACTTCAGAGATCGCGACCTCCTGTAACTGCTGGGCTTAAGAGCTAGAGCGTTCCCGATTGTTCTTTTCCGCCTCGAACCTTGCGGAAGGAGTGTGCCTATGAGCGAACTTGGAAATTTGTCCGAATGCATGGTCGACAGCGACCCGGAGGCGCGTGCTCGGGCTCGTCGCCTGCGTCAAAAGGCGCTCATCGTGTCAGCTTGTATCGAAGCCGTATGTCTGGGTGCCATGTTGTTATGGCCTCTGATCACTCCTGGTGTTTTGCCGTCCGGGTACATCGTTACGCCGGTGCCTCCTTATCACGGCGGAGGTGGCGCGCGGCCACGCCTGCGGAACCCGCACCCTCAAATCGATCGGCCGACAGTGTTGCAGACGACCGGACTTACGTACCACCCAAACGAGCGTCAACGTGAAACACAGCAGCTCGACGAAGGGGGCCCATCGGATATTGGTTACACCTCCGATCAGGGACCCGGTATTGGGCCCGGACCGATTGGACCGATCGTTCCAGGTGGAAATGACAGCGGCCCTGTCGTGGCGCCGCCGCGTCCGATCGAACCTGTTCGCCCTCCCCGCCAAAAGGTTAGCGAAGGCGTAATGGCCAGCGAGCTCGTTCACCGCGTCGAGCCGGTCTATCCGATGATCGCCCGAAACATGCACCTCTCCGGAGTTGTCCATCTCCGGGCCATCATAGCTACCGACGGTTCCGTGCAGCGTCTGGAGCTGCTAAGCGGCAGCCCAATCCTCGCACAAGCCGCCGAAGCGGCCGTGCAGCAATGGCGCTATCGTCCGACCATGCTGAGTGGGGTTCCGGTGGAAGTGGAAACCTACATCACGGTCAACTTCATCCTCGGCGGCGAATAGCTGAGCGCGTCGCACCGCGGAATGGGCTAGATCACAGGAGAGGTTCGCCGGAATTTCGCGAAATAATCTCGCGAGTTTCGTCTCGCAGCCGCACAATTTCGCGCCAGCCGTCTCCGCCATCGGGATTCGGCGCAACCAATGGACCAAACGTGACCCTCACAGCTCCGCGCCTCGGCAGATACGTCTTGTCGCGAAGTATATGTCGGGCGCCGCGAATCGCCACGGGGCATACGGGGCGTTGTGCGTCGGCTGCAGCTTTGAATGCTCCCAGTTGGAATGGACGTATGCCGGTTGCCGGAGTAAAGGTACCCTCGGGATAGATCACGACGGATTCGCCGCGTTCCAGCGCGGCCTTCACTTCCTCCGCCTGCCGCACTCGTGCTTGCGGATTGCTCCGATCAAACATGAACTGCCCACTCCTGTCCGCCATCGTGCCAAAGAACGGCATATCGGCGACTTCGCCCTTTGCCACAAATCGAACATCCGGTGGGAGGATCGACATCAAGATCACGGTGTCGACATAGCTCGCATGATTTGGCGCGAAAATCACGGCACCCGGGACGCTCGATCCCGCAAGAATCTCAGCGCCTGCAATTTCCACTTTGACGCCGGCCAGCCGCAAGATTCTGCGCGCACAGCCGTGGACCAATTCCGCCGCGCGGCGGCGATCGCCGATCGTCAAAACCGCCAGCCACGTTGGAACGATCACGGCCGCTGCCGCCACCAAGGCATATATCCCGTATATTCGCTGCGCCGCCTCGCGCGTGCCACGAGCCGCTCGTGCGACGGTTCGCGGAATCGCCCCACGCAGAGTCAGCCCTGCGATTTGTATCCATGTCGCTTGCTGCTTCTTCCCTAGCTTTCCTTCTATATAGAGACGCCGCGTCTCGCTGCGCCGCAGCTTCCCACTGGAAGTTTTCGGAATCGACTGCGGTGGCAGCAATTGAACGACGTCGGGAGGAATGCCCAGGGCGTCCTGGATCCTCCTTGAGATCTCACCGGCAATCCGCTTCGACTCCTCTGCCTTGCGGATTTCTGCCGCCACCACGAGCCGCTCTGTACCGCTGCTTGCGTCCGGCGCTCCAAACGCCACAACGCATCCCGTTCGCACTCCCGCGACCTTGCCAGCGATGTCTTCGATCTCATGCGGGTATAAATTGCGCCCGCCTTTGATGACCAGGTCTTTCGCGCGGCCCGTAATGAAAATTTCGCCTTCCGCCCAATACGCGCGATCGCCTGAATTGAGCCAACCGCCTTCTTTGAGCAGCTCAGCCGTCGCTTGCGGATTTCGATAATATCCACGGGTCGCCGAAGGTCCGCGAAACCACAATTCGCCTTCGCGTCGCTCGCCGGCATCTTGGCCGTTGACCAACACGATGCGGCACTCGACATCCGCGAGTGGCCGCCCTGCCCCAACGAACTCCAATGCCCCGGAACCGGTTCCGTTCGGTACGACTGCTGTAACCGCCTTCCCCGACGACTCGAACGTCGCCCGATCGATTCGGTCGATCCTCGCCCCCGAACCCAGGCGCGGGGCCGAAACGCCCAGGGATGCCTCGGCCAATCCGTACACCGGCATCAATGCGCCGCGCTTGAATCCATAAGGTGCAAAACGCGAGATAAATCGTTCGATCGTTTCTGCGTGGACCGGCTCGGCGCCGTTCAATGCCGCGCGCCAGGAGCTCAGATCGAGACCGCCTAAGTCCTCGTCAGCGATTTTCCGCACGCACAACTCATACCCGAAATTCGGCGCAGGACTAATAGTTCCGCGGTGCCGCTGAATCGCGCGTAGCCAACGAACGGGTTGGCTAAGAAACGTGATCGGGGACATTACTACCAGTGGAATCCCGGTGAAGAGGGGCACAAACCACGCCCCAATCAATCCCATGTCGTGGTACAGCGGCAACCAGCTCACCGCGACGTCGTCGGCTCCGATTTCAACTCCCGAAACGATGGAGCGAATGTTCGCCAGGAGATTCGCGTGCGTCAAAATCACGCCCTTAGGATTGCCCGTCGAACCCGACGTGTATTGCAAGAATGCAATATCCTCGCCACGGGCCCGATGAGCGAGATTTCCAAGAAGTTTCCACGACGGAACCTCTTGTATTGCCGTCGCGGGCTTCGCGCATAATTTCTCGGCATTCAGCACGTCGCGCAGTGTCGGCACCTGCGGCTGCAACAACCGAGCGAGCCCTTCCGCTCGCCGCCAAGTGATCAAAAATCGCGCCTCGGCGTTTCGAAGAATGCTCGATTGCCGCGTCGCGTACTCCGCAATACGATCGGCGCGAAACGGAGGATAGATGGGCACCGGAATCCCGCCTGCCAGCAGAATCCCGGCAAAAGTTGAAAAAAATTCGGCGCACGTCGGCAACATAATGGCCACCGTCTGTGCCGGCTCCAACCCTCGCTCGGTAAGCTCCGCTGCCACAAGGGACGCGCGCTCATGCAGCTCGCCGAACGTCATCGTCCGCAGCGCGTCGTTTTCCTCATAAAGGTGAATATGCGCGCGTTCGGGCTCAGCCAGGCAGCGCAACCTGAGCACCTGCGTCAACGATTCAGCGGTGCGAATCTCCCGTTCGAGTCCCGGTTTCAGTGTAGAGAGTGGCTGGCCCGAATACGTAGCCGTTGAAATTCCAGAAAGCCCGGTGAGATCCCGCGCCTGCTCTGATTCTTGCTCATCGTTTCGGAGGATGGCTTCGATCAAGTCCTCCACCGTGTTTGCCTCAGCCACTACGCGTTCTGGCAGCCGAACTGCGCAGGCCTGCCCCAGCCGCAGCATTAACTCGACTCGCTCAAGGCTCCCTAACCTGAGGTCGCGCTCAAGGTGAGCAGAGGTCCCTCGTGCCGACAAGTCTTCCAGCCCACCCGACCCACCGAGTTCCACGAGCAATTGGCGCACGATCGCCAACGCGAGTGCCTCCACAGCAGTTCTGCGATCGAGTTTTGTGCTGGTTGCGCCCACAGGTGACGCGCCGACGCGGTTACTAGGTCCGAACCATGGCCGAGCCTATCACCCCACTTCCACCCATTCAACGCTTTGCCGCGTCACGGCCAACCGCGGACATAGAGGCGAATAAACCGCGAATTGCGGTTGGGGTACGTTCGTACCGGGACCAATTGAACCATTCGGGCTATTCACCCCGCCGGGCGTCATAGGCATCCTGTTCGTGGATTCGGGGCGAGCCCAAACGCCACCTCGAATGTCTGCACCTCCATCACCCCCATGCCCACGAGCGGCCGGCCCCCCCCACCGGCCGCTCACTTATTTCCGGACTCTGATTCCCCTCTCTTCGAACGAACCCCGCTTGGTCTGACAAAAGCCTTCGAGCCAAACGCGTCGATTACGCCTATCCATCGAATCCAAAGATGTGTTTGCTTCCCTACGACAAACCATATACTCTTTCGCGGATTTCCTTCGTAAGTGCCTGTAAACGCGTAGCGCGATTTTAGGTCCACGATTTGCATACAGCCGTTTCAGGCATAGGGGCCGTGTTTCCTGGGATTCGTTTGCTGCACTCGCTCCGAGTCTTGATTCAACAAGTTTAGGCGTTCTCTCCGTCGGAGGTGAGCCGTGATGTATTTCGCCCGTTTCTGGAGGGTCTTACTGGTGGTGTTGCCATTTGCGCTGTTCCTGAGCGCTGGGCCTTTGTGGGGTCAGGCGACGACGATATTACGCGGTTCTGTAACAGATCCAAGCGGCGCGGCAATTCCAAACGCGACGCTGCATGTCGTCAGCAAGGATACAAACCTGGATCGCTCCACGACTTCCGACGCGCAAGGCAACTACACCTTCGCGGAAGTTCCCCCGGGTAAGTACACCTTAACTGTCCAGGCTCCCGGCTTCGCGAAGTATGAGCAGGTAGGTATCCAGCTTGAGGTGAGTCTTCCGGCCACAGTCAATGTCAAGATGAAGCTCGGTCAAGCCCAGGAGACTGTAACGGTGACCGAGGCCGCTGTGCCCATCAACACTACCGACGCGACGCTGGGAAATAACTTTGGCACGCTTCAAATCAGCACTCTCCCGTTTGACGGCCTCGACTCCACGGAGATTCTCAGCCTCCAGCCGGGCGTGGTGTATCTCGATCCAAACGTTACAGACGCTGACAATGATAGTCGTAGCGGTTCGGTGAACGGCGGGCGAAGCGATCAAACCAACGTCACCGTGGACGGCCTTGACAACAACGATCAGCTGAACGGCTATGCTTTTACGGGAGCGCTGCGCACAACCCTGGAATCCACCGAAGAATTTCGCGTAACCACTGCCAGCGGGAATGCGGATGAAGGCCGCTCTTCCGGCGCGCAGGTCAGTCTGATTACCAAGAGCGGCACCAACGCCTTTCATGGTTCGCTCTATGAAGCCAACCGGAATATCTATGGCCGAGCAAACAATTGGTTCAACAAAAACGCGGAATCTATTGAGGACCTGCCTGACATTCCGCCGGCGTTTGTTCGCAACGTATTCGGAGGCTCTGTGGGCGGGCCTATCAAGAAAGACCGCTTGTTTTTCTTCTTCAACTATGAGGGTTTACGGCAGGCGGAAGCCGCCCAGGTTACACAGACTGTGCCCAGCGCGTCCATGCGCGATGGGGTCATCATGTACTTGTGTGCTACCCCAAGCCAATGTCCTGGAGGCACGGTGCAAGGTTATAGCGGTGCCTCCTACACCGTACCGGCCGGTGACTACGGCTTGACTCCCGCGAATCTCGCCTCCATGGACCAGGGCGCGGTCACAAACGGGAACTGCCTGAATCCTGCGAATACATATGGTGTGCCAGGCTGCGGTCCCAGCCTGAACGTTATGAACTATTTTGCAACCTCGCTGAACGGGAAGGCTTATCCCCTTCCCAACACCGATGCTGTTGGCGATACACTCGACATCCGCGGCTACACTTTTCCCTCCGGCAATCCGCTTCACCAGAACACGAGCATCGCCAGACTCGACTACAACGTTACCCAGAACGGAAATCACAAACTTTTCCTTCGAGCCAATTATCAAGACGATCGCGGTCTTGGCACCAGTGAGTTCCCGGGCCAGCCGGCGAGCAGCGTGAACCTGAACGGGAACCGCGGAATCTTCGCGGCGTATACGGCTGTCTTGCGAAGCAACCTGGTGAATGACCTTCGCTACGGCTTTATCCGCCAGTCAGGAGGCTCAGGCGGCCTCAACGACACACAACATGAGGTCTTTTTGCGCGGCATTACCGACCCGACCGCTTTTACGCGCTCGACCACTACGATCGTTCCGGTCCACAACCTGGTGGACACCTTGTCTTGGACAAAGGGTAACCACACGTTTGAGTTCGGCGGGAATTATCGCCAAGTCGACAATGAGCGGAGCTCTTTCGCGAACTCCTTCTTCGACGCGCAATCGAATGTTGGGGCCCTCAATGTAACCGCGATTGCGGGCACAGGCACGGACCTTGACCCGTCGGCTCAGCTCGACGGCTGCCCTGCAGCGCAGTGCCCCTGGAGCTTCCCGGCAGTTGATTCAGGGTTCGGCCCATCCTATGACTATGCAACTCTAGCTCTGGTCGGGGCTATCACTGAGATAGACGCAGAAATAAATTACAATAAACAAGGCAACCAAATAGGGAACCCGGTTCCGGGAGAGCCTCCGGGCGTAGCGTTTGATGAAGGCGCTCCGGTAAAGCGCCACTTTCGCGATCACGAAGGAGAGTGGTTCGCTCAAGATTCCTGGCGAATCAGACCGAATCTGACTCTTACCTACGGCGCTCGGTACTCACTGCTTCAACCGCCCTATGAAACCACGGGTACGCAAGTGGCGCCCACCAGCAGCATTGGCGATGAATTCGCCACGCGCGCCAAAGACATGCAGCTCGGCGAGGTATATAACCCTCTGATCAGTTTTGGTCTTGCCGGTCAGGCGAACAACGCAAAGCCATATTGGAACTGGGACTACGGAAACATAGCGCCTCGATTGGCTCTTGCCTGGTCTCCCGGCTTCACTTCAGGTTTCCTCGGTTCACTTTTCGGCGGGCCAGGGAAATCGTCGATCCGCATGGGGTATGGGATTTACTACGACCACTTCGGCGAAGGGATCGTCAACACCTTCGATAAAGAGGGCTCCTTCGGGCTATCCACTGCGGAGGGTAACCCTCTCGGCGTCCTCGGGATATCCCAGTTCCCTCGCTTCATCGATCGATTCACCATTCCTTCCTCGTTATTCTCGCTGCTCGCTCCCCCTTCCACGGGGCCATTTCCAAGGACCCCTGAAGTCGGTGGGTTCGTTTATACCTGGGGGTTGGACGATAAGCTGAAAACGCCTTATTCGCAGGTCTTTGACCTCTCGATCGAACGCGACTTGGGCCACAGTTACTCGCTTGATCTTGCTTATGTGGGCCGTTTAGGGCGGCGCCTCTTGAGCAATATTGACCTGGGTATGCCCCTCGATTTGACGGACCCGGCATCCAAGACTGACTACTTCACCGCGGCCAAATTCTTCGATCAGCTGGCCCGCGCAAACACCGACATGAGCGACCCGAGGGTGCAAAACATCCCGTTCTGGCAAGATCTTTTCCCGACTGCGGCCGGCGTCTTAAATGGCTGCGCGCCAAACGCCACAGGTATTACCAATCCGACTGCCACGCAAGAGATGTTCAATTTCTTCAGTTGCTACGTCTATAACGAAACGACGGCGATTCAGAATACGGACACTTGTGTCCCGGCATGCGCGACTATCAACGGGCAGGCTACCCCCTTCGCATTTTACCTACAGCAGTACATCTCGCTGTATGGTTGGGCTTCCATCGGGACCAGCGATTACCAGAGCTTCCAAATCAGCCTGAGAAAGACCATGTCCTCCGGCCTTATGTTTGACCTCAACTACACGCTGTCAAAATCCACCGACATAGGTTCGGATGCCGAACGCATCTGTGTTTATTGCGCGGGAGGTGGTTTCTCGAGTGACATCATCAATGCCTGGAACCCACGCCTGCAGCACGCCCTCTCCGATTTCGATACCACGCACCAGATCAATGCCAACTGGGTCTACCGGCTTCCCTTCGGCCGTGGCCGCCGTTTTGGCTCGGATATGGGCCGAGCCCTCGACGCGGTTGTGGGCGGCTGGCAGATTGCCGGACTCGGCCGCTGGACCAGCGGCTTCCCCTTTAGCGTCGGCACCATCTTTGGTTTTCCCACAAACTGGTTCCTCACAGGAAACGCAGACGAGCTTGCCAAGCCGAAGACGGGTAGCTACTACGAGTTGCTTTCCGGCGCAGGCAATAAGACGGAGAACGTTTTCGCAAATCCTTCCACCGCCTTCAACGATTTCACTCCGCCCTTCCCGGGAGACGCGGGAGCTCGGAACACATTGCGCGGACCCGGCTACTTTGGGATCGATGCGAGTCTGCAGAAAGTATGGAGCCTGGGCGAATGGGGAACGCTTCGACTCTCCTGGGATACCTTCAACGTCACCAATACCGTCCGGTTCGATGCGCAGTCGTCTTATCCTGGCCTGTTCGGAGGGCCAGCCTCTTTTGGCAATTACTCGACACTGCTCAACGATCCGCGCAAGATGCAGTTTGACCTGAAGTTCGCCTTCTAAATCGGCAGCCCATCCATCGATTTAAAACAAAAGGCCCGAGTCGCCAAAACGACTCGGGCCTTTCTTTTCTCAGAAAATCTCGCCGGCTACAGAACCTAACCCCGGCCTTATGACATTGCTTGTTGTCGTGTGTTGTGCCTACCGTGGCCGCCCGATGGGGCGATAGCTGGCGAGTGGCCGCGATCGCATCCGGAACCGGGGTGCGAGCGGCGGAGGAACGTTGTGGAGTGGATTACCGCACTTCTGGCACGTTTCAGTCTCAGCCGACGCTTCGATGCGCAGCCAGTGCCCGCGTGCCGGACAATCCGGATTCAAACACTGCACCGTCCAACCGGGCAGATATTGCATCGATTCCTCTCGTTATTTTTTTTGAGCCCCTCAGCCGTGGCGGTCGCAAGCCCTCGCGGAATATCAAAGCGTCTGCGGACTGAAATCCCGCATAAAACTCACGACGAGGCGGATTGTTGCGCCGCCCGCTCGAGTGTGTCAAGTCCTAAGTACGCTATTAGTTGTGTAGTGGCCGCGCGATTCTCAGACTCACTTCATTGCGGATTCGTGACTGGCTGGGTCTCCGTAGCTGGTTTACTCTCCGTTGTTGCGCTGCCTTGATTTAGCTTCGCGCCCAACTCATCAATTTTCTTCTGAACTTCGGCGAGTTCCTGCTTCTTCGCCTCGATCTCGCTCTGCTCGTCATTCAGCTTGGCTGTGCTGTCCTTATCTGACGCGTAGTCTGGTTTCTGGTTGTACATCTGCTCGTCCAGGGCGTATTTGCGATTCAAGAGGTCGAGATCGGTATTCAGACTTTGCAGCTGTTCTTTGGCTTCCGCCAGTTCGGATGAAATCGCCGCCCGTTCCTTGTCGCTGATGCCGGGATTTTTCGCAGCTTCCGCGGCGGCAGGGGCTGACGGAGCCGATCCGTTCGCCTGGGCCGCATTTTCTGAGGTGCCGGATTCGCCAAGCACGCTAATTGCGTCTGGTTTGGAGGGAATGTTGTCGTTGTCCCACACCTTCGGCGCTTTCGACTGATCCTTCTTCTGGTCGCGCGCGCGCCGCGCCGCGGCACCAAGGGAATCCTGCTGCGTCTGAGACGCGGATTGCGGTTGCGTCTGCGTTTGGCTCGATTGCTGCGCCGAAGCTATCGCCGGCCACACGAGCCAGGCGCATAGGGCGACTTTCAGCGTTTTCATTGCCTACCTCTCGCAAGCTGGTTCGACGCTATCTTAATCGCGGGAGTCCAGGCGCGGCGAAATGTCATAGCCCGCGTCGTTCAAAAAGGCACCTGTCCCGCTCGACAGGCTTCGCCTCGAAAGAAACGCAAAAGCGAACCACGCCCTCCAGTCGTTGCCTCATTACGTGGTCGAGCGCATACTTTGCTTTCATGGCGCTTCAGCCTCTACCGAGTCGCGCAATCAACAAGAGCCGTCTGCTTTTTATAGCCGTGGTCTTCGCGCTGGCACCCATTTCATCGCCCACGGCGGAAGGGCGTGCTCTGGCGCGTTTGCCTGGGCAGTCTGTTTTGTCTGCGAATCCACCTCAGGCAACGTCGCAGGAGCCTCCCGAGAAGGCAATCGCCGGTTACACTCTTCCGCCCGAGCTGTATCGCAAGGCGCACAGGCTGAGCCAAATCGAGTTTTGGGGTGCGCTAGCGGGCATTGTCTACGGTTGGATCATCCTGTGGTTGGTACTGCGCTGGCGCTTGGCTCCCACATATCGCGAATGGGCCGAGAAAGCCGTGCCCTCCAGATTCTTGCAAGCCGTCATATTCGCGCCCGCCCTTCTCATCACGCTGGCTGTCCTTAATATTCCGCTCGATGTTGCTGAGCACTGGGTCTCGCGGAAGTTCGGAATCAGCATTCAGGGTTGGCCATCATGGGCCTGGGACTGGACCAAAGAGCAGATTATTGTTCTCATCGTTGGGACCCTTCTGGTTTGGATCCTCTACGCCGTAATTCGGCGTTCGCCCGCGCGCTGGTGGTTCCACTTCTGGATGATTTCCCTGCCGCTCATGGCCCTTGCCGTGTTCTTGCAGCCTCTGATCATTGACCCCATGTTCCACAAATTCGAGCCTCTCTCACAGAAAGACCCGGGGCTGACGGCCCAGCTCCAGCAATTGGTTCAGCGCGCCGGCCAGGATATTCCGCAAGAACGCATGTTCTGGATGGGTGCCGGTGAAAAAACCACCGCGCTCAATGCTTACGTCACCGGCATTGGTGCCTCGAAGCGCATCGTTGTCTGGGACACCACGATCGCCAAAATGACCACGCCTCAGATCGTGTTCGTCGCAGGCCACGAAATGGGCCACTACGTCCTAAATCACGTTTGGAAAGGAATGGCTTTTGCCGCAGTCGGTTTGTTCGTTCTGTTCTATTTGGGCTACCGGACTATCGGGTTGCTATTGGCGAACTTTGGCCAACGCTGGCAGATTCGCAGCCTGGACGATTGGGCGTCGCTGCCCGCCCTTCTGCTCTTGATTTCCGTATTTTCCTTCATCGGCTCGCCCATCGATAGCGCGGTTAGCCGCCATATCGAGCATCAAGCCGACCAGTACGGCCTCGAAGTCACTCACGGCCTGACACCAGACTCCAGCCAGGTTGCTGCGCAGTCGTTTCAGGTTTTGGGCGAAGTCGATTTGGACGACCCTGACCCCAATCCGGTCGATGTCTTCCTTTTTTATTCGCACCCGCCCATTCGCGACCGCGTGCAGTTTGCCCTCACCTACCAGCCGTGGGCACACGGGGACGAGCCACAATTTGTAAAGTGAGTCGACCGCTAGCGTCCTATTTGCGCCGCAAGTGGATCGTCATCGGTATTCCGTGTTTTGGACGCAACGTGACCAGCGGCTCGGTTTCTACCTGTCGGGCCGTCATAAGCCTAAACTGAAATTGCTGCGCCAGCCTCGCAATCACCAGCGCCGACTCCAGCATTGCGAATCCCTGCCCGATGCATCGTCGCGGCCCATCTCCAAAGGGGAAATAAGCTCCCGCGGGCAAACGATCGGCCAACCCTTCAAGCCATCGCTCCGGCCGAAACGCATCCGGCTCATCGTAATATCGCGCATCCCGATGCATCACCCACTGCGACATCAACACAGTTTCGCCCGCGGCGAAATCGTAACCGCCGATGCGGAAAGGTGCGACCGACGTCCGCGCCAGCATGTACGCGGGCGGATAGAGTCGCAGCACCTCATTGATAACAGCATGCAGATAGGGTAACTGACCCAGGTCTGCGACGCTGGGTGTGCGTCCTCCAAGCACGCAATCAAGCTCCGCATGAAGCTTCACCTCAGCAGCCGGGTTCAGACTCAGCAGATACCACGTCCACGAAAGCGTCAGCGCGGTCGTTTCGTGACCCGCCAAGAATAGCGTCATGGTCTCGTCGCGAAGCTGCTGAGGCGTCATTTGCGTGCCGTCTTCATCCATCGCGCCCATCAGCATCGACAGCAAATCGTTTCGGTGATTCTCATTGGGCTGCGCCCGCCGTTCTGAGATGATTCGATACACCAGCGAATCGAGAAAATCGTACTCACGCGTCGCCCGCTTGTTTCTGGGCGTGGGCCAGTTCGATGGAATGTTGATTGGCTTGCGCGCCCGCCCGAGCGAATATCGCATCAAAAACGCCATCGCTCTGCCCACCCGGCGCGCCTCTCCCGGCAGGGTCGTGCCAAAAAGGGTGCGCACGGCTGCTTCAAGCGTCAGCGCCATCATTTCCTCAGCGATATTCCGCGTATCGCCGTCGTGCCACGTGGCGCCCTGAGCCTCCGCACATTCCACCATTGCGGACGAATATTCGTTGATTCTTGTGCGGTGAAACGCGGGCTGCGCAAGCCGCCGCTGCCTCCTCCAGAAGTCTCCTTCGCTAACCAGCAGGCCCTGGCCCAGCAACCTCCGCGTCGCTTCCTTGCTCAGCGTGCTCTTGTGGAATCTGTTTTGCTGATGGATCAGCACTTGCTGAATGTAATCGGGATGATTCAGCAGAATCCGGTTCTGCAGCACCACCGGGATTCGCACGATGTCCCCATACTCCCGCGCGGCGCTCCGCAATAGCTCGAGCGCATCGCGAAGCAACTGAAAAGAGACGCCCACGAAGGGCAGTCCCTTCGGCCCAGGCAACGCGTGGCTTCCGTTGTTGCTCATTCCGTCAGCGTCCAAAGTAGGTTCGCGAAAATCTCCCGTAATCAACTACGCGCCAAGCCTCCATTTTACTTCAGGCTTTCTGAAGCCGTAGCCCGCGTGCATGAATCCAATGAACTGATTTTGTTCCTGACCGAACAATTCGATTAAGATACATGCACATTCCTGATTCCTATTCGCCCGAGGATCCCGTGGAAGTGGAACGGCCGGACTGGCTCACTCAGATGGAAGGCATTCTCGAGACCCTCAATGAGGGCATCATGATCGTGGACGATTGCCAGCATTTCGTCTTCACGAACTCTGCCTTTGAGACCATGACAGGATTTTCCGCCAAAGAGATGTTCGGCCAGGACGCCGCCTATTTTTACACCCCCGAAGAGCTGAATAGCCTGAACAAGCATCGCGAAACGGGCATACGAACGGGTCACAATCGTTTCGAGTTCGTTCTTCCGCACAAAGACGGGCACCGCCTCCCTGTGATCGTCAGCGCTCGCACATTGGAAGACCCCGACGGCCGCACGTTTGTCGTGGTCACTTTCATTGATATTTCCGAGCAAAAACGTGCTGAGGAAGAACTTCGCGAAGTGAACGCAAAGCTGGAAGAGCGTCAGAAAGACATCGAAGAAGACCTCGCTCTTGCGGCTCGCGTGCAACAGAGCCTTGCCCCGAAATCGATTGTCTGGGGCGCGCTTCGCGTCGACGCCTATTATCACCCCGTGCGCACCATCGGCGGAGATTTCGGCGTCGTCACCCCGCAGAACGATGACCATCTGAATCTGCTGGTCTTCGATGTTTCTGGCCACGGGATCGGCGCCGCTTTGGTCGCGAACCGCCTTTACAGCGAGACGATCGCGCAGCTTCGCGCGCGCGCATCCTTCGGAGACATGTTCCGGCAGCTGAACCGCTTCGTCATGCAAAACCTCGGCGGCTCCGTGTTTTTCTTCACCGTTGCGGCAGCTCGCCTCGACCGCGCCGCTCGCCGCATGTCCTTCGCCGGAGCCGGACATCCACCCGGCATGGTTGTCACCCCCGGTCAGGAGCCTCAGCTTCTCGAATCGCGCAGCATGGTTTTGGGGGCGCTGCCGAATGCCGTAGCCGTCGAAGCCACCCTGGATGTTGAAGTCAATCCGGGCGACCGCATCGTCCTTTATACCGACGGCATAACGGATGTGTTCGATTCGCACGGCGAAATGCTTGGCGTGCCCGGCGTGCAGAAATTTGTCCGCGAGGCGGCGCTGCTCCCCTTCTCCGAGATGAAGCAGAACATTCTGGACAACGTGGCTGCCTGGCGCGAAGGCCCTCCCTCCGACGACGTCTCGCTCGTTCTTGTCGAAGTCGCCTGATCCTCAATGGCCGATCTCAGTTTTTCGGTGGACATTCCCGCTCCGCCCAACGAGGTCTTCGCGTTTTTCGTCCCGCAGCGCATGCCCCTTTGGTACGGCGCTGAAATGGACTCGCATTTCGAGGTTCAAAGCGGTGCTTCTGAATTTGCTGTCGGTCAGAAAGTGCGCATCGCAGGGAGGCTCGGAAATCGCGAAATGTCACTAACGGTTGTAATCACCGCATACGAGTGGGAACGCCTTCTCGAGTGGCGGTTTCAGGATTCTTTCGGCGTGCGCGGTCTGCAGCGCTGGGAACTCATGCCGGTCGCGCCCGGCACTCGCCTCGCCATGCGCGATTCCTATGAAATGCCCGGAATGCTCGGCCGCCTACTCGATTCCCTTTTCACTCGCCACGCCGTCTCGCGCCGCGACCGCTCCTGGCTCGCCCGCCTTCAAAAACTCACCACACGCGCGTGATCCCGCGCCTCACCTACGTCGCGACGATCCTCAGAAATTTCTTCTTCCCTACGCGCAGCGGAACCATCTCCCCCGGATTCACCACCACCATGCGCTTCACATCTTTTTCCACCTGCCCGCCGACCTCCACCGCCCCCTGCTTGATCAGCCGCTCCGCCTCGCTCCGCGAACCAGCCAAACCCGTCTCCGTCAGAATCGCGAACAGCGGCCGCGTGCCCCACGGCAATTTCATCTCTGGGACTTCCGTCGGCGCCTGGCGGTCGCGAAACACCAGCCGGAACTGTTCCGCCGCCTTCTTTGCCGCTTCCTCGCCATGAAATCCGGCCACAATCGCGTGCGCCAGCTGCATCTTCGCGTCCATCGGATGCAGCACGCCGATGTTCACTTCTTCCCGCAGCCGCACGATGGCCGGCGAAGGAAAATCCGTCAGCAAATCGTAGTACGACCACATCAGCTCATCCGAAATCGACATGATCTTCCCGAACATCTCCGGCGCGGACTCCGTGATGCCGATGTAATTCCCCAGGCTCTTCGACATTTTTCGTTCGCCGTCGAGCCCCACCAGAATCGGCATCGTGAACGTCACTTCTCCCGGCACGCCGTACTCGCGCTGAATCTCGCGATGCACCAGCAGGTTGAACTTCTGCTCCGTCGCGCCCAGTTCCACGTCCGACTCCAGCTTTACCGCGTCGTACGCCGTCAGCAGCGGATACAGCAGCTCGTGCACTGAAATCGGCTGGTTGCTGTCCAGCCGCGACCGGAAGTCCTCGCGCTCCAGCATCCGCGCCAGCCGGTAGTGCCCGCACAGCCGCACCACGTCGTAGCTCGACATTTTCCCCAGCCATTCGCTGTTGTAGCGCACCTCCGTCTTGTCGCGGTCCAGAATCTTGAACACCTGCTCCAGATACGTTTCCGCGTTCGCGTCCACCTGCTCGCGCGTCAGCGGCGGCCGCGTCTCCGATTGCCCCGTGGGATCGCCGATCATCGCCGAAAAATCTCCGATCAGGAAAATCGCCGTGTGACCCAGGTCCTGAAAATGTTTCAGCTTCCGCAGCACCACCGTGTGGCCCAGATGAATGTCCGGCGCCGTCGGATCCACTCCCAGATACACGCGCAGCGGCTTGCCCGTCTGCACTGAATTCGCGAGCTTCATCTTCAGCTCGTCCTCGCGAATGATTTCCGCCGCGCCCTTTTTCAGGTACGCGAGCTGCTCCAGCGCCGGTTTGAATTTCCCCGTCACGATTTCATCCCCGTCTCTATTCATCCCATTGTTTCAGGTTAACTTCGCTGGCAGCCTCAGCACGCGCCGGCCTTCAATCCGGTATTGCCCGCTCAGCACCACGCGCACCGCTTCCGTATAAATCCGGTGCTCCTCTCGCAGCACGCGTTCCGACAGCGTTTCCACGGTGTCCGCATCCTCCACCCGCACCACCGCTTGAACGATGATAGGGCCCGCATCCAGATTCTCGTCCACAAAATGCACCGTGCACCCCGTAAACTTCACCCCGTGCTCCAGCGCCTGCCGCTGTGCCTCCAGGCCCGGAAACGCAGGCAGCAGCGACGGATGAATGTTCAGGATGCGGTTCGGAAACGACTCGACGAAATAGCGCGAAAGCAGTCGCATGTAGCCCGCAAGGCAAACCAGCTCGACCTGCTTTTCCTTCAGCGCCGCGACGACCAGTTTGTCGTACGCCTCCCGCTCCAGCCCCTTCGACGGGATCGCCACCGCCGTAATTCCCCGCTCCCGCGCCTTTTCCAGCCCCGGCGCTCCTTCGCGATTGCTCACCACTAGCGCGACTTCCGCGTCCGGAATTCGCCCCGCGGCCACGCTGTCTGCCAGCGCCTCGAAGTTCGACCCTCGCCCAGACAACAGCACCCCTATCCTCTTTTTCATCGCACTCCGGCCCATTTTTTCATGGCCAAGCGAAACTAGCACAGTTCTAGAAGTGCGCAAAACCGCCGCGTTGCCATCCCGAGCGAGCGCGACTTCCGCGAGTCAGTCAGGACCCAACCTAAGTTTTCGTCGACAACTAGGTAGCAAGGTTGGCTTCGCTTAAAGACATCGGTACTGTAAGGCCCAGCCCCCACAATGCTTGCGGGGTGTCGCATCCCTTTGGTGTATAAGGTGGGGTGTTTCGCCGCGTGATTGATGTCTAACCTGCCCTGGTTTCTGACGCAGCCATATACCCTGGCCATCGCCGGGATGTTCTTCCTTTTCCTGGCGACGGTCTACACGTACATAGGAAAAGTAGGGCTCCGCACCGGTGGTTGGGTCTATCGGGCGGAGGCGCCGAAACGGTATTGGTTGGAAGTCGCAATGTATTATCTCGCTGCTGTTCTCATGTTTGGACTCTTTTGGTACAAGACCCGCTAGCCGGGTGACCCCAGGGATTCCCGGTGATTCACCCGCAGCTTCACCCCAAGTCTCGCCTGATCCCCGCACCGCGTACCATCCTCATTTTGGTACTCGACGATTCATTCACTTTTTGGTAAACTTGCGCTTGGAGTTTTAAATGACGAAGAACGGGCAGCCAACATCGCAAACATCAACGATATGCGCCCTGCCATGCCTCAAATCGGGCCAAATTTCTACTCGATACACAGTACGAGTAGAAATCCACCTAAGCCCAATGCCTGCAACAAACCTCCTGAGTCTACTCGATACTCAAACCACACCCTCGCGGAACAAAAAAGCGAATCCAAGGCGAAAAGCCTTTCGGATAAGAGGAACCAATCCTCATTACGAATGACGGACTAAAACCACAATTCGAAGGCGCCGGTGCGGAAAGCACCGGGCGCTTGACATCGAGGCGCGGAAGGGGCACCTTCCTCCACAATTCAAGGAGGATCCCATGAACCATCTTCGATTGGCCCCGACGTATTTACTGTGGGCGGTTTCGCTGGCGATGTGCGCGTGCTCGCAATCGGCTCAACAGGCGCAAGCGCCAGACACGCGCGCTGCGGACGAAACGGCCATCCGCGCTGCTTCGGCCGACTGGAGCAAGGCCGCGCAAGCCAAGGACCTGGACAAATGCGTGGCGCCATTTGCTGACGATGCGATTGCCATGTATCCGAAGATGCCCCTCGCGCAGGGCAAGGACAACATTCGCAAAGGCTGGCAGGAGACGCTGGCGATGCCCGGTCCGGGGCTGAGCTTCACGACGACTGGCGTGGAGGTGGCGCGGTCAGGCGACATCGCCTGGGAGCACGGGACCTACGAAATGTCCACCGCGGATAAGAAAGGCAAAGTCTCCACGGAAAAGGGCAAGTACGTCACGGTGTGGAAGAAGCAGGCGGACGGTTCGTGGAAGGTGGCCGCCGACATCGATAACGCGGATGAGTGAACCTGCCACTCTCTACAACGGGAGTTTACCTTCGTAGACGACGCGGGCGGTGCCGCGGTGGGAATTTTCGATGCGGCCGATGACGTAGAATTTCTCGCGGCGGCGTTTTAGTTCCGCTTCCGCGCGCGCGACGTATCTGGGGGGCACGACCAGAATCATGCCCACACCGAGATTGAACGTGCGCAGCAACTCGTCGCGATCGATGTCTCCGATTTTCGCAAGGTATTTGAAAATCGGCAGCACCGGCCAGGAGCCGAGCTGCACCACGGCCTGGACGTTGCGCGGAAGCGCACGCGGCAGGTTGCCGGTGATGCCTCCGCCGGTGACGTGGGCCATCGACGTCGCATATCCGCGCGAAAGAATGTTCTTCAGCATCGGCCAGTACGCGCGGTGCGGCTTCAGCAGTTCGCCGCCGATTTTGTTCTGAATCTCGGCCACGTAAGAATCCGGCTCGAGCTTCGCCACGCCGAAGACGAGCTTGCGCGCCAATGAATATCCGTTGGTGTGCAGGCCGCTCGACGGCAACGCGATCAGCACGTCGCCCGGACGCACGTTGCGCGGATCGAGCTGCTTCGATTTTTCCACGGCCCCGACGATAAAGCCGGCGAGATCGTATTCGCCCGGCGGGTAAAAATCCGGCATCTCCGCGGTTTCGCCGCCGATCAGCGCGCACCCCGCCTGCTTGGCCGCGCGGCTCATGCCCTCGATCACCTGCTCAACGATATGCGTATCCATCCTGCCCATGGCGAGGTAATCGAGAAAGAAAAGCGGCTCGGCGCCCTGCGTCAGAATGTCGTTCACGCAGTGATTCAGGATGTCCGCACCGACGCTGGAATGAATTCCGGTGGCAAACGCAACTTTAAGCTTCGTGCCGACGCCGTCCGCGCTGGCGACGAGGATTGGCTCCTTCCAACGCTTGGCGTCGAGTTGGTACAGCGCGCCGAAGCCACCGATGGGCGCGAGGACACCCCGGCGAAACGTCTTGCCTGCCATGGCGGCAATGCGGCGTTTCGCTTCTTCTGCAACGGAGATATTCACGCCTGCGTCGGCGTAACGCATGGACTTCGGTCTTCTTTTCCGGTCGGCTGGAGGGCCAAAGATTTTAGAAAATATGGAACAGCCGCTTCCACCGCACTTCGCTGGGATGCACGATCGCTCTGAGATACGTTTCGAAACGCTCGCCAACGTGCCCGGGGTCCCAGACTTCTTCAGGTGCGTCGATCGACATGTAAATTATTACCGGCGTTCCGATAATGTTTTCGCGCGGCACGAAACCCCAAAAGCGGCTGTCGTACGAATTTTCGCGATTGTCACCCATCATGAAATATTCGCCGGCCGGGACACGCCAGGGGCCTTCGTAATCCGCGGGGTTGGGCGGTGCTTTTCGATACGGCTCGTTCAACGCCGTTCCATCCACGTAGACGACGCCTTTTCTGATGTCGATCGTGTCGCCCGGCAAGCCGATGACACGCTTGATGAAGTCGGGATTGCCTTCCTGCGGAAGCGGGGCGCGGAAGACGATGATCTGCTGGCGTTTCGGATTGCGCCACAACGGCGTGTGGACGTTGGTGAAGGGAATGCCGGCGTCGTAGCCGATGCGGCTGACGATCAGGTGATCGCCGATCAGCACCGTGTTTTCCATCGAGCCGCTCGGAATCACGCGGGCCTGCACCAGCGTTCCCTCGATGAACAGGAACGCAACAATCACCCAAAACCAGGAGACGACTTCGCGCCAGACGCGGTCTTTTGTTGTCGCGTCATGCTGTTTTGCCTTTTGCACTGCGACTGCGTCCACCTCAGCTCCCACGATGAGCCTCCACTTCGAGTTGCACCAGCTCGGTCGGATAGCTGCCGGTGTAGCACGATGTACAGAATTTTCCTTCTTTGTCTTCCACTGCGGTGCGCAGAGACTCGAGCGAAAGATAGCCGAGCGAATCCGCGCTCAGGTATTGGCGTATTTCCTCGACGCTGTGATTGGCGGCGATCAGTTCGTCGCGCCGAGGCGTATCGACGCCGTAATAGCAAGGTGAAATGGTTGGCGGGCAACTGATGCGGACGTGAACTTCCGCGGCGCCCGCATCGCGAACGAGACGCACGATCTTGCGGCTTGTGGTACCGCGCACGATGGAGTCGTCGACGAGGACGACGCGCTTGCCTTCGAGCATGCGGCGCACGGGATTCAGCTTCAGTTTGACGCCGAAGTCGCGAATGGCCTGCTCGGGCTCGATGAAGGTGCGACCTACGTAGTGATTGCGAATCAAGGCCATGCGAAAAGGAATTCCCGATTCGGCGGCGTAGCCGATCGCCGCAGGCACCCCGGAGTCAGGCACTGGAGCGACAAGGTCGGCGTCGACTGGATGCTCGCGCGCGAGGAGCCGGCCCAGACGTTCACGGCTTTCGTTTACCGGGCGGCCGAAGACCACGCTGTCTGGCCGCGAAAAATAGACATGTTCGAAAATGCAGTATTGATTCGGTTTTTCGGGCGCGAAGCGAATGGATTCGATTCCGCCGCGCGAAATGCGAACCATTTCTCCGGGCTCAATTTCGCGGACGTATTCCGCGTCGATCAGATCGAACGCGCATGTTTCCGAAGCGACAACCCACGAACCATTGATGCGCCCGAGATTCAGCGGACGAAAGCCGCGCGGATCGCGAATCGCGTACATCTCATCGCGCGTGAGCATCACGAGCGAATAGGCGCCCTCAACCTGGCTGAGGGCGTCGGCGATTGCACCCGGAAGGGTGCGCGCGGAGCTGCGCGCGATCAGATGCACGATCACTTCAGTGTCGCTGGTCGTCTGGAAAATCGAACCGCGATGCTCGAGACGGCGGCGCACTTCGAGGGCATTCGTGAGGTTGCCGTTGTGCCCGAGGGCGAGCTTGCCTTTGTTGCAATCGATCACGACCGGCTGGGCATTGGTTAGCGTGGTGTCGCCGGCGGTGGAATAGCGCGTATGCCCGATCGCAGCATCGCCCGGCAAGCGCGAAATCACTTCGGGGGTGAAAATCTCCTGCACGTGCCCGAGGGCTTTGTGCGAGTGCACGTCCAAGCCGTCAGATGAAGCGATGCCGGCCGACTCCTGGCCGCGGTGTTGCAGCGCATAGAGTCCCAGATAGGTGAGCTTCGCGGCTTCGGCGTGGTCAAAGATGCCGAAGACGCCACACTCATCGTGGAAGTGGTCGTCGTGAATCGTAGAAATCATTCGCCTTCGAGCGCCTTTTGCAGAGACTTCTGCCAGCTTTCGCGAAACGTGCTTATGTCTCCGGCGACCGCGGTGCGCCCGCCACATTGGATGCGGAACTGGCCCCGGCCGACCGTGCCGATCCGTCGCGCCCGCACATTCCATTGTGCCGCAATCTCGTTGATGCGAGCAAGGGAATCAGGCGTTGCAGAGACAATTGCGCGGGCGCCGGGCTCACCAAAGAGTGCGGCCTCAATAGGCTCATTGCCCGCTTCGCCGAGATCAGCGTCGGCCGAGAGGCCGTCGCTTGCGAAGCATGATTCTGCGAGCGCGACTGCAAGGCCGCCGTCGCTCACGTCGTGCGCTGAAAGGATGGCGCGGGCGCTGGCGAGATTGACGAGGCATCCGATGAGGTGCTTTTCAGCTTGCAGATCGATTGCTGGCGGCGTTCCGCCGACGATTCCGTGAATCGTCTTGGCATATTCCGAAGAGGAAAACTCTCGCTGCGCCTCCGCTTCAGTCGTTGGTGCGGCTTTCTGCCCATCGAGAAGAACGATTACGTCCCCTTCGTTGCGGAATCCCAAGCCGAGCGCGTCATCCGCATTTTCAAGCAGACCGAGCACGCCGAGAACCGGCGTGGGATAAATTGGCTTACCTAGCGTTTCGTTGTAGAAGCTCACGTTTCCGCCAGTAATCGGCGTTTCTAGCACGCGGCAGGCTTCGGCGATGCCGTCGATTGCCTCTGTGAATTGCCACATCACTTCACGCTTTTCGGGATTGCCGAAGTTCAGGCAGTTCGTGGCCGCGATAGGGCGCGCGCCGGTGCAGGCCACATTGCGCGCGGCTTCTGCAACGGCATGCATCGCGCCGAGGTGCGGCGCAAGAAAACACCAACGCCCGTTTCCATCGGTGGCCAAGGCGAGGGCCCCCTTCGTTTCTTTCAGCCGCAGCACGGCTGCATCTCCCGCGCCCGGCCCCACGCGCGTATTCGTGCGCACCATCGAGTCATACTGCTCGGTGATCCAATATTTTGAGGCGATCGCGGGCGACCCAAGCAGCCGCTGAAAATTTGGCGTAAGATCCGTTCGGCCTGGGAGGAACTGGATGAGATTTTTCGACTCAGTGGTGGCCGCAGTACGCGCCTGCCTGGGCGCGGCAATAGGCCGCTCGTAACGCGGCCCTTCCTCAGCGAGCGCGTGTGCCGGAATTTCGGCCGCCACTTCGCCGCCCTGCAGAACGCGCAGCATGCCATCGTCGGTCACGCGGCCCACTTCGACGGCGTCGAGCCCCCATTTGTGAAAGACGTCGAAGAGTTCGCGTTCACGCCCGCGCTCGGCCACGAGCAGCATGCGTTCCTGCGATTCGCTGAGCATCATTTCGTACGCGGTCATGTGCGTTTCGCGTTGCGGGACGTGCGAGAGCTCGATTTCAATTCCCATGCCGCCGCGCGAGGCCATTTCGGAACTCGAACTCGTCAAGCCCGCTGCGCCCATATCCTGAATCGCCACCACTGCGCCTGTGCGCATCGCCTCGAGGCAGGCTTCGAGCAGCAACTTTTCCATAAACGGGTCGCCCACCTGGACGTTGGGGCGCTTCTGCTGCGATTCTTCGCTGAACTCAGCAGACGCCAGTAGCGAAGCGCCGTGAATTCCGTCGCGACCCGTTTTTGCCCCGACGTAAATTACGGGATTGCCCACACCGCGTGCACGCGCGAAGAAGAGGTCCTCACGCCGCGCGATCCCCAGCGCCAGCGCGTTCACCAAGGGATTATTCGAGTAGCATGGCTCGAACTGAACTTCGCCGCCCACGGTGGGCACGCCGAAACAGTTGCCGTAAAACGCGATGCCACGCACGACGCCATCGAGGATGCGGCGGTCGCGCGCGATTTCTTCGGAAGTTGCGTCGCCTGCGTCCGGCCCTGCGGCGATCGGCCCAAATCGCAATGAGTCGAGTACCGCAATCGGTCGCGCGCCCATGGTGAAGATATCGCGAAGAATTCCACCAACGCCCGTCGCGGCGCCCTGAAAGGGTTCCACGAAACTGGGGTGGTTGTGTGATTCAATCTTGAAAACCGCCACCATGCCGTCGCCGATATCGACAACGCCCGCATTCTCGCCGGGTCCTTGCACGACGCGCGTTCCGCGCGTCGGCAGTTTTTTCAGGTGGACGCGAGAGGATTTGTATGAGCAGTGCTCGCTCCACATCACGCTGAAAATGCCCAGTTCGGTTAAATTGGGGTCGCGCCCAAGAATTTTCTGGATGCGCGCGTATTCGTCGGCAGTGAGGCCGTGCTCAGCGGCAATTTGCGGCGTTACTTTGATCTCAGTCTCAATCACGATTCCGACTCTTAAACCTCCGCGGACGTTTGCGATCAGCTCCAGGAGGGTACAAGCGCGGATTCTCGCAGCAAACAAACTCGCTGGCAATCCGCAAGTATTGCCTCAAGGATGCCAATCATACAGGCCGGGCTCAAAAAGAGTTGCAGGCAGATATTCCCGCAAATCGTCAAGGAATTTTGCCTGGTTTCTATTGCCAATTCCGTGGTCGATCTTAGTTCCATCCCGGCACGTGACAGTTATTCCGTATCCCATGAAAGTCCAAAATCTGTAATGCTCCTCTCGCCAATCTGAACTCACGCGCGATGCTTCAACCCACGGAATGAAGGTTCGGCGGAGCCCATAAAAGGAATAAGAAGCAATTCCCGTAGAATCCGTGGTCAAGGTCCGGGGACGCATCAAGACAGTCACAAAAAGAACGACCAAAGGCCACCACAAGGAGCCACCGCGCCTGGATGGCTCAAAAAGGTCTTCCACTATCGCGATAACCGCCCCCCAAGCCAGAAGGAAATAGAAAATCTGCCAGGCGAGTTTCGGACCAAACGTGTGACGCCCGTCCTTGCGCGCACAAAGAAACTCGAAGCCCTCACAGGCGAGAACTCCACCTGCACAAAGCGCCAATTGCTTTGTGTCGATTATCAAGCGTGTTCAGTGCGATCAGGCGTGGACGCGGACCGCTTCATCGCGCGGCGCGGCGCCTCTCGCAGCCAAGCTTGCAACCATGGAGCGGAAGATCACGAGGCCATCGGCAGAACCAAGCGGCAATTCGACGGCGCGCTCCGGGTGTGGCATCAACCCAAGCACGTTGCGTTCGCGGTTGCAGATCCCAGCGATGGCCCCAAGGGCGCCATTCGGATTTGCATCGAAATCGCCGGGGCCAGCCGCCGTTCCATCTGGATGAACGTAACGGAAAATTACCTGGTCATTGGTTTCGAGCTCAGCCAATGTGCGCTCATCGCAAAAGTAATTACCTTCCATATGCGCGATGGGAATTCCCAGCACCTGGCCGCGGCGCGCCTCGCAGGTGAAAGGCGTATCCGTATTCTCGACGCGGATGTGCACCTGCCGACACAGAAACCGAAGCTGTTTATTGCGCATCATCGCGCCAGGGAGCAATCCCGCCTCGAGCAGAATCTGAAAACCGTTGCAAATGCCGAGCACCAGGCCGCCCGACTTCGCGAATCGCTCGACCGCGCACATCACCGGTGAGAACCGCGCAATTGCCCCGGTGCGCAGGTAATCGCCAAACGCGAAGCCGCCCGGAACAATGATTGCATCGAACCCCGCAAGGTTTTCGGACTGGTGCCAGATCAGCTCGACTCGCTGCCCGATCACCGAGCCAATCGCATGGCAGGCATCATCGTCGCAATTCGATCCTGGAAATTGCACGACGCCAAATTTCATTTTTCTGGGTTCTCCGTAATTCATTTTAGCATAGCGCTTTGAATCACTGCGGCATCAACACTCCCGGCAATCCACGGAAATCAGGATCTGCAGTGATGAGTTCAGCTTTATACCGCAGAGCCGTTGCGTAGATGATGGCATCTGCCATTGCAAGCTTGTGATCGAAAGAAATGTGAGCGGCCTCGCGTGCCAGGTCGGCATCCAAAGCTGCTTGTTGTCCACGCAAGGCGTGCGAAAGAAATCGATCGATCTCCTTCTTGCCGCCTGTCAACAAAAGCTTTCTGTGCACCTCGTAAAGGACGATGGAGGGGACGACAAGATTGTCTTCAGGTTCAAGATATCGGGAGAAGGCATCCGCCTTCGGACCACTGCCCAAGACTTCGACCCATCCGGACGAGTCGACAAGATACAGCTCAGAAGCGTTCGGTGTGGTCGCGATCGGTATGCTCCCAACGAATGCCTTTCGCTATTCCCCGAAGGTCCTTGACGGATCGACGAGGGGCGACGCGAATTGCGCCGTCGAAGGTATACATAAGCAACTCTTCGCCGGGTCGGATAGAAAGTTCTTCGCGAACTTCTTTAGGTATGACGACCTGAAACTTCGGAGAAACCGTCACTCTTACCGCTGCCATAAGATCCTCTAACCCATTTTATCGATAGGCAGTTGGTATGTCAATACTCTAATCGATAAAGATCGATGCTCGTCGCGGCTGCTGCGTCAACGCTTGCGCTCGACCTCGAATTTTTCCCACATCAGGTCGGGAATATTGACGGCGTCGTTGAATTCGCCAGCGCCCCGCAGCCACAAGCCTCCGTCGATCACCACGCACTCCCCGTTGATGTATTCCACTTGGTTGCTGAGCAGAAACGCCGCCAGGTTCGCCAACTCTTCATGCCGCCCGAAGCGCTTCATCGGATGGTAGTTTTTCGCATGCTCCTCGAAGTCCTTGGTCGGCATCAGACGCGACCACGCACCTTCCGTCGGAAATGGTCCCGGCGCGATCGCATTCAGCCGAATCTTATGGCGCGCCCATTCCACGGCTAGGGATCGCGTCATGGCCAGCACTCCTGCCTTCGCGCATGCTGAGGGAACAACGAAGCCCGAGCCACAATCTGCCGCCGCGTAGGTCGTGACGATATTCAAAATGTTTCCGGGCTGCTTGCCAGCGATCCATTTGCGTCCAAGGGCCAGCGTGCAGTGAAAACTGCCTTGCAGCACAATTCCGAGCACCGCGTTGAACGCATTCGGTGATAGCTTCTCCGTGCGGGCCAGAAAATTGCCGGCCGCATTGTTCAGTAGGGTGTCGATTCCGCCGAAGGGCTTGCCGAATTCTTTCTCAGCCTTGGCGATTGCGTCTTCCACCGACGCGAAATCACGGACGTCTGCGCAAGCGTATCCGGCACGCGCATCCATGGCCCTTATTGCTTCGACACTTTCTCGCAAAGGTTCTTCTCGCCGACCCACCAGAAAGAGGGTGGCTCCCAATTCCGCAAATCGAAGCGCCATCGAGCGGCCAAGCCCAGTCCCGCCGCCGGTGATCAAGATGGTTCGATCCTTCAGCAGATCTTGTTTGAACATGAGCAGAACCTCCCGAACCCTATTCGAATCACAATCGAGCAATACCGAGCGGCGCACGCCCGGTACTCTCGCCGCTTATGAGGACGCCAGGCATCCCGATTGCCCGCATAAGTCATCTTTAGTAGTCTTTGGGATTGTTCATTTGCCGGCGGCATCATCCTACAGGGGTAATCACTTTTTGAAGTTAAAGTCAGTAGTGGCGACAGGCTTCCTCGTTGTGATGGCTGTGATACTGCCATCCTGCAACGACATCATCAATTATCCCGTGCCCACGATTAAGGCGCTCCTACCGCCCAGCGTGAACGCCGGCACCCCCGAATTCACCATTACCGTAACAGGCTTCAAATTCACACCCGCTTCCATCATCGAATGGAACGGCAGCGTTCAGTTTGTTACCTACTTCCAGTCGATCAATGAGCTTACGGGACAGGTACCCGCATCACTGATTCGAGATCCGGGGAGCGCGCTGATTACGGTTTTCACTCCGCAGCCCGGCGGCGGAACAACCCAAAGCCTGACGTTTGCCATCAATCCAATCACGACGCCCACACCTTCTATTTCCAGCATCCAACCAACATCTGTGCTGGCCGGCGGTTCAGCGTTTACCTTGTACGTCACAGGGTCGAATTTCATTCCGCAGTCCACGGTGACGGTGAACGGAGCCGCTCGCACCGCCACCGTCGTGAACTCGGCCCAATTGCAAGTGTTCATCGAGGCCTCCGATGTGGCCACAGCCGGCCAGGTACAAGTAGAAGTGATAAATCCCCCAGGACCAGCCAGTGCGCCAGGGGGCGGGGCTTCGACTCCATTCGACCTGACCGTCACGAATCCTGTGCCCATTATCACCTCGCTTTCGCCCACGAGCTTCGAAGCCGGGAACAGCGCGACCGCGACATTGACGATAGCCGGATCGAGCTTTGTCTTGAACTCGACGGTAGCTATAGACGGCTCAGCGCGCGCGGGTACGTTCGTCAACAGTGCGCAAATCACTGTGGCGCTCAACCAAGGTGATTTTGCGGCGTCGGGCGTCCACCAGCTTCAAGTTGTGAATCCAAGTCCGGGTGGCGGCGTTTCAAATATTCTGGTGTTTTCGGTCAATCCCACGCTCAGCGCCGGTCTCCCGTTTTTGGTCGATACAGGCGTCAATGGAGCGGAAGCCGATCAAGGCGTTTGCGGCCAGAGCTGCAGCACGGGGCCTCTCACATTGAATAGTGCCGGCCCGGGAATCACCTCAAACGGCGGGACTGTAATCTTCGCTTCCACATCGACGAACTTTTTCACCACTCAATACAACACAAGCAGCGACATTTACGCGCACACGACTTGCTTGACGAGCAGCGCTTGTGTGCCCGCAGCTGCCGACGTCAGCGTCGGCCCGAACAAGACGCCATCCAACGGCGCGAGCTCGGAACCTTCCATCAGCAGCGGAGGTGGACAAGCGGCTTTCACCTCTACCGCGACCAATCTGGTAAGCGGCGTTCCGTTCACCCAGAGTAATCGGCAGGTCTATTGGATGCCCGTGTGTGCTGCCAGCGCAGCCACCTGCGCCGGAGGAGAACTCGCCTCTTTGTCCGCGGACAGCATCAATCCCGGTAATGCAGAGAGTTACAATCCATCGATCAGTCCCGATGGGCGATACGTGGCTTTTGTTTCTCTGGCCACCAATCTGGTCACTGGCCTGACCACCCTGGACGGAATCACGCCTCAAGTTTTTGTGCGGGACACCTGCAGCGGCACAGTGAGCACAAGCTGCACGCCCAAGACATACCTTGTCTCCACTCCTGATGGCGTCACGCCCGCTAACGGAACAAGCCTCGAACCGAGCACCTCGAACGACGGCGCTTATGTTTCGTTTACGTCGATCGCGACCAACCTTGGCGCCACCGCGCCCAATCCGAATGGCTTTCAGGAAATTTTTGTGCGAGCCACTTGTTTTGTCACCACCAGTTGTACTGCGATCACCACGCTTGTCTCGACGCCCGACGGCGTAACTCCGGGAAACAATTCCAGTTCACAATCCAAAATCTCTAGCACTGGCCGTTTCATCGTCTTCGCCTCAACCGCCACAAACATCTTTCCTGGCGCGGGACCAGTCCAGCAAATCTACATGTTCGACACCTGTCTGGGCGTCACGACAGTTACGTGCAGTCCATCGGCAAGTCTCATATCGACGCCCGATGGCGTGACGCCCGCGAACGCAATCAGCGAAAGCCCCAGCATTAGTTTGGGCTCGACGACCAATACCGCCGTAACGACAGGCGGGGAGTTCATCGCGTTTGCTTCCAGAGCTTCGAACCTCGCCTCGAACACTGGCAACGGCATCGAGAATGTTTTTGTGCGCAAGACTTGCATTGGTTTCTCGAGCCTCACTGTCACCTGCAATCCCACTACGGCCCTGGCCAGCCAGCCGGGCGGGACATCCCCGGCGCAAGCCAATGGCGACAGCATCATGCCGATCATCAGCGCCGACTCCCATACGGTGGCATTCATTTCCTCAGCCAAAAATCTCGTCGCCAATGACACCAATGCCTACGCCAACGTGTTTCTGGCCCTCACTTCCTTCTAGCGTCCGCCTGTTTTTGAGGCTGTCCGACTAATTGTTTTCGGCTGGGTTCACTTCGCGATGTGCTGTAGAACGGCGGATCTCGTCGTAGCGAGCGTGAAAGTCAGCGATTCGCGCGGGATGCTCGTGACCAGTCCTCGGATGAGCCATCCGAGTCCGGTGGGAATGTCTCGTGTGAGGGAAATCGTCTGGCACTCAACGTAAGTTCCTCCGTCCTTTTCCTGAAAACGCCAGTAGGTGTCCATACGCCACATAAAACCGTCATCCTGACCCTCGGGCAGGAGTCGTTCTTCCGCTTTGCCCGCGTTCTCCACTTCCTGCACGCGCGTCGTGTGCGACCGGCTCCATGCCCGCATGGCGTCCACGGACGCATAGTGAACTTGGTGGTCGGTGTCGATGATCGAAGTGATTATCTTGTGCTTGTAGAATCTCAGGTGGACCAGATAATCATCGCCGTCTTGGCGCAGAATTTTCGATTGCATCACGTCGGGCTTGTAATAGTCCTGATGATGATCGTAATCCTTCACGAGCGCCAGCGTCTGCTCGAGCGCCGCGCCCGGAATAAAAACGGTTGCAATCCAGTGGTGAATCATCCCGTCGGGACACTCGATCTGATGGCCGTCATCGCGAGTCTCAAGCTGCTCGATCACGACGTCGCCGTTGCGTAGTTGAGCTTCGGCGGCGGCATGCTTCTCCTCCGGCAGGCGGTCAACCCACAGAAACGGTTGCGAGCTTGCGAGTTCCGAATCCACCTGTGCTTCGGTGAGCTTTACGTACCTATCGAACGCCTGCGACGTTTTTGGTTGAAGGTTTGCCGCCAGGGCCAGCGAGGCCAAGATTGCCGCAAAAACGAAGACAGTCGAAGCCAGGCTCGCAACCGATATTTTCATTGCGTCGGTTTTCCCCTCACCCGGCGTCTATGGGACACTTTCCCATGGTTCTCGCGTGCCGGCCTACTGTTCGGATGCAGTTACCGGGTGCCGGGTTTGGGGCAGAGTTGAATCAAAGCAGCCAGCTTTCCAAAGGTTGAAAGGGAAGGCTCTCGAAACAGCCCATCCCAGTGACGGGGTCAGGGGGAAAACAGTCAATGGGAGGGCTGGTGCGGGTTGGGTAGCGTGCCCGGCTCCTCTCGGAACCGTCGTCCCCGCATCGCAGCTCCCAACCCGACCAGTCCATCCTGAAACAGCCACCGTTCAGCAACAATGGCTCGGAAGGCACAAAACGAAGGTACGCTGGGTTCAGTACTGCCTAACTAGCTGTAGGTGAGAGGTTTACTTGACAGCGAGCCCCGTGAGGCCTAGCCTCTTTCCGCTTGCGTTCGGATTGGCGACTGCCATCCTTGGGGTGGTTGCATTCGCGGCCTGCTATTTTCCGGCAAAACGCGCCACGCGCCTCGATCCGATGGATGCGCTCCGTTACGAATAGCCCAGCGGAAAGCGCAAGCGATCAGGACGGCGAGGTGGCGGATTTACTTCACAGCTGCAGGCAGGCGCAGCGTGACTTCCGTGGTCTTTCCAGCGCGGATCAAAATTCGACGCGACCAATCGGTGAACACGCCATAGAGGCTCCCGCGAAGGTCGTACTGCCCAGGCGTATACCTTGTGAACTCGAAATGGCCTTTCTCGTCGGTGTGTGTTGCGTGCGGATGCTGTCCGTCAGAGGTTTGAATCACTACCACTCCATTCGGCACCGGATTGCCGTGTGAATCGATCATCGTTCCGTCCAGATTTCCGACCCACTCGCCTGAGGTGGATGCTGCGCAGATCACAAATAGCGCCATGCACAGGACTACTTGCGTCAAGATTATCTTTTTGGGTTTCATGGCTTCTTTTCTGTGCTGAGCTGCAGCCGGATCTCCGTTTGCTTCCCGGTCGCGACTTCGACGTTATGCTTCCAAACACTCACCCAGCCTTGATGAGTGGCGCGCACGTCGTAGTAGCCGTGAGTCAGGTCGGGAAAGAAGAACCGGCCCACCGAATTCGTCGTCGTCGCCTCGGGACTCCCGCCGTTTGCCGTTTGCAGTACTACACTGGCGCCCGCCACCGGCCTTCCTTGCGCGCTGAGCACAATGCCAGCAAGCGTGCCCATTCCGCCCGCGTCTTGCGCAGCCGCGCTAAGCGCCACGAGGGCAAAGATCAGAACGACAAGCGCAGTATTGACCTTCGTTTTTCGAGCCATGCTTCCAATTTTAGCCCTGAGAATTCACCGCGAAGGCTCCATCTGGCGCGGTTTTTCAGCTTCCGTCACCTGTACGGTTGGCCAGCTCGATCGGAGGGTTCCGTCAGTATTTGTAATGGCGGCTTGCCGCGGCGTGGGCCAGCTGCTCTTGTCGTCCCGTATCGGGATTCGCGCCGCGCTCCATGGCCAAGAAGTAAGTGAGTAGCTGCAGCGGAATCAAATGCACGAACGCCGCGAGCCACTCTTCCACCTCAGGTACTTGGAAAATCCATTCGGCGGTGACGTCGCGATTAGCCGTTGGCGTCACGATCGCGGCCCGTAGCGTTCCCAATTCTCCCGCCGCGCGAAGAATGTGTAGCGCCCGAGCGTCGCTCTTGCTTCCTGACAAGATGCCCACCAGCGCCGCACGCGAATCCACTTCAGAAAAGGGCCCGTGCAGAATCTCTTCCGTTTCGAATCCTTCTGCCGCGATGTAAGACGCCTCTTTTATCTTCAGTGCCGTTTCGCGTGCAGTCGCCCAGCCGGTGCCTGCCCCGAAGATGTCGATTCGCGGCAACAGCGCGATCCGCTTCGCCGCAGCGTGCACTTGACCCTCCAGAGCCAGCGCTTGCCGCATCAGATCTGGCACGCGGTCGATTGACTGCGCCACTTCCGGGTTCAAGAGCAATCCCTTGGATTCCGCAACTCTTCGAATGAGCATCGCCAGCGCGGCAAGCGCCGTGGTGTAGCTTTTCGTGTAGGCGAACGAAACCTCTTGCTCACACGTCTCAATGCAAAAGTCAGCGACGCGCGCCCCTTCGCCTGCGGCCTCTCCCGCGATTGCCACGGTGAGTGCGCCGGCCTCGTGAGCAATGCGCAGCGCTTCGATCGCAGCCGTGCTCCTCCCGGTGTGCGTAATCACGATTACGGCGTCGTGCGCATCGAACATGATGGGGTGGTGAAGGAGCTCGAATGGCTGCTCGAATCGAGCCAAAAATCGTCCTCCGGTGAATTCTCGCGTCCAGCTTTCTGCGATTTGCGCGGCGTGCAGTGAAGTGCCGATGCCCACGAATGTAGTCCGGCTCTTTTTCGCGACCGCATCGGCCACGCGCTCGATCTCTGCTCGATTCGCAAGCACTTTCTCGACTAGTGCCGGCTGAGCCTGAATCGCTTCGTAGGTGTGAAAAGGATGCTCTTTGCGCGCTTCGGCCATTTGCTTTTTCTCGCGGTGCCGTGATTCGATATTGCGCCGAGCATTGTACTGAAGAGGAGACGGAATGCCTCGTTACATCTCGCAGCACACGCTTGCGTGCCTCACGCGCCAGGGCGCCAATGAACTCACTCGGCGGCTTCAATCCGCCGGCCCCGTGACCGCAAGGCGGGTTCTGGTCAACATGCAGGAAGGCAAAATGCTCGTCGAATTTGAGGCTCCCGGCCGCGAAGGCCTAGAAAAATATCTTGCAGCGGAGAAGGTGCATTTCGACTGGCTGCTCCGCATTGAGCTCGAATCAGCGAGCGGTGACCTCCAACCAGTTTCCTGACGTTCCGAAGTTGTGGCCTCTTTCGGCGTCCTGAATGCAGTTTCGAATAGCCAAAATCCTTGAGAATCCGCTATAATCGGTCTTTGTCCGTGGTGTGCTGGCCCCACCTGAGCGGGTCTGCCGGGAAAAACGAACATGAAACCGATCGTCGCTAAAGCGCAGGAGTCACAACTACGCAAGGACCTTCCCGCATTTCGTCCTGGTGACACTGTCCGCGTCAACGTCCGCCTGAAGGAAGGCGAAGGCGAAAAGGAACGTATTCAGGCTTTTGAAGGAGTCGTGATGAGCCGCCGGGGCGAGCTTCTCTGCGAAAGTTTCACGGTTCGCCGCGTCAGCTTTGGTATCGGCGTCGAACGCATTTTCCCCGTGCACTCTCCCATGATCAGCTCGATCGAAGTGGTCCGTCAGGGTCAAGTTCGCCGCGCGAAGTTGAATTACTTGCGTGGCCGCAAGGGCAAGGCCGCCCGCATCAAGCAGGTTGAGAAGGTCGAAAAGGCCACCGTCGCCGCGTCAGCCGAATAGTCCCCCAAAATTTCCACACAAGTCCTTTCGCGGCTCAGCCTCCGCAACTCGCGCTGTGTTAGAATCTCACGCGATGGGACGGCTCTGCTGCTCCAGATACGAGCGCGAAGCTCGGCAGCGAGGTTGGCAGCGCATCGCCGGGCTCGACGAAGCAGGCCGGGGTTCCCTCTTCGGTCCCGTCGTAGCCGCCGCCGTCATTCTCAATCCCAGGCGCCGCATCGTTGGTCTCGACGACTCGAAAAAGCTCGCGCCCGACCGGCGCGCCGAGCTGGCTCCTCGTATTCAGCAGCATGCCCTGGCATGGGCAATCGCCGAAATCGACGCTGGCCGCATCGATGCCTGGAACATCTACCAGGCTAGCCGCCAGGCTATGGTTGCAGCCATTTCCCAATTAAGTCCCTTCCCAGATTATCTTCTGCTCGACGCTCTCGAACTTGATCTGCCCATCGAACAGAAAGCTCTGATTCACGGCGATGCCCGCTCGGTTTCCATTGCCGCGGCATCGATTCTGGCCAAAGTTGATCGGGACCGCCGCATGGAAGAGTTCGACGAGCTGTACCCTCAGTACGGCTTGGCTCAGAACAAGGGTTACGCGACGCCAGATCACCTGGACGCCCTGGTCCGCCACGGCCCCACTCCGCTGCACCGCTTCTCTTACGCGCCCGTGCGGGAGGCCCGCTGCTGGGCCCGCGGCGCGATCCAAGCCCCTCTTCCTTTGGTTGCGGTGGGAACCGGAGTCGATTAGCGGGGTAACCGTATCACCGCCGTTTACCCTGTTATCCCCTTCGTCACCAACCTCCTGCGGGTGCATAGAAGCGCTTTTTCCCGCGTGCTAATCTTTCAAAGCTGAGCCGCAGTGTCGCCGGGTCTCATCAGGGACAGAGCGGAAACGGTTCCTTAATGGCCTTCAACAAAAGCAAGGCGCTCGAAAGCGCGTTGAAGTTCCTCAATCAGGGCAAAGTCGCCCAGGCGATCGGCGAATACCAGCAAATCCTGCGCCACGACCCCAAGGACCAAGCCACCTTGATGACCGTCGGCGACCTCTTCGCCCGTCAGGGCGATATGACGCAGGCCATCGAGTATTTTGAACGCCTTGCTCAGGTCTACCTAACCGACGGCTTCAACAGCAAGGCCATCGCCATCTATAAGAAAATCGCCAAATTGGCTCCGGCTGAGCTTGCGCCGCTCGAACGTCTCGCCGACCTCTATGTTCAGCAAGGCGTTCTCAGCGAAGCGCGTCCACTCTTCCTCCAAATCGCCGAGGCGCACCTCAAAGCCAATCGAGCTCAGAAGGGCGTCGAGGTTCTGCACCGTCTCCTGGAGGTCGAACCCGAAAATCCGCGCGTCCAAATGCGCCTGGCTGAGCTGTACAACGTCATGGGCCAGAAGAAGGAAGCTGCTCAGACGTATCTTGCCTACGCGCAGCGGCTTTTCGAACGCAACGAAAACGAAGAGGCCGAACGGCTCATCGACCGCGCGCTCGAAGTCGAGGCAGCAAATCCAGCCGCCATCCTACTGAAGGGCAGGATCCTCGCCTTGCTCAAAAAGAACGAGGCAGCCATCAAGATCCTTGAGACGCATCCCGAGGCAAACACGGGCGGCGAGGTCACTGACCTCATCATCGAGCTGGAGCTTGAGGCAGGCCATCCTGCGAAAGCCGTCGATCACGCCCGTTCCCAACTCTCGCGTGGCGCAGCACATTGTGGCCAGCTTCACAAAGTGACGGATGCTCTGATAGAAGCGGGCCAGACAAAAGAGGCGCTTCCTTTGCTCCGCGAACTTCGCGAGCCGATGATCGACGCCGGTGAGCAGGACAAATTCCTAAAATCGCTCACGACGGCCACCGAGAAATCGCCGCGCGATATCGAAGCTCTCGAAATGCTCATTGATTTTTGCCGTCACACGAGCGACCCCTTTCGTCTCAATGCCGCGCTAAGCCAGCTGTCCGACGCATACGCTGAGGCCGGAAACTTCTCGCGAGCCGAAGAGCTGCTTCAGGAGCTCGTTGACCGCAATAAGAACGACGAGCGAATTGTCGATCGCCTGAACAAGCTTCGCGCTCGCGCCTCCGGCGCACCCGAACCAGCCCCTGCTGCGCCGGGCGCCGAAGAAATTCCGGTGAGCTCTGGCGTTTCCGTTTCAGTGCCCTCCATCGAGGAAGACGTGGCTCTGCAGCCCGAAACTTCCTCGACCCCTGCCCTCATAGAAGAGGAACTCGATGAGGAAACACAGCGCTATGTCGGGCAGGCCCTCACCGATGTCGACCTCTTTTCCAGCTACGGACTAACGCAGAAAGCCACCCACCTTCTCGAAAACGTCTTGCAACGAGCGCCGCGTCACACGCCGACGCTTGAGCGCCTGCTCGATCTCTACCTTGGCGGCGGCAACGAGCGCCGCACCGCCGAAACCGCAGCTCTGCTTGAACAGATTCATCGCGAACGCAACGACACGGTCAACGCCGAACGCTTTGCCGAGCTACGCCGCCGCTTCCAAAAAGTCGCCGGAATTTCAGAAGACGAGCTTCCAACCGCGCCTCCCCCTGTGGCTCCAGCGCCAGCCTCCGAAGGCCACGAAATTCCTGATGTCGTGCAAGCCCAGACTTCGGTCGAAGTCGCTGCCCGAGCTCCGGCCAAAGCACCTGAGCCGTCCGCCGCGCCGCCACCCGCTGCCCCGGAATTTGAGATTGCCCTTTCGCCGTCCGAGCCTGAGCCAGCCTCCGAGATTCCGGCCGCTGCGGCTCCGTCCTCGGCCGCGCCTGCCGAAAAGCCTGTCTCGGCGGCTGCGCCTGCAGAGGAAGTTGATCTCTCCGACGAATGGGAGGCTATGGCCCGCGAAGTGGCCGACGCATCCACGAGTGAGGAGGCAGCTCCGGCAGAGCCTCCCGCTGCTGCCGAACCGGAAACGACGCCCGAGCCGGTCGCCGCCGAAGAGCCACCACTGGAACCCGAACCCGTCCACGCTGCGTCCGAGCCTGAGCCATTCGAAATCCAGCTTGATGCAGAGCCATCGCCCGAACCCGAACCAGCCCCCGTTCATGACGCGGTTCCCGAGCCCTCTATCGAGCTGATCGAGGAGCCGGCGGCGCCAGAACCAGCTGCCGAGGAAGTAGCCGCCGGCGCTAGTGAATTCGAATTGGAACTCTCGCCCGAGCCAACGCGCCCGCAACACGCCGGTCCTCTTTCAACTGAGGATATGATCAGCGAGCTCGTCGCCGAAATTGACGGCATGGATGCGACCTCGCCCGGTCTCGAGGCTGCAGAGCCGGAACCCGTCGCCCCGCAGAACATAGCGCCGCCAAAAATCTCCCCACCCCCCGCACCGGTGGCGCGCCCGGCTTCGGTGGTCGCCGCCTCCACTCGGCCATCCGTGGCTGCGACTACGCCGCCTCCCATCATGCAGGAACCGGCACAGCAGCCGAGCGTCGAAAGCCTCGATCAGCTTGCGGAGGTTTTTCAGGAATTTCGCACCGAACTCGACGAAATGGGCGACGAGGATGAGGATCTCGAGACGCACTACAATCTCGGCATCGCCTATCGCGAAATGGGCCTGCTGGACGAGGCCATCGGAGAATTTCAGAAGGTCGCGAAAGCGATCCAGAAGGGCAAGCCGTTCGCTTATGCGATGAACTGCTCCACGCTGCTTGCGCTTTCATTCATGGACAAAGGCGAGCCCAAAATCGCCTCGCTCTGGTATCGCCGCGCACTCGAAACGCCCGATCTCGAGCAGGAAAGCATCCTAGCCCTGCGCTACGACTTGGGCCTCGCCCTCGAATCAGCGGGCGAACCCAAAGATGCGCTGGACAGTTTTCAGCAGGTCTACGCGGTGAACATCGATTACCGCGACGTCGCCGACCGCATCTCCGCCCTGCAAAAGCAAGAATCCCACGTTTAACATCCGCGGCCGTGTCGTTCCACCTCCCGCGCCTCTTGCGGGTGACGGATCTGCAGTTCGTTTTTTTCTTTGCGTTCTCTGCGGTGAGATTTTCCCAGCGGTTGCCACGTCGCACCGATTCCCACATAATCCCTAGCCGATGATGAACCGCATTCTACGTGCTCTCCTCCTCCTCGTTTGGCTCGAACTGGGCCTCGTTCTCATCCTTCTCCCCTGGTCCGAAATCTGGGAACTCAACTATTTTCTGTATCAATATCCTGCGCTCGGCTTCATTTTCAAGAATCCCTTCCTCCGCGGTGCGGTTTCAGGGCTGGGCGTGATGAACGTTTACCTCGCGCTTGAATCCTTCCGCCGCCGGACGCCCGCCGTTGTCAGCCGAACTCAAATCTAGCGCCGCGCGGCCCATCGTTTGCTACGTCACAGACGGCAGCTCGCTCGCGTCAACCGCCGACTTGCTTCCCAACGTTCGCCGCGCTCTCGATTGCGGCGCCGACTGGATTCAAATCCGGGAAAAGCATCTCACCGCGCACGTGCTCCTCGCGCTGAGCTGCGAAGCCGTCGTCCTCGCCCAGCCCGCGCGCGCCCGCATCTTCGTCAACGATCGCCTGGATGTCGCGCTCGCCGCCGGCGCCAACGGCGTCCATTTCGGCGGCGAATCGATTCCCGTCGCCGCCGCTGTCCAGTGGTGCCGCACTGGAAACGCGTCACCCGACTTTGCGGTCGGCGCCTCCTGCCACGGTTTTGACGACGCCCTCGCCGCCGAACGCGCCGGTGCGAACTACATCTTCTTCGGCCCCGTCTTCGAGACGCCCTCGAAGAGGAGCTTCGGTGCGCCGCAAGGCCTTGACCGCCTCGAGGAAATCTGCGCCGCCCTCGAAATTCCAGTGATTGCAATCGGAGGTGTGAATCAGGAAAACGCCGCAGACTGCACTCGCGCGGGTGCACGCGGCATCGCTGCCATTCGCCTCTTTCAGGAAGATTTCAAAGGGGAGGCCCTTCGCAATTTCATCACGAACTTCCACGCCTCATAGGGGGAACTGGTTTCCAGGATGGGGGCCTTCAGGCCGGGGCAAAACGCCTGCTAGTTATGATGCTTTTTGCGCTTTTCTCGCCACTCGCCACTGTCTTCCTTACGCGCTCAGCCATCTTCCCACCGGCTGCCACGGCTCCACGTGATCGCAGATCACCTTGATCACCGCCGTAATGGGAATTGCCAGAATCAATCCCATCGCGCCCCACAACCAACCCCAAAACAGCAGGGACACGGTCAACGCCAGCGCGTTCAGCCTCACGCTCCACCCCACAAGTGCCGGTACGAGCAGGTTCGCCGCAATCAGGTGCAGGATCATCAGCATCGCGAAAATCCCGATGAACGGCCCAATCGTGTGATATTGCTTCAGCCCGATCAGCAGCGGCGGCATCCACGACATCACCACGCCCAGGTACGGCACCAGATTCAGCAGCCCTGAAACCAGCGCCGTAAGGAACGGAAATTCCAGCCCAATCCCCATGAAGAAAAGCCAGCTTGCAACCACCAGAATCAGCCCCACCAGCGCCGTTCCGACCACGTAGCTGCGCAACACCTGTGTCACGTCCGAAAGAGTCTGCTTCACGCTCGTGCGCTGGTTCGCGGGGAAAAGCTGCATGGTCGCGTGCCACACCTGGCGTTTCGCCGCCAGCATGAAAAACACGAGGAAGGGAACGAAGGTCGCCGCCAGCAGGAACGAATAGAGGGTGCTCAACCGCGCAAAAATGGCGTTGCGCAGCGCGTGCGGTTCAGACACTTCCACAACGCGTCCGCCCCCCGTAGCGGGTTCGCCTCCCGTTTCGATTTCCGAAACGCGCGCCTCCACCAGCGCCAGCTTCTTCTGCACCGTGTCTACGGCCGCGCGCAACGGCTTGCGGTAGTTCGGCCAGTCCGCGCCAAACTGGTCCACGCGCTCGATCAGCGACCACGCCAGCACCACCACCAGCGCCAGCGTGACCAGCACCACCAGCAGCGACCCTAGCGCTCGCGGCACGCGCAGCGCCTCCAGCCAGTTCACCAGCGGGTCCAGAAAATATGCCAGCAGCACCGCTACCAGCAGCGTCACCAGCACCGACGATGCCCAGTAGCAAAACGCAATCACGATCCCCGCTGCGATGATCCGCGCGCTCACCGAACTCGCTGTGATGACCTTCGTTTCTTCCGCTGGCATCGCGCGTAACGATAGCACAGACCTCTCGCTTCGTGATTTGTGACTTTGCTCGTGTTCTCCGGGAGCGCCAATCGGGGATTGGCGCGTCGGCTTTCTCAAGACCGTTGCACTCGCAACTGGTCCAGGGCCGCAAAGACTTCGTTTTTCCTGAAACGGAAAAGCGGCTGGCCGCACTATAGAGCAGACCGAATTTTTCACGCGGTGGATCATGAGAGGATTCGCGCGGCAGCTTGTGATGGGGCTTCAAAATATCGTTTTAGACGTCGAAATTCCGCTTGACATGGAACTGCGACGAGAGTAGAAGCGGCCCCAACTCTGCGCGGTTTCCCGCCACTGCGTGTGGGTTTATGAGTAATGGGACTCATAACCGTATGGACCGCGGTCCTGTCACCTAATCAGATTCAATTTTCGTCTCCAGAAATGGCAGTGGTCCGGATCGCGCCGAACACGGAATCATATTTTTCGCGGGATGTTTTGCTGCCGATGAATTTGATGTGAGCAGCTTTCGCCGAGGAGGCAGAAATGCGCGGAATTACGGTCGCAAGGGTATTGTCATACCTGACGGTGTTGCTGTTTTTGGCGGGACTGTCGGCGATGCCGAGCCACGCCCAAACATGCCCGCCGTTAGGGATATCGAGCACGCCGTATCTCGTCTTTGGGCCTCAAGCAGTCGGCCAGAGCGGGCTGACGCAGACCACAACGATAACGTTTACGACTGCTTGCGGTCCGGGCGCGACGACGGTCACTATAAATAGCATCAGTATCAGCGGCGCAAATCCCGGTGATTTTGTCGCGACAGGAAATGCAGATGGGGGGTGCTCATCGAGTTTGACCTTCGGGCCAGTGCCAGACAGCATTTCGTGCACCCTTGCGGTAACATTCACACCGTCTGCACTCGGAACCAGAACAGCAACCGTGTCTATAAACTATTCTTCCAGCCAGCCAGCAGGTGCCGCCCTCTCGACAGGCGTAAACGTTATAGGCGGCGACGAAATCGTATACGTGACGACGGGTGTCGGAGGCCAGGTGCTGATAGTCGACGGCTTTACCCCAGGCGTATTTGAGGTGCTCCAAGATGCGCCGTTCGCCTGCGAAGGAATTTGCCCTTTTAACCCAACCGGCGCCGTGGTCGGGCCCGATGGGAGAATCTACGTCACGGACCAGGTGAACAGCGGGATCTGGCGGATCAACCCAGACGGCAGCGGGGCCACATCTGTCTATAGCGGCTCGAGTTGCCCAGACAGTTCGCCATGTAAAGTAGAGGGTCCGAGCTTTAGCGCAAGTGGGAATGGAGACCTATACTTCAACACCTACTACAACGACGGGATATTTGTGATCCCTGGTGCAGCGAACGCGCCGGTCGGCGGACCATTTAATCCTCCGGCAAGCGTCAACACATATCCAGAAGGAGGGACCGGCACGGCTTTTGACGGCAACGGTAATCTGCTGGCCTCCGATGTGGAATTTCCTGTGGTGTGGACGATTCCTCCGCCGTATACAGCGTCTGCGACGGAACCTGCCGAGCTCATAAATGACGCGACCAGTATAGTTGTGCCGGGATCTCCGGCGGGGATTGCGCTGAACAAATTTACAGGGCAAGTATTTGTGGCCGATCCGCAGGCCGATCTCAATGAACTGCCCTTCAATGGGATTATGCAGGTTGTTCCGCCGGTGCCGCCGAGCGCAACTTATACGACGACCCCGTACTACGCATTCACTAGTGAGTCGGCTTGCGATTCGCCTGACGAGGTTGAATATATACAGTCTGACATGACGGGTCATCTTTTCGCCACTACATCGACGAGTCCAATCAGCTTCGGCCCCGCAGGTAACGGTTGCGGGAAGGTGTGGCGGATCGATCCCGGTGCTTCACCGACCGCAACCTTGCTCCTCGATCTCAACGCTGTATACACAAGTGGAATCGCAGACGTTTGCGCTCCGGGGTGCGGCCTAAATGCCACTCAGGCAATTGGCGTGGCGATAGGGCCAACTCAAGGACCAACGCAATCGGTTCCACTTTCGTCGAGTGGCGGAACGTATTCGGTGGGCGTACCGCTTACTTGTACGCCGAGTCTAGCGCCGCCCAATAACTGCAGTGCCGCAATCACCGGAGTGTACCCGGCCGGGATTTATTCGTCGGGCGATTCGATGAACATCACCTTCAACGAAGTGAGCCAACAGCAATACTTAGCCAGGCTAGGGCCAGGTTCGCCCTACGCGATGACAACGCTCGCTCCGGTGGCAGGCTGGAATGGCAACGGAATTGTTCCGTCATTGGTTTGCCTGAACAGCTCAGGCAACGCATGTGACGACACGGTTGCTCCGGGGACCAGCTACGAAATCTTTACGACGTGGCAAACAAATCAGACGAATTATTGCGGGATGACGCCGCACCTGCTGAGAGGTGATCCTGTGGGCGGGCCGTACAGCGGCCCGGACGGCCTGCTCGTCGATACGCTCGTCCCCGGTAGTTGCCTGGTGGTCGGCGAACCCGGTGCGGGAAGCACAGGGAAATCAACCTGCACCACGACGAGTTCTTCCACCTGTGCGTCGGATTGGCTGAACTCGACCGGGGCTGTGACTGGTTCGACTTCGGGAATCACGGCAACAGCCACCATTACGACGCCGGCAAGTGGGGCAAACTTCCTGCTCAATCAGTCCGAAACCGCAACCTATAGTTGCTCGCAGACTCCAGTGCCGCCGCCCTCGATTGTGGTGTTCTGCCCGGGAATCGTGACCGAGCCTAACGGCGCCATCGCGTCCGTTGTAAGCGGCGGAGCGTTGCCGACCTCGCAGGCCGGCTCATATACGCTTTCCGTGAATCCAAACGTTGACGGAGGGTCGCCGGGAACCGGCGCGACGGCGCAATATACCGTCTCGGCGTGCCAAGACATCGGGCTCACGTTCAACCCGAGCACGGTAGCGGTGGGGAAGTCCACGATCGCATCGGCAAGCCTGCAGTCCTGCAACAGCAGCACGGAGCTGGCCGTAGTTCAGTTTAATTTGACGGGTCCGCTCGGCAAGGCTTGTGCAATATCGACAACACCGGAACTTTCCCTGCCGTTCATTCTGAGCAGCAAGCCGATAGACTTCAGCTTCAAATTGACGATTCCGAGCGGAGCTTGCGCGGGAACCTACACGTTATCGTCGAACACGTACGTAAAGGGCACGTTGGTCAGCACAAGCAGCAGTTCGCTGGTTGTCACAGCGCATTAGCTAAGCTGCAC